>ERZ1292625.1607-Hain-H41-01um-R1-1607-length-25670-cov-7_pt1 | contig 15473 bp, 25 predicted proteins | sample MGYA00564400_ERZ1292625 | MGnify/ENA primary metagenome ERZ1292625 (study PRJEB36523, sample SAMEA6512639) | groundwater metagenome | collected 2019-01-08 | study: AquaDiva: Metagenomics assemblies of 32 groundwater samples | reverse complement strand
TCGGCGTAAAGAGCCAGAACTTCCCGGCCGGTAAGTTCAGAAAGGTGGAAAGCGACCCACTGGGTTAAAGCGACACCGCCTACAGCTGGAGCTAACACAACTTCGATATCGCTCTTTATGAAATGCATGGCGATCTCGAGGCAAAGTGTCGAGGTTTTTCTAGTGAATGGGTAGACAGCATCTTTGTTCACATACGCTCTGCCATGCAAGCCGGAGGTGTAAACAAAATGATCATCATCAATTACAGCTTCGACGCTTGCCAGAATTTCCCTGGCTTTGCTTTCCGGCATGTCATTCCCCTTTCGTGATTCCTAAAACTTGGTGAATAACTTGGTTCATTCTCAAGACTTCATCCCGCGCGCGATCGGCAAAATCCGGACCGCTTGAGGCGTAAAGGACCGAACGAGAGACATTAATGATGAAGCCTTGGCCGTTTGAGTCTGGACAGACCTTAAGGACGGCCTCGAGATCACCGCCTTGAGCCCCGATACCCGGAATTAGAATCGGCATATCACCAATGATCTGGCGAACCCTCAAGAGCTCATCGGGAACCGTAGCGCCGACAACCACTCCGCAATTAGTGCTTTCATTCCAGTCTTTGGCGGCGCGGAATGCTACATACTCGTAGAGAGGCATAGTGCCATCGGGAGCCCATTCGGTTTCAACTGATAAGTCCTGAAATTCACCGGCTCCTGGATTAGATGTTCTACAGAGAATGAAAAAACCTTTTTCGCCGTTCATTAGGAATGGCTCAAGGGCCATGCGACCAACATAAGGATTAACGGTGAGCGCGTCTGCCCTGCAGTACTCGAAGGCAAATCTCACGTAACCGTTGTTGGTGTTCCCGATATCGCCGCGCTTGCCGTCCAAGATGACTGGCACGTCGGGCGCTTTGTGATTGATGTAGCGAATGGTTACTTCAAGCGCATGGAGACCAGCGGCGCCGTAGGCTTCGTAAAAAGCTGTGTTGGGTTTGTAGGCAGAAACAATATCGCGAGTGGCATCAATGATGTCGCAGTTAAAATGGGTGATGGCCTGCTCTACCATGTGCGACTGTCGGCGCTTTGGGATTTTTTCTGGATCAGGATCCAAACCAACGCAGACAAACAAACCTTCTTCCCAACGAGCCTTCTGAAGTTCGCGGTAGTTCCTCATTTTTTCTCCTTGTGAAAGAACAGCTATTTGTCAAAAGTGACAAAAACAACCCCTATTGTTATATGGTTTTTAGCACGGAGAGGCTAGAAAATCAATTATTTAATCTCGTCAATTTTTGAGGCCAGTATGAAATCGTTTATCGAAAGTCCACCAATAGCGTGGGTCCAGGTTTCAATTTTAACTCGGTCGTAGCCAACTGGGTTTATGGAAATTGGGATTGGATCGGCGGCCCCTGCTTCCTTCCCCGCTCCAACCGTGTTTACCAGCTCGCGTCTTACGAAGAAATTACTAAAGAACAGTATAATGAGCTCGCCGATAGATTTGTTGGTTTAGACTTTTCGCAAATCATGGCTTACGAAAAACGCGACGAGACTGATATCAAAAAAGAATTAGCTTGTGCTGGTGGGGTCTGCGAAATCGACGATCTCAAAACCACCGAAGTCACCGCCGCTCACGCCTAAAAAGTTATTCAGATTCACTCTCTAAAAACCCTCAAACTCCGCAGGTTTTAGTTCGCATAAAAAATAGAAGAGTGTAAAATACTTTTTAGAAAAGGGGGGTTCGATGGGAACCGTAAAAGAAGATGCAAAAACCGCAGTTAGTTACCAGTGGTGGGTCTCATCAGTCGATGACTTTACCACCAGAGTCATTATTGATGATATTCCAGGGGGTTGATTCAGAAGAAATCGAAGTTGATGGAAATGGCCTCCGCGCCTGGCCCTGCGATTTCAAACTCGTCGACAAACTCAAAAGGGCTTCCGCAACATCTCTAAGGCCTTTGAGCTACCGCGTTTACAATCGCCGAGGTGGAAGCCAGATTCGCCGGGTTACAATCTTCGAACCCGCCAAGTAACGCTTCCCTGCTACGAACAAAAAAACCCGGTAGATATCCACGTCTGACGGGTTTTTTATTATTACACTTCTCTATTTAAACCACTCCTTAAAACTTTTTGGCCAACCCAAAAGAAGTAGGAGGGCTAGAGGCGCGCTCCAGTTGGCGAAACGCTCCACAAAGTCCCAAACTGGCTGACCGACTAGGGGTCTCACCAAGGCCGTCCAAAATCCCCAGAAAGCCGCCCAGAGAAGAACTAGTCTTATTGGTTTTATAAGGACAATTAAGGCGATCAAAATATCAATCGCGCCAACAAGAGTCAACAAAGTAGTGGCAGTTTCAACGCTGGCGCCTGTTAACTGACCGATCCACTTAATCCAATCCGCTTTCCTTTGAAGAGCAAAAACGCCATGGCCTAAAAATTCGCCCGCCACCCCAATCTTCAAAACCCACAAAACAGCTTTCGAATTCATATATAAAGATTTATCTCGAGCGACCTTTTACTAATTATACCAACTTCGATACCACTCACGCATCTGATTAATCTCATTAGTTTGAGATTGGACAACATCTTGGGCCAGCTTTTTGATTTCGTCTCGACTAGACGTAACCGCTACCATCTGCGCCATCATGACCGCCGTTTGGTGATGTGGAATCATTTGTCGAATAAATTCAGCGTCAAAATCCTGAGCTGATTTCAAAACTGCCATATCAGTTTCGTCCCCCATCATTCCGCCCATCATCATGCCCTGCGAGTGATTCATCATCGAGTGACCCATGTAATTTACAGAGTCAGGCACATCACTCCCAAACCAATTCTTGTACCAACCCCTCATCTCATCTATCTCTTTCGTCTGAGCAATAATAATCGCTTGGGCTAAAGTTTTAATCTCCGCCTTCTTTGCCTTTTGAAGCGCGAGCTCGGCCATCGTAACCGCGTCTTCATGATGCGGAATCATCTGTTCTATAAAGTGCCTATCTAAATCGCCCGTCATATTACCCTGACCGCCCTGACCCATCATATTATTCGCTCCATTCATCATATTGGGATACCGCGCACTCAACCCAACCGAAGCCAAGGACGGAAAAATATTGACCAAAAGTATCCCCACTAAAACACCAACGACCACATAAATATAATTTTTGTTCTGCATGTGATTTTTAACTTCTAATTTTTTCTTTTTCAGTTCGGGTGTTTGTTAAAAATCATCCCGAGCTACTCCCCGTTCTCGCGGAGAGGGATTACATTTTTCTTTTTACAACGACCTTTTGGCGAATTTCGGTTAAGGCTAAATTTTCGAAGTTTTTTATTTTCATCAAATTTTAAGTTTGGATTCAACTCGTTTTAAAAATACGGCGTTAGTAGCCACAATAATTGACGACGCAGACATAAGTAAGGCGGCAATTTCCGGACGAAGCGACCAACCAAATGAATTATAGAACACCCCAGCCGCCACGGGAATAGCGAGCACGTTATAAATCGCCGCCCAAAAGAGGTTCTGCTTCATTTTCATCACGGTCGCTTTGCTCAAACGGATAGCGGCCACAATGTCATAGGGGTCCGACTTCATAAGCACAATATTCCCGGTTTCAATGGCCACATCAGTTCCCGCGCCGATCGCGATACCGATATCCGCTTGCGCAAGCGCCGGGGCATCGTTAATGCCATCGCCGACCATGGCCACGAATTTTCCTTCGCTCTGGAGCTTCTTTACCCAGTTCGCTTTTTCAGCGGGCAAGACTTCGGCAAACACACGATCGATGCCAAGCTCGCGTCCGACAGCTTCCCCGGTCCGCTGGTTATCTCCGGTAATCATAATCGTTTCAACGCCCATTCGTTTTAACTCATCGATGGCCTTCTTTGAATTTTCACGGGGGGTATCCGCGACCGCTATCGCGCCGATGATATCGCTCCCCAAAACAAGAAGCATCGCCGTCTTGCCTTCGCTTTGCAACCGCTCCATTTCTTGGCGCGCCTCACGATCAAGATTTATCTTGTGAACTTCCATTAGGCGCTCGTTTCCTAAAAGCACGAGGTGGTTACCGTTCGCAAGTTTGCCTTCCAATCCATAGCCGGGTTGAACTTTAAAATCCTTGACGGCTGACTCTTGAACGCGCATCGCCTCGGCTTCACGCTGTACTGCCGTATCCAGCGGATGCGATGACTGTTTCCCTAAGCCGGCCGCTAACTCCAAGATAAATCCCTTCACCCCGTGGCCCACTACGGCTTCAAACTTGGAAACTGAGAGGAGATCAATTCCTTCCCGGGAGGCCTTATCCACGATTGTTCTCGCGAGTGGATGCTCGGATTGTTTTTCTAGGGAAGCGGCAATTTGAAGAATTCGCGTTTGAGCTTCCTTGTCTTTTCTCTCAAGAAACGAAACGATGTCGGTGACTTCCGGTTTGCCCTTCGTAAGTGTTCCCGTTTTATCGAGAATCATAGCGTTGATCTTCGATGTTTTCTCGAGCGTTGTCGCGTCCTTGATGAGAATATTATGTTTGGCTCCGATGCCCGTGCCAACCGCGACAACCGTGGGAGTGGCCAGACCCAGCGCGTCAGGACAAGCGATCACGACGGTGGAGACGGCAAAGGTAAGGGCGCTCAAAAGTCCGGCTCCGGCGATAAAATACCAGCCCATAAACGCGGCCAGTCCCGAGCCGATCGCCACTATCACTAACCATCCGGCCGCCGTGTCGGCAATGCGCTGGCCGGGCGCTTTGGAGTTCTGCGCGGTTTCCACCATTTTTATAATTTGCGCCAGCACCGTGTCACTGCCCACTTTTACGGCTTTGAATTTGATGGAGCCGTTCTGGTTGATTGACCCGCCGACGACACTGCCGCCCAATTTCTTATGCACCGGCAGTGACTCCCCCGTCACTAATGATTCGTCAATATAGGTTTCCCCTTCAATCACTTCGCCGTCTACCGGTATTTTATTCCCGGGCCGAATGACCACAATATCGCCTTTTATAATTTCGGCGCTGGGAATGGTAATTTCTTTACTATCACGTATTACAGTCGCTTGGGGCGGCACAAGATCAAAAAGCGCGCGGAGCGCGTCCGAGGTGCCCCGGCGTGATTTCATTTCCATCCAATGGCCAAATAAAACGAAAGTAACCAAAAGAGCGGCGGCTTCATAAAATGTCTCTGAACCCGGACGGATGAGCGTAAGCAATACGCTAAAAAGATAGGCCGCCAAAACGCCGGTAGCGATTAGCACCGCCATGTTGAGTTTTTTGGCTTTGAGCGAGTAATACGTGCCGGTAATAAAGATGGACCCGGCCCAAAATACTATCGGCGTAGTGAGGACTAGGAGTAACCAGTTGATGGGAATAGGCGTGGGCAGATTAAGTTTAAAAACATTAGTGCCAACCGGCGAATAGAGAAAAATTGGAATGGAAAGGAGAAAGGAAATTAAAAACCGACGGCGCATATCCGCTTCCATTTTTTTCGCCATTTGCGGGTTGGTCATCGCCGCTTCGTGATCCCGATGGCTTATTGCCTGTATGTTCCCTCTTCCGCGACTAACTTGATCAGCGGGCGCTGTGACGGTTTTCGGAATCAGATCCATCCCGCAACCCGGACACTTCCCCGGAGCGTCTTTCACGACTTCCGGATGCATGGGGCAAGTATAGACAGAGCCTTGAACCGCTTCAGTTTTTGAGGTCATCGTGCCGTGGCTTTGATGGTCTTGATCGCAACAGGAATGATTTCTCATATTCTTCACTTCGTTTTCTCGACAAATTTATTGTAGAGCGACGAAAAAATCCAGGCGGAAATATAGGAGTAGAACACGAGCTGAACCAAACTCACCACAAAACCAACCAGAGTTATATTTTGTCCGCGAGCCAATTCGTCAATATTAGTAAGATGGATTAACCAACCCAAGATTTTTGTCGAGAATTCCGGGAAGGCGGCGACAAAAGCAGTGCAGATGGTATAGATAATCGCCATAGTAACCGCCGCCGCCAGAGAAAACTTTTTTGTGTTTAACTTCATGTGATTTTTGTTATTTACTGTGACCTTTTTTCTCTTTGAGAAGATCTTAACCCGTATAGCGTTTGGGGTCCTCGACGAAATGTTGCTGGCAGGAATCGGAGCAGAAGTAGTAAGTTTCTCCTTTGCGCTCAACCGCGCCTTTAATTTTAGCCGGATCGAGCTCCATACCGCAAACTATATCAATAACTTTAACATTTTTAGTTGGCTGATTATCATTGTTCATTTTTTTGTTTATTTTAGGTCCCATTTGAATTCCCTCTCCGGCACTCCGCCGACCTCGAGGATTTTAAGGGTAACGGACGATAGAGATTTGGTTGGAGCCACAAAGGTTAGAGTGCCGCCTCGGTGATGGCCGCCGGGAGGATCTCCTTCCCAAGCCGTTGGATTTAGAACCTCGCCGGAGTCCATCACAAGTCTAGAGACTGAAACTAAATCTTCCGACAATTCAACCGAGTGAGTGTTTAAGCTCACATTAAAAAACCATCTTGGAGAATCGGTTGCCAGGTTAATCGGCGTAACCGCCACTTCGACCCCACCTTCATTGGAAGTGATAGTTTTGAAGAGAGGTGAGTTTTGGTTTTGGATGGGTGGATTAGGATTTTCAGTTTTACTAGGGCGACCACCCAAAACCAATCCAACAATCACTATAACTCCAAGGACGCTAACAAACAGCAGGACTCGATGACTCATGTTTTTTGAATTCGATAAGTTTCTTTGATATGTAGGCGACGCCAAAAAGATTGAAGACTAAACCCACATAAAAGATTTCGACCTGGTATTGTGAGACGAAAGCCACAACTCCGGCAGTACCCAAAATCGGCAAGATATTTGCAAGATAATGAGTGCAGCAGGAAACCATCGCCGCCGTAGAAGTAGCCCCCGAAACCGCCAAAACTTTCTTTGAGGCCATTTGCTTAATTGAGTCTCTAAGATAAGCATAAAGACCAATCTGAATACCAAATCCAACCGCCAAACTTAAAATGAAATACCAGAACTGCGAAAACTGGCCTTTGGCAAAATCAAAGCTCGAAACGAGCGACAAAATAACAAAGTATGCCAAAAGCAGAATGGTTGCCGCTATTACACCCCTAATTAGTGATCCGCTAATCATAGCTTAAAGTATTTCAGTTCTAATTGTTGTCACGGAATCAAACTTAGCTCACGTTGTCGACGACTTTTTTAAGTTTGCTCTCAACTATCTTGGAGATTTTCGACAGCTTCCGATTACCAATCACTTTCGCTAAAACCATAGGCAAAATAGTGCTAACGGAAATCTGATTTTCTTCTTCCTGAACCACCACATTACACGGCAAGAAAAGACTAATGCCATTTTCCGCTAAGAGTGACGAATAGGCGAACTGCGGATTGCAGGCGCCTAAGATGACACATTCAGGATAATCCACTCCAAGTTTGCTTTTAAGCGTAGATTTCAAATTGATTTCGGTGAGGACGCCGAAGCCTTCATTCGTTAGTTCTTTTTTTGTTTTTTCCACCGCCTCGAAAAAGGACAGATCGAGGTTTTTCTTGTAGCTGTATCGCATGATTTTTACACACTACACCCTCCTCCCCCGTTCGACTTTTTCTCCGGAGTTTGAACTTGGCTCAAAATATTGGCATAACCATAAGCGCTAGAATAATCTACTCCCAAGATTTCTTTCGGATTGGCCAATTCAAGACTCAATCCCTTCGCCCTCAAGTATTTATCAATTGTCAGATATGTATCCGGAAACCAATAAGCGTTGACTTGAAGCGCCACTTTATACATTTCTGCTTCGCTTGCGCCACTCGCGGCTATCAACTCAAGCAAGCCCAACATTGCCATACCATGATTGCAATCCGGAAAATAGGTGGAATTTCCGCAACAAGGCCGGTAGATGTTTTTGGAAACTGACTCGACTAGCGCTTGTTGCTCTGGTGTTAATTTAATCATCTCATGCTTCGAATAGTGATCCATCGGATTTCCCTTCGCTAAAGTCCAACCCCCCGTCGAGGCAAACCTGCCGGCTCCGCCATATTCTGGATTTTGCATCGGCCCTTTCTCTAGGATGGGATTTTTGTTAGCCAGACCAAAGGCCCAGAGGAGATTCAACCAATAGCCGGAATTTCTTTCAGTCATCACGATTTTACCGGTCGTAAATCCGGAGAGAAATTCTTTTTCTTCTAGGGCTAGTCCGCCTCGTCCCGAATAAAGGGACTCAAACGCTTCAGCGTCAATTACGCCAGAATCAACCATTTTCTGACCAAGATCTGCCCATTTAATTGGGAGCTCAATGCCTTCGGTCTGCAAAATTTCACTTTCGGAATTAAGGACAGAGACATTTTGTTTTGAGTTTGAATTATTGCCCGAATTCTTTTGAGCGCTTAGGCCGACGTAGTAGATTTGAGTGGCAGCCAGGAGAGCAATTGCCAACATGGCAATCCATTTCCAGAAACCTTTCTCTTTTTGAGGATTATTTTGTTCTAAGCTTTCTTTTTGTTCTTCCATTTTTTTGTTTCTTAATGGCACGACTTTTGAGGTGGAGCTTCCTCCTTTTGATCATTCACTTTTTTCTCCCGACCCTTCTTAAAAGCTCGGTACACGAGATAGACAAAAATACCAGGGATAAGAACTGCCCAAATAGCTTCTGGAATCCATTTTGTGGTCTCAAAGAAACTAATGGTCAGTTTGTTTAAGTAATTTCCGATAGCAACTTGAAAACTCGGCGCCCAGTAAGTATCGCCGGAAAAACCTAACGCAACCATCGTGACGCCAATCAGCAGGAAAATACCGGCTGCCAAAAGATTTGTCGAGTGAACGAAATAATCTTTCCCGCCGATTCTAAATTCCATTATTTTACCCTGAATAATTTTAGATTTCTCAAGCTTGAATTTGTCGTAGAAGTAAGCAGCTAAGAAAAGCGGGAATACCATTCCGAAAACATACGCGAAGGTAACCACCAGCGCTTTCCAAAATGCGCCCGAGACAACGGCGAGCGTGACTGCCCCAGCTAAAACTGGGGCGCAACAAGAAGTCGCCGCGCCAGATAGGATCCCCAGGACAAAGACTGATTGGGGATGGGAGGCAGAAAGTTTTGGTTTGATGTTTTTTAACATCGGAATCATCGCTAAACTCTTTCCGAAAATTGATAGAACGGCGAGAAGAACCATGAAACTTCCACCGATCAAATACATTTCTTTGTGGAAGTCCTGAAATATGCTCGCAAGCCAAGCCGCCCCTAAACCAATCGGAATCAAAATCACAGCGATGCCGGAAAAGAAAACAAGGGTCATTCGGATGATGTTTTTCTTTTCCCTGAAAGCCGAGGCTAGGTAGGCCGGTAAAAGCACGGTAATGCAACATGGGGCAAAAAGCGCCACCATCCCCGCCAAAAAGGCCGCGAGGATTGAAGCGCTAAAGATTAATTCCATGCTAATTGGTAACCGTAGCTTTAAAACTTAATTCGACTTTCGGAGTTTGAGTCGAGTTGGTTTCAATGAATACCGTCCGATTTGCCAAACCCACACCCGAAGGACCATGGGCCGCTGGATTGAAGATAGCTTCAACTTTAACGGTTTCCCCTGGTCCCACTTCAACATTAGCTTTTGATATGCCCCCGCCATGGCCTGGCATACCGTAAGGTCCCGAAGTGACGCCTTTAGCGTCTGTAACTTTCGCAGCTGTGCACATGCAAGAGGTATAAACCTTGCTAATGAATATCGACTCTGGACCCTCATTCTTCAATTCAAAAACTTTTGAGACATTCCCATTTTTCATCGAGATTGTGCCAAAGTCGAAGTCTTCTTCTAAGGTATTCAGCATACCTGCGGATTGAACGGGAACTTTTGAATTTCCGCTACTGTTTCGACTTAACGCGCCAATACCGATGAGAGCAACGAGAATAATTGCCGCGAAAATTATTATGTTTTTTTGTTTCATTGTTTGTGATTATTTTTTTGCTAACCAAAAAACACCTGGATTTAGGTGTTTGTCGGCGCGCCGCAAAACCGCTTTCTAAAAGCTGTCAGCGCGCCGTTTGCATTACTAGCGGATCGCGGTTATTTAAAACTGAAAGCCAAGCTAGAAAACTATTTTTGAAATTAAAAATATTCCTGAAAAATTGGGCTGTGGATTTTTGCAAATACTTAAAAACTTCGAGTTTTAACCTCTTTAAAACTAGCGCTGCAGTGATTAGGAAAAAAACTAATAGTAGTAGAACTGGAATGCTGATTGGAGCCACGTTGGCCTGAAGCGAGCCCTGAAGGCTTGAAAGGTGCTCGAGGGCAGAATCTATCGGGTCAATCGCTTGGGCGCAAGTGCTCGAGAAGCTGAAAAGACAGGAGTGATGGGCGGTATGGCTTTCGTGGGCCAAACTCGAAAATCCAAAAATGCCCACGAATAGGAACATAAAAAAGATTATAGAAGCCTCGAATTTCATTGTCTTATTACTTACATCTTGCCCCCTTTGCCTGAACAAGTCAACACCCTACCGCCAAAAACTAAGAACCAAGCCAAAGATAATGAAAATCACAAGTTGGTAGCCGGCTTGAGTTAAAAATCTGGCCCAAGAAATTTTGGCGGAATCGTTATTCCACATAGCGGTGCCAGCTACGATTGGCATTACAAAGGCCGCCCAAATCCAAAGCGCACTCTCTAATCCCGAAACCTCCGGTGAACCAGCCATGTACTTAGCCAAGACCCAAATTTGAAATAGAGTAAGGACGAACTGGATGAGATAAAGTGGCCCCGCGCTTTTTTGCATTTTCCTTCGAGCCTCCATGTCGTCTGGGTTGGCGCCCACTATTTCCATTCATTTGCGACCGAAGAAGGGTCCATACCAAACCGCGCCCACCCCCATGGCAAACAACCCGCAAACCACGACCGCCCAATAGTTTATTTCCATAGTCTCATTCTAATATAAACCAAAATAAGCGGCCGAAAACCAAAAGGCCCCGTTCTTAATCAAGATTAGGGCCCTTCTTTGCTTTCTGAAGTAAAACCCTTAGGTAAGATGCTTCGAAACGAGCTTGGTCATTTCAAACATATTCACCGTCCCCTTCCCACCAAACACTTTCTTTAGATTCTCATCGGCGTTGATGTTGCGTTTGTTGGCCGGGTCCTGAAGGTTGTGCTTTTTTATGTAGATCCAAAGGGCCTTCACCACTTCTGACCTGGGCATAGGCCCCTTCCCCACGACTGCCTCGAGCTCGGAACTAAGAGTCATTGGCTTCATAAAAGCCGAATTTGCTTTTCCTGGCATGTTTTTTCGATTTTTGGTTTATTATCGACCTAAATATCTATGGGAGAATTATAGCATTTTTTAGGTTTTTACAAGCCCGTGCTAGAGGGAGCCTTTAATTCCTTATTTTAATGGAGAAAGAGACGCTATCGCCGTGCCCAAACCTCTCTTTCTTGCGAATGCACGCTTTTAACGGCAAAAGATAGGTTTCGGACTTTTTGTCAGGAAAAATCGATGTTTTCCAGCTGGTTTTACCGATCGTAACCATAACCGGTAGAGAACCAAATCCCCGGCTAGCTCCCCTAAATGCCGCCCTAATCTCCCTTGACTCTTTTTTAGGTATGTTTACAAAATGCCATCCAGTTAACCCGGGGTAAAGCCAAACGTTAGCTTTGATTTTGTATTCCTTTTTTGAATTCATAATTATTCAGGAATGGCTTGGATGTAAGTTCGTTAATCCTGGTGTGGAAATTGAATAAAGATTATTCACTAATATTTTGCACCCTACCGACTTCTCCGCTTTCTAAGCGCACCTTAATACCGTGTGGATGGAACTTGGAATTGGTTAAAATATCCCGCACAATGCCGTGGGTAAGTTTGCCGCTTCTCTGATCTTCTTTTAAAATAACATCTACTTGTAAACCTGGCTTAACATTGTCTTTGTTCTGTCCGTTCATATATTTATTTTAGAAACCATGATTTAATCCGATCCCAGATTGTGAGACGAACCCCCAGGAACCCTAAGCCAACAAAAATAAGCCAAGAGCCGGGAGTGAGTGGGGTGATGAGAGCTAGAAAACCAAGCGTTATTAGTATTAACCCGACAATTTTTCTACCTGGATAATTCTTGTCGAATATTTTTTTAAACCACGTTTTCCAACTTTCCATGAGATTAAACTTTTATTTAAGACAATAACTGGCAAAGAATTTTGAAGGCGAGGATATTTTTACTCTTTTCGCTCCTCCTTACTCCAAAATCTCTTGGGTTAACTCATTTGTTCCAATTCTTTCTTTGGTCGAATAGGGAATAATTTTATGCTCCCCTACCAACTCCGCTAGTTTTTTCATTTTCGCTTCGTATTCTGGTTTTTTTATTTTATCGATTTTGTTGGCTACAACCACAATATTCTTGTTCTCTTTTTCCATACTTGAGAGCACTTCTAAATCATTGTCCGTCGGACCTACGTTCGCGTCTATAATGAGTAACACTTTTTTCTGAACACAACCCGAATCAAACAGGTACCAGTAAATCAGTTTTTGCAGACGCTCCCTCTCTTCCTGCGACGCCCTTGCAAATCCATAGCCCGGTAAATCGATAAGATAAAGAGATTTATTTACCCAGTATACATTCAACTCTTGAGTCAGTCCTGGGTAGGCGCTCGTTCTCGCCAGGTCTTTTTGTTTGGTGAGGGAATTAATAATACTTGATTTGCCGACGTTGGACCGACCCAAAAGCGCCACTTGAGGCGTTCCGTCCACAAGCGTCTCATTGGTTCCTGTCAAACCTTTTAAAAACTTGGCTGATGTAATACTTTTCATACGCTTAGTTAACTACTACAACAATCCAACATTCTTGAGAATGTTGGATTGTTGTAGTTTTAAAAGTTTTTGAGAAATTTAACGAAAACTCCTCCGTAAGGAGACAGGGAGTGGATGACGTTACGACCTTGGTATTTTTTATTAAGCAGACCAGCCTGAACTAACCTTCGGGTGTGTTCCGAAAAGGTTTTCATATTACCGTCTAACTCTTCGACTATCCTCTCGAGTGTTATGTCGGGGTTCTTTGAAACTGCGAGAAGGATTTCGATTCGATAATGATTGGCAACGCCTTTTATGTGCCTTTCCAGCTGTTTTGAGGTTTTCATCGATATATTGTACCACAACACTCCAACATTCTCAAGAATGTTGGAGTGTTGTGGAGGTGGCATAATTTTTGCTGACAAAAATTATTCACCGACTCCGTTAGTTTCCGTAGTGGGCAAAAAGGGCTTTGATGCCGGCTAGATTTTTCTCCCACTCAATCGCTTCGTGGGTTTTAAGCTCAACCGTGATGGCCGGAATACCAATTGAAGCCAGCCAGCCTTCGGCGTCCCCGGTCACTTCGTAAGCATCAAAAGAATCCATTGCAGGGTAGCCGGACGCGCGCGAGTAGGCCTTCGTGATCGCCCGGGTTTCGGGCAGGATTCCATCTTCACACTCTGAGGCATACACGGCGTTGGCCTGACTATGCCAAAATACCATCGCTGTGGGCTTATTCTCTAAAACAAAATCCCGGATCGCCACGGCTTCCGGCTCGGAAAAGGCGTTAGTCCCGGCGCTCACTTTCTTTCCTTTCCAGGTCCCTTCCGGCTGCCATTTACAATCAAAATTTCGGTTTAGATCCACTTTGTGCGAGTTAAACCGCCCCGGCTCTTGCGCTACGCCGGAGGGCACATCTGCCACCGTAAAACGCCCCTCTTTGCCAATTACTTTGAACACCCCGTCGGGGTTAGCCGACGGAATCACTGTGACTGCCAAATCTTTGGAAATAGTGCCGGAGGCCTTGCTCAAGTAATCCATAAACTCATAGGCCAGAACCACACTGTTCCACTCGTACCCGCCGTGGATGCCGCCGACAAATAAGAGACGGGTCTCACCCGTTCCGTAGGTGTAGGCTTCGATCTTCCGGCCTTCCACCGACAGACCAATCACTTCTTGCTTAAAGGTCGGCTCAACCGGTATCTGGGGCGCAGGGGCATCCTCGCCCCGAAGTACAAAAAATAAAACCAGGCCGAGAGTCAGCGCGGCAATTATAATAATGGCCACAAGAGCCCGCTTCGTGAAAAAAGCCCTCATTATTTAGCGTAGTAGCTTAGGAGAGCTTTAATGCCAGCTTCGTTTTTACTCCATTCGGTATCATCGTGAGTGGTGAGCAACACGCTAATCGCTGGAATTCCCTGCTTGGCGAGCCAGTTCACCATATCGCCCGTGATTTCATAAAAATTAAATTCCTTATAAACCTTATATCCCGAGGCTTTGCCATAGACATTCGCGATCGTAAGGGTCTCCGGTAAAACGCCAGCGTGACAATTTGACGCAAACACCCCGCCCACCGAGCTGTACCAAACCAAGGCCGCCACCGGTCTCTTCGTCTCGACATAAGTCTTGATCGCTTGGGCTTCGGGTTCGGAAAAGACGGCGCTGCCACCGCTCACGGTTTTGTCCTGCCACTTCGCACTCATCTGCCAGTCACAGTCAAAGTTGCGGTTGAGGTCTACGGTGTTGCCGTTAAACCGGCCGGACACCTGAACTGTCTGCGACGAATTCACATCCGTCTTCGCAAACTTGCCGGTTGAGCTCACTACCTTCGCCAGTCCATCCGGATTCAAAACCGGAATCACCGTCACCTTGGTGCCACTCGCCACCGCGGTCGGATTGGCTTTCAAAAAATCCATCATCTCGTAGGCCACCAAAGAAGTATTCCATTCATATCCGCCGTGGATGCCGCCGACAAACAAAATCTCTTTCGCTCCCTCGCCGTAGTGGTACGCCACAATATCTCGCCCTCCGGCAGATTTCCCAATCACGGTTTTGGTCTTATCCACCACCCCTGGCGTGCCGCCCGGCTGGTCGAGGTTAGTCGTCCCGTTTTCATCCCCTGGAGTGATCACCACATCTTTAGACGTGTTTCTCATCAAGAAATACGCCCCGACTCCCACAAGGATTACTATAACCAACACAATAACAGTTTTTTTCATACCCTTATTATAGCACTTCGGGACTTACCATAAAAAATGAGAATTTAGCAAAGTCGTTCCTTTGTTAGCTTGATTAAATCAGCTTCACTGTGATAAATGCCGTGGCGAGAGAAAACTAAGATAAAACAACAATCGGAAGATTGCATTTCAAAAACAATTCTGTAGCCCTTCGATTTTCCAAAGTTTTCTTTTAAAGGGACAACTCTTCCTCTAAAAACTTTTTTATCGCCAAAACCGGGAAACGAAATAATTGAAGGTGTCTTATGTAAGCCCTTGGTACTAAAAAGTCTTTCCTAAGCTTCTAACGACCCTTGCGGCGCCGAGAAGCGCCGCAAGTTTTTTAAATCCTTTTCGACACCTTCATGTCTAACAATCTCCATCGGAATCTCTGTAAAATCAAATTAAATTTTATCCATTTCGCCATACTTATTTCGGTAATAGGCAAGATTGTAGTCAATAACTTCGTTTGGTTTCGTTGAAATCCAAGGAGCCTCTCCGTGACTAGCAGTTTTCATTTCTGCGCCGGTAAATTT
>ERZ1292625.2760-Hain-H41-01um-R1-2760-length-15477-cov-281_pt1 | contig 15477 bp, 24 predicted proteins | sample MGYA00564400_ERZ1292625 | MGnify/ENA primary metagenome ERZ1292625 (study PRJEB36523, sample SAMEA6512639) | groundwater metagenome | collected 2019-01-08 | study: AquaDiva: Metagenomics assemblies of 32 groundwater samples | reverse complement strand
CTTGCCCGGATCGGCCGAGTCGGTGCGGCAGGCCTTCGGGAACGGCGAGGGCATGGCCTATCCCTTCTTGTACTTGAGGCCGTGGAAGCTAATCCAGAGGTCATACGTGGTGCCGGCGGCACCGTAATTGCGCGCCTGCACCTTGAACGTCGCGCCACCGGGAATCCAGAACGGCACCCACAGCGGAAGCGGCTCACGCGGCGCAGATCCCGCCACCCCCGGCAGCGGGGTCTCGGAGTCGTGAAACGGCTCCGACACCAGGAGGAACTGCACGGCCACCAGCGGCAACGTCTGCGCACTGACGGTGGTGTGCGCGCCGCCTACGTCTGACGCCCAGGAGGTCGCCAGCCACAAAAAATCGCTGTCGTTTTGCACCTGGAACGAACCCGAGGTCGGGTTGGCCGCCGGTGCCAGGGCCGCATAGTTGATGGTGTACGCGAACGGATTGGCGAGCTGAAGCGTGTAGCCCTCGCGCTGAATCTTTGCCGGGAATTTCTTTAGGTCAAACGGTGAAGTCATGGCCCAGCCTCGATGTGTTGCCCTTGCCCCCTCGCCCCAGCGGGGCGAGGGTACTGCCCTGCGGGTTACTGCCCGACGCGCATCCGCTTGCCGATCAACATGGCCTGCACGCGGCCGGCGGTGACGATCGCCTGGGCGATCGACCAGTTCAGGGTGAACGAAAATTTCATCCCGTACTCCAGCGTGATGCCGGGGCTGGCGATCGTGTAGAGCGGTCCCACCGGGGACAGGTGCGAGCCGATCACCTGGTTGGTCGTGGAGGCCACGGTGCTTTCGGCGGCGGCGGCGGCGTCCAGGTTCAGGCGCGTGGGCGGCGGGAAAGAGGACAGCGGCCCCTGACGGAGCTGCACCTTGTTGACCACCTTGAACTCGACAAACCCGTGCGACCAGAACAGATAGGCGTCGTTGGCCGCAATGACCTGGTTCGCCGTGACGGCGGCACCGTTCAGTTGCTGGATCGGCAGGGTGGCCTGCCAGAACCGCAGCGCGACATGCTGCACCAGGAAGGCCTCGCCGCGCGCCATCTGCGAGCCGACCTCCATGTTGGTGTCTTCGTAGGTCTTGGTCTGGTTGGCATCCCAGATCGACGCGCCCTGCCCCTGCGGCGTGGTGAAAAAGTTGAGCTGCACCTGCCCACCGACCGGGTAGGCCAGCCAGTCGTACAGGAAGTCGTTGAGGACCTCCTGCGAGCCCCAATCGACCACCGCACCGCGACGGAAAGATTTTTCGACGTTGCCAGGGTGTTCCATGTTGCAGCTCCTCGTGTTGTGCATGTCAGGGGTCCGTGCCACGGGTTTGCAGACGTCTGCAAACCCGTGGCGGTGATTACTCGTTGCCGTTGCCGGCGTTCTGGGTGTACGCGCCCATGCTGTTCTCGACGTAGGCCCCGGTGGTCAGCGGCCCGATGTCCTCACCCAGGAAATCCGGCGTGTCGGCTCCCAGGAAATCCGGCTGATCGCCGGCCATGTTCTCGTACTCCATCAGCGGGTACTGCTCGATGCCCGCCAGCGGCAGGGTCGGGAACGTGGTCTGCAACCAGCCCTTGCCGGTTTCGTAGAGCACGCCGCCGATCATGCCGCCGGCGGCCAGGACCGCCATGCGGCGCGGCAAGACGAAGCTGGCCGCGATCCCGAGCACCGCCGCCAGGCCGAGCTTGCCGACCGGACGCCACATGCCGGCGCGGAACATGGCGGGCAGCGGGATCAGGCCGTAGAGCACATCGTTGGCCAGGGCCGCCGCCGGAAAGGCAATCGCCGGGGTGAAGCTGTCCATCATGAACGGCACCATCCCGCCCATCGGATTGCGGCGATAGGAGGGCCGCTTGCCGCTCGACTTCTTCTTGGCGTGATACTTCTTGGACTTCGATTTTTTCGGGTTCACGGTGTAGGTTCCTTTCGGTGCGGTCCTGAGCCCCTCGCGCTTGCCCAGGTCGATGACAACGGCCTTGCCGATCGCGCCGGCCGGCCCCCGGACTACGTGGCCGCGCCTGGCCGCTTTCGCCTTGCGCTTCGTTGGTTTCTTCGGCTTCGCGTTGCGCGTATAGCCGCCCTTGACAAATTGCCCCTGTTTGTTGCGGGGGTTGAGCATCAGCACATGCGCCATCGTCGCCTCCATAAAAAAAGCCCGCCGCCCTTTCGGGTGGCGGGCTCCAGTGATTGGATACCCGTTACTGCCTTACCTGTTCCACGTGAACCTACCCGTGACCTTCGCCGCTGTCAAGTTCCCCCGTCCGCAGCGACCGCAGGACTTCCAGGCGCTGGATCACGCCGTCCTCGTAAATCAGTGTCACACGGCCAAAAAATCCGGGCGGCAGGCTTTCCAGGTGCCGGTTGACCAGGTGCCGCACCCGCTCGGCCCCTGGCCGTTCGCGCACCTTATCGGTCCTCGATTCCACGGTCCGTGACCAGGTATTTTCCGCCCGCGAAAAATAGCGCGCGGCCGTTCGGCGATACCGCCAGGTACGGCGCGCTGCCGGCCTTGAACGGGTGCTCGAACTTGATGCGCTTGCCGTCCACGGTCGCCTCGTAGGCCACGGCCAGCACCCGGCCCAGCTCCCACACGGTCAGCGGTGGGGTGGGGACGGAGACCATCCGTGCCCCGTCCGGTGCCGCGCCGTGGAAGGCGTCATAGGCCTTGCGGCCGGCGCGCTCGCCGTTGGGGTTGGCCTGGCGTTTGGGCTCGCGCAGGTGGGCGGGCATTTTTTCCTTGGGGTGTTGTTTGCGCCACTGGGCGCGCGCTTCGCGCAGGGCAATCGCCACGGCTTGCGCCGGCGGCTTGCCCGCGCGGATCAGTTGCCCGATGCGCGCGCCGACATCGTTTGCAGACGTCTGCAAACGCTTGCCCGAGCCGATCCCGGTCACGCGCTTGCTCACGACCGCAGCCGGGGCCGGATGACGAACACGTAGAGCAGCGCGGCCGTGGTGCCCCCGATCAGCACCCACTTGACCGTGCCGGTCAGGTCTTTGAACAGCCCGCCGGACGGGTTGGCCTGGGCGACGGCGGCGGCGGCCTGCGCCGGCGTGTAGCCGCGCCGGACGTAGTCGGCGGCGGCGGCGAGCTGCTGGTGGGTCTGGTAGGCGTCCAGCGCCTTCGTGGCCACGTAGGAAATGCCGGCGGCGATGACGGCCGCCGGCATCAGCCAGACCACGCCGAGGCTGCCCAGGCGCACCGGCCGCACCACCGCCAGGTCATAGCCGAACAGTTGGCTCACGCTCCCGGAGACGGATTCCCACCAGCCGCGCACCTGGTCCCAGGCGCCGGACAGCCAGGCCTGGACATCGCTCAGGGCCGCGTTGATCTGGGTGATGCGCGCGCGGGTGGCCTCCAGGTCGGCCAGAACGGCCTGATAACGCTGGGTCAGCTCGGGGCTGATGCGCGCGGCCTGGGCGTCTGCCGGCGAGCGCAGGACCGCGTAGTTGCGTTCGAAGTTGGCCACGGTCGCGCGCCACTTGCCGATCAGGTCATACCAGGCGGTGGCGTCGGTGCTGGTCGGCGGCGCGTCGGCGCGGGTGGGCTGGGTGGGGGTTGCCATAAGTTTGTTCCACGTGGAACCGGATTATTTTTTCAAGACCAGGAACCCGACCAACAGGGCGGCCCCGCCCATAATCATGAGCCCGGTGGTCCCGAAGCCGCCAGCCCCGGCCGTGACCGTCGCCGGTGCGGGGGGCCTGGCCGGGGCTGGACCGTAGGCCAATGGCGGCTGACCGACCGCCACCTGTTGCAATTGCTGCTGCACCGGCGGCTTGGCGACGATCTGCTTGTACTGCGAATAGGTGTTCATCGCGCTGCTGGCCACCGTGCCGATCTGGCCGATCCAGGACGTGACCGCGTCGGTCCAGTCGCCGAAGCCGGCGAGCCCAGCCGCGCGCGCGCCGGGACACGCCGGCACCGGCACCTGCTTTTCCAGGCTCTCGGTCAGCACGCCGGCCTGGGCGAGCAGTTCGGGGCGCTTCTCCTTGATGTGCTTGAAAATGAGCGGGTGTGTGGCTGCCAGCCATTGCAGGAACCCGACCGGCCCGCGCGCGTACTGCCTGAGCGCCGCCGGCCGGCTTGCCGACGGCGTGAGCGTCGGTGTGATGCTCCGCAATTTTCCCTGGGTGGCCTGGGCGGCGTTCGGCATGGGTCGCGGCTTAACCGTGCCGCGCCATTGCCAATCATTCGCCCAGCGAGACTTGAGCAGGGCCTGCGGTTCGGTACTGGCGAGGTCGTTGTTCTGGATGCGCATGACTCATACTCCTGTAAGCAGCACTTTGAGGGCCACGATAGCACTGGCGGTGCCGGGGAACAAACTGCCTTCCTTGTCCACCTGCTCGCCGCGCACGATCTCGCGCTCAGCCTGGCGGGTCAGGCTGTACTGGATTTGCTCCTCGGGCTTGGTGATCGCCGCCGGCGGCGGGTTGGCGGTCATCGCCCTGAGCGTGTACTCGACCTGTTTCATCTGCTCGGCGGTGGCCTTGGTGTTCGATTTGATGAGCGACAACAAAAGCTGCGCGGCCTGGTTGACCGCCGCCGCCACGCCCTTGCCAACCGCCTGCACGAAGGCCTGCCAGGCCAGGGTGCCGGCACCGAAGGTAAAAATGGTCAGCACGATCGACACCACGGTGGCCACGATGAAGCCGTTTTTGTTGTATGTTTTTTCCTTGCCGGCGAGCACGCCCATGCGCGCGAGCAGTTGCCGCATGTAGGCGAGCTTTTCCGGTGTCGGGTTGGTTTTCATGTCCAGCTCGGCCTGGCGCAGCGCCGCGCGGATGGTCTTCATCTCGATCAGCCGCGACTCGTGCTGGTAGTGCGCCTTGATCGACGGGCTGACGTACTGGCCGATGCTTTGCAGCCGGTAATTCTCGGCCTTCATGCGCTTGACCAGCTCGCCCCAGTTCGCGGGGATCAGCGGCGCCTCGCGCAGCCGTTCTTCGACTTTCTCGCGTGTGGCCTTGGGCAGGAGGTGCATGCCCGGTGAATCGACGATCGCCTCGGTGAGCGTCTGGCTGATCTTGCGGATGTCCTTTGCGCTGGTGGGCGGCTTCACCGTGGCCTTCACGAACGCGACGAAGCGTTTGGGTGGGGCCAGCTTCTTTGCCCATTTACTTTTGCCCAGGCCTCCCATGCCGGCGAGGTCGGCGGTGTTGCGCGGGCGCGCGGTCAGTTTGTAGATCATCGGTGGCTCCCAGCCCAAGGGGCGCGGTTCGGTCGGGTCCATCGCCACCCAGCGCCCGCGCACCTGGCCACGCAGCCAGACGTGCACGAAGCGGTGGGGGGCGAACCCGCCGGCCACCAAGATGACCGGAATCCCGAGGTTTTGCAACAGGGCCGCCAGCAGGATCGTCTTGTCGTCGCAGTCGCCGGTCTTGAGGGTCAGGGTTGCGGCCGGGGTCTGCAAGGCCTCCAGGCCGTGCGGGTCGCGCACGTAACGGATGCGGTCGCGCACGAACCGGAACACCGCGTCCGCCTCGCCCGGAATGTCCTTTTGCCGCAGGTGCTGGGTGAGCTGGCGCGCCACGCTGTAGGCGGCAACCCGGCTCGGCCCGTCCTCGATCGCCGTCCACATGCGCACCAGGGTGGCGGGGATCGCGGCGCGCCCGTCCGGTAGGCGCGCCAGCGTGCCCGACAGGGGCGGAACCGGCGGCAGGCGCAGCGTGGTCATGGTTTGCAGACGTCTGCAAAAGCGACTAGGCCGGCCGCACGCCCAAGGCGTTCAGGGTTTCCGGGGCCGACAGCTTCCACTTCAACCAGTCGGCCTGGGTCGCGAACCGCTTGCCGCTGTCCTCGATCGTGCGGTCGGGGAACGCTAGCGCAATTTCCGTGGTGGGCGGGCACGCAAACGCGGTAATCGCTAGGCGCTCTGTTACCAGCCCCTCCTCGTCTCTCGGCAGGCCCCAGGCGATGATGGGATCGTACAGGACAACGACCGATTCTTCCTGTGTTTCGGCCTCACGCGGGGTCAGGGTGAGCACTGAGAATCCCACGTGGGCAGCAACGACCTCGACGACGTGGCCGTTGAATTCATTTTTTCTCATTACCGTTTCCATTGCTTTCTCCTTGGGGTGTAGTAGTTGGTCCACGTATGACGTGAACAGGGTCATCAAACTCATGTCTAGGCCGCCGGTGGTGGATCGCCGGCGGCCTCCTCTTCTGGCTTGAGCGCCTCCTGGACCTCGGCGGCCAAGGCACGCAGCCAAGACGCATACGGCTCCTGCGCGGCGCGCGCGTCGAGGGGCGCCAGGAACGGGACCGGATCGGGCAGCAGTTGCTGCAAGATTTCCGGTGGCAACCGGTCGATGGTCAGTCCGACCCAGTTTTCCGGCGGCTCTTCGGCGGCTGCGGACCTCATCAGTTCAGCGGCAAAACCGGGCAGGGTGTCGAGCGCGTTTGTGGGTACCATGGGGCGTCCTCGTGGGGGGGGTTGAGCGGTCCGCGCGGACTGGTTCTGGATCGCCGCGATCATCGGCACGCCGATTTTTTCGATGGCCTTCTCCAGCAGGTCCATCGGACCCGTCTCGCCGGTGCCGCCAGCGAACTCGCGCGCCAGGCTGATGATCTCGCGCAACTGCGTGAGCTGTCCGCCAGGTTCAACCGGTGCCACCGGGGCCGGCTTGGGCACCAGCTCCTGCATGTTTTTGAGCGCCTGGGTTAGATCCAGCAGCGTCGGCGCCGGCGCGGCCGCTACCGCCGGCGTGTGCGTGGCCGTGTGCTCGATCGCGCGCGCCAGGGCTGCCAACACCGGACCCAGGGTCTGCGCAATGGACTGGCTGATGCTGGCGGCGAGCGCGTCCGGGTTGAGCGCCGGCGCTGCCGGCGGCATCGCAGCGGGTGGCGGTGCTGCAGCAGCTTCCGGCGGCGGCAGGCGTGGCGGCCCCTCGATGAACACCGTCGGGCGGGCCTTCGCGCCGGCACCACGCTGGCCGTCGTACAGCTCAATCACGAACTCGCCGCCGCCGTAGCGTTCCTCGATCAGGTCCGGGGTGTAGGCCGACAGCATGACCTTGCCCTTGGGCAGCATCCGTGCCTTGCCGTTCTCATCGCGCCGCATGATGCGCACAAACGCATCGTTGGTTTGCGGCAGCGAGCTGCGGAATTCCGCGACCGCGTCTGTCAACTCCTCCGCTAGGTTTTCCGGCGTGCTCATGCCGGCGCCCCTGGATCAAGTCGCCGGGTTTCGGATGCCTCTATGCGCGGAAAAAACTCTCCGCACGACTCGCCTTCTGGGACCGGCGGCCAGGCCGATCCGATGCCCTGGCTGCTGACAATCGGGATGGGTGGGTTGCGGTGGCAAAAGCCACCGGCGCCGACGGCAGATTTCAAGAGCAGGGAGCTGACCGGCTGATAGTGTTTGCAGTGCTTGCATGACATGGTTTTTTCCTTGGTTGAGGGCAGGCGGGCATAGGCTACCCCGGCGGCATACCGATTGCAAAGGCGCTCCTGGCCGACCGCTTTAGAGGCAAGGGGCGCCCGTGGCACACGGGGTGTGCGGGTGGTGTTCGAGACCGCGAGCGAGTCAGCGAGCTAGTAGTTTTCTGGCCTCCGCCAGAAATGAGCTCGTACCGCCGCCGATGGTGGTGGCGGAGCCCTTATTGCTGTTCGCCGGGGGCGACGCAGGAGCGCCCGGCGATGATTTTAACCCCGTAGGGGTAACATTGTTTGCCACTTGTGGCACACGGGGCCGCCAGCCGGCGGCGTGGGCAACGGCTCCGGCCATCCGTTTGACCATGCTCCAGCATGGCCCCAGGACGACGTAGAGCGTGCTGCGGAACACCCAGCCTATTTTCTTGTCGTGGTAGTGGCGGGTCTGGCGCCTGATCCAGCCTGCGGCTTCCAGGGCGCCCAGGTGGCGGTTTAGCGTGCGTCGGCTGATCGTCTGTCCGTGGCGCTTGCGTAGCCGCTCGATCAGGTAATCCTGGCTTGGGAATGCCCAGGTGCGCTTGAAATGTGCGGACAGGCCGACCAGCTCTTGTGCGAGTGCCAGATTTAGCATTACAATCTCCTCGTTGTTGGGTTTTGGTTGGGTTTGCCTTCGGGGTCGGTTCTAGGTGGTCCTCCCCCTCTTGGTCTCGGCCATGGTGGCAAATTAAAGGGCCGGTGTCGAACCGGCCCTTTTTTTGTGCCCCGTTGACTCAGGCGATCAGCGATGCATAGCGCCTGGCGAATTCCGGGTCTGTCTCGGCACGCGCACGTGCCGCCTCGACATGGCTATCCCGTAACTCGGCGCCTTCGTGGCACAGATTCCCGGCGCCCTCGGGCTTGTGGCGCGTTGACAGGCACGCATCGCAGCGCGCCAGGTGTACCGCAAAGGCATGGCAGGCCGCTCCCTCCATCCGCTTGTCCCTGAGCCGCACGATCACGGCCTGCTTGTCCCTGGGCGTCATGCGCCCCCCTCGGCCTTTTTGGCCGCTGCCATGCGTAATTCGTTCATGGTCGCTAATTCCGTGGCACGCATCAGCTCCTTGGCCGTGATGAATACGATCTTCTTGCCGTCGCCCGCGTTGCGGGCAACCTCCCTTTGCAGGAATAGCGGCTGCACCAGCACGGTGTCGCCGGCCTCGGCGCGTGTCTCGATGTAGACCGCGAACGGATCGTCGCCGCGCGGCGGCTTGGCGTTGAGGCGTATCTGGGCGAGGCGCCAGATAACGTCTGTGTTAATCAGCCGGGCGGTTCTCATGGTGTGGCCTCCGTGGTAAAAAAAGGGGGGCCGGCGGATGCCGGCCCCTGCGGAATCACTTCAACAGCGACGACAAGAGCACCGGCTTGGGGCCCTGGATGTAGGGCGCGTGTCGGTCGCCGTCATAGTCGCGGATCGCTTCCTCGTACCCTGGGAGTCTCCCGACCGCCTCCGCCTTGATGAGCTCGATCTGGTCATGGGCGAATGACTCGCGGTAGCCTTCCACCTCACAGGCCTGGTATGCAAAGCAGACGGCCATCCGGTAGACGTCAAGCGGGGTCAGCACCTGGGGCGCGAAGTAGTAACGCTCGGCAAGTTCGCCAGCCTCCTGGATCAGCTCCGCGTCCGTGTAACCACATGGGCCGGGTCGCCCTCCGTCCTGGTCATACGGGTAACGCTTGGCCACGCTGGCAATGTTCGCGCGCATCAGTTCCTCACCGACCTTGCGGGCACCCTCCATCGGGTTTGAGTTCACGCGCCAGGCGCGAATGATCGCCTCCCCGCGTCCACTGGCTGCGAAGGCGGCCAGGCCGGCGACGTGGGCGGGACTGCAAATATATGCGCTCATGGTGTTCCTCCATTGGTTGGTTGTACTACATTAAATCATAGTTTAACGTAGTCTAACCGTCAATGGTACATATATTATTGATTAATATGCATATTTTATGTCGATTTTCCCGTACAGACTTGGCTGGCGGTTTGTGCCTCGGCGCCGGTGGCGGTAGGCCCTGGCGCTCGAGCATCGCCGGCAATACCGTCACTGCCGGCGGTAGGGTCCGCCGATCGGTGGCACGTGGCCAGCACCGGCGCCGGTGGCGGTGCGAGATCGAGGAGCGCATCGAGCACCACCTGGCGCTCGGCGGCCGACATCGCCATAAACCGCCGCGACCACCGCGCGCGCTTGCGCTTGATCCGCTCGCGCTCGCGGTAGGTGGCGCCGGCGTAACGGCTGTCATGCAGCGTGGTGGGTTCGCGGTTGATCCAGGCAGACTCGATCACGCGCCCCCGGCGTGTGGTGTTCGGAAACTCGATGCATCGCCAGCCGTGGCGGTCCTGCAGCACCATCCGATAGAGCGGTGAGGCGTACCCGGAAATAATGACCGGGCAGGGCAACGTGACGATGGTTTCGAGCAGCTCGACGTGCTGCGCTTCGGTGTACTCGTGCTCGTAGAGGTCAAGCCTGCGGCGCGTGCTGTGCAGGTAAGGCGGATCGCAGTACACTAGCTCGCCGCCATCGAACGCGAACGCCTTGAGGAACTCAACCGCGTCCACCCTCGCCAGCTCCAGCGGGAACGCCAGGCGCCGGCGGCGCTCGCTCCAGGTGGCGATGACAGATCCAGAAATGTCCACGCCGATGTTGCGATCGGCCGGCCGCTTGCGTTCGAGGACGTTGCCCCCGCCCAGGTGCGTCTCGATGTAGGTGTGGTGCGGCGGCATCAGATTGACCAGGTGCCGGAAACAAGCCCCTTTGCCGCCTGGGTACCTCACGTCTTTTTCTTGACCTCCGCCAGGGCGCGCCGGGCGATTGCGCCGGTGTTGATCTTGTACCGGCGCGCGATCGCCTGGAACTCCGGGCTGATCTCATGGCGATGCGAGGCCCCCATGAGCACTACCAGCTCGACCTCCAGGCGCGCCAGCGCGCGGGCGTCCATCTTGGCGATGGCCGATCGAGCGGGGCCGTCGAAGCGATTGAACCCGCTATTGGTCGGTTTCCAGCCGTGGCGCTTGCCCAGCTCCTGGGCGGTATCCCAGCCCAGACTGCTCACGAAGGCGGTCAATGTCGCCCGTTGTTCAACCGGCCCCGGCTTTTTTACCTTGAGCAGGACGGCATCGAGGGTCCGCGTCCACGTAATCCGCGCGGCCTCGGTCTTGCGTTTCTGGGCCTTACTGAGGCCGCGCGCGTTGCGGGCCGGCGATGTCACATGGGGGTTGTGCACCTTGCACGCGTCCGGCTTCGTGCAGACCTTGCAGGTCTTTCCGCGTTGCTCGCCGTCAATAAATATCACCGCCAGGCTGTGCGGGCAGGTGGTTCTCTGGCTGTCCCAGGCGTTCCTGCCCAGCACGCCGCGCTTGGTCTCGGCCGGTTCGAGCCGGTACTTCGTGGACGCCTCACAGAGCGGCTTTCCGTCGGCCTTGGCGGCCTCGATGGTGCGCTGAATCATTGCCTGCGCCTTGGCCTGATAACAGACACGGTCGGTGCACGTGTCCTGCTTGATCTCAGGGTAGAGCGCCGGCGTGTGCCCGGTGCGCTTCGGACAAGCTACACACGGGCCCGCCTTGGGCAATAGTTGCGCGTCGTCGGGATGGAACGGCGCGCCGGCCAGGACCAGGTGACACTCCTGCGCGATCCAGCGCGCCAGGTCGCGCACGCCGGGCTGGCGGTCCCAGCGGTTGTCGCAATGTTCGAGCGCCGCCAGTTGGTCGGTGGCCGTGAGGCGTGCGATCAGCACCGCATGGCCGGCGCTCAAGGTGCCATCGAGGAAAGCCTTTTCGACCTTCGGCACCAGGCTGGTCAGCTTGAGCCGCTGGTAGATGTACGACACGGATTTCCCGACCTCGGCGGCAACCACGGCCACGTCCTTACCGGTCTGCCCGATCAGGTAGGCATAGCCGCGCGCCTCATCCATCGGGTGCACGTCCTCGCGCTGCAAGTTCTCGACTATCTGGATTTCGAGCACCTGGGCATCGGTCAGCTCGCGCACCACCGCCGGGATCGTGGCCAGCTGCGCGGCCTTCGCGGCCCGGTAGCGGCGCGCGCCGGCAACGATTTCCCAGCCAGCCGCGACCGTGGTGGTGCCCGATCGAGGCCGCACCAGGATGGGCTGCACCACGCCCTGGGCGCGGATGCTGGCAGCCAGGTCTTCGAGCGCGGCCTTGTCGAAGCTGGTCCTGGGGTTGGTCTTGGATTCGCGCACGTCGGCCAGCGGTAGTTGGCGCAGCGTTTCGCCGGTGGGGACTTGGGGTGCTGACATGGTGGTGCCTCCTGGGTCGGATAGCGGTGGGTGGATTAGTGTTTTCTGGCCGGCGACATCTGTTTTACCGCTTCGGCAAACGCTTCGAGGGCCACGCTGCCAAGTGGGTGCGTGCGCAGGTGACGCGGCACTGCCGACTGGATCGACCTCAGGCCGAGATATTCCTGGACCAGGCGTGGGCCCCAGCCCTGCGTCTCCAGGGCGGACTTGCAGGCCTCGCGCAAGTCATGCGGGCCGATGGTGCCGGCGAACCCGGCGCGGTGGCCAGCATCCGCGATGATCTGCTGCACGCGGCGCCGTGTGACATTAAACAGGTGGCCGGTCATCGGCGTGATCCGGCGCCCCGTCTTTGCCCCGTGTGCCACCCCCCGCCCCAGGACAGCGGCCCTGGCCTGCCAATCGGCCAGCGCCGCGAGCACGTCATGCTGGATCGTGTGCCGTGTGACGGTCCCGCCCCCCTGGCGGGGCACTACCAGGGTGCGCGCTTTGAAATCGACGGACGGCCAGCGCAAGGCCACCAGCTCGCTCACGCGCAGGCCGTGCCGGTAGAGCAGGCGCACGATCAGTTGATCGCGCGGGCTGCCGGCGTACACCGTCAGGCGCTCAACATCGGCCTGGCTCAGGGCGGTGGTGGGCTGCTTGGGCATCGTTGCGTCCTTTCTGGGTTTTGTGTAGGGTAAGACCCTCAACCTTAACCTGTCAATAGGAGCCCGTCATGCTTCCCAAAGAACCACAGTCCGAGATCGAGACCATTAAGCTATTCCAGGCGCTGCTGTACCGTTGGGCAACACTGAATCCGGATATTCTCCTGCGGCGGGTCCACGAAGAAGGCCTGTGGCTTTTCCGGGGCGACGAACCGGAGCTGGGTCAATTCATGGCGTTTGCGTTCTTGCAGGAACAGGTGGTACCCGGCTTCGGGTCCATGCTGGATCGCGTTCCTCCGCACTTGGAACCAGCCCTCATGGAGGCCTTCGGTCGTTGGGCATTCAAGACCACGCAGCGCCGAGTGGCGGACGGCAGCGGCCCGAGTCCCGAAGAGATCGACGAAGCCAAGGAACAGGTCACGGCCATCATGGACCGCATGAAGCCGGGAACCCCGAAGGCACACTGATGCCATCGGCGCCGCGCACGGGATGAGGCCGGCGCCCGTTTTGCAAACGTCTGCAAAAACCGAGGGGACGCTAACGCAGCGCGCGGATCGCTCCGTACACCAGGAGCCCCAGGGCCAGGGCCCCCACCCCGACCACCGCTGCCTGCACCTGCGGCCAGCGGGTGGGACCAGGCGCCCCCCACGGGGCGGACACGATCGGTTTCATGCCGGAGATCGCCGGGACAATCGTGATCTGCGGCTTGAGCCATTTCAGCGGCGAGGGACCGGCCGTGGCGGGGGCCGGGGCGAAGGGCCGGTCCAGGACGATCGGCGGCCCGTAGGCCGTGTCAATCCGAATCTGGCCGATCCACTTGTCCAGGTCACTCGCTTTCAGGGCCACGGCGCTTCCTTCGCTTCGGCGCCTGTGTGGCGAGCAGCGCGATTACCGCCACCCCCACCAGCAGCCCACCGACCAGCAGCTTGTTGTCCATCACCCATTGCAGTATCCCACCGCCGGCGCCGGTGGTAGATCCTGGCGGGAGGCCTGGCGCCGGTAGGAACGGCCCTGACGGCCGATTAATCGTAATCGGCATGGTCGTGATCGGGCGCGGCATCAGCTTCGTGACTCCCGGCAACTGCAACACCTGGCCGGGGTAGATCGTGTAGGGTGCGGCCAGGCCGTTGGCCTGGGCGATGCGCGGCCACAGCGACATATCGCCCAGAACGTTGAGCGCGATGCGCGACAGGCTGTCGCCGGACTTCACGGTATAGGTGGCCATGGGTTACTCCTCGAAGTGGTCGCGCTGCCGGACCTTGAGGCCGGCCGCGCGCATCAATTGCAGGATTTGCGCTTCCATCGTCGCCATCCGGTTTTCCTGGCGCAAGTTGTGGCGCAGCACCACGAGCAGGACGCTCACGCCGCCGATCATCATGGCGATGAAGTTAAAGCCGAGGCCGGCCAGCACGATGAGCGTCTGCGATTCCATCACTTGCCCTTCTTCATGTAAAAATTCACCCGGTCGCCAAACAGAAAAAAGAAGATCGCACTGGCCAGGCTGCTGACTAATTTGTAGCGATCGTCCGGCAGCACGACGAAGAACGTCGCGGCAATCCAGCTCCCGATCGTCGCGTACACCACGATGATGCGTTGCAGCGACTTGAGGTTGTTCACCCAAGGCGAGGTTTGTCCACTCGACATGTCGAGCGACGCGAGGGCCTGCAGCTTGCGGATGTCGGCGTCCACCACGGCGGCATAATCCGCCGGCGTGGTGATCGCCGGCGTGTTGCCGGTGAATCGCGCGACCAACCCCTTGACACCCTCGATGACGATTGGGGCGAACGCGGTCAGAATCGTCAGCGGCTCCATGTCACGCCACCTGCGCGCCGCTGCGTTGCAGGAAGGCAAGGTAGTTGTCGGCGTTCTGCGCGCGCAACAGCCCGGCTGTGTAGCCCACGAGCTGAAAGTGTGGCCAGTCCCAACCCCACGCCAGGCCACCGCTCACCAACCCCAGGCGCCGGCCGATCTCGGCGAGCTGGCGCCAGCGCGGGTCCGTCTCAGGCGGCCACTCAGGTAGACCGGCGGCGTTCTTAAACACGATGTCGAACGCCGCGCCCCACACGTGCAGGGAATCGAGTGGGTTCTTGACCTTCGACGTTCCGGCCTGCATGTTCGCGGCCGAGGCCTCCGGTGAGCGCCAGCCGTCCCAGAACATCACATCGAGGCCGGCGGCGGTAGCGGCCGCGATGACTTGCTGCGCCTTGAGCTTGGCCTCCGGCAGCAACCGATCCCAGCGTGGACCGCTCTGGCGCTGCGTCATGGCGACATACCCCACGCCGCCGAGTGCCAGCAGCAAGCCAGTCCCCAGCAGCAACCACCAGCCGAGCTTACCCATTTAGTATTTCTCATAGTGCCAGCCGATCGAGACCAAGATGGTTCCCACCAGCGCCACTGTCAGGCGTAAAGCCAAATTGGCGCCGGTGGCGCCGACGGCTGTTAGCGGCACGAGCATCGCCGGTTGCAGGGACACGAAACCCGTGTCAAACAGGGTTGGGCCGGTGCCGGCGACCGCCGGCACGAACGGCATGGCGATGGGCTCATACAGCGCGATCGCACCCCACGCAAACTGGATGGGGTTGATGCTGGCGGCCGCCTGGCTGATGTTGCCCGGCAGGATCACGCGGTAGTTGTCCACGTAGATCACGTAACCGGCACGGGCGGCAACCAGCTCCGTGTTGCCCGCGATGGGGTTGAGCAGTGCCGTGCCGGCGTGGTGTGCCATGGAACGCGGCTTGGCCCACAGCGCCAGGTCCGCGCCCAGCGGAAACCCGAGAAAGTACGGTCCTAGTTCGCTGCCGCTCATACGAACCCCTCGATGCCGACGCCCAGGTAGGGCCCGATGCCCGCATACGCGATCAAATGGATTTCGCTGCGCGGCAAGGTGAACGAATCGAATTCCCGCGTGCCGCCGGCCGGAATGATGAGCCCGAAGCCGGTCTTGGCCTTCGAGTCGAACGCAATTACCCAGTCCACGCCGGACTGGTTCTGGATAATCAGGAGGCGGCGATCGTTGTTTGCCTGAAATGCAAGCAGATCGACGGACGTGACAGAGAGCGACTGCGCCGGTGTGACATAGATGCCGGGCGGCATCGGCATGCGCGTACGCTTCGCGTCACCTGCCCGACCGCCACCCTTGCCCGGATCGGCCGAGTCGGTGCGGCAGGCCTTCGGGAACGGCGAGGGCATG
>ERZ1292625.2758-Hain-H41-01um-R1-2758-length-15480-cov-6_pt1 | contig 15480 bp, 14 predicted proteins | sample MGYA00564400_ERZ1292625 | MGnify/ENA primary metagenome ERZ1292625 (study PRJEB36523, sample SAMEA6512639) | groundwater metagenome | collected 2019-01-08 | study: AquaDiva: Metagenomics assemblies of 32 groundwater samples | reverse complement strand
TTTCAGGTTGCAATATCCCCATTGCAGTACCAGTCATCAAGCCATCCACTAAGTCAAGAGGAATACGAGGCAAGGTAGAGATAGCGTTATTCGCTGCGGTGCTGAAACGGGTAAGCAACATCTTGCGAATAAGATCACCGGAACGCCTCCATATGGAACGGCCCAGGATAGAGGCTTGTGCGTCTTTGAGTGCGGTCTGCACTTCTTTCTCCGCCGACTTGGCCATCTTGCCGGGAGTAGTCACAACTCCGTGCTCAGCTAATCCCGCCATAAAATGGGGATGTTCGGCTATAACCTGCGTCCAATCTGCATCAGCAGCTTGAACAGCTTGTAAAGTTCGACCAGCGTTCGCCAACGTTTCATCTATTTGTTGAAGAGTTTCATCTCCACTTACTCCTTTGGCTCTCAGAGCTGCACCGATGGCTCCGGGTTCAGCCAACTCCGGATGTTCCTTCAAGACCTTAAGAATCTGTTCGTGCGGGGGCAACAGGCTATTAGGATCCAACAAGCCAAGCTGCCGCAGCGCATCGCCACTCTTTTTGGCGTACTCCTTGATAATTTCTGGTCGCAGAACCGTAGTATAAAGCTCCGGCCCGCCTTCCCCTACTCGGCTGTCTTCGCCAACGGGACCGCCTCCCTCACCCTCTGCCTGCCCCCCAACCACCCCGCCAGTTTCATCTTGATTGCCGGTTTCGGCAGCCCCTGCTGCATCCAGCCCTGCACTGCTGTCCCCGCTTCCCTCAAGTCCTTCTGGGACGCTGGAGGCGGAGCTTCGAAGTTGGGCTGCCCAGTCGGTGGCACTTTTGGTTCGTTGAGTTGATTGTTTAACATTACCTTGTATCTCCTTTACAGTTGATTGAACTTTAGAGCTGAGCCTTGCGGTGCCTGCTAGAGCACCAAGAGCTTCGACTCCGTGCAGGTCTGCTATGCCGGTCAAATAGTCTGTAAGATAACTGGCAGCTTGATCATTGGTCATTCCAAAAAGATCATTCTGACCAGCCGCACTGTAAGCTGCGAGTTCGAAAGCCAGATAGCGTTCGTCGCCTTCATAGAAATTGAGAACCCATTGACCTGTTTTGGTTTGGGCTGCGCTTAATAGTTCCGGATGATAACTGATTTCATCTGGATGTAAATCTATAGCAAGCACTCCAGCTTCATTAGCAGCTGCGGCTTGCCCGGTGTGAAAACTTTCGTGTCGAACTAGCTTCCGAGTTTCAGATAAGCCTTGATCTTTGATGTAAGAAAGAACACTTATTTGAGTTAGGCCTTTGGCTTGTGCTTCCTGATAAGCTCCGGACAAAGCAACCGCCGCAGCAGGGTCTTTCTCAGTCAATGTTTCTATCGCGGTCTCTACCACTTCCAAAGGAACATTAAGTCCCCCTACCTGACTTCGTTGGCCTTTGTCAATAAGGCCACTTTCTTCGAAGGTCTGCGGGGTTAGATAAACCGTACCACCTTTAGTCTCATCACCTTTAAGAGGATAGAAACGAGCGCCTTGAACAGCAGATTGAGATCGGCTCTTTTCATCTGAGTCGCTAGAGGGCGGTTGCAAAATATCCAACATCTCCCCAGCCGCCCCTTCGTGACCCATATTCATCTGAATAAGGTGCTGACGAAGTTCTTCCGCGCTTTGGGGGACGGTCGCTGGCGTATCTTCTATAGCGCGGGCCAACCCAGTGTACTCATCGGAGAGTCTAGCAAACTCGGGGCTTGCGGGATCCACGGCCAACAACTGAGCCTTGATCTCTTGGTTGCGAGCAGTGTAGGCATCGCGGGTTTCTGGGGTGAGGGCCAAGGGCTTGCCAGCTTTAGAAGCGCGTTGTTCCATCTCCATCAATTCAGTTGGGATAAAGGACGGCATTGACTTAGCCTGCGAGCCGGACGGGCCGATCGTAGTCGCTCCGTGCATCAGACCCGCAGTTCCTAGAGTGGTGGTGAAAGTTTCCCACAACCCCTCACTCATTGCCCGCTGAGGATCATAGCCACTGACGATTTTAGCATTGACATTGTTAAGAGCCTGAGTTGTGAGTTCCTGAAACTCTTCCTCACCAATCCCTTTAGCAATCCCTTTAAGAGTTCCCTTGCCCATTTGACCCAGGAATCGTCCAGTACCTAACCCCATCAGTCCTTCAAGGGATCCGATCAAAGCACCCGGAATGGCTGCGGCTAAAGCTTCTTTATGACCCACCCCTCTGGCAATAGCTTCTTCATAAGTAGCCGCTCCATTGCTACTAGCCCCTAGCAAAGCTGTTCCAGTCGTGCCCGTCAGTGCCGCAGTTATTCCATATGGGATTGTCGATCCCAATCCTTCAACAACCTTAACCCCATATTCTCCTGCTTCACTTTGGTTCAGTGCGGGCATCTGAGGTGCCCAGGTTTCTTCGGGCGCTAGCGGGTCGGCTAACGAACCGAGCGTTCTCACCAGTGGCCCCAGCACATTCGTCACGCCCTGAGCGGCGGCTGTTGGATATTTCTCTAGCCCTCTTTTAGGCAATACCTTTGACCGAACCTGAGCTAACTCGGTGCGATGCTGCTTTTTCTGGAACTGTTGTACCTCATCAAAGGCTTCCGCCCTTTTCAGAAACGAAGCCTGACTCTCCCCCTCCCTCTTAATCACCTTTACCGGTTTCAGCCTAGCTTTCGGAGTCTCCGTCGTAATCCCAACTTCCGGCGTCCGAAAATCCATACTCGTGCTCGATTTCACATTAAGGCGAATCTCAGGCTGCCCACCTTCAACTTCGAATTGATACTCCTCCGCAGTCGTAGAGCCAAAGAAAGGAACCCGAAACTTAGCATCCCTTAACTGCTGACCCGTTCCAGTGACCGGCTGCCTCGGTTTCTTCGACGGTTTCCCAACAGGCTTCCGTGGCCCAGGCACAGGTTTTCCAGCCGCTACATGATCAGGCTCCCACATCAAAGGCCCGGTAGATTCAACCTCCCCGGGCCCAAACACATCACCTTCTTCATAGTTCAAGATCATGAGATTTCCTATTTCACGACTTCTACTTTGTAGCGGATAGTGCCGTCAGGCTTTTTACCCAAAATGCCCAAGATACGAATGCTTCCTTTGCCGGTTTGAATTACATCGCCTACCTTGCTGGTCGGAATGGGTTCTCCCTTGGAGTTGGTTGCCTGGACATTATATTCTTGTACACCACTTAGAGACGAGGCGGCTGGAACTGAGCCAGCCGGAGGGACTTTCCACTCAGGTGGCGGACCTGTGCGAGGCGCTCCGGAAGGGGCCAATCCTCCAACATTTGGGTTCACCCTAATGTCATACTCATTTGGAGAGTCATACATACCAGGAAACTGTCCCATCAATGTATCCCGATAACCGCCCATTTCCTTGAAATGACCCTCCTTCAGCGCCTGGAGTTCGGCTATCTTAGCGACAGCCGCCATGATTTGTTTAGTAGACATACCCGGAACCATTACGGTATCGAGATCTACATCGCGGTAAGATCCATTAGGTAATTTTTCGACAAACTTTCGATTGGTCTCATCGAACTCCATGCCCGCAGCCTTAGCCATATTGCTGATCTGAGTTCTCAGACCTTTCTGCTCCAGATCTATCTTAGCTCTCTCGGAATTTATCTTGTTCCACTTATCAAAAGTTCCTTGAGCCTGAGTTCGTTGATTGGCGTCAAAGGTTTTCTTTTGCGATTCAGTTTCAGGACGACCTCCGCCTCCCGCTGTTCCATTGCTATAGTATTGAGTCTTGGCTTCTGACTCTCCGGTGCGAGCTATCGTCAATCCGATATTCGCTTTCAGCTGATCACTCTTCAGACCATATTTAGCCGCCACTTGGTCAGCCGCTTTCGAGAACTCTTCATCACTTGGAACATTTGATTGCCTACCTTGTAGGGCAAAAGTTGTAGCAAGAGCTCGAACTTCCTGCTCAGCTTTACGCTGGGCCTGATATGAGTCACGTTCCCGGGTAAACTTATCAGCTTCAGCCTTCACAGCTAGCTGCCGTTCCTGCATCTGCTCTTGCTGAAAAGCGATCTTATCCATATCAAGGCGATTCTTTAGGCCATACTGGGCGCTTAGCCCCGTAAGATGCTCCGCGATCGGATCCCGCAACGCGATCTTGCCTGTAGGCGGTGTATAGGTGAGCCCGGCCGATTCATCCCCCCAGTCAGCTTGATTACCAGAGGTAGGTGCCGCCGTAGTCGCAGCCTCATAGGCCTGAGGTCCCACCACATTCCCAAACACTCCATCAAGCTGAGTCGAAAGCTGGTTGTGGTAATCGTCACGCCCACCCCCAGTGAGCATATCCCATACCCCACGGTGCTTGCCCTTGAGCTTCATCACTTCAGACATCTGTTTGTAGATAGTGGGTCGGGTTTCTGGTGTGGCATGTTCGAGCAAACTCGACAGCGAGGTGAGCGCAGTCTTCCGTTCATCCAGATCCAACTTCCGTTGCTCATCTTCATGCTCGCGCGTCCGACCGAAGATGCCTTGAGCTAAACCGCCAAATAGTGAAGCAGTTTCGAGTCCCATTATTTGCCTCCTCCGAATAAACTATCGAAATCGAATCCGCCGGGGCCCGCTAAACCTCCTCCCCCGCCACTGCCATACCCCCCACTAGATGTGCCAGACTGTCCACCACCGCTACCTTTACCCTTACTCTTGAAAATATCTGTCAGAAACTCTCCAAGACTTGTCCCCACTTGTCCCATCAAAGCAGAAGCATCTCTGCTCGCCCCCTGAGCAATGCCTTGCTGGTTAGCGTGAACGCCACCGAGCAGTCCGCCAGCGTTGAGTCCTTGCCCCAACACATTAGCTCCAACCCCCATTTGTCCCAAGCCCATCTGGCCTTGTTGTTGGTTGAGAGAAGACATCTGATTCGCACCTTCGCGGCGCGCTCCGAATACTAGATCGTTAAGAGCTCCTTGCCGTCCCACTTCCGCATTAGCCATTGCGCTTACTCGACCGCCACCTCGGGGAGCCATCCTATTAAGATTGGTCGAAGTAGCCTGAAAGCCCTGGTTGATGGCGCGGCGCTCCGGAGAAAGAAAAGCATCAATAGCTGAGCGATCCCCCGTCACGAGAGGCTGCCAAAATTTCTTAAGATCACTGATCCCTTTCTGGCTGCCCTCCAGATAACTTTGCCCACCCTTGATAAGACTATTCCCGGAGCCTATGGCTTCGATGCCGCCTTTGGATTGGGCTTCAAGTAGGGGTTTAAGCATAGCATATTGCTCAGCCGTCAGCTTCTCTTGCTTCTTGGCTGCGCCTTTGCCTTTGATTCCGCTGAAAACAGAAGATCCCAGCCCAATTGCCGCGGGTATCAGAGTCGGCATAAGTCTTTTCCTCTCAACAACTTACGAAAGCCCATTGCATCTGGCAGAAGTTGTGGTATACTGCATTTATGAAAAACTATAAAGTCATTACTGACGACTTCATTACAAAATATGTAGAAATCTTGGATCGCTACATTGTCAGGCCGGACTTTACCTCGTGCTGGATTTGGTTCGGGCAACGGGATAAATACGGCTATGGAATTGTTAATACAACCGAAGGTCATTTCTTTGCTCACCGACTAATGTATCAAAGGATCAAGAAAAATCTGGATGCTGACTCCATCATTAGACATAACTGTGACAATTCATCTTGTTGTAATCCAGAGCATTTGGTGCCGGGTACTCAGGCAGATAACATGCAAGATAAGATTCAACGAGGACGAACTGCCAAAGGATCTAGGATCAAGGGGGCAGTCTTAAACGAAGAACAAGTTCGAGAGATCAAAGAACAATTCAAACTCTATCGCGGAGTTTATTCTGAACTAGGCAGAAAATACAGCGTCGATAGTGAAACCATTCGGTATGTAATTACCGGAAGGAATTGGGGTCATCTCAAAGTGGATAACCCGGAACTTCTAAAAGCTAAAAGATCATAGTCAAGTCCCTGATGGATTGTTAATCCAATCCTTCAGGGAAAGCCTTCAACAAATGAGGCTGGTAAATCTTAAGATAAAGGGAATTTTCCATTTCAGTAAAGCCCATCTGCTCGCACATATGTTTCGTACTCGCGTGAACAGGCTGGGCGTAAGCCCCTGCAATTCCTGTGCCACTCAGGTAGCCGTCCAACATCTCGGCCATCTCTTTCCAAACCCCAGTCCCTCGATAATCCTTTTCAATAATGATAGGCTCTACATGTAATGCCATTTGCGCCACCATTATCCCCGCAACCTGCTCGCCATCCAAGGCGACTAGAACCTTACTGAACTGGGGATCGGGCATCGCTGCCTGTTCTTCGGAGAAGAGGTGCGCTATTATTCCATACTCGTCTGGCTCTAAGAATCGAACCTCTAATCCCAATCCCGTATCTCCAATCTCTCTGCTAATGTCTCCCATCATATATCTCTCCTTAAGTTGGTGCTACGTAAGCGGTTACGATTCCTTCTGTGTTGACGCTGATTGAGCCATCAGCCCCGCCACCCGTTATTTTGAAAAGTGGAATTGTCGCCGCTACAATCGCCGGACTCGCTTTAGCCGCAGCACTCACCGCAGATCTGAAGGTAGCCGCATTTGTAACCGTAATGACCACCGAACTTCCAGGCCCCGCCAACTGCAAACCCACTCCGCTTCCCGACACCGCGCTATCAGTGCTGACAAACTGTGTCCCACCTTTGCCCACATATGTTTGCAATTGCGTAAGATCATCGGTAGCGGCTTGGATCTGGGTTGTAAGCCTTGCAATTTCTGTGCCACCTCCGCCAGCATTTTGCACCTTTTCCTTCAGCGAAGCAACCTCGCTGAGCAAAAAATTAAGCCGTTCCCATACCGCCCTGTCCGCGAATTGGGTATTGGCTGGCGCATATTGGTTGGCAAAGCTAGGCATTAGGTTGCGTAGACGGTTACGGCGAAGGTGTCGCCAGCGGTTTGGGCTCCTAAGATGATCTCTGCCAGAGCGAATAAATTATGATCCGCTACCTTTTCCCAATAAGCTCCGCTATTAGCAAAACTATAACCGTATTGATCTGGAACATCGCCAACAGTAGTGGCATACGCTCCATCATTGGGAACTATGTAGCCATCGGTGCTTCCTAGATATTGAATGGTGATCGAGCAAGCTCGAGCATAATCGGTATCAAGATTGATGCGACCAGTGGCCGTTTCCAAGAGATCGATTAAGCGGTAGCCGGTATTGGCGGCGGTTAATGTTACTTTGGCTGCTATCATTTAGACTCCTTCTCATTGCGAGCAATTGCAGCATTCGCCCAAAAGATCGCTTGTTCTAGGTTGGTGAGTGCCAAGGCTTGTTCACGGCTGGCTGGAGTCAGCTCCAGAATTGTGAATGCCAGATCCTTTGCATCTGCCCTCAGCTGTACATATCTCTCAGTTTGATCCCCAAACGGAGCATGATATGTAAAGTTATTTTCCACCATCCAACGTTGTGCTCCCTGTAAATCAAGTGCCATTATATTTCTCCATTTTATGAGAACCAAGCTTGACCCCTGGTTCTACCTTTGTTATAGTGAAGACATGGAAATCTGGAAATCAATACCAAGTCTCGAAAATTTTTATGAAGCCTCTTCACTGGGTCGCATACGACGGGCTAAGCCCGGACGCAACGCTAAAGTAGGGCACATTATAACTCAACGATACAAAAAAGGAACTTCTTATCTGAGATGCCGAACCACTGTTTACGGCAAAATGATGGATCACAATGTTCACCGATTAGTATGCGAAGCTTTTCATGGAGCCTCAGAAGGTTTAGAAGTAGACCATCTCAATAGTATTAAAGATGACAATCGACCCGAAAACCTAGAATGGGTTACTCGAAGTCAAAATATTAAAAGAGCGTATGAGCGGGGCTATGTGAAAGTTGTTTCTCCAAAATCGCGGGAGCTAATGAGTCAAGTGCAGAAGGCACGACCCATTGAATCGTATAAACGTGGAGATCAAATAGGAAATTCCATCTTCACTGAAGAGGAAGCCCAGATCGTTGTTAAAATGTCAAAGACAGAAAAATCTGCCGCAAAAATTGCGCGCCAGCTGGGATTCAAATATTCTCGAGTATGGGCCATAGTATCCGGCAAAACTTGGAGACATCTCTATAGCTAGATGCGAGCACCCCCATTGGTTCTCGACAAATCTCCGAACGGTTGAAATATTTGAAATTGGCTACCTGGAATGCCCCAAGGCTTAGCCATTACTTGTAGATCTTTGATGTAGATACTAAAGACCTCACCACTCGTGACTCTAAATTTCACCAGCTTCCCCTTCCTCGCCCTAACCACCTGATAATGCTTCACCCTCTCATTCACACTGGCAGGTATAGTATACGTGTCTGCTGTCCCATTGTCGAAGTTTAATTCGAAGGTCAGTTCCGCGGTGGAACGATGGGGGAGCAGGATGTACTGGATGAACTCGTAACCAGGGAGGTCAAGCGAAGTAGCCTGCGGTTCCCACGTCTCCGCAATATCCGGTTCCGGTTCAAAAATCCACTCGATGGGCTTCAGGAGTTTCCAGTCGAGAAGGTTGGGCGTGATGAGACTGGTCCCAATCAGACGCATCTCATGTGACAAATGCGGATCCCACCAATAAGCTATGGTGGATTCTCCATCATGAGTTAGGGTGATCTCTTCCAAAGAACCATCAGTGAACTCAACAGTTACGGTCTTGGCGACATTGAAAGTATCCGCACAAATCCTACATCCCTGCACCCACTTCATTCCATTGTAACCCCCCGTGTCCCAATCGGTGGCGCGTTGGACAATGGTTTCCATTTTGCGAAGCGCGGCGGGTTGCCATTCATAGAAGTAAGCTCGGCCCAAGGCGGTGGCCCAGCTCAGGTTCATTGCTACGCGGCTGGCGTACTGGCCTTCGCCTAGGGAGATGTCTCGGACGAATCGCTCGCGGGCGCTACCGGTTAGAACTGTTAGGGCCAGCTGACTTTCATTATTGTTGAATTGCAGCGTGGGCAGAACCGAAGTGCCCCCAGGATTGCAATCCACCATCTGATCGCCAATCATCTTATCCGCTCGGCTATCATCCCAATCTTCTTCACGGGTAGTTATCTGGCAGTTGACGAAATCACTGATGTCCCGAATAGCTGCGCTGTCTATGGTAGCAACTAATCCGTTAAAGAGTCCCACCAACACCGTATCAACACTCGCCCCTTCCTCCCGATCGAAACGAGTAACCGGACTCGAATATTCATCCAGTATCCAGCCTTGAGTTAGGAAGCTGTAGAACATTGTGTAGTGGGCGGCGTCTGTTCCGAGGAAGGTGAAGTAAAGGCCGTCTTTGCTATAGCAAAGAGAAAGCCACTTCACTGCGGCTGCACTGAAGTCGATCGTTGAAATGCCTTGAAAAGGTCCACCTTCCACCTCGGTGCCATCGTGCTTAAAGATCGCGCTCAGACTCTCATCCGTCAGGGATTGAATCGCATCCCCCTGCGAAGCCCATATACCATCCCAAGCTATCCAGTAAAGTCGATCACCTGCGGTGACTCCCCACGGACTGGCGAGACCTTTTCCCATTGCGGTCAGTTGGGGATAGAAAAGAGAGCCGCCTTGGCTGGCCCCGCCGTTGAAGGAGGGAAGAATGATCCAGCTTTGACGATCGGACCACACAAAGATCCGGCCATCCAGCACACATCCTCCGATCAGGGGTTCGTTGGGGTTGCTAATTTCCAGATAGCCGTTGTCGCTTTGGGATTCTGGGTTGTTGCCTAGAGTGAAATAGAGGATTCCTGGATTGAGGGAATCGCCCAGGCCAAAGTAGAACTCTCCACTAGGTCCCGAGTACGGACCAAACACCACCGGCAAAGGTTGCCCCTCCAGAGTGGGGTTTTGCATTGTCCACTCTACTGTCGATAGGTTGCCCGCTGTTTCGTTGAGTTGGACGGTAGTGGTAGAAGTCGGCGGTGCATAGAAGGTATAGACCTGATCATCAATCAAGATCTGGTTATTGCGGGTGTAGTCCGTATTAAGGGAGCCCGTCAGAATCTCCACCGAAGTCCCCACTACATTACAAGTCCCACTTTGCGGCACATCGGTGCTGACCCATGGTTTGAAGGTATCGAAGATCGCTATCTCATTACGAACTGCGATATCATCCGGGATGGTGTCTTGAAGAGTCAGATCTGAAACCGGAGCGGAGCCTATCAAATAGTATTGTCCCAAAGTTCCGCCGATACGGAAGTAATCACAATAATCTGCCTGGGAGTCTGCGTAGGTGCTATCCCCAGTGACAAGCACGGCTTGACGATGTGGATAGATAACCGAGCGCAATGGTGGGGAGAACCCGCTGGTAGCTCCGGTGGAGCTGTTGCGGAAGCGATAGATATAATTGAGACCCCCAGCTGCGCTTGTCGGATCTGACGTGTAAAGAACCCCAGCCGAGAAGTCGGGTCCAAAGGTTCCGCCGATCCACACTGAATCTATCCCCACATCCACAGCTGCGGTGCTGTTGACCGTGAGACCCCAGTTGAAAACGTTCTGCCAACTCCGACTACTATCCGAACCAACGCGCTGGAACTCTTTGATTGGGATCTTGAGCTCAGTCCACTGGTTACTACCGGTTGCGCCGGGACTGGACAATGGGCCTTGACCGCTTACGGTGGTGAAGCCGTTTCCTAGTTGACTATCTATGTCGGCCAGAATTTGATTGCGAACTTCGTCTGTCTGGACTCCAAAGAAAGATCCCGTACCACCTTCCTGCCCCATCGATGCAACAAGATCCGCCCGCTGTTGTTGCAGAGAAGATCGGGTTAGCCCATCAATTTGCTGGCGCTGGATCTGTTGCTGCTGCGCGGTTAAACTTGAAGCAGTCTGAGTAACCGCCGCCAACAAATCAGGTGGCCGGATAGACTTGAAGTAATAGTTCTGAGTGAAATCATTGACCGTCGCATCCACATCGAACTGGAGCTGAAGTTCGGTGATTACGGAAAAATCACTGACCTTCAAGCTGATATGAATGAAATCATCCTGTTGCATCGGACGATTGAAGCCTGAGTTGGTTTGCGATAGGTCAAGAGCTTGGAGCGGTTTGGTTATCGAGGAGATGCCTGAAGCGGCTACAGCAAGCTGAAGGTAATCTCCAGTGAGTGTGTCGCCTGCAACGTGAAGGTTTTCAAAAGTAGCTCTGAAACTTCTCAGGCCAGTAACAGTATCACCTGTTACGATTGTTCCCACAGTAGAGCATCGAAAACTAGGCACCCCATTCAAACCTTCCGTGACGCTAAGCACCCGCACGGCTTCAGTGTCTAGCAGCAAGAGCATATCCCGTTGGAGGCCTAGAGTTGGAATGGTAAGCTGGACACAGCACAAACCGGTTGTGCCGGAATCGTAAGCGATGGCCTCTACGGTGGTGTCGGTAATAGCCGGAAACACGGCATCTATAATAACCGTTTCCGGATTCGTTCCCAGCGTGACTCTCGCACCTTCTTGCCAGTTCTCATCCATCGCATCCGGTGCGCAACAAGCCCAGGTGCTTCCTCCACCATCATAAAGGATATAGTCAATGGTTCCATTGAAGCGGGTTTGAGTAGTGACTGCGCCGCCAGTACCAACAAACCCTCCGGTAGAATCGCAATCGTTGACCACCGCAAAGGCGGGGATCTCGAGAGCAACCTGCGGCTCGATATTCGGCGTAGCCAATCCCCACTCAGTTCGATTGCTATTGACATCTATTTTGGATTGGCGATCAGCGTTGCCTACGAAAAGATATGGAACGGGAGATGCGTCCGGCCGAGCCACAAAACTAGAGTACCCTTGATCATCATAGCCAGAGTCAATAAGCGTGGCAGCCTCGCCTATAATTTCTCCACTCTCAGTTCCCGCAAAAAGCTTGTGATTTCCGGCAATGGTGTCGTTGAGGCGGGACAGCCACAGGATAGGGGAAGCCGTAAGCGTGTCAAAAGAAAGCTCCAACCCGGGACGTTGCCTCCATTCCCCCACCCTATACGACCGCACGTTCTTTAGCAACTGAGCCCACTCGAGCGAAAGCCTATCACCGGGGAGGGTGATGTTCATGCCTTTCAGGAGAAACTTATTTGAACGCCGCTCGTATTCTGCCATCTTATTCCTCAATCATCCAATCACACGCCAAGCAAATCCACGCCCAGGTGGTGTATTTTTTAATCCGCAAAACCTTGCCGCCACATTTAGGGCACTTCATATAAATCATCACTCGCTCGCTTGTTCATCTGCTTTTTCAATCAGCCCTCTTCGTTTGCTGGGTTTCATCTCACGTTCCCTGCGATTAAGTCTCTGTTGGAGATCCCAATTCACGCTCGACCCAGCCAGCATCCCCATATGCTGTTTGGCTTGATCCAAACAACTTTGTAAGAGTGGCATCGTCTGAGTGAACTCCTGGCCTTGACACTTCAACATCGCTAAATGCTGAGCATAATCATAGATCGCTTGCAAGTGCTCTCGGCCTACTTGGATGAAATCACCATCAGCAGTAGGCACCGGAGCCTTTTTGATAACTTCCATCTCGATCGTATACACGTCGTCCGGCACCGGATAAACCGCAAACAAATTCCAGTTCAACATATGGATTGACTTGGGAGTTCCGCTTGAACCTTCCCAATCAGGACGCTGTGCGCTTAGCTGCGCTAGGGAACTGATGGTCATCCTCTTACCATTGATGGTGGACCACAAAAAACTCTGGTACTGCGCAAGCAAATCCAGCCCTCGTGTCCACCTCTCCCGGGCATACCCACTCAGCTCGGTCGCCCTCGACAATCCATCTCCACCAAGCAGATCATCCATTCCTCGATATTTAACGATCCAGCAAGCGTCGTCCGGCAAGCCCACCACACTGGCTGACGCCTCTGGCGTGAACTCGGCCCCAGATTCGACAACATCCAATCGCATTGTTGACTGAGTTCGAGCTGGTGGATAAATATCAACTGCGAGGGTTGGGGTGTAGGTTGTGATGTAGGCATTTGGTCGTCCGGTTGCGGGGAAGGCGCTTCCTTCATAAGCTTGAGCTTGGTAGTAATCTATGGGCCACATCGGGAGAACACTTGTAGAGCCGTCTTCTTGGACGGACATTCGCAAGATCTGAACGGTGTTCTCATCGAGGTCTATGCGCTGCTGCCCGCCAGTCACCACATACTGAACCTCATCCGCTACACAGCCACTCTGTCGCAAGATGTCGTCTCGTCCCAGTGAGAGCAGATTGGCGATCTGTCCCATCGTAAACATCTCACTACCCTGCCAGCCACTTGCCCATACAGTAGTGATGGGTTCGATCAGGTTGTATTCGAGATCGTTGATCAGCTCCCGGTCAGTCACTGTCAGACTTTGGTAGAACTCAGTCCCCGTCACATCTGTTATATCCGTTGTAATATCATAAATAGCTTGACCGCTTACCGTTTGAAACTGAGCCGACTCCCGCCAGTATTGAGCAGCAATACCCCAGAACCGAAGGGCCTCAATAATATAAAGACCAAGTTCCGCGTCGAGCCAAAAAATCTTCCCGGGATCGTTGAGAAGAGAGGCCAGTCTATCTTTGGCTTCCGCAAAAGTTGTATGAGTGTATGTGGTTGCCATTTGATTTGACTGGCCTCGGCCCTTGTCGGGGGTTACTTTTTGGGAGCTTCTTCCACTTTCAGAACAAACTTCAACGTCACCTGATCGTAACTATACTTAGAAAAATCCTTCTCCTCCACACCTGCCAACCTCAACGCGCTCGACAACTCCGCCACCAGTTTCTCAGAGACGAGCTTCTGACGAGCTTCCAGCCCTTTCCACTCCTCACCAGCCTTGAATCTCTCAATAGCTGCCTGTTGTTCAAGTTGCACGTTGCGGGTTTGCTCCTGAAAAAGCAGCACCTTATCGGTGCGAGCCTCCGGAATGGCGATCTCCTTGGGGAGTTCCTTCGCCTTCGCGGCAGGCACCTTTTTATCTTCCACTTTCCCTTGACCAACCACCACAACTCCACCCATTGGCACGAGAATTGCAAGCAACATCACTGCCACAAAAACTTTCAATCTAAGCATCTTCACTATCTCCTTTGTTAAGTTTAGAAATAATCGTCTTCTCAGACAGGGTTAGATTATCTAACTTTTTTTCCATCCTGTCCATCCGTTTGATAAGATCGGCATGACGTTCGCCATCTCGGCGGGGGTCAATATGGCGCTCCAAGTTGTTGATGTGCCTATCCACCTCTTCTTGCCATTCGACAAGCTCGGATACCTTTACGTGATCTTTGATAAGAATGGCAAAGTTAGTTAATAATACAACACCCAAACCTATCAGACTTACTATTAGAGTTACTGACATGAGTTTATCCTTTTCTGGCACCCAGTTTGTTAATTAAGGTTTTTCTTTCAGGAACTGTTTTTCAAACTCTCCGATATAGATTTGGCTTCTGCCAATCATCGGCACTCTTGCTTCAGATTGTGGCGGCGGTACGGTCTTTGGCCTCGCAGCTGGCTTCTCCCTCTCCGGCTTCAAATGCCACGTCAGCCCGAAAGTCGGAGTGAACCCGCCTCCGGTGTAATCGCCTATGCAACAACCCGTAGGCTGGTAGAACTTGAAGCGTGTCAAGACGCCGCCCGCGTGGAGCGAGAAGCGCGGTGACAATCTCCAATAGTAGTCAAATCCCAATCCCCAACCGTGCGTTTTGTTCTGCGTAGAGTCCGGAAAAAAGCCCACGCCGTACAAAAACAAAGTGTTATTCAGTGCAGAAACGCCAGCTTCGATCTTCGGCGCATAGCTGAATTTCGTATATTCAGGATTAAGTTGTTGCGCCATCGTGACACCGCCGCCAATGAATGGTCGCACTGCCCAGCTTTTACCAAAGGGCAGACCTACGCGAGCGTGAAAGCTGCCGCGCAAGGTGTAGCCAGCGCCAATATACTCTTTGGCTTGCTTGTCGAAGCCGAACTTGCTCCCGACAAAGATGCGCCGTTTGGTGTTTACTTCTTTCCAGAACTCAGCCGATGCACCGATAGCGAAGGCGCTGTACCCCGCACCGTAAGTTTTCGGGAAGCTGACATTGCCTGTGATCGTGTCAGCCGGTGCTTGGGCGCTGGCCGACAGCGTAACAAGCGTGAGAATTGCGAGGACTGCAATTCGCATTGTGATCTCCTTTTTCTAGTTGTTTGGCCTACGCGCTCCCTGGGATTCTCCGCGACGATCTTTGCGCTTAGGCAAGTCAGTCTTGTCCACATTGCTCGCCGCCGTCGTCACTGCGTCCGTTGTGCGTTGTTGCGCGATTATCTCAGCGAAAAATTGCGTCAACTCATCGGCAACAAAGTCTTCCTTCGTTTGGGGCAAGCCCGCCGCATCCGTGCCGCTGAAGCTGCCCCTCTTGGCGAGTGCGTCAATTACAGCCTGCTTTGCGGCAGCATCACGGCAGGCAATGGTGATGTTATTACCGTTTGTGCGAACATCAAAGAGTGGGGCAGGCTGTAAAGTTGCCCGTTCGTACACATAGGCAGAAACCGGGACAGTCAGACAGATGAGTAAAAAGAATATCGTGTTTTTCATAGGTTCCTCAATTGTTT
>ERZ1292625.2757-Hain-H41-01um-R1-2757-length-15483-cov-10_pt1 | contig 15483 bp, 13 predicted proteins | sample MGYA00564400_ERZ1292625 | MGnify/ENA primary metagenome ERZ1292625 (study PRJEB36523, sample SAMEA6512639) | groundwater metagenome | collected 2019-01-08 | study: AquaDiva: Metagenomics assemblies of 32 groundwater samples | reverse complement strand
CATCGGCTCTTGGGCTTTACTGGATAGTTAGTGGAATTTTTTCAATAATACAACAATATTTTATTCTTAAAAGATCACCTAAATTTAATAGCCCTATATGATAGACCAAAACGACATTGAAATAATAAAAAATATCACAGAGGAATTTCTTCAAAAAATGACAATTACGCCCTTATTAATTAAGGCGGTTGGCTCTATGGCAGAAAACAAAGAAGAACAAGACAATAGCAACGAAAAAATCAACGGCATTATTGACTTAGATATAACCTTAGAAGAACCGCAAATTTTAATTGGAGAAAAAGGCCAGACTCTTTTTGAAATCCAACGTCTTTTGAGGGCAATGGCAACTAAAAAAATACAAAAGATTTTTTACTTGAATTTAGACATTAATAAATATAAACAAAGTAAAATAGAATACTTAAAAAGAATATCCAAAGATCTGGCCGACGAAGTTTCTTTAACTAAAGAAGAAAAAGTTCTTTTCCCTATGCCAGCTTACGAAAGAAGGGTTATTCACGCAGAATTAGTTCAAAGATCCGACGTTATAACAGAGAGCCAGGGAGAAGGAGCAAATAGGCATATAGTTATTAAACCACGCTAAAAATTATTTTTGTTTTACCCCAATAATAACCACGAAATTAGGATACTTGCCTGTGGTCATATTTCTTATATGCTCCCACTTTATTTGTTTTGGTCCGTCTTTATTTATATCATCATCCGTTGAGAATATTTGGCAAAAAGACCACGGTCCGTATTTTGGATCTGGCTTATCATTGTCAAAATATACAAGTAAAACAACATAATTTCCTTTTATTTCTATAGAAGAGATATTATCTCTTGATAGATTTGGCGGCTCTCTCTCTAAGCAAATGTCATTTATTTTGCCTTCCTTCCATTTTACGCAATCTTGTTCTAAGTATGGAACATCCTTAAACTTTAAATCAGAAAGCCTTGCAACATAAAGCTCTTTAGACTTAACAGTTTCAATTTCGGAACTTTCAACTTTATACCAGCCGCCCTGACGATACAAGCCGCCCGGGCGGTCATAAAAAGACTTTCTGTAAAAAATTACTCCATTACCGCCTGGAGAGTGATTGTATTTATAAACTGAAGCCGATACGGCAAAAGGCTCTACTTTAACACAGCGTTTATTGGGGTTAATATATTGGCATTTACCAAAAAAATTAGGCGACTCATATAAAATAGCAATATATTGGTCTGCGCCATGTACTATGTCAACAGCGTTTGTCCTATTGGCTAATTCTTGCAAATGGGGGACGCTTGAAATATGACTGGGATGTGGTTTTTCTGGCGGAGGATTACAATCACTTTCGTTATAAAAATGAACACCTGCCTGTTGCATTGGGCCCGGTGATGGAGGAATAGCATCTAATTCGTCAAGTTTAAAGAATTTTAATTGCGGATTAATTGTAGTGGCAATTAAATAAAGAGTTGCCAAAATAAGCAGTCCTGAAATTGAGCCAGAAACTCTATCTTTTGCAATTTCTCTTGCACTAGGCACAGCAGGAGATAATAAATAAAGAACCCCAGCGAAAACTAAAGTTAGAAAAACAGTAAAAAAACCGATAAATATCCCAAAATCAAATACATATTTTAAGTATTCTGGTAAGGGAGTGTTGGATGTTATGCTTACTCCAGTTGATAGTGTGGGGTATTCAATCTCTAGTGCTGTGGCAGAGTTGGTAACATAAAAAAGAATAATAAATACAACAAAAATAATAATTTTTTTATACCTAATCTTTATCATTTTGTGGGAATTATATATATTAAGTCTAATTTTCTTCCCTCTACGGCAGTTACCTCTTCTTCTTTTAAATTGGCTACATCTTTATTGAAAGCTTGGCAATACCAGTCCCAGGCAATACCAGTGGTGACTATATCGCTACTATTACTATTGCCTGTGATAGAGAGTTCTTTTGCATAAAGAACGGCTAAATAATTACCCTGAATTTTTATTGAACCGGAGCAGTCTTCAAAAGTTTTACATAATGCTTTTTCTTCTTCTGGAATATCAATTTTAGTATAGCTAGGAATAAAACTTATGGCATTTGGTTTGCTTATCCAAAAACTTCCATCTCTGGTCGCCATATAATCTTTAATCATTTTTGGAGTTAATATAAAATATCCTGCCTTTGCCCCAGTTTTATAGCCAAAGGGTTTACTATAAAAAACTGCGCCATTGCCAGAAGTTTCCGAAGCTGCCGGACTACTATTATTGAGCGTAAAAATATTTGCTGATGCAATTGGAGGAGTAATATTATGACAATACGATCCCCGTTTATATGCTTCACTGGGGGACCCGCATTGTCCTCTAAAATTAATTTCTCTATGCAAGATGGCGCCATAATTAATATTATCTTCAGCTTTTTTAAGATCAATATAGTTAATAATTAAAACCGATTGCATTTCACTTCTAAAGGGTTCTTCTATTTCTTTTACATCTGATAATTGCACTCCAGACCTAAAGCCAGTGCAGTCTTTTTTAAGAAAAAAGTAAACTCCCGGTGTTTCAAAGCTCATTTTAAAAGAAGGCGCATCAATTGATGTGTCTCCTCCGCATCTTACTCGTGCCATAGTAGCCTCTCTGTAATTACCGAAGTCTTTTTCTGGAAATTTCCAAACAAGAAGATCTGGAGGATATCTTTCTGTTGTTAGACATTTGTAAATTATTTTATTATAGCCAGAGTCGATAAGAAACGAAGTGTCTGATTCACTATATAATGCTCCCTTTTCCTCGCCATTAACACCATTACTATAAAAAACTCCCGCTCCCACGGGTAAAGAAGTTAGTGTTGGAGTTATAAGAACAGGATTGATAGTTTGTATAATTATTACAGAAGAAACTAAAAGAACTAAACCCAAAATGGCACCCTTAATTCTATCGATCGCATTATTTCTTGCCTCCGGACTGACGCTAGAAAATATAAGTTGCACTCCCCCAATAGATAACGATATAACAGCTACAATACCACCCAAATATATTATTAAAGAAAAGAAATAAACAACAAAAACAGGCAATTCGCTGGATTCTGTTATTACTGGAGCAAATGGTATTGGAGGATAATATTTTGGTTTAATTTCAAGGGCGTAAGAAGGTATAATGTTTAAAAATAACAAAACGATTACTGCAAAAAAAATTAAAAGATATTTATGTTTTTTTGTCATATTTTTATTTATTAAATTTACTCATTAATTCCTTCCCTGTTTTCGCAATAAAACCAATTATCTGCCATTGGCTCGGGAGTCCCTAAAACTTTTCCTAAAACTTTTCCATAACAATAATCTTTTATATCCCTGCTATCTAATTTAGTTTTTCCATCTATAATAGGAGAAATAATATGGTCTTTGGCTCTTTCGCAATTTAAAACTTTTACTTCATCGCCAAAAGAGGTTTGAGCGGTGCTTACTTCACTCATTTTTTTTCTTGAATAAGATAGTTCTTTTAAAACATCTGTTCTGACATCTACCACGACAAACTCATAAAATGTTTTCCATGCTTCATAGACCTTACTATAATACAAGGGAATACCATCTTGTATTAATGGGCAGTTTGGAGTTGAGCCTCCTTTTAGTAAATTTATCATTTTTTGACAACCATTGCCCTCGCATGGTTTTACGGCACAAGCTGGTGGAGTTGGCGGGCTTGACGGGTCTTGCGAAGGTAATGGCGGAACATATACGCAACTCGAAGAACAAATAGGACCCTGGCAAGTACTATTACATTGGCAATATCCTGTTTCTTTTGCTATTTTTGTCTGAATATATCCTATCATTCCTTTGACTGTTCCAATAAACTTATCGGTATTACCAATAAGTTCGTTAGCCCATTTTTCTGCATCATCAACAGTTTGTCCTACTGGAATTTCATTTTCTTTAGAACAAACCATTTCTCCTCCTATTGGGGTTGACCTTTTTTCTTCGCCCTTATTTTCTCTATACCACCAGTCTTGCTGACAATAAAAAGTTAAAGGATCGTCATTGTAAGAAAATTCATTGCAAGTTCCAGTCACAATTTGGTATTCTTCCAAAATTCCTATTGAATCTTCATCGCTTCCGCTACTAGCGCTGCTGGCTTTTTGAGAAGCAAAAGAGGATGTACTGCCCCCAGAAGAAGCCGGAGGATCAATCATTTCATCAATAATTCCACAGGGACATTTAGGGCACAATGAAACAAGGGGGCACTTAGCGGTTTCCGGGTAAAAACTTAAACAACTTCGGGTATTAGCCGTGCTAATTGGTTTATAAGGATTTTCACATTTTTGTAGGTAAGTATTTTTATAAATATAAGAAGAAGAATATGGTCCTTGGTTTTTTACGCAATCCGGATATCCCGCATATTCGTCGGAGCCGTATTTACATAAAAATGAATTACTTGCGCAGTCTACTAGGTTATCGTTGCCTTTATAGCTATCCACGCAGTTTTTTAATCTCGGGAAATTAACAGTGCATTTTTCTTCATTTGCCACAAGGCATTTACTGCCGCATTTTTCCTGGCATTTTATAAGTTTAGCCCCTGATGTTGAGCCATATTTTAGTTGACATACATCAGAGCATTTCCTGTTAAATTCTTGCATACATTTTTTAAAAGTCGGAAATTGCGGGTTAGAGTTAGTAATAGAAGAAGGGCATTTACGATCATTATAACAAATCTTTAAACATTGCGTTTGTCTTTCTAAGCACCGTGTCTGACTATCAGAATCTTTTTCATTACACGACTGGCACCCTTTATAACAACTTAAATCTTCCATTGTTTCAGGACAAATCTTTTGACACTTCATATAAGAGTTAGAATTAGCATAATCAAAACCCTTGCAATATTTATCAATATTAATCTTTTTTTTAGTTTCCGGGTCGCTAAAAGTTTTTTGCACTAAAATTACTTTAGACTCTTTTTTAGTTTTTTCAGCTGTTTTTAAAAAATCAATATATGGCTCTGCTAAATAACATTGTCCTAACTTTTCTTCTGCGGATTGTAATGGTTCAAGGTCTTTTTTTACAGTTTCTCTTATTAACTCCAGTTTTTCTGAAAAATATGCCAATTTTTCTATTAGTTTTAACTCAAGCCACTTATCTATATCTATAATTTTAACTTCTTTCTTGTCTACTATTCTTTCTGCCGGAAGCTCAACGCGCAAAGAGACATTCACTGTATCTCCTCTTAATTCATCTAATCCCTTAAAGTCTTGCCCCTCAATTTTTATGGGGCCATGCTCTATAATTTCTTTAATTGTAAAGTTTATGCCTGTTTTTGGATTTTTTATTCCAGAATCAGTTGGGCAACAATCATTACTGCCTCCTGGTAAAGCCTTACAGCCTGCGCCTTGGCAGCTTCCTGCTAAGCATTTCCCTCCAATTGGCGCACCGCATGCGCCTGGACCCTTTGCATCACATGTAGTATCGCATTTGCCTTCGCAACGACAGAGTTCCATTAGCTTTACTATCTCATCTGATAACTTTTTAATTAGTTCAGCAGTTCTTTTACCCGCATTTGTTAATTGTAATAAACAGTCGGCTCGGTCGTGATTTAAAAGAGTAGGGCCCATAATAAGCTCGCCGTCGTCTGTTTTAATTTCTTCTTCTAATGGTTTTCCATTGTCGTCAAAGTCATAACAATGCATTGTTCTTGACAGAAGAGTTTCAGTTAGAGTGCCGATGGGTATTTCATTATAATATACAAAAGGTGTTGTGTCTGACGGCGGTTTGGGGGAAAAAATACCAAAAGGAATTGGCAGTAATTCATCAAGTTTAAAAACAACCAAATTAGGATTAATAGTGTATGCTATTAAATAAGAAGAGACTATTAAAAGCAAACCCAAAATACCGGCCTTTATCCATTGCTTTCCTTCATCTGTAAATTTTCCCATACCTAAAGAAACTAAGTAATAAATTCCACCAAAAGCTATAACTATAACTGCCAAAATACCAGCCATGGCCATTCCGATATTAAAAAAGTACCTTGCAAATTCTGGCAAAGTGCCATCCCCTATGCCTATACCCAAAATAGTAGGGTATTGTTGTTCTAATGCTAAAACAAAATCAGCTTTTAAAAAAAAGCAAAAAATTAATAATAAAAAGAAAAATATTTTTTTGTTATAATTATTTTTCATTTTAATTCTTTCCAAACTAAAATTGTCCATGAAGGCGCGACGCCACCTATAAAGGGAATTAATTCCACTAAAAATGCAAGCCCAAATCTTTTTGCTGTTTTTTTAGCAATATCTTGCGCTCCTTGTGTGCTTTTAACTGACCCCGTTCTTATTAACAGCCATCCGCCAATAACAACTGTTCCAATAATATCCAATACTCCATAATCGTCCACTCCCGTCCAAGAAAACAAAAAAATAATAAAACCAATAGCATCGAAAAGCACAGCAATACATAGCATTAAAATTCCCTCTGGTCCTGTGAGATTACCTTCTGCCATTTTTTAAAATTAATAAAATATATTATTTTTTTTCTTCTGCTGACGCGTCAGTTACCAACTTTCTTTTTGCTTCTCTGATTTTTATAACTTCTTCTGGCGCAGTGGTAATGAGCTGGTCTTCTGCGGCACTGGCAACAACACTTAATGCCACATGTTTTTTACCGGCAAAAAATAATCCTTCTCCCACAGCGGCGTTGAGCAGTAAATACTTTTCTTGTTCTGTTAAGTTGAATGTTTTTTGCACAACATCAATGGTTGCTGGCGATTGTTTCATTAAAAATTGCAAAGAAGAATTTGAAATAATCGGTTTTCCATATTCTGATTTCATAAAGTCGTCCACATCTTGGGTTATTGTTGTAACTCCAAGAAAGTATTTTCTTCCTCTTTTTGCCAAACCAAACAAAAATGAAGCGCCGTCTTCCGATTGCATCAACCACCACGCTTCGTCTACTACTAATATTCTTTTTTTAAGCTTTGTTCTAATAATATTCCAGACATATCTCATAACAATATAAAGGGCCATTGGTTTTAGGGATTCTTCCATATCTCTTATACCAAAAACAGTCATATTTTTTTCTATTGATATATTTGATTGCTGGTTAAAAAAACTGGCAAAAGTTCCTTTAGTAAACTTTTTAAGCCGTTTTATTAAAGAATCGGTTCCCTCCATGCTTTCTAAGATTTCTACAAAATCACTCATTAAAGGAGTGTTGTCCTTCCATGTTTTAGGGTCAGCCTTGGCCGTAATGTCTCTTACGGCGTAAGTTTCTGTTAAGGCTTCGTCTATAATGCTGTCTTCTTCTGGATTAAGGCCGCCCAACATAATTCTCAAAAGTCCAACTAAGTTGATAATATTTGACCTTAAAATATCTTCCGGGTCATCGTCTGGCCCGGGCATAGGCAAGTCAAAAGGATTGACATGGACAGCCGAATTTAAAGAGATTTTAAAAAATGACCCTCCCACCGCGTCGGCTAAATATTCATACTCGTTTTCTGGGTCAATAATAATAACATCAACCCCCTGCATTAAATATCGTAAAATTTCTAACTTAACAAAAAAACTTTTACCTGCGCCTGCCTTAGCAAAAACTACAAAGTTGGCATTTTCTAAACTAAATCTATCAAACAAAACAAGAGAATTATTATGACGATTAACTCCATATAAAATTCCTTCATTAGAACTTAAGTCAAAAGAAACAAAAGGGAAAGAGGTTGAAAGGGGCTCTGTATCCATTGGTGCATGTACGCCAATTAAATCTAATCCATAAGGACTGCTCGAGATAAATCCTTCTTTTTGGCGGAACAGAGCAGGTTTTATATAAATTAAACGAGATTCAAAAATTGACCTTAGGGTAAGTTCGGTATCTTTTAATCCTTTTTCAGTGGTTTCATAAACAGTAATATAAATACCAAGTCTAAACATTCTTTCTTGGGCAGTCATTAATTTGTCTCTGAGATTTTCAATATCTTTATAGGCAATTTCCAATGAAGGATCTCTTATTAGCCCCTTTTCTTCTCTTTCTAAAATTTCTGAAGAAACTTCGGTAATTTTTTTCCTTAACTTTTTTAAAATTAATTCTCCCGAAATTGGATGAATAAAAAAGGAGATGTCCATTGGGGTGTTTAAGTCAATTACCGGAGAAAACCACCCTGTATTTAAATATCTTGGATAAGAAAATATAAAAAATGACTTGGCTAATCTCTCGCCCAATTTTATGTGGTCTGACATAATTCCAATATAGGGAGGAGCAATAATATCCCGTACGTCAAAAGCCTCTTCTTCAAAGATTTTATCTGTAATTTCATTTTCCTTTTTCCACCCCAAGATATCTAAAAAAGGTAATTTCATTTTATTTTGCGAGCAATCGAGCAACCCAGCCCTCTAAGCTTTTGAATTTTTACATTTAGCATAGAGGGCTGGGTGAGTTCGCTATAGCTCACTCATTTAAATTATTTCAGCAGTTCTGGTAATATTTCAGGGTAATATCCGATTTCTGCTTGTTCTGGATGATGTATTGACCAAAAAAGTTCAATTAATTCGGGCGTTGTCAAAGGAACAGCTTCTAATCCGCATCGCCTTAACCCCATTGCTAAAAACTCCATTCTTTGCCAAATCTGTGATTTGCATCTTTGAAAATCATCATCTTTCATTTGTTGCTCTTTTTCTTTTTTAGTTTTTAAAAAGTCAAACTGTTTTGCAATAGCTCCAACACCTAAAACTTCCATTAAACTATATGGCACAACAATATAAAAGCTTTTTGTCATAATCATATCTCCCTTAACTAAGTTTTTTATAAATTCTCTATAAGAAGAAGTTTGTTGCCGAAGCAACTCATTGGTTTGTTTCTCTTCCAAATCTTTTAATCCGTCTAAATATGGCGTAATGTTTATGTTGCGCGATTGGATGACTATTTGACAAAAAAAGTCTAATGAATTTAAAAAAGTTTGAAAGGCGTAAATAATAGCTGATTGTTCTTCGTCGGATTTTAGAGCAAAGTTTATTGAAGAAACCATTAAAATCCCTCTTATGGCATTGTTTTTTAAAATTAAAACTCCTTCTCTAATATCTTTTATTTCTAAAAATTCTTGCGTGGCTGAATTTGCCATAAATTTAAAAGTCTAAAAAATTAAAAATATAAAAATCTAACTATAGCTCACTTTTTGATTTTTTATAAATGATATATATCCATTTATTGACCTTTCTAATTCTCTCCCCTCTTTATAAAGTTTATCAAACTCATCTTTTATTATATATCTTTCGTCTAATGCTACATATAGCTGATCTAAAACTTCATTAACAGATCCTCTCGCTATCCTACAAAACTGGATATTTTCTTGATATGAATATCTTCCAAATCCCTCAGCTATATTCGAAGAAATTGAAATTGTAGCTCGTAGTATTTGTGGTGTTAAAATAAACTTTTCATTTTGTGGAAATTTTCTAGTAATACTGTAAATTTCTTTTCTGAATTTCCTACAAAGCTGCCACGCTTTTATGTCCTCAAAAGTTTTAGACACTTATTTTTATTTTTTTATGTTTTTAGTTTTTTATCACTTGGTTTTTAATTCTACTTCCGTGTGTATTTTTTTTAACCTGCTCTCTTGGATTTTTAGCGCATGTCCTTCTTCTATTTTTCTAATTTCGACTCTTTTAATAGTTTTAAAAGGGTAAGGTGATTCCTTTTTTTGCCAGACATAATTTTTTGAACCAGTGGCAAAACCCAAAGAGTTTAAAAGAACATTTGATATAGGGGCTCCGTTTACCGTGACAAAAGCCAACCCTATGGAAGAAATGCTAATTATTATTGAAAAAATTGCAAAAAGAAATCGTGGTAAAATAAAATATAAAACAAAGCAAACAGCTCCAGCTCCAACAATATAAAAAAACTGTCTGAAACTTATAAAAAAAGCTATTTTCCCTTCTTGTTCAATAAATTGAGGAATGGGATAATTCTCCATTTTTTTATTATACCATACAGCAAATAAAGCCAACAATAATAGTTATTAACATCTTTTTTGAACTATTGACAAACACAAAGCAGTATGATACAATTAAGGGGTGAGTCTGAATGTTTCAGGCACAGCCCTTTGTCAACTAAATAAGGAGAATAGCGATGAGAACGATTGTGACGGTTATCGTGCTGGTTTTAATATTAATGGTGTCGGGTTTTTTACTTTTGGTTAACCCTTGGTTGGCATTGACTTGTTTTTTGGTGTTGACGATTTTGTTTATCTTTAATGGTATCCGAGTAACTCCAGCAAATCCTCCTCATAAGGGGATGTTGGTTTTTCTCGGCAAAAGACAAGAAGTTGTTTTGGATGAAGGGTGGAACTTTCTCCCACTTTATCCGATAATTTTCAACTTGATTCTAATTAAAGTTGAAAAAGTTAACTACGGTCTTAGTCCACAACAAGTAAGAACTCCAGACAAAGCGATGATTTCTATTTTGGCAAGTATAACATGGATACCGGGCATAAAAAATAGCCCAGAATCCTATATTACTTACCTTAATTCAGGAGGAGAAGAAGGAGTTAAAAGAGTCATTAATGACATTATTAAAGACCGTACGAAGACATGGGCGGCATCTAACAAAGATGGTCCAGCTACATGGGTAGAAGCGCAGTCCCTAAGAGACGATATTCACGAAGTGCTTGTGAAGTCTATTTTGGGGGATACTCTATCTAGGGTTGATGACGAGGTTCCCACCAACACATGGATGAGATTTTTTGAAAAGCCCCAATCGGAACCGACGGATTATGAAGCAAATCCTCGTAACAAATGGGCTTTCAAGGGCAAGGATGCGGAAGGTAATGTAGTCTGGAATTGGAATGGGCTACAAGCCATTTACGATGCGAAACTCGATAAAGATGGCTTGAAGGAAAAAGTTAATCAGAGAAAAAAGGATGTAAAGGAAATACGCGAAGGCAAAGGAAGCTTTGGAGATGAAAGTCTCGGAATCACAATTATCAGATTTACCGTCAATGAAGTCAGAGTAGAGGGCGAGGTTGCCAAAGCCGCAGAGTTAGAAGAAAAAGAAAGGTTAGAAAGAGACGCCGATATAGTAGAGATAGACAATGTCTCCGCAAGAGTTGCAATGCTAAGAAGAGAACATCCCGAGATGTCTCTTGAAGAGGCAATTAGGATCGTTCAAATAGAACGAGGAAAGATCTCAAAATCAGTTATTGAGGTGCTTGGTGCTTCAACTGGTCTTGGACAAGATTTTCTTGGTGCGCTAGGGTTTCAAAGAATGCCTGGCGGGCAATCGGGTGGTAATCCTTCAGAAAAGAAAGGAGGCAAAAAGAAGGTGTCGGAGACGACAGAGGAGGAAACTAAAGCTAGAGTTGAAAAAGCAAGAAAGGAGTTTGAGGAAAAGTATGGCAGGAAGCCAAATTGGTAGAAACAATAATGGTAATGCCTATTTTAAAAGGTAAAACCAAAAGGGTTGAATTATTTAATTCAACCCTTTTTTATTTTTTAATTTTTATTGTACTGATTCGCGATGGATAACCGATTTTTTTGGCTAAATTTTAACACTCTTGACAAACATAAAGCAGTATGATACAGTTAAGATGTAGGCTTGAATGTTTCAGGCACAGCCCTTTGTAAACTAAATAAGGAATGAAACGATGAATCCTCTACGGATCACCAGTTACTATGCTATGGCGCTGATGGCGAAGTACGACTTTGTATTTACCAATGTGCCAGAGTCGTACTTTAAGGAGGTGGTGCGCTTTGGCGGTCACAGAAAAACCCTTCTTTCGAAAAAGGGTTACAAAATTGACAAGAAAGGCGACATCACAAAACTCAAGAAGGGAGAGTCGCCGGAAACATCACTTCCCGGAGGATTGAGGCTTATAGGGTGGCCATTCATTGACAGAATCTACAAAAGAGAGATGAAGTTTTTGAAGAGCTTGCCTAATGGTGAGATTAAGCCTTATGATGAGCCAAATATTGACAAGTTTTATGCAAGGGTTGATTATACTTATGCTCTTCCCTTTGTGAAGTGCGAGGATAAAAATAATCTTCCCTTGCTGGGGCATGCAACGCTTTTAGCGCATGTTGTCAATCCGACTAAATTCTTGTTTGAGTCAGCAAATTTTTACGAGACGATGGTAGGACTTGTTCTGCCATCTGTTCGTGAGTGTCTCAATGGTTTCGCTTATGACGAAACCAAGGGCAAGAAAAAGAAGGAGGAACTTAGTAAAATCATTTGGAAAGAACTTAATGATCCTAATCCAGATGGATCAAAAAGCGTGATTAGCCAATTACGCGATGACTATGGGATTGTAATTGTCGCTCTTCGAATTGTCAACATTGACCCATCGGAGGAGTATCGCGATATCACTCTGACTAAGTGGAAAGCAGAGCGCGAAGCGGATGCTGCTCGAGCAGTGGCTAAGAAACAAGCCGAAGAAACTGAAGGCAGGGTTATTGAGTCAGTTGCTAGAGCAAATGGCATAACGCGAGAGGAGTTAGAAAAAGTTCTCGCAACAAACCCGAAAATGAAAGGTTTGCCAGCTATCGATGGTGGCTTGAAAGAGGATTTTGCTCATGCTCGCGACTTACTAAAACGCGATCGCGCAGGAGCAGGTCTTGAAGATATTCGCGTTGGAAACGTGGATGGAACTCCATTAGAACCCGGAATCGCTACAATTGCTGCCCTGTTTGGTATAGGAAAACGCAAAGGCGGGAAGTCGGGTGGTTCATCAGGTTCTGCTCAAAATCCTTCATCGGGAGGAGAAAAAGCGAAAAGGCTAAGAGACAAAAAAGTTACCACGGATGACATGTTGGATGATCTCGACGAACTCGAAAAGGAAGGAGAGTAATCAATAAGTTTTGCTGAAAAGCAAAGCCGAAGCGGTTAAACTGTTTAGTTTAACCGCTTTTATTTTACAAAAATTATTTATTGTATTGATTCTCTATAGCTATCAGATTGGTTTTGATTATTTGTTTTTTTGGGTTCTTTATTATTTTTTTTAGACACTTCTTTAAGTTTTTCTATTTTTTGCTCGTCTAACTTTTTTTCTGGCATTTCTGGTTTATATATTTCTCCTATTTGAGGCATTCCTATCGGAGGCTTGATTTTTGTGAATATTTCAGATTCTGCCGATTCTTCTTTAAAAGTAATTTCGTGCTCTTTTTTCACAAGCTCTGTTTTTAAAACTTTTTTAGTTATAGAAACGAGCCCTATCTCAATATCTTGCGCAAGATATTTTGCCGTTTCTTCTGCAATTTCCAAATATTCTTTCAATAAAGAAACCATTTCTTTATCTGAAATTTCTCCACCAGCCCTCTTTATTGTTAAATCAAGAATAACTGCTTCTGGTATAATAAAAGACTCTCCTTTCTCTAATTTATCAAAAAAATCTTCATCTATGCCCTTTAATCCGAATTTTTGTATAATTCCAGAAATAATTGGAGTGGTCTCTTGTGTGAAAATTATTTTATATTCTTCTTGCATGTTTTATTAACTCAAAATTTCTTATAATACTCAAAAATCAATTAAACAAAGATCGAATTATTCTGGAGCATTTTTTGCATTTCTGACATTTGTTTTCTTAAAGCCATTCTTTCAGGGCTTCCCAAAGGCAGCGCTTTCATTTCGTTAAATAATTTTACAAATTCAGGACTTTGTTGCACCAAAGAAAGCACTTTTCCGGTATTGTCGTGTTTCGTTTTCCATTTTTTTATAGCTTCAATATTTTCTTGAGGAGTGTCTTTAGCTATTTCAGCCATCTTTGTAGGGTTTTTAAGCATTACAGTTTTCATAAATGTTTCGTTGATTGCTTCAGAAGGGAGCTCTTTTAAGGTTTTATTATCTGCTTTCTGATATGCCTCATTAGTTAATTGTTGTTTAGCGGCGCCTTGGCTTAAACCTTTACCGCCCTTAGCAATTGGTTTCATATATTCTGCCACTTTAGTTTTGTTATACTGCGCCGTTAAAGGATGTTTATATAAATCATTTTTATCTGCCCCGTAAGATTCGGCATGGGCTATGGCAGATTCAATATTTTTAATTTTACCAATTTTACCCTGCTTGAATAGCATTTCTGTAGCCCTGGCTTTATCTAAATTAGCTTCGCGTCCTATTGCTCCTCTATTAGCTACTTGGGCAAGTCCGTCGCTTGACATTGCGTCTAGTCGATTTGTGCGCCCTTTTGATTTTAGCGCCTCTTGTTGATTGGCGGCATTTGTCCCTGGCTTTATTAGTCTTAGGCTTTCGCCCACGCTTGTAACTTTAGATTTTATTGCGTTGCCTACTCTTGATGCCCCACTTTTATCTAATGCTGCTCCGCCTAACTTTTTTGCACCACTCCAAGCTTGACCTTGCCCCCACGAGGTTGCTTTTTTGGCGGCTCCAGTGATAAATCCAGCTCCCATTGCTGATGTTTGCAGAGAAAAAATGAAGCCGACAATTAGAAAAAGGCCAGGCACAAAGAATACCAAAAATCCATCGTCCATTTGGGCGGCAGTATAATGCTCCGTAATTTTATCTGCCAAAAACATAGTAAAAGCACCTGGTATGCCTATAATGCACCATTGGAAAAAATTATTCCACCACATTTCAAAAAATTTTTTTGTGAATGGGAAAACATAAAAAACAAAGGCAAGTGGGGACAACATTACCAATATCCAAAGGGCGATATGCCTAAAAACAAATAAAAAAGCGAAAAGAATAAAAATTATAAAAGCCATAATATTGTGAAAAACTATACCAGCGGCCATAGCCAGTATTACAGAAGGCTCCGCCTGGCCCTTATAAGCATTGGTTAATGCCTGTGCTTGATTTACAATATTTTTCACCATTGAATCTTGAGTCGCTCTTCCAGATTTTAGGAAATGAATCATTGTTATATTTGAACCGTCAATAAATATTCCGCAAATTAGTAAAGAAAAGTTTATTAAAAGAGCAACTATTATTAATTTAAGTAAAAGTTTTTTTGCTTGATATTCTTGAATTCTTAAAGTAGTGGCTATCCCTATAATTACAAATCCCAATACAATAAACATATTGGCTAAATCTCTAGATGCTGTCCACCCCACGCTTATAACTGGATTATCTGGTCCGGTGTAGCTAAAATAATTATTTTCATTCATCAAAACATTCATAAGCTCAAATGCGATATCTCTTAATCCACTAGTTATTGATGTCAATAATATACCGCCGGCTGTTAAAAGGCCATTGACTGTGTTTTTCGCAACATCACCTAATCCTGTTTCGTATGACCCTTTCGCAAATAACGCTCCGACATCTCCGAAAATATTTGCTAAAGATATGCTCGGTATTATTAATCCAGAAATGACAAAAAATAAAATAATTACATAAACTGTTTTTTTATTTTTTATAAAAATTGAAGAGAAAAAATTCATTGTATTACTATAATATATTTTGAAAGCTGTTTGTTAAATTAATCCAGTCGTCAATGCTTAGCGTTTCGGCTCTTTGGGTAGGCGTTATTTTATTTTTTGAAAGCCAATCAAAAATTTCATCTTTTGTTAATTTTACATCATTTGCTAATTTTAAGAAAGATAAGTT
>ERZ1292625.1040-Hain-H41-01um-R1-1040-length-36498-cov-41_pt3 | contig 15487 bp, 14 predicted proteins | sample MGYA00564400_ERZ1292625 | MGnify/ENA primary metagenome ERZ1292625 (study PRJEB36523, sample SAMEA6512639) | groundwater metagenome | collected 2019-01-08 | study: AquaDiva: Metagenomics assemblies of 32 groundwater samples | reverse complement strand
TGATTTGACGTGTCTGGTATTTTACACCCTTCAGCCTACCTTTTCAATTTTAAGAATGTACGACTAGCTTTAGAGGACAGTCCTATGAAGCGATAACAATTTCATCTGAATTCTTGTCAAGCTTAAGTTTTTTATGAGTCAGTTTTTGGGCTTCTAAATCTTTCCATATAGATGAAAGCTCTTGTTGAACAAAATCACTTCTCTTTTCGGAGCGTCTGTAATTTACCCATGCTCTTTGAGCTGCTTTTATGAATGAGATTGCTTCACAAGCTTTGTCTTCAGCTTCTGAATTTGAATATTCCTCCGAACCCAAAAAGCTCGATGCAGGTAAACCTTCAAATTTAAACAGCAATGAAACTTGAACATCTCTTTTTATAATTCGGGGAATAATTGTGACGGTGTACTTACATTCCTGTTTGGGTATGAGGACTTCGGGGGGCAAGCCTAGCTTTTCTACTTCAGCCACTAATTGATTGTATCACAAATTTTGGGAAAAATACTTACCTGGGAGGAGAAAACAATGCGCGCGCATTTGATGTTTTCTCCTTTTTAAAAGGGATCTGACTGATTTTGGGAAATTAAGCGATTATCCGAGTTTCGGATTCTTCGTTCGGAAGATATCCAGGGCAATAAGGTATTCCTCGTTGCCTCCAAAATCCGAATGGATTTTGTTCTCGAGTTCCGCAAGCGATTTTGCAGACGCTATCCGGTTTTTTCCACACTTGAGTGTGAAATTTGAACCCCCATAAACAATATGGCATGTTCCTACATCAGTTGACATAATTAACTCCTTTGATTAATTTGTCAGGTCCCTAGTCCCAGGTATGTTAAGTGCGAGAGAATTCAAGACTTTCAAGCCCGCAATATATTGGCTTTTAGCCTCAAATTCAATAATAGCACTATACTATAGGCATGACTAAATGTCAAGTTTTTGTGTTATTATATTTCTAATGCCCACCACAAAACCTGCCACCCGTCATATTTCAAAACTGGCAATTGATTGGAGCTCACTCAAAAAATTCCGTTTAGTTGTTGTTGCTTATTCAAGCATCCAAAGGGAGCATTTTGCCACAAAAGACGCTTATGAGGCGGAAATCGAGGTAGAGCAGAGGGCAATTGAAGTTTCGGAAGAAGTCAGGAAGTTGGGGATTCCCGTACGTACCCTCCCCGGGGATCAGTATTTTTACACCAATTTGTTGGTGGATAAGCCCGACCTGGTTCTTAATTTGGTAGATACTCTCAAAGGCCGTGATCAGCTCCAGCCTTCGGTCCCAGCAGCCCTCGAGCTTGCCAGTATTCCCTATACAGGTGCAGGCATGGAGGGACTCATTATTGGTAACAACCGCAATCTCACCAAGAGACTTCTAATGGCCTATGACGTGCCAACCCCGCCATTTCAGTTCATCAGGCGTGCAGGCACCAATATTGATGAAGAATTGGGGCTTCCACTCATTATCAAACTTAACGAAGGCGGAGGCTCGGTTGGGATTGACAACCATGCCGTCAAGGAGAGCCTAAGAGCCGCAAAGTTAAGAGTCAGCAATATGATTTCCACCTATAAAATTCCGGTAGTTGTAGAGAAGTTTGTGGGGGGCCCTGAGGTCACGGTTGTTGTCTTTGACGATGGCGTAAAAAGGCATGTTTATATGGCTAAAAAGGTATTTCGGATCAAAGCTGACGGCAAGCACTTTTTTACTTCACTTGAAAGCTACCGTGACGCAAAAGCTTACAAATACGTGTTTGTTGATGAGAACAATAAATATGATATTGCAAAGCTCGCAATCCGCGCCTTCGGCGGACTTCAGCACAAGGATTACGCCAAGTTTGACGTTAGGATTGATGAAAATACGGGTATTCCATATTTTACAGACAGCAACCCCAATACCGCTTTTGGGCCTGATTTGGGGCTTCCTATGACGGAGGTCTTGGCTATGCACGGAGTAGAGTTTTCTGATGTCTTAGCCTCACTTCTTTCAAAGTACGCCAAAGATCTCGACTAGACAAACAAGATTTCTGCCCGTACAATTGGCCCAAAGTATCATGGAAATCAACAAGAACAAAGCGTATAGATCTCTAGTTCACAAGCTCCTCAAGCTCAAGGACCATCTCCGCGGTATGCCTTTTCCCAAAATGGCCAGAATTAAACAAATTTCAGGCTATCACTGCGGACCCGCTGTTCTTGTAAGTCTTTTTTCGTTCTTGGGTGTAAAAACCTCGCAAAAGAGGGTTGTTGCCTCCCTCCGGGCTCAAAACAAAATCAAGCAGTACGGACTTAATATGAAAGATTTGGCAAGAGCGGCTGCATTTACAGGTAAAGGAGCATTTGTTTTTTGGAAAAAGTCAGGTGGAAAAATGACGGACCTCCACCTGATTATCAACAAATATAAATACCCCGTGGGGGTTGAGTGGCAAGGGGTTTTTTATGAAGATGAGGATGAAGATAATGGCCATTACAGTATTGTTACCGCAATTGATAAAGGTAAAAGTGTTCTTAGAATGGCAGATGCGTATCCCAAGTTTGCGGGGGTAGATAGGGGATTTAAAATACGCGATTTTATGGAAAGATGGTGGGACAGCAACGAAATTACAGTTTCAGGAACCACCAAAAAAAGAACAGTCTATGACTCAAAAATGATGTTTATTATCATTCCAAAAGGCGAGTCCTGGCCCAAAAAACTGGGTATGGCAAAAACTTCTTAAACCCATATACTTTTTGTATGCGTGTTGCCCTAGCCTTTAATGTTAAGAAAAGTAAACCCTCAGAAAATCTCAAAGAACAATTAGATTTAGAGTTTGATTCTCCCTCGGTGACATTAGCCCAAAAGGAAGCTCTTGAGGAGCTTGGCCACAAGGTAGCCTTGGTAGAGGCCGATGAAAACGCATTTATAAAGCTTAAGAAGCTTAAAAAATCTATAGATATTGTTTTTAATGTTGCGGAGGGGTTATGGGGGGAAGCGCGCGAAACCCAAATCCCAATGATTTGTGAAATCTTAAAAATCCCTTATACCCACTCAGGCCCCACGGCTCTTACAATTGCACTTGATAAATCTTTTACGAATCTGATTCTAAAAGGCGCAGACGGAGTAAATGTTCCCGAGGGGCATGTTGTTAAAGAAGGAGAAAAAGACTGGACACTTCCCGAAAGATTGAAGTTTCCCTTAATTGTTAAGCCAAACAGCGAGGGGAGCAGTAAAGGAGTACTGGATGCAAATGTTGTCAGGAATATGGAAGATCTAAAGGAGAGGGTCGAAGTGATTTCTGAAAACTTTACAAAAGAAATTTTGGTTGAAGAATATATAGACGGAAGGGAGTTCACAGTCGCTGTTTTGGGAAATGAGGATCCGAAAGTTCTACCTATCATTGAACAGAAGTTTGACTTCCTGCCCAAAGGCATGAACAAAATTGCCAGTTTTGAGCTTAAATGGCTGTATGAAGATTCTCTTAAAAATTTGCATGATGCATACGATTGCCCGGCGAAATTAGACAGGAGAGTTAAGATAGAGATTGAGGAAACATCAAAATTGGTTTATAAAATTTTAGACGTTCGGGACTGCGGCAGGCTGGACTTTCGGATGAATAAGGAAGGTAAACTCTACTTTCTGGAAATTAATCCAATTCCGGGAATTAATCCAAACGAGTCCGAAATTTCGTATTTTCCGATTGCCTCGCGGGCGGCAGGAATGAAGTACAAAGATTTAATCGGGGAGATATTGGGATCAGCAGTAAAAAGATACCGCCTGTAAATTATTTGTGAATTAGGGTGCCAAAAGAATAGTCTCCGGCAATTGCTTTTGGGAGATGTGCCAGATTTTTGATGTCAAAAACAAAAATAGGAATTCCCGAACGCTCACACATTGCAAATGCGGTTTTATCCATTACTCCCAAATCTTCGATCATCGCTTTTCTGAAGGTAACATCAGAATACTTTGATGCCTTTTCATTCTTGTGGGGATCTGAATCATAAACTCCATCAACAGTACTTGCTTTAAATATAATTCCGCAACCCAACTCATCAGCATACTGAGCAACAGCCGAATCTGTTGAGAAGCTGGGCTTTCCAAGTCCGCCCACAAGAATAATTATCCGGTTGTTCTTCAGGTGGTTTTTGCCTTTTAGCCTAATGTACGGCTCTGCAAACCCGGGAATATCAACAGCGCTCATAAGTCTTGTGTCCTCGGCTCCATTTCTGACAAGCGCTTCCCTCAAACCAATACCGTTTATTATTGTTGCCATCATTCCCATTGAATCGGCTTCATTATGATCAACCCGGGAATTTGCCTCTCTGCCCCTGAAAACATTTCCCCCTCCAACAACAAGCGCCATTTTAGCTTTGGTTTCCCGAACAATATTCAGGATTTGTCCGGCAACTGCATCGTATCGATTAAAGCTGATATGCTCACTTTCTTCTTCAAAAAGTTCTCCGCTGAGCTTGAGGATTACAGGTTTTCTTTCCGGCATGTATTGGGAATTGTAGTTTTAGGGTGGGGGAAAGTCAATAAGTTTGGTATAATTAGGCGTCAAGATTTAGGGTCGTCGTTCAACGGCAGGACAGCGGTCTCCAAAACCGCTAATGAAGGTTCGATTCCTTCCGACCCTGCCCACGCCTGGGTAGCTCAGTGGCAGAGCACGTACTTGGTAAGTACGGGGTCGGAGGTTCAATTCCTCTCTCAGGCTCAAATTTAGCTTGTCAGCTTTCCCTGCTTCTGTTAGAATACCCATATGGCAAAAAAGGGCGCACGAGAATTTGTTGGAATAGTTTGCTCTGTTTGTAAAAGTCAAAATTACATTAAAGACAGAAACAAACTTAATATGGAATTAAAAGGTAAAGGAAAGCTTACCCTTAAAAAATTCTGTAATGTTTGCCGCAAAATTCAACTTCATAAAGAGAATTCCAAGCTCAAATAAGCGTTAGTTGTATACTAAATAATGAGTAGATTTCAGGTTTTTGTACTAATTGTCGCAATGGTCTTTTTTGCGATTCTTTTATATGTTAAGGCTATATAAATAATAGCTTTTTGAGGCTCTAAAACGTATAATAATGACGCGCGTTCGTTGTGCCGACGTAGCTCAGCGGTAGAGCAACACTTTTGTAAAGTGAAGGTCGGAGGTTCAATCCCTCCCGTCGGCTCTGAGCCAAGATGGTGGAGTGGACAATCACAGCAGACTGTAAATCTGCCGCTCGAAAGGGCTACGTAGGTTCGAATCCTGCTCTTGGCACCGCGTTCAACGCGGTGATTAGTGCGTATAACGCACCACTTGTAATGTATTACGTTTATTTACTTTATAGCGAAAAGGATAAGCATTTGTATATCGGTTCAACTCCAGATTTAAGAAAAAGAATCCTCAAGCATAAAACTGGAAGAGTTCGCTCAACTAAAAATAGAAGACCTCTAAATTTAATTTATTATGAAGCTTATATATTGAGGTTAGATGCACTTCGTAGGGAAAAATATCTTAAAAGTGGCGGGGCAGAAAAGAATTAGCAAAACAATTGGATTCATATTTCGTAAAAATTGAATACGAGTTTTCAAGATAGAAAAGTATGACCGCGTTCAACGCGGTAAACTCATTTTAGAAAAAACATGACCGCGTTCAACGCGGTAAACTCATTTTAGAAAAAACATGACCGCGTTCAACGCGGTAGTCATGCGTTTAACGCATGACCCCGTTATCAAGCGATCGGGAATCTTCCTGGAAAATCCAGGTGGGTAAGCTGTCCTCAAACTTTACGTTTAAAGAACTTCGCCTTCCCAAATTATAAAATAGTCAGAAAGTTCACGACCGACCTCTCTTTAACAGGGTCAGTTAATTATATCACTCCTTCGCAACTTGAAAAATAACTCCAAAATCGTGCTTGATAATACCAATGAATTAATTCATTGGTATTAGTAGATTGAAGATGGTATTAATTATTGGAGAAATGATAGAAGTAATCAGGGAAGTGCCTCCGAATATCGGGAAAATGAGCATAAACAGGAGAATCATGCCATATCTTCCTAAAAATAAGTCAACTTGCCTTCCTTCATGGTCGGGCAAAATCCCTACCAATACTTTGCCACCATCAAGGGGATGAATCGGCACCAGGTTAAAAACGGCTAATATTACGTTCAACCGGAGTAGAATCAATATAAATTCATTCTGTATTCCAACTCTGAAAAGTATTGCCAAAAGTGTGGCCAAAAGAATATTAACCAATGGGCCGGCCAAAGCAATTAAAGCAGAATCTTTTCTGGGGTTTTGGAGATTATAAGGGTCAATAGGAACCGGCTTGGCCCAGCCAAAAACGAAAGGAGAGCCGATAAAAATTAGGAGAAGTGGGACAAGAACGCTGCCATAAAGATCGGCGTGCACGATTGGATTTAAGGACAATCTTCCCATAAGCCGGGCTGTAGGGTCCCCCAAACGGTCGGCCGTCCAGGCATGAGCAGCCTCGTGAATTGTGATTGTAATGGCAAATGCCAAAATCCAAATTAGTATCATGTTGATCAATACTCTCTAACCTAGTATAATTCAACCTCAGAAACAAGTATATATGGCCTACTCTTGCGACAATTGCGGTAAAAGCGTGACTATCGGGAATTCCCAAAGACATGGGCGTGGTGTTGCCGGAAAAAGATGGAAGAAAAGAGCACCGAAAACTCCAAGAACATTTAGACCAAACTTGCAGAAGATTACAGTTTTAATGTCAGGAAAAAGGGAGCAAATCAGAATCTGTACAAGATGTCTAAAAAGGCTCAAAAAAGACGGAAAACTTGCCAAAATGAGAGCTGTCCAAATTTCTCCTACTACTGCCTAATTTAGGAAAATTTTGCTTCCGGATAAGCGGCCGTAAATTGTTTCCAAGACACAGGGGTTTTGCCTTCCATTTGCACCTCATCAATTTCCAGAATTCCTGTAGTTTCTCCCAAATGACTTTTGAGGATTTTTAATCTTTTTGGTTCAGCTGTGGGGACAACTTTTACCATTGTCCAGGCTTCCGGCCATGGGTACATAGCTCTTATAAATTTATCAAGGAGAATGGGAGTTGGAACCGTCTCGAAATCCTTAACGAAATCAATTTTCCATGCACCTTTAAAGGGTGACCCTTGCAAGGTGTCGGCAAGAATGAGTCCGGGGATTCTTCCGTCTTCTTTTGTAATTTTTCGGGTTGTTGTTACGTCGCTTTCATCTTGAGTTTTTAATTTTATTTTTCCATCCAAGTAAGGCTCAAGCATCTCAACCAAAACTTCTGCCGATCTTTCAAAAAGTCGTGTTCTCAAACTTCCAGTTGTATCGTCAGGTTTTATTTCATCTTTAAACTGGGAGATAATCTGCCCGTGATCCAGCTTTTCATCCATTTTCATTATTGTCACTCCCGAGGTCGAATCTTCTGTAAGAATTGTTCCTTGAATTGGGGATGCCCCTCTTAGTTTTGGCAAAAGCGAGGGATGGATGTTGAGAATTCCATTTGGGAAAAGTTTTATTACTTCGGGAGGGATAATTTCGGAGAATGCCGCCAAAATTCCCAAATCGGCATCGGTTCCTTCTTTAAGAAGCTCCATCGAGGAATAATAAACCGGAATTTTATGTTCAAATCCCCATTTATCGATTGCCGAATATTCCTTGAGCTGAGCCCTACCCACAGGTTTTGGAGATTGGGTGACAACTGCTTCGATGGGAGATTTTCCCGGCCCGGTCACAAACTTTTTGTGTAAGGAGGTTAGGATTGGTAAAACGTATTCAGGTGTGCCAAAAAAGACAAGTTTCATAAATTTCTAATTGTTCTAATTATTTTAATTATTCTAAATAAGCCCCAAGTTCCAAGTCACAAATTTTTAGGTCAATTAGGTTAATTAGAATAATTAGGTTAATTTTATCCTAGTTCCACCTCCTCCCATTCGTCTCCAACCACTTTATAAAGTGGTTGTTTTTGTTCAAAAAGCCGGTCCAGGAATAAAATTCCGTCCAGATGGTCAACTTCGTGAAGAATTATCTGGGCATTAAATCCTTCAAATGTTTCTTCAATTTCTTCTCCCTTTTCATTTAGATACTTAAGTACCACTTTGCCTGCTCTTTTAAGGGGACCGTAGTAATTGGGAAGTGACAAACATCCTTCCAAAATTTCCTTCTTGCCCCGCGAAGCCTTGGCGGAGTGGGGTTTCTTTTCGATTTCTCCGGTCTCAATCACTTCAGGGTTAATCACAATTCTTTGGAAATCTTTGAAAGCGCAGGCAAAAATTCTGACATTTTTACCAATTTGGGGAGCGGCAAGCCCAACTCCTTCGGGATCTTTTTGAACGGTAAGAGTGTCTTTTAAATCTTTTATAATGTTCAAGACTTTTTTATCAATTCCGGCAACGGGTTTTGATTTTTGCCGTAAAGACGGCTCTTTTGACCGTACGATTTTTCTGACCATACCTAATTATACCAGAAGATCAGAATAATCGGTGCGATCGGATAGTTCACTGACTCCCGATCTCCTCCAATGTTTGTTTGGTGATTATGTCATTGGGGTCAATATTGGTTAAGATATAATTAAGCTCAACGCGCGCTTTCTCAAACTCTTTTTTATCAATTAATAGTAGCGCCCTTGCAAGTCTTGCATCCCTGTAATTTGATTTTAGGATAACTGCGCGACTAACGTTTTCCAGGGCGCTAGTAGCCTCTCCAAGCCTTGCTTGTGTGAGGCCAAGATTATAGATAATTTTTGCGTCAGTTGGGGCAAGCTTGACCGCATCTTCCAAAGTTTTTGAGGCCATTGTAAGAAATTGTGGGCTAATTACGGCGAGCCTTATATAAACTCCAAACTGGGTGCGTCTTAAATTTACATTGGCAGGGGAGAGCGTAACCGCTTTCATAGTTTCTGCCAATGCCAGCTCTGTATATTTTTGCAAATCGTCTGCTTTTCCATTTGTTTTTGCGTCAACCCCCGCTAGGGTATAGCTTTGGGCAATTTCGTTATGGTAAAGAGGCTCATTGGGGGAAGAATTGATTGCAAGTGTTAAATATTTTATTCCTTCAATGTAGTTACCTTTACCAGAATAAGTTTTCCCTTTGGTGAAATTTATGTCTGCAAACCAAAATCTAAAAACTTGAATCATGAGGAATGAAGCAAGAATCATGGTAAGGACAATTCCCATTTTCTGCGCACTTGTTGTTTTTTGTATTCCCGATTCCTGCTTCTTGATTCCAGATTCTATTACTATTGCAAACGCTGGAAACAGGAAAAACAAAAGCTGAGTGGGAACTACTGAGAAGCCGAAGAAGTTGGTTATGAGAATGCCGGTATAACCAGCTAGGAGTGAATAATGAATCATGAATAACGAATCATGGGTACTGATTCCTGATTCCTGAAAGAATATATAAATAGAGAATCCAATTAAAAGAAGATAAGAAAAGAGGCCAAGTGTGCCACTATTTGCGGCGAAGTTAAGGTATTCGTTGTGTGCCTTGTTATAGATAAAATCCCATTCAGAAACTAGGTTGTGTTCAACTGGACGGGAACCATAATAGGAGTAAGCAAAGGTTTCAAGCCCCGATCCCACAATTGGGTAATGTTTCCAAACTTCTACTGCCCCTTTCCAGACAATTTTTCTGATAGTTCCTGATTCAGTACCACCTGTCTCGAGTGCCGGGCCAACTGGGGTAGTCAGTAGCTTACTATTTGATTTAAAAATACTTGGTGTCCATGGGGTTCCAAATAATAAACTAATAACTAATAATGATGAACTAATAATTGCAAATGGTTTTAAAGCCTCCTTTTTGTATTTCCGAAAAGTAATGCCCCAGAAAATTAAATATGCGACTGCAAATCCTAAGAGCCCAGACCTGGATCCGGTAAAAAGTAACGTGACGAAGAGTAGAGGAGTAAAAGAGTATAAGAGTGTAAGTTTTAAAACTCCAGCTCTCATGCTCTTGTACTCTAAAGCGAGTGACCATCCTATGGGCATGAGCGCAACTAACCAAGTTGCCAGCCAGTTTGGTTGTCCAAATGTTGAAAAAACTCTCAGTTGTACATCCTGAATCCAGCAGTTTTCTGTAATCTTTCCAATTGTGCCGCAGGTTAAAAATATTCCAAAATGCTCGAGGACGGCAGCTCCTGCTGCGATAAAAGAGGAAGCAAGAAGTATATAGATATGTTTGGCAACCTGTTTTGAATCAGTGTTGGAAACATACGCCCAATATAATAACGAATAGCTGATAGTCGATAGTAAACCGCCATTGAAACGAGAATAGTAACCGAAGAACGATGTTCTGGGATCAATCGAAAAAATAGTTGAAAGAATTTGTGATGTTACAAAAATCAATAGAGGAATATCCAACAATGTGCGACGGAAAATAATCTTTCGCGCAAGGACTATCCTTGCAAGCCATGCGGCGGCAATTAAAGTTGCAACAGCGTAAACAAAAACAATTTTATTTAGTTCAAAAACTTCAGATGTGAATGGCCAGAAAATTAGGGGTGTTGCGAAAAAAAGGATTCCAAAAAGGAAGAAAATTATTTTTTGCAATTTATTCATTTTGTAATTTTAACATTTTTGGACAATTTGCATATTTGCATATTTTTGCCTAAAAGTTATACTGCGTTGCAAGTTCAAATATGCATATCAAATTTAAAATTCCAAATCCAATTAACTCATTTTTGGGACTTTTCTCACATGACGTTGGAATTGATTTGGGTACCGCAAATACATTGGTTTATGTTAGAGGAAAAGGAATTGTGATTCGTGAACCTTCAGCGGTTGCAAGACATAAAAAATCAAAAGAAATTTTGGCGATTGGTGCATCTGCCAAAAAAATGTTTGGCCGCGCCCCCGCTTCCATTGAGGCAATTCACCCCCTAAGAGACGGGGTTATTGCAGATTTTGACGCAACGGCTGCAATGCTTAAGTATTACATCAAAAAAGTTCATGAAGGGGGGACTGTTATGCCAAAAATTCCAAGACCAAGAGTTATTATTGGAATTCCTTCAGGGGTAACCGAAGTTGAAAGAAGGGCTGTTGCAGATGCTGCGCTTGATGCGGGGGCGCGTGAGGCATATTTGATTGAGGAGCCAATGGCGGCCGCAATTGGAGCAAACCTTCCAATCGATGGGCCGGAGGGAACTTTTATTGTTGACATTGGAGGTGGAACTAGCGAAATCGCAGTAATATCCCTTGGTGGAATTGTACTTGGAAGAAGCGTTAGGGTTGCGGGGGACGAGATGGACGAGGCAATAATTAACTACGTAAGACTTAAATATTCACTTCTTTTGGGTCAGCCAACGGCTGAGGCGGTAAAAGTTGGAATTGGATCTGCGGAGGTGGTTAAAAATAAGTTTACAGTTGTACGCGGACGGGACCTTGAAACCGGACTTCCAAAATCAATAAAAATAACAAGCGGAGAAGTTCAGGAAGCCCTGTCCCCTGTAGTACGGGAAATTATTACAAACATTGTTGATACCCTTGAAGAAACCCCTCCGGAGCTCGTTAGCGACATTATTGAACGGGGAATTGGACTTGCGGGGGGAGGGAGCCTTCTACCCGAAATTGACAAGGTGATTGCAGAAGCTACCAAAATGCCGGTTTGGATTGCCGAGGATCCACTAACTTGTGTCGTACGTGGTTGCGGAAAACTTCTTGATGACGCAGATTTATTAAGAAGAATTCGAGTCACAAAATAAATTTAGTGTAAAATTGACCTAATGCATTCTCTTTCCTCATCTAACAATCAAAGTTGGCTTTCCTGGTTTTCTCGCGGAATTTTGATTGTTGGATTCTTAGTTCTTTTTGCAAGAGCAAGCGAGCTTCAAATTATAAAAGGAAATTATTATCGGGCGTTGGCCGAGGAAAACAGAATCAGGCACATCCCGATTGTTGCCCCAAGGGGAAAAATTCTGGCCCGCGGAGGGGAGGTTTTGGTAGGAAATATAGAGTCCAAAAAAAGAATTAAATTTGACCCAAAAGTGGGCTACACAAAAACAGACGATGTAGAGGGTGCCCCCTCAGAGGAAATTATAACTGACTACAAAAGGTCTTACTTACTCGGTTCAAAATTTTCTCATGTTTCAGGATATGTCTCTGAAGTTTTGCCGGAATTTGTGAATAAGATTGATCCGGCGTGTCCACTTAAAGGACCACGCAAAATTGGGAAATTGGTTGGAGTAACAGGCATTGAAAAACAATACGACTGTGCTCTTTCCGGAACTGATGGAGAAGAGCTTATAGAAGTAAATACCAAAGGGCAAAAAATTAGAACTCTTGGGACCAGGGAGTCCATTCCGGGAACTGATCTTCGAACAACGATCGATTTCCCGCTTCAGGAAGCCATCCCTGGGTTTATGGATCAACCAAAAGGGGCAGTTGTTGTTACTGACACAAAAGGGGAAGTGCTGGCTCTTTATTCAGCACCCTCCTTTGACCCCGTAAATTTAGCTCCATCACTAACCGATCCCGATCAACCATTTTTTGATAGGGCAATTTCCGGAACTTTTCATCCCGGATCCGTTTTTAAACCTGTCGTTGCGGTTGGAGCGCTTGAGGAAGGCAAGATCGATAAAAATTTTAGGTTTACAGATACTGGAGTACTGAATGTAAAAACTCCTTATGGCGATTTTTCTTACAGCAATTGGTATTTTACAGAGTTAGGCAGGACAGAAGGTGAAGTGGACTTAAAAAAAGCCCTTGCCCGCTCAACCGACACCTTTTTTTATAAAATTGGAGAACTCTTGGGACCTGATAAAATTGCCAATTGGGCGGGTAAATTTGGCATGAATAAAAAAACCGGAATTGATTTGCCGGGTGAGTCCGCAGGTCTTGTTCCAACACCGGGATGGAAAGTTAAAACACAGGGCACAAAATGGTTTTTGGGAAATACTTATCATTTTGCAATAGGACAAGGTGACCTGTCCGTTACGCCGATAGAAATGAATCAGGCAATTTCAACCATTGCTTCCGGGGGGGAGCTTTGCCGTCCGCATATTGCCAAATCCAGCGAATCCTGTAATGATCTTGGGCTAAACGCTGATGACTTAGCACTTGTTAGGGAAGGCATGAAAATGGTTTGCGAGACCGGAGGAACCGGATATACGTTTTTTGATTTTGCAAGTAAAAACGGAGGTATTACACTTGCCTGTAAAACAGGAACTGCAGAGGTGGGAGATGATGGGGTGTACAACGCATGGTTTGTCTTTTTTGGCCCAGTGGACTCTCCCGAAATTGTGACAACGGTTCTCGTTGAGCGGGGCGGAGAAGGATCCAAAGTTGCAGGTCCAATTGCAAGAAAAATTGCAGATTTTTACTTTCAAAAAAATCTAATTAAAAATGACTGAGCATGAATACTTGATAGCCCTCTCTACATTTACCTCTTTTGGACCTGTAAGAACTCGTCTACTTCTTTCGTTTTTTAAAAATGCAAGTAAGGTTTGGAAGGCGAATGAATCTGAGTTGACGGAAATTGGATTGGGCAAAGGTCTAACCGAAAAATTTATTGAGCATAGAAATAAGTTTGATACCGATGAATATTTTAATAAGCTTAAAAAGCTTGAAGTTAACCCAATAACAATTTTTGGGGATGACTATCCGGAAAACTTAAAAGAGATTGCAGACGCTCCGTATGTTTTGTATGTAAAAGGAAAACTTAAGATTTCAGACAGTCGCGCTGTTGCAATAATTGGCAGCCGTTTAATGACCAGTTACGGTCGCGAGATTGCAAGAAAATTTGCATCGGGACTATCCGACTATGGAATTACAATAGTGTCGGGGCTGGCGCTTGGTGTTGATGCAGAAGCCCAACGCTCAGCGCTTAGCGCGGGGGGAAGAACAATTGCAGTTCTTGCTTCCGGCCTTGATATTATTACACCTTCTACAAACCGTGCGCTTGCAATGGAGTTGATCAAAGATAGTGGAGCAATTGTTTCCGAGTATCCTTTGGGGCATATTCCATTCCCGTCAGATTTTACAGTCAGAAATAGACTTATTTCAGGTCTTTCCAAAGCGGTTCTTGTGGTCGAGGGCAGAATCAAAAGCGGAACATTTCATACTGTTAACGCGGCAGCCTCCCAGGGCAGACCCGTGTTTGCAGTTCCCGGTCCCATCACTTCGCCAACTTCAGAAGGAACAAACTACTTAATTCAAAACGGAGCCAAACTAACAACCTCGATTCGCGATATTTTGGAGGAGTTAAATATGGAGGTTATGGTGGACCGGGAAAAGGTGGAAAAGGTTATGCCGGGAGGGAAAGTTGAGGCTAAAATTCTTAAATTTATGGAGCGGGAACCCTTACACCTTGACGAGATTGTTAGAACATCAGGGCTCACAACGGCAGAAGTATCTGCTAGACTTACAATAATGGAAATGAAAGGAATGGTCAAAAATGTGGGAAACGGAATTTACAGAAAATGCTAAATGTCAAAAAAACAAATGCTAAATTTGTGAACATTTGTCATTTAGTTTTTTAGCATTTATATTTTATGGATTTAATTATTGTTGAGTCGCCAACTAAAGCTAAGACTCTTGGGAAATTTCTCGGGGTTAAATTTTTAGTGGATGCAACAATGGGGCATCTTAAGGATCTTCCCAAAAGCACACTTGGAATTGATGTAGAAAAAAACTTTGCGCCTGAATATGTGGAGGTCATTAAAAGAGCCGATACTATCAAAAAATTAAGAAGTGAAAGCAAAAACGCCAACACTATTTACTTGGCCTCTGACCCCGATCGTGAAGGGGAAGCCATCGCTCAGCACATTGTTGAAGTGCTTCGCTCAAATGGCAAATTTCAAATTTCAAATGATAAATTTAAACGCATATCATTCCACGAAATTACAAAAGAAGCGGTTACAGAGGCGCTTCAGAATCCAAGAGATATTGACACAAATCTCGTCGATGCCCAAATCGCCAGACGCGTTCTTGACCGACTGGTGGGTTACAAACTTTCCCCCGTTCTTTGGAAAAAGGTTAGGGTTGGCCTATCTGCCGGGCGTGTTCAATCAGTTGCCGTACGTCTCATTGTTGAAAAGGAAAGAGAAATTGAAAAGTTTAAATCAGAGGAATATTGGGAGGTCTGGGCAAAAGTAATACAAGTAATAAAAGTAAAGCAGGTAGCACAGGAATTCACGGTTCAGCTTGTAAAAATTGGGGACAAAATTACAGAAGTCAAAAATAAAGCTCAAGCGGATGAAATACTAAAAGATCTGGAAAAAGCAAAATATACGGTTTCTGATATCAGAAAAAGGCAGGTAGTAAAAAGTCCTTATGCACCTTTTACAACTTCAACTTTGACTCAAGCGGGATCCAGGATTTTTGGCTGGTCTTCCAAGAAAACAATGGCGGTTGCCCAAAAGCTTTACGAAGAGGGAATTATTACATATCACAGAACCGATTCCTTGAATTTGTCGGCTCAGGCAATTCAAAAGGCAAGGGAATATATTGCAAAAGAATATGGTGAGAAATACATTCCAGAAAAACCAAGAATTTACAAAACAAATTCTAAGGTTGCCCAAGAAGCTCATGAAGCAATACGGCCGACTGAC
>ERZ1292625.2756-Hain-H41-01um-R1-2756-length-15488-cov-5_pt1 | contig 15488 bp, 19 predicted proteins | sample MGYA00564400_ERZ1292625 | MGnify/ENA primary metagenome ERZ1292625 (study PRJEB36523, sample SAMEA6512639) | groundwater metagenome | collected 2019-01-08 | study: AquaDiva: Metagenomics assemblies of 32 groundwater samples | reverse complement strand
ATCGTGCGGCTCATGGGGTGAATAGACTGAACTGCACGTCACGGCCGAGCATTGGCGTGATCGCGTTCCAGAGCGCGATATCCTGCACCTCGAGCGTCAGCACCTCCCCAAATACAGCCACTTGTGGGATACGGCTTTTGTTAAGGCGGCCTCTGAGATGCACGCCGTCGTGGGCCGTGACGATCTTGGCTGTCAGCGGTGCGCCGATTAGCGCCAGGAGCAGGGTGCGGCGGGTCATCGTAGCCACCAACCCATCTCAATCCCGATCCAGATCCCGATCCCAATGGCGAGATACCATGGCCACCACTGTCGGCCCATGACTCATACGCCGATCTGCGGATGTGTCGGCGGCCGCCTCGGTGGTGGAGCTGAGGCCGGGATGTCTTTCGTTTCGATCAATGTCTCCGTCCCGATGAAATCGGTCGGCGGGTAGAACCATTGCCCTGTGAGCCGGCGCTTGCCCAGCCCGCCAGTGAGTGTGTAACTCGCCACGCCGATGGCGCCGTCGCTGGTTTGAAACACGACTGAGAGGATCTTGTCTCGCAGCAGCCCATACCCGACAGCCTCCGCATCCGCGCTCTCCCAGCGGAGTTGCCAGACCCGCCCAGATGCCTGAATGGACACCAGCCCCGTGTACGCCTTCCCGTCTGGGTTCTTCCCCTCGAGCCGGTACGTGCCAGCGAGCGGTGCTTGGGCTGCGTTCACGCCAGACAGTACCGTGACGAGCACGGCACCAACGAAACAGCAGGCGATCTTTCTCATTACAGTATCCCTTCCCGTGCAATGACCGTGAACCGAGTCGTGGCGCGCCACGGTGGCAAAGGCCCGCGGTGGACCTGCGCCACCACCAGATACTCGCCGGCCGGGACATCCGGCCATTCCACCCATCGAGTCCGCCGCGCGATCGTGCCGTCCAGTTGCTCATAACTGTGCCGCTCAAATCCTTCAGACAGGGCGGCGACGGTCAGCCCTCGATTCGCCGTGTCACGCTCCACGCGGATGCGCACGCGAATCCAGGCTGGTTCTCGAAAGAAGTGCCCGCCTTCGACCACCACCGCCAGACTCGACTCGCTGGCGCAGAGCACAGAGCCAGCCATCACAAGCAGGATGCCGACTCTGAGCGCGGTCATGGTGCCCTACAGGGTGCCGAGCACGACCCACGTCGTCACGGCCCACACGCCGTACAGCCCAAGCGCCGTGAGCGCGATGCTCAGGAAGAGGCTGACGACCTCATGCCGGACGGTCAGGCGTGCCGAAGTACCCATTTGAGCCCATGCCAGGGACACGGCACCGCCCGCCCCACGGCCTTCCCAGTGGCCACGACGGCTTTCCCGGCCACCTTGGCGGCGGCGACCGTGGCCTTGGCCGTCGCCACAGACAGGCGCTCTGCAGACGCCTGCGGCACGGCCACGCACAACACAAACGCGCTGAGCAACAGTATGGTTTTCATCGGAGGGCATCCTGTGTGAAGTGTTTCCGAACGAGGTGGAGTTCCCAGAGAGCGAGGCCCGTATACAGGGCCAGATTGATGGCGTGAGTCGGCGTGCGCGTGGCGGCGAAGCGCATCAGGTTATGAGCAGCAGAGGCCCCGAACACGACCCCGAGCGCACAGTGCCAGTAGCCCTTGAACAGCTCGTCGCTCATATCACTCGCCATCCACGCTCATGATGTCGAACAGCTCCCACGGCCCGATCGCACCACGATTCGCGATCAAGGGCGAATCACCGCCATCGTCTGCACACACGAACCGGCCGTTTGCGACAGCCCTCAGGGCGATGCGTTTGGGCAAGCCGTACGCGCGCAAGTGCGGCAGCGCCGCGAGTGAGTACCGCACCGGCACATCGAAGACCACGCCGTCCTGGCGCAGCTCGAAGATACGGGTCGACCGCTGATCGTCGTTCTCGGCGGGGCCTGGTTTGCGCAGATGGAGGGTGACTTCGCCGGCGAGTAACGTCAGGTCAGGACGCCCGCCAGCTGCATAGGCGTAGAAGGCATCGCGGTACCGCTCGTCAAGTTTGCCCTGCCACGTACCCAGCTCTTCATGCACCCCGTCTGGACGCACGTAATCCCAGGATAGCTTGCCCAATCCGCCGCCGTGCGTGGCGCCAAGCCGAATTTCTGGCGGGTCTGGAACAATGGAGACGAGAATGAATCCATTAGGCCCCCAGTCGGCATAGCCCCATTGCCGACCGTCTGGTCCGTAGAGTGGGACGCGCGACGGATTCTGGGACATCTACGGCTCGCTGGCAGCGTCCCGCAGGACATGGACGGCCCCCTTGGAGATCACGCGCAGTACCACCATCGCGCCAGCCACGACATACGTTAGCACCCCAGGCGGCAGGAATGGCGTCAGGAGGCCGCTGTACTCCACGGTCGCGCTGAGTACGGCCACCCAAAATGTTTTCGACTTCAGCAGATTTTTTGATGTCATGTGTCCTCTCCGGTATCCGCACCAGGCCGGCGCGAGTTGCTCATGATCGTCTGCAGCGACATCGGCAACGGTTTCTTCATGACGTCATCCTCCCGCACGAGGAGCACCGCACCAGCCGCCGTCGCACGAGGAACGCTCGCCAGCGGGACCAGTTGCAGATCCCACTCGTCCCTAGCTGCCCGCCAGAGCACAAACGCAAATCGCGACGTGTCAATGGTGCGCATGATGGCCTCATACGATTCCGCTGAAAAACAAGTGTCCGTGTCGCCCGAGCACGGGCGTGTGTCCGCGCGCCCACGCTGGCCAGGGATCAAGCCACGCCGCAATGTAATGCGTGACGCCGATGCCAAGCAGATTCTCGTGCCGTCCTTGAATAAACGCGTCTGCTACATGGATGCTCGCCTCGAGTTTCGATGTTGGCGTTTTGCCCGCGAGCAGGAGTTGCGCCCGCTCCATCAGCGCCTCGAAGTTCTCGGCGAGGTGATCAGGGTCATTGGGATCATCAGGCCCGCCGGTGGGCTCCCAACATGAGAACTGCCATCGCGCAAGGCAGATCCCCGCATAGCCATGCCCCATCCACCGAGCATCCAGCGCACGGTTGTGAATGACGTTGACCACGTCCACGAGGGCATCAATCGGGTTCGGGAGCCACCCGTGGCCGGGGACATAGCGGGATCTGGCCTCAGCCCATGCGGTCAATCCAACGACCTGTGCTGGGTAGAGCGAGGACTTGATGGCCTCAATGATCTCTGGGGTCAGCTTGTCTGGAGGGAGGATCACGCCAGGATGCCACGCAGTGATGCTACTCATCGTTCACCGCCGCAGAAGCAGCTTGACATCGCTCTTGATTTCGCTGACATCCAGAAAGAGGCGGTCGTACCGGTCTTCAAGCAGGCGCACGCGTGAATCGATGGCTCCGTATGCGAGGAGTCCGACCGCCAGCCAGCCCACCAAGGCAACGATTTGTGCCCATGTGAGTTTGATCCGGCCGTTCGATGGAGCTGGTGTCGCTGTCACGTCACTTCCAGGGCTGCGTTTTGTAGGCGTTGACGATCTTGGCGCGAGCCTCGTTGTACTTGTTGATCGTGGCTGGAGCGGAATAGGTGTCCAGAATTGCCCACGTCAACGCCGAGAAGATGCGCTCGGCATCCATCCTGGCGGCGAGTTCGTTGTTAAGGCGCTCGTCACGCTTGGCGTTGTCATAGGCCATGATCTCCGCTGCGGTTTTGGCGACGACGGCCGTCCCGTTCCATTTCTGGGTTCGTGGATTGGGTGCGGAAAACAAGACCACGCGGAGTTCTTGCGGGGAGAGTTTGCCGGCGACATCGTAGGGCGCTGGCCCGCCGAACAATAGCTCCCCAGTGGCGGCCGTCACCGCCCACCGATGCTCGACAGTCTGTGTCGAGAGCGTGATGCTCCAGAGCAGGAACGCAGCAACGAGCACATACCACTTACGCATCCGAACCTCCCACCTTACGGCGCCCGCACGCGGTACACCCTGGCGCTTTGCGGATTAAAGTAAAACGTCGCGTCGGCCGCACTCAGCGTGACCCGAAGCTCCACGGTCGTGGTCACCGTAAAGGTCGGGTCCGTGCTGCCACCAACGTTATTATTGGCTGTGAGTGAGGCCGCTCCATCGACACGATGGAACTCTGGCAAGCTGTCGCTTCCGAGTCCATCGAACGGTCCCACAAGTAGTCGTGTCCCGTCACGGGCCAGAAAGAACTGCATGACCCATGTGCGCTCAGTCACGTTATTGACGAGCGAGAGAACTTGGCCAGCATTGGCGTCTGTGCCGCCCCAGTTCCAGTCGAACCGCATCGTTCGGTTTACGCCGCTGTTTTGGCGCAGCAGAACAATCGCCCGTACCAGAATGTGATCCCCGGTCGCCATGTCATTCGCGGGAACGGAAAAACTGAGGGCCACCGTTTCTGTACCGGTATTCGAGACGTTGGCCACCGTGGCGGTGTACGGGATGACCGCGCTACACCCCACACACACCGATGGGCCGCCGCTGATCGTGGCCCCCGTAAACGTCGGACTGCCGGCGCTGGAATAGTCCTGGCTGATCGTCGTGTTGCCGCTAATCGTGACCGTTCGCGCTGCATCGCCCGGCACGAGCGTGAGTTGTCGATTCGCCGTGAGATCCGAGGTCGTCTCCAGGCTGAGCATGTGGGTCGCATCGCTGTCGGACACCCCGACGGTATTGAAGCCCGGCGTCCCAGTGACGGAGTAATCCTGACTGACCGTGGCATCACCGCTCAGCGTGATCTGTCGACTCGTATCGCCAATGAGAATCGCGAGCCGTCGATCTGCCGTCAGGTTTGAGGTAGTGATGAGCGCCAGCCGATGCGTGCCGTCGCTGTCGGGCATGACCACGGCTCCCGCATCCCCGTGCAGCACCAACGTGCTAGTGCTGTCGGCCTCACCCACGAAGCGTCCGTTGGCTGGCGGGCTCGCCGTGAGCGCCGCCGCAGTCGCACTCGCGTAATAGAGCTCGCCGGCGGTGAGCCCAGAGAGCCCCGTCATGCGGCCGGCAATGCGCACAGTGCCGGTCGCTGCGCTGCTGATGGCCGCAGTCGCAAACCCAATGAGCCCAGCCGTCGATGACGAGTACGCGTTATCAGAGTCCGTCCGGTACCACCGGCCGGTTGTCAAGGATCCGGTACCGTCCGAGAGGTACACGACATCACCAGCCGAGAGGGCTTCGCCCGCCGTCGCCGTGATATCGAGGTTCCCAGAGCTGCCCGGCACCGCCGTGATGTTGTCTTGGTCCCAGTACGTCGTGCCGCCACCGGAGTTCGTCAGGATGAATCGATAGCTCGTGCCCGTGGTGAGATAGACGATCGCGCGCCCAGCCGAATCAAGAACGACCGGATTGGCGTTGGCCGTGCTGAGCGTGCTGTCGCTGTACGTGTTGGTGCGGGTGGTGGTGCCAGCCTGGTAGACGTTGAGTTCGCACGAGGCACACACCGCGCCGGTATTGGTCAGGAGTTGGATGCGCGCATAGGGCATCACGGTGCCCTGGGGTGCCGCTGGCCACGGGAGCGCCACCAGCAGAAGAGCCGCCGTGATGAGGGCTTGCCACGCTCGGTGCATTTCAGCCCACCTAAAAAGAAAAAGGCGCTCAAGGGGGAAGACCCCTCAAGCGCCTCGGAGTGTGTCTCGTAAGCGCCGCCGACGCGATGACGCTAGTTCGTCCGTCTATTGTGCCACTTTTTAACCAGCCTGTGTCCACCGATCCAGAACCCAGCGATCGTCGCGCCAGTCGCCAGCATCGCCCCGGCAAACTTCAGGCCCTCCCGTTCAGACGTCCAAAGCAGGCGGCCTAAGAGTTCAGCGAGCAATGCGGGCATGCTCTGGTCGTTCCTGTCCCATTAACGCCTCACGATCACGGGTGAGCTGCGCCATGACCTCCGGCGAGACAAGCCGCTCCAGCGTGAACGGCGCCTGCCGTGCGATGGCTCTGAGCGCCCTAGACCGCACCGTCCGCCCGGCCAGCGCACTCTCCCGCTCGAGGATCTCGCGCTGAACTTCATCCGGCCGACCAGTGAACGCAGAAGCTCCACGTTCTAAGCGTGGAAGGTATGCCTAGTTCCCTTCACGCCGGCATGGTGGGTCGGGCCGGAATTGAACCGGCGTCTCTCTGCTTAAGAGGCAGGACTCTAAGCCAACTGAGTTACCGACCCATGTGGTCCGAACGGGTGGAATTGAACCACCGTCTCCGCGGCTTCAACGCGGTGCTACGCCTTGACGACTCAGCTACGTCCGGTCGAGCTCAACATTCCAATATAAGTAGTCTCGCCAGCTCTCTGGCTGTCTGTAGACGCCGATGCTCACACGCAACGTCGGCATGACCACCGGCCGGCGCGAAGCGGCGCGGAGCGCCATGCCAGCCTCCTGTGGTGTTCTTGCGCCCTTCTTTCGATTACAGTCAATGCACGCCGTTACAATGTTCTCCCACCCGCGGGTGCCACCCTGCGCAACTGGCACCACATGATCGAACGTCAACTCATCGATCGGCTTCTGCGTGGTGCAGTAGCCGCACGTGTAGTTGTCTCGCGCGTAGATGTTCGCGCGCGTGAACGGCACTGTGGCCCGACGCCGCACCTTCACGAACCGCACTAGGCGCACCACGGACGGCAGTTTGAACGAGAAGCGTACGGCGCGCACCTCGCGGTCATGCGTCTCCACGATCTCGACGGCACCCTTCGCCCACAGCACCATCGCACGTTGCCACGTCACCACCTTGAGCGGGGTGTAACACGCGTTGAGAAGAAGCGTCTGCTCCATGTTAGTCACCTAATCGTTGGTCGGGACGACTGGATTCGAACCAGCGTGGCCTCGCTCCCAAAGCGAGTGCGTCACCACTACGCTACGTCCCGATGGTGAGGATGGCAGGATTCGAACCTGCGACCCCCTGCTCCCGAAGCAGGTGCGCCGACCATGCTGCGCTACATCCCCAAAATCTGGTACCGGCGACGGGAATCTAACCAGCGAACTCCTGCTTGAAAGACAGGCGAAGGATAACAGCACCCTCAACGCCGGCACAAATGTGGTACCAGTGAAGGGACTCGAACCCTCGGACACTCGGCTGAGAACCGAGGCAGGCTAGCCCACAACCTGAACACTGGCACATCGAACGTGGTAGACCGGGAGGGATTCGAACCCCCATGTGCGCTGTCGCGCGCTGCGTGTAAAGCAGGTGCCTGCCGTTAGACTACCGGTCCACGCTTTGGTCCGACGAGTGCGACTCGAACGCACGTCCTTCCGGTTATCAGCCGGATGCTCCACCATCTGAGCTACCGTCGGTCGAATATTGGCTCGCGGCCCCAGACTTGAACTGGGATCTTTCTGGGTAACAGCCAGACGCACGACCTATTGTGCTAACCGCGAACACGTCGATTTGGGGACCGGGGCCGGAGTCGAACCGGCGGGCCAACGGAATCGAACCGCTGTCGCGCATTAGGAGTGCGCGTCGTGATCCATCACACCCGGTCGTGAACGCTGTGGAGGCCCCACGTGGACTCGAACCACGATACCGAGATTCAGTATCTCGTGTCCTGCCATTGAACGATGAGGCCACATCTTTGGCGCTGCTGGCGCGACTCGAACGCGCATTATCCGGTTTAGAAGACCGGCGGCTTGATCCATTCACCCACAGCAGCGAACCTTGGTGCGCTCGGCAGGAGTCGAACCTGCGACAACCGGCTTCGGAGGCCAGTGTCTGCATTCCCTCAGCGAGCGCGAAAAGTTGGTGGACACGGAGAGAATCGAACTCTCACAAACTAGTTTGCAGGACTAGCGCCTTCCCATTCGGCCACGTGCCCGTGGAGCGCAGTGTCAGAGTCGAACTGACCGTATCTAGGTTTGCAGCCCAGCGCATTCCCTCGCTTGCTCACTGCGCAAGTATTGGAGCGGCCAGAGGAACTCGAATCCTCGTTCCAACCTTGGCAAGGTTGTGTCCTAGCCTCTAGACGATGGCCGCACATTGGTGCTCCTGGAGAGAATCGAACTCCCCTGTCCGCGTTCGTAGCGCAGAGTCCTCGTCCATAGGCAGGAGCATTGGAGCGGAAGACGGGAGTCGAACCCGCGTCATCGGGTTGGAAGCCCGAGGCGCAACCACTACGCCACCTCCGCGTTGAACTTTCAGCGATCATTTGTCAAAGAACATGGCACCGGCGGCCCGAGTCGAACGGGCTGCGAGTCGTTTTGGAGACGACTGCGCGACCACTCGCTCGCCGGCGTATCGTGGGTGGGCCTACGAGAGTCGAACTCGCCTACCTGGGGCCACAACCCAGTGCCCAACCGCTAGGCCAAGGCCCACGCACCATCCGCCGACAACTTGGAGCCCCGCCCCGGACTTGAACCGAGACTCGCGACGTACAGGGCCGCGGTGCTGCCGCTCGCACTCCGCAGGGCATGAACTGGGGCTGGCGATGGGACTCGAACCCATTTCCTCGACCTTACCAAGGTCGCGTTCAGCCCGTTGAACTTCACCAGCGCAATCTCTGGAGCTGAGGACGGGACTTGAACCCGCACCACCTTCCTTACGAGGGAAGTGCTCTGCCACTCGAAGCTCCCTCAGCATCACAACTTGGCGGTCCCGACCGGAGTCGAACCGGCGATCTCTGCCGTGACAGGGCAGCGGGGACTCCACCTCCCCTACGGAACCATGTTGGTACTGGCGCGCTGATTTGAACAGCGGTCGTGCTCTTATAAGGAGCGGGCTCTGCCGATTGAGCTACACCAGTACGAATATTGGTTGCGGGGGAGGGACTCGAACCCTCGACCGTCGGCTTATGAGGCCGCCAAGCTGCCGCTGCTCTACCCCGCAACACACGCTGTCGCCGGACGAGATTCGGTCGGAACTTGCTGGATGGACTTGCTTGGGATGCGCGAGATCCGACCGTTCAGTTACCGTCTTTTGTGGCAACCGCCATTGGCGATCACCGCACAGGCGGGCCTCTGCCACATGCGCGGTTCGCGCGATGTGACGAGGGCGCTGAAGGTCGTTCCCAGCTTCATGACATGCTCAGTATAGGCGAGGCCGCATGCTCAGTCAATCCTCTCCGATGCGCGGTAGTGGGCTAATGCCGTGTTGCCGGGTTCCAACAGCGGACATACGAGTTTCCCTGCTGGACCCAACCGGCAACTCCAGCCTGCTTCGCCAGCTTCTTGGCTTTCGCGACTGCCTCGTACTTGAAACGGAATCCCATGCCTGGTCCCGGGACATGCTTACCATCCCGAAAAAGCACCCACAGGACGGCGAAGCCCTTACCTGATCCGCCGGTCAAACGCGAAACGACGAAATCTTTGCGAGCAGGCTTCGCCATGCTGTTGTCCTGTGTCGCTACGCTGTGAGCAATTCCGAAATAGTCCAGACGTGGTCCGTCAGGCCGGTTGCCGTTACGGCGGCCGGGGCGGTTTCTGTCTACGCTGTTTTCCTCTCGTCGTTCTTCGAAGACGCGGCCTGCTGGAGCACGGTTACGATGTAGTCCCTTAGCGTCTGCTGTTGTTGAGCAGCGCGCGCCTTCAACTTCCACAAGAGATCACTCGGAAAATCGCGGACATTGAGTGCAGACGATCTTGCGGCTGAAGATGCGCGGCCTCGTTCCATGAACCAAATGTAACATACGTAGACTTTGTAGTCAAGGTTGATGTTCGAAAGGCAACGAGTCGAGTTACAATTGCCCACGCTCACCCTTTCGAACTGGCTGTAAGGCGTTGGAAACGCGTTAGATATAGCGCAGCAACCGATATGCAGCTTGACTTCAGGTTCGAACCAACTGCGCTCATGAGCGTAGACGATATTTACCAGCACGCCACGGCAGAGCTGCTGCAAGGGTTGAAAGAGGACCGCCGAATCGAGCGAAAGCCAGCCGGAATCCACGCTGAGCAGTTGGGCAGCATCTACGTCACCATGTGGGCAAACACGCCAGATGGCGGGCTTCTCGTCGTCGGGATGGAGGACGACGGAGGCATCAGCGGTTGCGCCCATTTGTCGCAGGATAGCTTGAACGATCTGGAACGAGCCGGATACCAGTACTGTCCAGATGCGAAGTGCGTCACGAAACGTATCGCAGCCGTCAATCTTCGAGGTGGAGCGGACTTTCTTCTGCTGATCCGCGTCTACTACCGGGAGGATAAGCTCGTCACGAACAATCGCGGCGAAGCCTTCAATAGAATTGGGGGCTCAAAGCACAAACTCAGCCACGCAGAAATGCGAGAGCTTGAGGCCGACAAGGGACAGGTCAGTCTCGAACGCGAACCATCCGGCCTTCACTATCCAGACGACTTCGATGTTGACGCCATTGCCAAATTCACATCCAGAGTCAGAACGAGAAATGAATGGGCCGATGACCATTCAACTGAAGACATCCTAGAACTGTTGCACCTTGGAAAGCTCCGAAGTTGCGCTTGGCGGCCTTTTTCTTCGCCCGATGTGGTCGCGGCGGCAAATCGCTCTTGCGCACTGAGAGCGCCGTCTTCACGGCCCTACGGAATCGCTCGAAGGCCGCAGAACCTTCAACCATCTCTAGCGTGTGTGGTTTCATTGCAAATCCCTCTTTCCGTAGTGCAGTCCTTAGGTATCGCCCGTACTCCGGCCCTGTTCCCACTCTGTGACAATTTCATCTAGCAACTCAGTGTCAGGACTGAGCGTGGCTGTCTCGACTCGCAGCTCTGATTCCAGCGTACGTGCGATCCAGCGCACCGGTCGTCCTTCGGCCTGATTCTTCTTGCTCTTGCGCCACTCGCCAGCCAGCAGATCAGCCGCTTCAAAAGGACGGATATAACGGTCTGATAGTCCTGGAGTCTTCTGAACCTTCGGCGTAAAGGTGGGCTCGAAGCCGAGAAATTCATCGCAGAGGCGCCGTAGTTCCTTCTGATCGACGGTCCCAGACTCAAAGACCACGTGGATGCGTCTGTCTGGATGATTCAGATCCCGCCACTTCAACATCTGCTTGGCGACGGCAAGGCCAGAGAGAACATATGGCCTATAGCCATGAGCGATGACCGTGTGCTTATCGGCGTAGGGTTTAGCCACTACCTCATCCGAGATTGCGGCGCATCCATACGAGAGCCGTGCCTTCATGACCGCCATTAGCTGTCCGACCAGATCACGCCGGTCTTGTTCTCGCGCTCGCCATCCATCGAACTGCTTGCGGCACGCCATAAACTCCGAATGCCGGAAGTACTTCAAATAAAATGGGGGACGATTCAGGACGGTATCCCACTCCTGATCGAAATACAGCCAGTGCTCAACCGTCGCGATCCACCCTCCAACGACGAACGACCCGCTCCATTTCGGATCATGGCTGGCATCACAATATGCTCTCAGGTCGTACGGGGATGCTATCAGCACGACAAAATCAGATGGCTGAAGAAACAAGGACGCAAAGAACGATGACAGCTCGGACCACACGCCCGTGGGCGCATACCGCGCCCACACACTGCTTGATTCTTCCCGGAACACATCTCACCTTCCCTGTTCCGGGCAACTAATATACTGGCTAGCCTACGCTCCTAAAGCGTGGTTAGTCAAGTAAATAGTTGCCCTTAATGGGCCTCGTCGAGAAAGGGATTCTTGAGCACGATCTCAGGGAACACCTCGATCGCGACCCTCAGGCTAGGTTCCGTCTCGCGGGCACTGGCTCAGGATCGCCAGCAACACGTGAATAGCCCACTACCCGATGCGCCGCCTAGCCAGCCATCTGGCAAGAACAACATACAGCCCGACCCCGCCGCACACCGTGGCCAGCATGGCGCCCATGAACCGCAGTGGTGGCTGAGTCATCGACCAGAGCCACCGCCCCAGGACCTCACCGAGCAGTAGCACGAGGCTCCTGATTCACGACCGCGTGATCGGCGCGCATGTCGTCGAGGACGCGCGCAGACACCAACCGATCCACTGTCAACGCCTGTCGCTGCTGTAGGGCACGGAGTGCCCGTGATCGCACGCTCCGACCAGCCAGCGCCATCGCGCGTTCGAGGGTTTCGACTTTCACCTCGTCCGGCCGGGACGCGAACGACCCCGCGTGAATCGCGACCTCGAGTGCCACCTTGCGCTCACGCCCAATGGCTTCACTGATCACGTCCTCCTGTTCGCGTGTGAGGGTCACGGGCTCCCCTCGCAGCGTCAACTCCGGCCGCGGGGTTAATGGCCGCACCTTCAAGGTTGTCAGGGTCCGCGTCACCTCATCGTCAACCGCTTTGGAGATTTCCGGTACCACGAACCCGCGCTGTAACCAGTTCCCGGGGCGGGTGGCCGGTTCGCCCATGCGCGTCCGCCGTGGCCGTAGGGTATCAGACTGGCTTGGGATAATCGCCTGCACGCTTTCGGCAACGCCTTCTGGCTTCCGAATCACCGGATCGGTGGCTTGGGTGATGTTGCGCGCAAGACCAGAGAGCGGCACGAAGCCTTGGGCGAAGAGGCTCAACCACTGCCCGGCGTAGCGTGTCGGGTCGTTCACCGCATCCATCATTGACCCGACACCTGCCAGAAACGACTGATCGAGGATTGACGCCACAGCCCCAGCCAAGGCAGCCGCGAACGCTTCTTGAGCAGCCGCCTCGTCCTGTTCCGAATCCTTGAACGTCGCGACGGCGTTCGCGACGGCCGCCATGGGGACCGAGAACGGCTGGAACAAGACGTAGCGCACCCAGTACTGCCCGATCTTCACGGCATTGGCCAGCTTGCCTTGTGCGTAAAACTCTTCGCGGTCGCTCGGATCGTCCGGTGGGGCGCCGGTGAGCCGTCCCGTCACGGCGAGCCACACCATCGGGATGAGCGCGAGGCTCCCCAGCAGTGCACGGCCCTGCGCTTGGCTCTGCACGCGACCCTCGCCGAGTTTCCCACGTGCGCCACGCATCGCGAAACCAACCGGCGTGTACTCGAAGCCCTGTCGCGTGATCGCGCCGGAGATCCGCATAAACGGCATAATGAACGTCGCGGCCAGCCGGACCGGCACCGGTGCCGATGATGACTTGAGCTTCATCAGTCCGTTGACGACATGCCCAGCCGGGTCCTGAAACACTGCTCGATCCTCGAACGCGATGACGCGCTTCATGACGTGTTCGGCGAGCATGCCGTCGGCCGTCGTCCGATCAGTCGCTGCCATGAGGTCCGCCATGCGGTCGCGGATCTCACTGGCACTCGTCAGCCCTTCCTGTCGTGCTTGCGCGTACAACCCTGCGTAGAGCTCCTGATGGTGGGCGATGGCCCGGAAGAACTCATCGACCCCCTCCAAGGCTCGCCCTGGCACATTCCACGGGTTCCAGACCCCGCCCGGCAACTCCTTGCGAGGGGTATCGAACTGGCCGAGACGCGCCGCTTCGATGGTGCGCGGCCGGAACCCCTGCACGAAGGTGAACCAGCCGTTCCGAATACCGCTCTCCATCCCCAACAGTGACCCGCGCACGGCTTCAGGGATCTCCCCGAGGAACACCGTGCGAGGCTGACCCGTGCGGGCCGCGCGCAACACATCCATCGGCACGGCGCCGATCGGTGTAGCGAGGTTCACAACGGCGTTGAAGCTGTTGCCGATCAGGTTCCGCTCCTGCGTCTTGATGCCTGACAGCAGGTTTCCGTAGTAGTAGGCGAGGAATAGATCGTAGGCGGTCTTCTTCTGCCGGCGTCGGAGAATCTGTAACTGCTTCAGCGGATCGCCCGCCGCGGCCAGCACCTCTTTCGACAGGCGAGTCAGGTCGCCGTTGAACCCGGGGGCCTTCATCGCCACCTCGAGAAACCGCGACTCCCGGAGGTCGAGCACGCGCGCCTTCACGCGCAGGATGTTGAGTGCCCGGCCGGCTTCTGCCTTCGCGCCGCGGTAACTCGCCGTCAACACAGTGGCCACATCGGTCAGATGCGAGGCTTGGAGCCGGTCCCAATCGGTCGCCGTGCCGTCCTGCAACTTCTCAAGGAGCGGCTTCCGCATCGTGAGCGCCGTGGCGATGGCGGTTTGGTACGCGTTCAGTTCCTCCGCGTTCAGCGCCTTCCCGGGCTTCAGTGTTTCGAGTGGCAACCAGGCATCTTTGGCGAGTTCCTGCGTGCGCTCCCACGACTGGACCCCTCGCCGCTGCTGCTCAAAGCCCTGATACCGCTGGAGCATGTCCTCGATGTCCCCGCGGATCTCCTTCGGCATCTTCTGGATGGACGGGAACTCCAAGATACGTTCCGCAGGAATAGGCTTCTGCGGCGGGATGTTGCGGCTAGACTTCGCGCGAACCGGGCGCGCGCCTTCTTCGGCCACGATATACCCGGCCTGCTCAGCCGCTCGCTGGACGACTTCGAGCGTCACGGCACGCCGGCGGGCAATCAGAGCCAGATCCTCAAGCGTCACTTCTCGTTGCCGGAATCGGCGCGCCTTCGGTGGTTCGCAATCCTGGAAGAGCGTCTCCTGCGTCCCTTTCTTCGCCAGAGACACTTCAGGTGTCAGGCTGAACGGCGCGTCGCGCGTGGGTGTCTTGATGTCCTGATCGCGGACGTCCTCGGCACCAGGAAGACGCGGCTGTACTTCACCGCTGGGAAGCACATCGGCTGTGGTGGCAGACAGTCGCTCAATTCGGAATCGCTTCGGCCCGCCGGACACCGTTCTTGATCGAATACGGACGAGTCCAGTTAGCCCTGCATTCTGAACAGCTTGTGCTGCGGCGCTATATGACCCGTAGTCCCAATCCGCGACGGACCAGTCGCTGTCATCCTTCTGATACAGCGTGTCGAGTTCGGCTTCGAGCGCCTCCACATCAAACGAGGTATCCCCTACCGCTTCAGCATCCGCGAGCCGTTCACTCCGTGTGATCAACCTGTCAAACACTTGGCGCATCGCCGGACTGATCGCAATGTCGATGGGCGAGCCGGTGATGCGCTGGTAGACCTTGGCCAGCCATCGTGCAAACTTCTCAAACAGCGTCCTCAGGCTCGCGCTCGGGGCCTCTCCATCGGCAAAGTATCGCTCGAAGCCGCGGGCGAACTTCTCCTCAGCGTCCTTGCCCCATGCCCCATCTGTCGCGCCAGCCCACGTCTCAGCCGTGAGAATGTCCTGATCCGTGATGCCTTCGCGGACGTCCATTGGCAGTGAACGGTCGAAGAGGAACCGCCGCGCCACATGCGCCGTCTCATGCAGGCCAGTCGAGACGTTTGGGTTCTCCAAGGCGCGGATGATCGCCGTGCCGTGAGCGGTGAACTCGACGCTACCGCGGGGGCCTTGAAAGAGCGGCTGGCCCTTCAGTGCGGCCTCGCGAGCTTTGTCAGTGATGAGGATGCCGTGGACGGCCTCTAGATCCACAAGCACCTTATCGGTTCGCACCTCCACGCCACGCCGCCTCGCTTCAGGCACCGTGACTGGAATCTCGATCTTCACGTCATGTGTGTGGACGCCCCACGCCTTCCCGTAGCGGTCCATGAAGCGCGGGAGGATGTCGTCATAGAAGCCCTTCATCCCCTTGCCGCCGACTTTAAGGTCGAGGCCCTCGTAGGTGATAGGAGTCTTGGCGTCCTGCTTCTGGATCTTCTCGGCCATCTCCTTGCCGATGAGTTCTTCCACTTTGGCGATGG
>ERZ1292625.2754-Hain-H41-01um-R1-2754-length-15502-cov-42_pt1 | contig 15502 bp, 11 predicted proteins | sample MGYA00564400_ERZ1292625 | MGnify/ENA primary metagenome ERZ1292625 (study PRJEB36523, sample SAMEA6512639) | groundwater metagenome | collected 2019-01-08 | study: AquaDiva: Metagenomics assemblies of 32 groundwater samples | reverse complement strand
CGGTAGCGCCGGCGATGAGCACATGAGGCATCTTGCCGAGGTCGGCGAAGTAGAGCTTGCCCGAGACCCCGCGCCCAAGACCGAGGAGCAGATGTTTCGGCGAGTTTTGAAATTCATCCGAGCCAAAAAGAGTTTTCAGTCCGACGACGGTCTTTATTGCATTCGGTACTTCGATGCCGACGAGCGACTGTCCGGGGATTGGCGCTTCGATGCGGAGCGGATGTGCGGCGAGCGCGTAGGAGAGCTCGCTCTGGAGGCCGACGATGCGCGAAAGTTTTACTCCCTCGGCGGGCTTGAGCGCGTAACGGGTCACCGACGGTCCGATGGAAACCTCGTCCATCTCGACGGTGATGCCGTACTGCGCGAGCGTGTGCTTGATGATGTTTGAATTCGCTTTGATATCGCCGACCCCAGGTTTGCCGCGGTCGCCTTCAAGGACAGAAAGCGGGGGAGGCGTGTATGCAGTGTTCATCACTTGATTGAGAGGCATCCCTTCGCCCATCACCGACTCCGTTATTTTTTTCGCGATAGTCGCGACGAGTTTCGGCTTCGCTTCTTTTTCTTCGGTATTTGCGTTCTCGTCAATTGTCCGCGAAGCGGTGTCAGTTGTTAATTGTTCCCTCATGTTGTCTTCGTCGTCAGTTGTCAGTTGTTCATCATTTTCATCACTACTTTTTCTCCAAAAGAGGAGTGATGAAAGCGATGGTCGCGTATTGAACATCACGAGGAATGAAATGGCGAGAAATGCAACAAGGAAAAGTGTCGCGATGTAGGTGTCAAAGAGTTTGATGAGAGGGAATGAGACGAGCCACCCGAGGACACCCCCCGCGTCGCCGGAAAAGATATTTACGAGGCCGAGTGTTGAAAAAAGAAAGAGGAATGCGCCGATGCTTGCTGTCATCGCAAGGTTCGGTCGTGACTCGCGGAAAAAAGAAAAACCAAGGAGAAAAAGGAGAGTAGGGAGAGCAAAGTATCCGACACCGAGCAGGTACTCAAATCCGCGGTAGATCTGCGACCCTACCATCCCGCCATAGCCCCACGGCGCGACCGAAAAAAAGATGCCGATTACAAAAAAAAGTATCGCAATGACGCTGTGCCGAGTCCCGTCAGAGATGCCGCCAAAGAGAGAAGCTCTCTTCGTATCAAAAGGTCCGACCTTGCGCGTACTCGCGAAGGTCGGACCTTTGTTCCCCGCACCCAAGGTCCGACCTTTATTCTCCGCATCCTTTCTCCGCCCGCTTATTTCTTTCTTTGCCATATAAATATTTGTCTATGATACCACAAGGGGAACGAATGGGACAATTGACATGTGACATATAACAAAGAATGCACCAGCATTTGTTTCTGTATTTCATCGTACCCTGTCAGTTGTCCGCGAAAGCGGTGTCAGTTGTCAAATGTCCCATACCCGTTGACTTTTACCAAATGTCCGTTATATACTGGACAAACATTGCGGGGGCAGGAATAAAGGACACTCAGGAGAAATAAACAGGTGTTAAAGGACACTTAAAGGACATACAATGGACTACAAAAAAGACATTAAAGATACGGGGCTTGTAAGCCGTGAATCATCAAACGGAATGGTGACATTTGGTGTTACTCTTTCAAAAAAATGCGAACGGCTTGCGACGGCGGTTTATCTCGTCACCAATTTTCTATCGGACACGGAGCCATTGAAGTCGCGCCTCCGCACCCTCTCCATCGACTTTGTTCGAGACGCGTCGTTTGTCCGATACGGCGGTCAGACGACCGAAGCGAATGTCCTTGATGCTCTCCGTACGAACATCGGCGAAACGCTTTCGCTCCTCGAACTCGCATTTATCGCCGGTCTCGTATCAGAGATGAACTTCACTATTTTGAAGAGGGAATTCGTTTCGCTCCGCGACTCGATCGACATCAAAAAAGCATCCCGCGAATCCCGCACCGACACCATCCTCGGCGACAATTTCTTCGGTGCTTCCGAGTCTGTATCGCACCCCGTGTTTCGTATCCAAAGGTCGGGCCTTACGGGTACTCCCGAAGACCCGACCTTTATGCATCCTGTATCCGCATCCACCCCCTCCTCTAAAGGACATCCTATCGGACAAACAACCACCACAATGTCCGATAGAAATACAAAAGGACATACACCCCCCGCCTCCTCACTTTCCACTTTAAACTTTCGACTTTCGACTGGCGTAGCCCCAACCCCCCGCGCGACCACCGACATCGCAAAAGAAAGCAGGCGTACGCGTATTTTAAAACTCATCAAGGACAACCGCGAAGTATCGATAAAGGACATCGTCTCGCATTTTCCCGACCTCTCCGAAAAAACAATTCAACGCGAGCTCGTATCAATGTCCGATAGCGGTGTCCTAAAGAAATCCGGCGAACGAAGATGGAGTCGCTATGCGCTAGCATAGCCGAAAGTCTTAAAGTCAAAAGTCCATAAAGTCGAAAGTGGGTACTGTCTCAATCTTGTGGACTTTTGGCTCATTTCTTGCTATTCTGCGTTTGTGTGGATTGGTGGATTTGTATCGACTTTTGACTTTACACTTTCAACTTTATGGACTTGCGCGCACGCGCGCGCGAGTTATCCACACATATACTTTGCAGGTTTCACTTGCATTATATATAATAGGTATAAGTTCAGTATGCGGAGAAATCCGCGATGCTGAATTTAGGCGTAACAAATTGTTTGTTACTAAAGAAAGCTCACGGCTACGGATAGATTGCAAGCACGGAGCGAGGTCATTGAAAACTAAATAGAGAGCATCATCCAACAATAAGGTGGTGCTTTCAGCGTCGCTCGTATTCTGCATTTTGTCAGTTGTCCGCGGAAGCGGTGTCAATTGTCAAATGTTCGCGAAGCGACCGGTTTCCTCTGACTTCGATCCGAGCGGTCGAAGCACTACCGCATGACCGACAAAACGACAGTATTATTAGTCACGAAAAAGCTTCCTCCATTGCGGGACACGAGCACCCGAAAATAAGTCTGTAAAGTTAAAAGTCTATAAAGTCTAAAAAGCAGATGCACCCGCATTTACTTTTGTACCCGTATTGACTTTCGACTTTACACTTTCGACTTTACGACTTATCTCGGGTCCCCCTGTCCCGCAAGGGAAAAGCAAAATCCACGAATCTCTCTGGCACCTATTTATTAGTTAACGCCAACGGTTTGTGGACATGTTAGATTTACCAAATTATGAATAAATTTATTTCATCAAAGTCTGCAAAGATCGCTGCAGGTTTGGTAGGAGTTCTTGCTGGTGTTGCAATGATTGCAACGACAGTATCAGCTGCTACATTCACAACAAACTTGAAGCAAGGCAGCACAGGTGCTGATGTAAAGAATCTTCAGATTCTTTTGAACTCAGACCCTGCAACACAGGTTTCAGTATCAGGTGCAGGTGCTCCAGGAATGGAGACATCAACATTTGGTCCTGCAACAAAGCGTGCAGTTATCAAGTTTCAGAATAAGTACGCATCAGAAGTCCTCGCACCGGCTGGTTTGACAGCAGGTACAGGATTCGTCGGTGCACTTACTCGTATAAAGTTGAATGCAATGGGTGGCGCAGTTGTCACCACACCTTCAACGACAACCACGAGCACAGTCCCAGGCTGTACCTCAACCGCTGGCTTTAGCCCAACGACAGGTCAGTCATGCGCCGGTTCAACAACCACAACGACGACAACAGGTCCGATCTCAGCATCTCTTGCAAACGACAACCCTGCAGCATCTGCAGTAGTTGCCGGTCAAGCAACAGCTGACCTCGCACACTTCGCATTCACCGGCAACGGCACGATTACGAATGTGAAATTGATGCGTACTGGTATTTCATCAAACTCCACACTTAGCAATGTATACCTCTACAACGGCAACATTCGCGTATCTGATTCAGTTTCGGTGAATAACACAGATAGCTCAATTGTATTCAATAACCTCGGACTTGCAGTAAACGGCTCGCTAACACTTTCCGTGAAGGCTGATATTGCCACAGGTTCTGCAGGCCAGATTATTGGCGTACAGCTCGTTGGCTACACAGTTTCAGGTTCTACTGCGGTGAACACAGCAAATATTTCAGGTAACTACATGAATATTGCTGGTGCCGCATTGGCTGGCGTAACAGCAAGTTCAACCTCAAATGTAACAGCTAGCGTAGACGCTGGCACAATGAGTCAGGTGTTCTGGACAGGTCCAGTGAGTGTATCAACACGCTCAGTCGCCCTCAAAGGAGCATCATTTAAGTTCATTGGTTCGGCTACGACAGACGCTATTGCAAACCTTAAACTCTATGTCAGCGGTTCCGCAGTTGGTTCTGCTTCTACTGTAGACTCGGCAACCAATCGTCTTAGCTTTGACTTCGGTTCAAGCCCCGTAACATTGGGTACAGGTTCACAGATAGTTGAACTTCGTGGCGATATCATGAAGGGTTCAAACCGCACCGCACAATTCAACCTTGAGAATGCCAGCGACCTTATGGTTATGGACACTCAACTTGGTGTGAATGTTGGTGTTACAGCTCCTACTACAACAACCTTTACTGCACAGAACGGTACAACTGTAACTGTCAGAACTGGTTCAGTTACGACAACAGTAGATCCTGCTTTCAGCAATCTCTCAAACATAACAGGGGGAGCAACGGGAGCAGTTATTGCAAAGTACAAGCTTCAGGCATATGGCGAAGACATCAAGGTTTCAACACTTTATGTTACTCCAACCATTACAGGATCAACACCTGTTCCTAACGGTTTGAACAATGTGGCTCTCTTCTACAATGGTAGCCAAGTTGGTTCATCTCAGAATATGGCAGGTACATCAACAGCCCTCACATTCCAGCTCGGATCTTCATTGATTATTGCGGCAGGAACAACGGGTTCTCTTGAAGTACGCGCTGATATTCAGTCGGCTGCAAGCGTAAACTACACAGCAGGTACCGTGTCAGTTGTACTTGTAGCAGGTTCGTCAAATGGTCAGGGTCAGAGTTCATCGGCAACGGTTGCTGTTCCTACAGCAAATGTTGGTACTACTGGCTTGAGTGTTACAACTGGCGCGCTTAGTATTGCAATGGCTCCTGGCTATGCATCTTCGCAGACAGTGAACCCAAACACAGCTAATGTAAAGATTGGTTCGTATGTTCTTCAGAATACAAGCACATCAGAGGGCGTTCGTATTACGAACCTCGCTGTTGGCTTGACTGCAACAACGACGAACTTGAGTAACTTGAGAACTACAGAAACTTCAGGTTCAGGTGCAACAAGCATCTCTCCTCAAGCAACCAACAACTTCTCGGTTAACTTCACGCTTGCTCCGGGACAGACAAAAACGATTGACATTATGGCTGACTTCGGTGCAGCAACATCAGGTGTAGTTATTTCGACACTTCTTCCAACAGCAGTTGGCGCAAGTTCAAATGTAACAGTAACACCTGGTTCAGCAACAACAGGTCAGACACTTACCATTCAGACTGGTTCTGTAGCTGTTCCTACCCTTAACGCCGCTCCAGCATCACTTGCTGCGCAGTTCATTGTTGGCGGAACACAGAATCTTGGAACATCTCAGTACAACTTTGTTGCTACAAACGGTGTTGCAACAATCTCTGAGTTGAAGTTCACAGTTGGTGGTTCAGCAATGACATCAACGACAACCCCGATTACAACTGTAACTGTAGGTGGTCAATCAGCCCCAGTAGTTTCTGGTGTTGCTTACCTCACTGGTCTTAACATCAGTGTTCCTAATAGCCCTGCAGGTTACAATGTAAATGTTCAGGCATCGTTTGGTTCAGTTGGTACAAACGGAATTCCGTCAAATCAGACGGCAACAACCTCTCTTACCTTCATGAAGTACACGATCGGTGGTGTAACAACATCAACAAGCACAATCGCTGTTGTTGGAAACACATACACGCTTGTTTCTACAAAGCCTACGATTACCGTTGCGGATTCGTCAGATTCACTTCTTAATGGCTCTGTAAAGATTGCTGAAGTTACCGTATCAGCTGACGCTGCGGGCGACTTGAAGCTTACCGCATTGCCAATCAGTGTTACTTCAACAGGTGTTGTTACCGCTACAACAAGCACAAACAACATTGTGGTAAAGGATACTGCGGGTAATACGGTCACTACGACAAACGGAACCTTCGCTGTAACAGCGGGAGGAACTGGCACAGCTACTATCGCATTCACAAACGGTGACTTGATTGCTGCAGGTACTTCAAAGACCTACAGGATCTACATAACCGCTGCGACAGTATCTGGTGCCGTAAACACGACATCTCTTTCAACCAAGCTCGGTGTAAACACATCGTTCACTTGGACTGATTTGAACGGTGGTGTAACAGGTATCACTGGTGCAAATATCTACAGCTACCCAGATACAACATCGGTTATCACTAACTAATGTTTGAATGGTTAGTCTAGATAGTTCCCGAAACGAGACTAGTCTCAAAATAGGTTCATCCGCTGATTCAGAGAAATATCTCGAACACGGCAAATCTATACGAGCCAAATCTCAATTCAAATCGAAACGAGCGTAGTCCAAGCTAGCCAATCCCGTTGCTTCTGAGAAATATCTCGAACAAGGTAAGGCCAAGCCCAAACCACCCTCAATTCAGCAAAGACCCCTAATCTCCGCAAGGAGGTCAGGGGTCTTTTGCGTACCTGATTTACGAAGGACCGCCCTTCGTAAACCCTTATATTCCACGAAGGGCGGTCCTTCGTAAATGTTTGCAGATAGAGTATAATTCTAGTAATGCAAAGGAACATTAATTTTTCAACGGGGGAGTACTACCACATTTACAATCGTGGCAACGACAAACGCGTTATTTTTCTTGAAGCCCATGATTATAAGCGTTTTAAAGCGCTGTTGTACGCCTGCAACAGTTCCGCCCCAGTAGACTTGTCAAAGCATTTTCGCGAAGGGCGGTCCTTCGCAGAACTTTTTGAAATTGATCGTGGGGAAACTTTGGTGGATGTTATCGTTTACTGCCTTATGCCGAATCATTTTCATCTCTTGATCCGTGAGAAAAAAGCGGGCGGAATCGCAAAATTTCTAGGGAAACTCTCTACGGGGTATTCGATGTATTTCAATAACAAAAATGAGCGTACGGGTGCTTTGTTTGAAGGGAGGTTTAAGGCAAAACATATTGATACTGATGAGTATCTCAAATACCTCATTGCGTATATTCATCTGAACCCCATAAAAATTATCGATTCAGAGTGGAAAAAGAATGGCATCAAAGATCGTGTTGCCGCGCAAGAATTTTTGAAAAACTATGAACATTCAAGTTACCCTGAGTATCGGGGGACCGTACGCACAGAGTCTGGTATCCTCAATCGCGAAGCAGGTCCCGAATACTTTATCACAGCAAAAGATTTCGACGATTTCGTGAACGATTGGCTTTCTATCGGCAGCAACACCAAGTAATTTACGAAGGGCGGTCCTTATTTTACGAAGGACCGCCCTTCGTAGAAAGTTATCCACAGGCGAGTAGGGTTTTTGTGGGGTTTTTGGGGGAGGCGTGATACAATTGTGGGAATTATGGAAAATCTCAAGAGGGGCTTGAAATGGACGGCGATGGGGGTACTCGCTGTTTTTGTTTTGTTGGTCATTGCGCGAATGCCCGTTGTATATCAAAAACAAAAGACGGATGAGCAGGTGGCGAAGATTCACGCAACGAAACTCACGATGGACGATGTGATGGGCAAGAATTTGCCGCCGGTTCCGGGGGTGGAGGCAGACAAAACCATTGCGGGTATTGATGCAAACACAAACGGTATTCGTGATGATGTGGAACTTGCGATTTTTAAAGAGTATCCGAATTCGGCGAAAACAAGAGCGGTGCTTTTGCAGTATGCGCTGGCGTTGCAGATGGAGGTGGTGCAGCCGTTTGAGAACAAGGAAACCGTGACCGAAGTTGTGAGAGAGCAGAGTAGGGCACACTATTGTGTTGGCGAGATTACCTCACGAGTAGATATGAAAAAATTTATTGAGATTGGGGACAAGCTACATGGATTTGTTGAAAATAAACAACGAAATACACCATCAAGGATAGATTTTAGGAAAGATTTTGTTAAAAATGTAGGGAGTTATTCTGAATCAGAAAATGCAGTATGTGATGTAGACCTCTCTGTATTATAAAACTAGAATTATATGAACTCTTATTTTGTAAAAATAAAAATAATTACAACGATTTTCTTATTTGCTTTGCTTCCGTCTGTACTTTTCGCGCAAACTGGCAAGCAGATTTGTTCATCAGATGGCTACACAATCACAACAATTAATGGCGTGTTTACTGATGAAAATGGAGCTATTGCTAACAGAGATGCCTTGAAATATTATTTTGAAGACACCTATAATGGCGAAACATTGACTGTTCATTACCTCCTCAACCCCTCCCACCTCGGCGGTGTTGGCGATATTTTGGTGTCTGCATACCAAAAAGCTTTTGAAAATGAGACAGTCAGTGGTTATGACCTCGTTGAGATGCTTAAAGACGCAAGCGCAAAGGTTAAAACTCAGAAGCTTCTCCTTGTTGCCCATTCTCAGGGCAATTTTTATGCCAATAGTTTTTATGATGAGGTCGTTGACAAGGTTGGCGGGGTGCCTACGCAATCGATCGGCATTTATAGCGTTGCAAACCCGGCAAGCCGAGTTGCCGGTAACGGAAAGTGGATGACTTCCGACACGGACAAAGTCATTTCGACCTTTGTTGCGAGCGTGCCTTTCAAGAAAATCATGCCACCGAATGTGCATATTGAATTGCAGCCCGGTGATAATTTTGCAGGGCATGGTTTTAGTGATGCGTATTTGAAATATAAAAGTGGAGACATTGTCATAGGTATTCAGTCTTCTTTGGACAAATTATTGTCTGACCCTGCGCGCCGCGAGGACTCGCTGTGTATCGACCCACCCAAACTCACTATTGCGCATAAGGTAGCGGGGGTAGCCCTTGCGGTTGCTGATCCTGTTGCGAATGCGGGTGTGACAACAGTCGCCACAACAGCAAAAGCGGGGATTTTTGTTGTGGTGACGACCGTAAAGGCGGGAGTAATTGCCACCGTATGGACATATCATGCCGGAGTAGCTACCGCCATATGGTCATATAATGCAACTGTGGCAGTCGGAAAAGCTGTTGGCAATGCTACGGTTGCCGTGGCTTCTACTGTATACAATGCGGTCGCGGGGGCGTTGTCTAGCGGAGCACTTGCAAGCAATAACAGCGCGGCGGTGATATTGGCGACGATGCCGACGCAGACACAGAAATCGACACTAGCGAAAAATCAAGTGGCGACGGTGACAAATCCAGTGATCCAACCGTTAACAGTCAGCAATCAATCCTTGCCTGTCGCGCCACCACAACCACAGGCAGTTTTCGTATTTGAGCCGAAAGTGCAGGGGGATACAAGTGCGCCGAAGCTTGTGTTTGTGGGGTCGTTTCCCTTTGGTGGCGGGGTGACGACGCCTCAAGTACTCGGCACGCAGTCAACAGCTTCAGTGGTGGAGGAGGTGGCGGTAGCTGGAGGAGGTGGGGCGGGCGATGTGTTGACCGCGCCCGTACTTTCCGCACCGCAATGTGTGCAAACGCTTGCCACCGACGGATGTCTTCTTGCGACAACGACGGTGCGTTTTGAATGGGCGCCTGTTTTAGGCGCATCGTATTATGCGACAATCAAAAACGGCGAATACGCTACAACGACTGACACGCAACTCGATATTGTTGTGCGAGATTTCTCTGACTATACGCTCGAAGTCGTGGCGGTGGATGCTGGCGGGCAAGCAAGCGCCACCAGCACTCAAGCGGTTTCAGTCGCAACGATTCCCATTGCCATCAACGAGATCGCATGGATGGGGACAAGAGCAAACACAAATGATGAGTGGTTTGAGATTAAAAACAACACTGCGCGCACAATCGACCTCGCGCAATGGGAAATTAACGCGAAATATGGAGCGCCGCAGGTGAAGCTTGCGGGCACGATCGCGCCACATGCGTATCTTATTTTTGAGCGCACTGATGACTCTGCTGTTGCGGATGTTGCCATGCACAAAAAATTCACTAATGAACTTGAAAATACAGGCGACAAGCTAATTCTCTCCTACGCATCTACGACTTTTGACCAAACACCCGACGGCGCATGGGCAGCCGGTGCTACTTCTACCAGAAAAACAATGGAGCGCTATTCGTCGAGAGAATCCGGTGCTGATGCAAGCAACTGGGGCACGAACCTTGGCTATATTAAAAACGGCAAAGACGCAAAAGGAACCGCAATCGAAGGCACCCCCGGCGCGCAAAATTCGGTGAGCACTCTCATCAATAAAGGGGAGGATATCACGAGCGACTTCACACTCACCGCGGATGAGGAGCGGTATGTGGTGACGAGTGACGGCGTGTGGGTGCAAGCTTCGACGACCCTCACTATCGAGCCGGGGGTTACAGTTTCTTTTTATCCCGATGCGGGAGATTTTTTCATACAAGGCGCCGTCGATGCGCAAGGAACCGTTGAAAGCCCCATTGTTTTCAACTCTTTTTCGGGGGCGCAGGAAGGCGGTTTTTGGGTTGATAATGCCACCGCAACAAGCACTTTTGACCATGTTCGGTTTGAAAATACGGAGAGCATCGTAGTTTCCGGGTCGGATATTGAAGTTCGGAATAGCGAGTTTGTGCATACCGATGGCGGGGTAGAGGCATACGAAAATGCGACTATTTTTATTGAAAACACATATTTTGCAAGCTCGACCAGCGATACAATCGGTGCGTACGATGGCAGTACGGTGCACATCGCGTCTTCGACGATCACGAACCAGCTTGATGACGATGCCATCGGTATTTACGACGGAAGCTCGCTCATAATGTCATCAACGACGATCGACGGCGTGCATGACGGCAGTGGCATTTATGCTTACGATGCGTTCATCTCGATAGCAAGCTCGACGATACGCAACACAGAAAGCACAGCAATCGCGCTTTCAAATGGTACGACGACGGTTGCAAATACGCTCATGCAGGGTGGCGCGCTTAATGACGGGGATGGCGGGATTAGCATCGATGGCGGTACTGCGACCATCACCGATACGACCGTTTTCGGGTTTACCGAAGGTGCAGGTGTCTCTGTTTCGCTCCAGCATGAAAGGTCATATCCATACATGGCAGTTCCCGGTATTGTTGCGGTTATTTCTGACACAGAGATTACAGGGAATGCAACAGGAATCGAAATGGAAGCCGGCTCGGTAAAAATTGATCCCAGTGTTTCCGTGCACGACAATGGGACGAGTGTTGCAGATAATATCGTCGTCTGGTAGAAAAGGGCCATTTTTTACGAAGGCAAGGCCTTCGTAAAAAGGAAAGGATTGCGGGAATAGTGTGTATTTTTACGAAGGCCTTGCCTTCGTAAAACGAAGGCTTTACGAAGGACCGCCCTTCGTAAAGCTTGCGGAATGCGGTGTATTTGCTAAAATATAAGGTATGACAAATAAAAAAATTTTGGGGATTATTGTGATTATTGTGCTTGGGTGGTTTGCGGTGTCTCTGTTTAATAAACCTGTTGCCACAGATACTGAGATCATTACACCGGCTACCGAAACGGCCACTTCAAGCAAGCCGGTTGCCAAAGCGACAACAACTGCCGTAAAAAAGACAACAGTACCAGTTGCAAACCAGCCGGTATCACTGAGCTACCAAAACGCATTGGAGCTCTATAAAGACAATAAGCGCATCCAGCTTAGCGGGGACACCTTTTGCCAAGTATCTCCCAATAATGTGATGTACAAAAATGGCACGAGTATTATGGTCGACAACCGTTCGTCACAAACTCGCACCATAAAGATAGGCACCACTTACACCATCGAAGGTTACGGCTTTAAAATCATCAAGCTTTCAAGCGCAACCTTGCCGGTTACGCTACTTATGGATTGCAACAATCAGCAAAATGTAGCGAAGATCTTGCTTCAAAAATAAAGCACCGCCCTTTATTTTGCCTAAATTTCTGCCCTCGACATTTTTTTGTTTGGCGTGGTATAGTTATCGTATGAACGAAATCGTCAAAATGATGGTGGGTTTTGTGGCAATCCTTATTGTGGGGCTTGCGGGGGTGACCATTTCACAGGTGATGAAGCTGGGGGAAATGAACGCCCTCATTCTGACGGTTGACAATGTCGCTCACGCGCGATAGTATAACCTCGAAGCCCGAAGAAGTAGGCTGCTTTAGAGAAATGAAGCATTAAGTCCTGCGGAGGTCGAATCTAAACCCTAAAAAGGTTGGCTTTACGGCTCTGGCACTAAGTGCGGGAGCCGTCGACTTGTTTAACAAAGAGGACAAATTATGGCAATTACAAAACAAAAGAAAGTAGAGCTTCTTGCATCGATCAAGGAACGCCTTGCAAGCGCGAAGTCAATCGTATTTGTGAACTTCAAAGCGCTCACGGTTGCGGAGACGAAAATACTTCGTCGGAAGCTCTCGGCGGACAAGGTGGGATACTTTGTCGCAAAGAAAACACTGGCAAAGCGCGCATTGAACGATCTCAAGGCGAAAGGCGATATGCCCGAGCTTCCCGGCGAGCTTGCCATCGCATACAGCGATGACCTCCTCGCTCCCGCTCGTGAGACTTACGCATTCCAGAAAACGGCGCGCGACAAGGGTTCAATCTCGATTGTCGGCGGTATTTTTGACGGAGAGTACAAGACCAAGGATGAGATGGTGACGATTGCGATGATCCCACCGCTCCAGGTTCTCCGCGGAATGTTCGTCAACCTTATCAACTCACCAATTCAGCGCTTCGCTATCGCGATGGGGCAGATTGCCGAGTCAAAAGGTGCGGCACCCGTAGCAAAGGTAGAAGTGGTAGCAATACCTACAGAGATCGTGGCAGAGACAACTCCCGTAGTCGCCGAAGCACCGACGGAAGTGGTGGCACAGGCAGAAGTCGTAGCAGAAGTGGTAGCAGAAGTGGTAGCAGAATAAATTTCAAAAGTTAGAAATTAAATCATTGTTTTGAAATTAAAAATTAAAAATTAAAAATTAAATTAATATTATGACCGAAGAAACTAAAGTAGTAGCAGTTCCTGCGAAGTTCAAGGACCTCGTTGCAAAGATCGAAGAAATGTCAGTGCTCGACCTCCATGAGCTCGTAAAGGTGCTCGAGGAGAAGTTTGGCGTTTCCGCAACAGCGGCCGCAGCAGCTCCCGCAGCAGCAGGCGCAGCAGTAGAGGAAAAGGACTCGTTCAATGTAGAGCTCACCGCTTCAGGCGAGACGAAGATTGCCGTCATCAAGGTGGTGAAAGAGGCGCTTGCTCTCGGTTTGAAAGAGGCAAAGGATCTCGTAGATGCAGCCCCTGCAATGCTTAAAGAGGGTATGAAGAAGGCAGACGCAGAAGGTCTCAAAGCAAAGATCGAGGCGGCGGGTGGAAAAGTTACATTGAAGTAACTTTGAATTCCAAAACTCTTACTCGGTAGGCATTTCTGAGACACGCATATTTTTCTGCTGAAAAATTGCTCTGCTCGCGCCAGTCGCGCTGTGCAAGGTCTCAAAAATGCCTACCTCGACGAGTTTTAGAATTCAAAGTAGCCATATCGAAAGTAAAAACACCCAGCCACTCTAGAGTGGCTGGGTGTTTTTGTGCTATAATGTCACCCATGGATACTCTCGGAAAACTATTTGGAAGTCAGGCGCGGGTGAAGATTTTGCGCCTTTTCCTACTAAACCCGCTTGAGGCGTTTGATGCGGCGATAGTTGCGGAAAAGAGCAAGGTGCGTCTCGCGGATGCACGACGCGAGCTCTCGCTCATCAAATCCGCAGGGATCATCGCTGACAAGGCGTTTACCAAAGAAGTTATTCGAAAGCGCGGTTCAAAAAAGACGCCGACTCGAAAGCGCGTACAAGGGTATCAGCTTAAAATCACATTTCCATTTCTTGCACCACTCAAAAACTTAATCGTTTCCGAAACCCCACTCAATCGTGATGAGATTGTCCGTCGTTTCAGAGGGGTCGGGAAAATCAAGCTTCTCGCCATTTCGGGGATTTTCCTCGATGAGTCAGACTCGCGCGTCGATGTGCTCATTGTGGGGGACAACCTCAAAAAGCGCGCAATCGAAAATGCCCTCCGTTCTATCGAAGCCGAAATCGGCAAAGAGCTTTCCTATGGAGCTTTTGAAACCGCGGAGTTTCTGTACCGTATAAGCGTCTACGACAAATTCGTCCGCGATGTCCTCGATTTCCGCCACGAGAGGGTGATTGATAAGCTGGGAATAGAATAAATAAGTCGAAAGTGTAAAGTAGAAAGTGTAAAGTGGGTGCTGGTGCAGGTGCAGGTGCAGGTGCAGGTGCAGGTGCAGAAGTCTGTAAAGTCTTAAAGTCCGTAAAGTCAACGCATTTAGTATTCGTATCTACTTTTGACTTTACACTTTACACTTTCGACTAGTGGATAACTTGTGCGCTTCGCGCCCAAGTTATCCACACCCCCCTTTCATTGCAAATTGCAGAATGCTATAATGAACAATAGGAATCAATCCCTCGCGTTCGCGCTCTGTACTCTACTATAGGTAGTTGGTCGGGTGCGGGGCGCAACGGAGTTGGTTGTATTTATTAGCCGTTAGTTTTTAACATAATAGTTGAGCGCGAAGAAATTCGCGTTTAGCAAAAAAAGATATGCTTATTTCAGAATGGGGAGTAGGGTTGAGTGATGCATTTACCGGCATTGGGGTACAGGTGCTTCAGTTCCTTCCAAAGCTTGTGCTTGCAGTTATTATTTTTATCGCGGGCTGGGTTGTTGGCGCAGTTCTTTGCGAAGTTGTTTCAAAGATTGTGAAAGCACTCAAAATTGATGCACTTCTCGAAAGTGCCGGCGCAAAGGGACTTATCAACCGTGCAGGGTTCGAACTTAACACCGGCGCATTTTTGGGTGGCTTGGTGAAATGGTTCATCGTCATTGTGTTCCTCGTAACCGCACTCGATGTGCTTAACCTCGACGCAGTGAATATGTTCCTGACGAGCGTAGTTCTCGGGTACATTCCTCAGGTTATTGTTGCAACATTGATCTTGGTTGTTGCTGCAGTTCTTGCTGACCTCGCACAGAAGGTTTTGTCAGGTGGCGCACGCGCTCTCGAGTCGAAACAAGCAGGATTTGTCGGCGGTATTGCTCGCTGGTCAATCTGGATTGTTGCAATTCTTGCAGCATTGAACCAGCTCGGCATCGCTGGTGCCATGATGCAGACGCTCTTTACCGGCCTCGTAGCAATGCTTGCACTGGCAGGCGGTCTCGCTTTCGGACTCGGAGGCAAAGATGCGGCAGCTCGATACATCGAGAAACTCCGTGGGGATATTGCAAATAGATAAGGGCACTTTGTGCAAGTTGAAAGTGTAAAGTTGAAAGTTGAAAGTAAGAAAAACCCGCCAAAAGGCGGGTTTTTCTTGACTTTATAGACTTTCGACTTTACACTTTCAACTTGCGCTTCGCGCCCCTTGACTTCCTTTTTCTTTTGTATATAATAGCTGGATTGTTGCATATGAGTATCAGAACCAAGAACACCC
>ERZ1292625.2229-Hain-H41-01um-R1-2229-length-18753-cov-12_pt1 | contig 15504 bp, 13 predicted proteins | sample MGYA00564400_ERZ1292625 | MGnify/ENA primary metagenome ERZ1292625 (study PRJEB36523, sample SAMEA6512639) | groundwater metagenome | collected 2019-01-08 | study: AquaDiva: Metagenomics assemblies of 32 groundwater samples | reverse complement strand
ATATTCCGACAACGACACCCTCAAAAACGCTCTAAAAAATCGACAATAAAAAAATGGCTGCCAAAACTTCGGCAGCCAAACTAACTAATTGTTATTGATCCATTGCATAGACGATCCACAAGTATAAAACATGTTTCCTAATAACAGAAACTTCTTTTATCTATGGTTTTATCTCTATACTCGAAAGAGGTATTGAATCCAGTCTGGGAAGTCATCCTTAAGTAATGCAACCCTAGAGTGTGGATCCCTATCTAAAATTATTCTGGGGCTCCCTCTTTCCTGTCGTGGCCAGTATTGATTAAAACCTGTTTCCAGGAGTTAACAGTCTGTTTTTCTGGCATTGCCCCTTCTAAACATATTTACGGGATCAACAACGTGGAGGTGCGTTTCATAAAAATCCTCCGTTTTGTGTTGCTATTGCGCAAACGAGAGTCGTTCTCGAAGAACAATAGCTGTATAAGATACTAACATTTTTAACACCAAAATCAACCAATACTCAATCTCTGCTATCGCTGAGTTTGAGTATAGCATATTTACTATAAATTAATCTATGGTATACTCTTGTGTGAGATAACTTAGTTCAAATATTTTTTTAACAATTTAACAAGGAGGCAATATGCCCGGTCTTAATCTCAAAGTAAAAAATCCTCCAGAGAAGGATAAAAAATGGGGAAAAATGCTGAAAGAGCTTCTTGCCGAACAGAATGACCCAATAAAAAAGGCAAAAAGGGAAAAAGAGGCCCAAAAAGCTATAAGAGATATAAATATGTCATACGATGGTTCAAAAAAAATGACCATCTAAAACAAAGCGCAGAGAGTTAATCTCTGCACTTCTTATTTTATATTGAGTATTTTTACTTTGAAAAATGGCTGGCGGTGGCCGTTGCGGCGGAGATAACGAGATTTTTGTTTGTATTTAATAACCATCACTTTTCGAGAACGGCCGATTTGTACCAATTCAGTTTCCACACTGGCATCTTTTATATAAGGCGTACCAATAGTGGTATTTTTGCCATCATCAACCAAAAGCACTTTATCAAAAGAAATTTTGTCTCCCACTTTATATTCCCCCCCGCCTGCATCAGCTTTGCTGGAAGCATCGCGGGCAGGTGTTATTTTTTCAATAGAAAGAAGATCGTCCTTGGAGACTTTGTACTGTTTTCCGCCTGTTTGTATGACTGCAAATTTCATATTTTTTATATTATATTAATTTCATTGAAAAAGCAACCTTTAGGTGTTATAATAAAGCTTATATGCAAACAAAAATTATTGAAAGGTATTTTTTCTTTAGCCTATTATTCGTTACTTTAATTTTTTCCTTTTTGATTTTTCGTCCTTTTTGGATAGTACTGGTACTGGGAATTTGTTTTTCTATAGTCTTTTTTCCTATTTACGAATGGTTTAATAAAAAATTTTCTGATTGGTTGTCATCCTTACTGACTGTCTTACTTTTTATTATTATCGTTGGCGGACTGCTTTTTGGCATAGGCATTATTCTTTTTAATCAAAGTCAGAGTGTTTATAATTTAGTAGCAAACAGCGGAGGCACTTCGCCATTTTTAGATTCAATAAATAATTCTATCAATAAAATATTGCCTACAGGTATATCTCTTGACTTGTATGGAAAAATTTCAGACGTTATTTCTCTAGTAACAAGCAATATCGCAAAGGTTTTTACTTCTACTTTATCTACTATTTTTTCTTTTTTCCTTACTTTTATGTCTATGTTTTTTTTCTTAAAAGACAATGCCCGCTGGAAAAGAGCCATAAAAATACTAAGTCCGCTTTCTGACGCTGATGATGAAAAAATAATAAATAAACTTTCCATAGCCGTAAATGGCATCGTTAAAGGTTATCTTTTCATCGTCTTTGTTCAAGGAGCGTTAGTTAGTATCGGTTTTGCTTTGTTTGGAATACCTAATCCCGCTCTTTGGGGATTAGTAGCTATGATTACCGCGCTTATTCCGGCTATTGGCAGCGGCTTAGTATCTATTCCAGCTATAATATTTCTTTTGGCCACAGGACATACCATGAACGCCATCGGTTTATTAATTTGGGCAGTTTTGATGGTAGGAACAATTGATAATATATTAAATCCAATCGTGGTAGGCAGTAAAATAAACTTACCTCCTTTGATAATTTTATTTTCTGTTTTAGGTGGAATTTCGCTTTTAGGTCCAGTCGGCATTTTGGTCGGACCTTTAACTATAAGCCTGCTTTACACCCTTATTTCAATATATAGAAACGAATTTCAGCATAGTAATTCGTAAACAATTCATATGTCATTAAGATTTTACAATACTCTCACAAGAGAAAAAAAAGAATTTGTGCCCATCGATAAAAATGAAGTTCGGATGTATTCTTGCGGACCGACGGTTTATAACTATGCTCACATAGGAAATCTACGCGCTTATGTTTTTACTGATATATTGTGCCGCACTATTAGATATAGCGGTTTGAAATTAAAACAAATAATGAACATCACTGATGTCGGTCATCTTTCTAGTGATGCCGATTCTGGTGAAGATAAAATGACTAAAGGACTTTTACGAGAAGGAAAAGAACTTACCCTTAAAAATATGCGGGGGCTTGCAGAATTTTATGCAGAAAAATTTAAAGAAGATATAAAAAAATTAAATATTCAAATGCCTGACGGAATGTATTTTGCCAGCGATTATATAAAAGAAGATATAGATTTGATAAAAAAATTAGAAGAAAAAGAATATATATATAAAACTAGTGATGGGATTTATTTTGATATTTCTAAAATGCCAGATTATGGAGCATTAAGAAGAGGAATTGTTTTAAGAGAAGAATCCAGAAGTAGAATCGTTGAAAACTCCGAGAAAAAAAATCCAGAAGATTTCGCGCTCTGGAAACTTAATAATAAAATTGGTTTTGAATCTCCTTTTGGGAAAGGTTTCCCTGGGTGGCATATTGAATGTTCCGCTATGAGTATGAAATTTTTAGGTGAACAATTTGATATTCACACTGGAGGTGTTGATCATATTTTTATACATCATACTAATGAGATAGCCCAATCGGAATGCGCTACAGGTAAAAAACCTTCAGTCAGATTTTGGATGCACAATGAATATGTAGACATGGGGGGTATAAAAATGTCTAAATCAAAAGATAATTTTTTAACATTAAACAGCATTATTGAAAAAGGTATAAACCCCATTGCATACCGATTTTGGCTTTTAATGGCCAGTTATCGCACTAAAGTAACTTTTAACTGGGAAGCCCTAGAAGGCGCTGAAATAGCTTTAAAACGCCTATATAAGCTCTATATTGAGCTTTCCGCCTCTGAATTGGCGGACAGGGGTGGGGAGATAGGTAAAATAGACACCAAATACCAGCAAAAGTTCAAAGAATATCTAGAAGACGATCTGGACACTCCGCGAGCTTTGTCTCTTCTTTGGGATTTAATAAAGGATGAAAGTATTTCTGGTGCCAACAAAAAGGCTACCATTCTTGATTTTGATAAAGTCTTAGGATTAAATTTTAAAAATTTAAAAGAAGAAATAATTCCGGAGGAAATTAAAAAATTAGTGGAAGAACGCGAAGAAGCGCGTAAAAATAAAGATTTCAAAAAGTCAGATGAATTGCGAGATAAAATAAACTCTCTTGGTTATGAAATAAAAGATTCTTCCGACGGATATAAAATAAATAAAATTTAGTTATTTATCCCAAATGAATCCCCTGCCAAAATGACCCCACTGAGCAGTTTCAGCAAATTTTACATTTTCTAGATTTAACATTTTTTTAATTCCTTTCGGTGTTAAATCATATCTTTCTATCAGAATTTCTTTGCCGTCGAGAATAGTCACAGCCATCACCGGTTCTGGTTTGCCAATAGCATAAGCGAGTTTTACAAATACTTCCTTAGCTTTGCCACTTTTCACGTAATCTACTGCTATCTTTCGAGCAATATATGCCCCACTTCTATCTACTTTAGTATAATCTTTACCAGAAAACGAACCGCCACCGATTGGTATTTCTGGACCATAATTATCAATCACTATTTTCCTGCCGGAAAGTCCTGTATCCGCATCAAAACCGCCCTGAATCCATTCTCCTGCCGGATTGATTAGATATTCATTCGCTTTAATAATACTTTTTACTAAAGGCAACAAATCTGCGTTTTTTGAATTTTGGAAACTCACCACCACTGTTTCAATTTCATTTTCATTTAATGTTATTTGCACTTTCCCATCGTAAGGATATTTTTCATAAACTTTTTGACATAAATTTCTGGCTAATTCATATTCTCGAGGCACCATATTTTCTGTTTCAGACGTAGCATATCCTTTCATTATTCCTTGATCGCCCGCTCCACCCGTATCAACTCCGTGAGCTATACTTGGACTTTGTTTGGATAAATTTATTATTATTTTATAATTTTCACCAACAATATTTTTTATTATTGATTCTAGATCAGGATGCGTTTTGCTAGTAACTTCTCCATTGATGGTAATAAGATTATGCCCACCCATTACTTCCACTGCTACCCGACTTTCTTCGTCTTCTGCTAAATAAGCATCTAAAATAGAGTCTGCAATGAAATCACAAATTTTATCTGGATGTCGAGGACTTACAAACTCACATGTTTTAATATTATTATCCATAATTTTTATTCTGGTTCTTGTTGAGTAATGCAATGAATCGCCCCTCCGCCGTAAATAAGATTTCTGCAATCTAAACCTATAACATCTCTGTCAGGGAAACATGTTTTGATTATTGACATTGCTCTTTCGTCGTTTTTATCGTTAAAAAGAGACACTAAAACTGTTTTATTACCTATATAAAAATTCGTATAAGATACAGGCGCCTTTTTACCATTAAACTCCTTTTCTCCATCTTTGTAAAACATATGCGGCATTGGTAATTTTATTATTTCAAATTTATTTCCATTTTGATCTACAGAATTTTCTAAGATTTTAAAATTTTCCAAAAGCCTTTCATAATTCTCATCTTCAACATCTTCTTCAAAAGCACAAAGAATTTTAGAGGAACTGACAAAACGAGCGATTTCATCTATATGTCCATCAGTATGATCATTAACTAAACCTTTATTAAGCCAAATAATATTAGGAGCGCCCAATATTTTTGTTAGGACTGACTCCTTTTCCTTTTTTGTTTTTCCACCATTACGATTCAAAATTAAACATTCCTCCGTAGCCAAAATAGTGCCAACACCATTAGTCTCTATTGCTCCTCCTTCCATAGCAATGCCGGCATCGTGCATTTTTAAATTAATTTTTTCTTTTAAATTTAAAAAAACTTCATTGTCTTCTGCTAACTCTGGGAATTTTCCACCATAGCAATCATAATGCCATTTAATCCAAGCTAATTTATTATCGTCTTTCACAAAAGTAGGACCATAATCTCTCATCCATACATCTACATATCTCACTTTATAAAAAACAATTTTAGATAAATCTATATCATTAGATGATAATAATTTTTTTACCTTATCCTCCATTTTTTGATCAAGAACAATTAATTTAACCAATTCATTTTTATGTAAATAAAAAATTATCTTTAAATAAGTTTCTTCAATTTTATTTAAAAGATCACCAAAATAATCATCGTCATTTGGCCAAGCAAGCCAAGTAGCAGAATGTTTTTCCCATTCTGCGGGCATTATAAAAGTATTCTCTTTTTTTAATTTATCAGTCATTTACTTCTTTTCAAAAATTGATTGATATGTATCTGGGCGACGATTACGCATAAAACCCCACTCATTTTCAATAATTTTATTACTTTCTAGATTAATCTTTGAAATTATTATTTCATCACGATTTTTTGAACCTCTTTTTATTATTTTCCCGAAAGCATTACAGATAAAAGATTGTCCCCAGAAAATTAATTTATCTTCTTTACCCACACGATTTACAGCTACAACATGTAAACTATTTGCTATTGCATGACTGCGCATTATCGTTTCCCAAGTTTCGTGCCAATCACCTTCTTCTTCTTTTACATTTAAAATATTCCCAATAGCCGTAGGATAGAAAACAATATCTGCTCCTGCTAGTTTGACAGCACGGGCAGCTTCAGGGAACCATTGGTCATAACAAATTAAAACAGCAAATGTGACATATTTTGTTTTATATATCTTATATCCAGTATCGCCTTCTTTAAAATAATTTTTTTCATAAAAAAGAGGGTCCTGAGGTATATGAATTTTCCTGTAAGTTGGCATTAATTTTCCATCAGTATTTATAACAACTGCAGAGTTGTGATACTTCCCAAACTTATCTTTTTCAAAAATTGGAACAATAATTACTACTTTATATTTTTTTGCAATCGCAGAAAAAACTTTCGTGGATTCTCCCGGAATTGTTTCTGAATAATCATCTTTTTTTGCGTTTTTATATTGTGGGAAATATGGAGTTTTATAAAGCTCTTGTAAGCAGATTATTTGAGCTCCTTTTTTAGCTGCCTGTTCCACTAATTTTACCGTTTTTATTAAATTATTCTTTAAGTCAGCAGACACTGAACTTTGCACTGCCGCTACCGTAATAAATTTATTTTTCATAATTATATCCCCTCTTTTTTAAGTTGTTCTAAAAGTTCGCGAGATTTGTGAGAAAGTTTATTGGGTAATTTTATCTTCAGTTTAATTAACAAATCGCCACGTTTATTTTTAGTAAAAGGAACACCTTTTCCTTTTACCCGAAGAATCTCGTTAATAGACACACCCTCTGGAATTTTAACACTTATCTGCCCGTCTAGTGTTTGAATAGGATATTCCGTGCCTAAAAGCGCATCTGAAAGTTTTAAATCCAAGTTCATTACTAAATCGTTGCCTTCTCTTTTGAATATGGCATGTGAAGCTACATTTATTTTTATATACAAATCTCCAGCTGTTCCTTTAGAAACAGCTTCACCACCTCCGGTCATGCGGATCATTTCACCATCTCGCATACCAGCTGGAATATTTACAGAAATTTCTACCTCTTTTCGCAACACACCTTTACCTTTACAATTCTCGCATTTTTCTTTTGGTACTTCTCCAGAACCTAAACATTCTTCACAAATTTTTGTGCTAGAAATAGTTCCAAGAATGGTTCTCTTTGCTTCATGAATTTTTCCTTGGCCGTTACAATATTTACAAATTTCCATTTTAGTATTAGGTTTTGCTCCAGAACCATTACAAGTAACGCAATTAGAAGTTTTAGTAAGTAAAATTTTTCTACTGGTACTAAAAACCGCTTCAGAAAAAGAAATCTGAATTTCAGTAGAGATATCGCGTCCGCGTCTTGTTTGAGTTCTGTTTCCTCCCATTCCACCGGTAAAAAAATCGCTAAAAATATCATTAAGGTTACCGAAGTCGAATTCCATATCTTCATTTGCCTGTCCGCCTCTGGCGGAAAAGCCAGAAAAATCAAAACCTTCAAATCCTCCTTGTCTAAAACCTCCATATCCTTGCCCTTGTCCCATATTTTCAAAACCAGATCCAAACTGATCATATTTTGAACGCTTAGAATCATCTGAAAGCACTTGGTAAGCTTCACTCACTTCCTTAAATTTAGATTCATTTCCCTCTTTTTTATCAGGATGATATTTGTGCGCCAACTTATAAAAAGCCTTCTTTATTTCATCTTTAGAAGCACCCTTATTGACACCTAAAATATTGTAATAATCTTTTGCCATAAAATTGTTATACTAATCTACAAATTCATTCGAATTCACGAATATTACGAATTTTAATTTGTGATATTTGTAGATTCGTTTCATTCGTTGATTCGCATCGTGTTAATTTTTAATCAGATCATAGGTTCAGCTTCTCTAGAAGTCCCGACGCTTTTAGGTCGGGATCCCGATTTTTCGTCGGGACTTTCTGTTTCTTCTATTTTTTCTTCATTTTCTTCTTCTGTTTCAGTTTCACCTTTTTCTTTTTTCTTTTTCCCCTTACCTTTAATTATAGCTTTTTCTTCTGCACTTCTAATGATTGTGGCTTCCTCTTCTTCTATCAGTTTTTGAGCATCACCTTTTGATATTGAATATTTTCTGCGAGATGCATCTAAAATTTCTTGACGATATGATTGGTGGGTTGGAGGAAGAACTCTAAGTGTTTCTGCAGAAAATGGGTCATAAGATTCTCCATCAATAGTCATCTTAATATAAAATTCCGCCACGGCAAGATTAATCATGTCCTTCACACCGAACAGGGGTTCAAATTCTGGTTTAAGTTTTACCGCGTCTTCTCCCCCCACTCTAAAACAAATCAAGCTTCCCGTATTTCCAAGCACTGCGTGTTGAACTTGTGGAATAAGTTGGCCGATGTATTGGTGCGCTATGGTCAAATTAAGAGCATATTTTCTAGCTTCTGATAAAATATTTTCAAATGTTTGAGTAACGATATTATGAAACTCGTCTATGTATAAATAAAAATCACGACGTTCTTCTTCGGGAATACTAGCTCGTTCCATTCCTGCTTGTTTTATTTTGGTTAAGAACATTGAACCAAAGAAACTGGAATTTTCTTCTCCGATGCGTCCTTTGGAAAGATTAATAAAAATTATTTTTCCTTCATTCATTAAATCACTAATATCAATTTTATTTTGTTTCTGACCGAAGATATTTCGAAGCAATGGATCAGATAAAAATTGTCCAAGTTTATTAACAAGCGGGATGATAGCGTCCGTATCAAATTTTTCAGACCAATCAGCAAATTCTATAGCGAAGAATCTTTTGACCATATCGTCGGTGATATATTCCACTACTTTTTGTCTGTAATTTCTATCTGTCAACATCGAAATCATTCCACGCATGGTAGCATGCGGATAGTCTAGTAAAGCAAGACAAGTAAAACGAAAAACGTGTTCCAGACGAGGTGTCCAATTAGCTCCGAATTGTTTCTGTAAAACTTCAATTAATCCTTGAGTCAACTGAAATTTAAACATCGGATCAACGTTGGCCAGTGGATTGAAAGATGCGGGAAATTCAACATCTCCCGGGTCTATGACACAGACATCTTCTATGCGTTCTTTAGGTATAAAATCGAGCATGGCCTCAATGACATCACCGTGCGGGTCAATGAAACATAAACCGTGACCATACATCACATCTTGACGCATTAAAAGCTCCAATAATTTACTTTTTCCAACCCCGGATTTTCCGACAATATAAAGATGTCGCCTACGATCTACCCGCTTAATACCAAAAATAAATTTCTTTTCTTCAAGAGAAGCCACATAATTAGTACGCCCAATAAAAGAAACCTCTTCGGGTTTCACTTTTCCAAACACCGGCAATTCCGGCGGTGGTGGTCCATATTTGATTATTTGCACTCGATTCTGCCTTAACATATATAGTTTATTTTACTACAAAATTAACTTAAATTCCACACCTCACCCCAGCCCCTCTCCTTAATATAAAGGAGAGGGGTTTTAATAAACCTCTTTATTATAGCAACTCTTGCAAAATATTTTTGACGCTTCTTCTTTTGTGTAATGAGTCTTAAAATCAACACCACATTTATCACAAATTCTATCTACTTGTTTCATCTGGGACACCCATTTTTTTACTTTGTCCTCTATTCTACAAAACGGGCATTGCCTGGAAAGCGGTACATTCATTTTCTTTGATAAATCAAGTTCTAGTTTTATTATCTTATATCCCCTTGGGCAAGTACTACAACCTATTACTTCTTGCAATATTTTATCTGTTGTATCTTTAATATTGTCTGGCAACTTAAATGCAGGTATAGTAATTGGATATTCCTTCGCATTTGCTTCATACCATACTAATCCATCTTTTTTTATTTCTTCTTTGTTTTTTGGAAAAAAGAAATTTGCAAAGGAATTATTGTAAGGGTAAGATGAAAACTCCATTGGGAAAAATTCACCATATTTATAAATAATTCCCTTTTTGTCTATATATGGCATATCGTTTATATGCTCTATTATTTTTTCTCGTAATTTAAAATATTCTTCTTTGGTGTATTGTTTGTTTAAAATACAATACTGTTTTTTCTTTAGACCAACACATCCAAAACAATTTTTACATCCAACACAAAGCGCAGAATATTCCATATCGCTCGAGTTCTGATACACATACCAACAAAATTTTATATTTGAAACATTTTCACCGACAACTATCGAATCATAAATTCTCTCCGCTCCAAATCCCCAATCTGTATAATCATAACAATCTTTCACTTGAGCTTGTTTCATCAACATACAGTATCTACAATCTTCAGAATAACCAACTTCATAACATTCTTTACAATTTTTTGATTCAAAAAGATAACTACCCGTACAATTTTGAGTAATATTTTGATATACACCTCTCGAAGGAAATTTCTTAAAATGTTCTAACGCTTCGTTTTTAATCTCTTGATATTTTTTATAAGAGCCCAGATCTATCTCTGATATTTTTTTAAGATATTCTTCTTTGGTGAATTGTTCGTTAAAAACAACATAACTCTTATTTCGTAAATTAACAGAAGCAAAACAACGGCTACAATTCACACAATCTTTTAAAAAAGCACAGTCCATCGATTCATTTGTATCTATGCATCCAATAGCATTATAATTTTTAAAATTATTCTTGCCATCAAAACAAAATTCCGAATTGAAAATCATCGATGAATTCAGTACCGCTTTGTTACTTACTAAATAAAAACCATACATAGAATCTTCACTTCTAGTGGAATAATAAATCATGTAAGAATTTTTTGTGTTATCGCAATGATTGACATAGGGAGAAAGTTTTCCAGTAATTGTATCAATAGAAAGACCTATAATTGGTGTTTGATGGAAAAGTTCGTTAAATTGTTCTAAAAATGGTCTAGAAAAATCAATATCTTTTGTAAATTCAGAGGAATCCCACTTATCACTCCACCAACATTTATTACAATAGACCACATAGGGCGCAGAAGATTCATATTTACAAATCCCTTCTTTTCCACAAAGATCGCATTTTCGTTTAAAAAGGTTTATATTTACCATCCAAACCAATCTTCTCTGCAGTCTGCATTCCGGACAAAAGGTCGGTGGAGGCACGCCTATTTTTTCATAAAATCCAAAATCGTCTGGCTCTATTGTGAATTGAGTCTTACAGTTCTGACAATTTTTTGTCTCGTTTTTATATTCCATATTTTTAACTTCTTAACCTATCATATATGATATACTAACGTTTTTTTAATACACTAGCCAAAGGCTAATAAACCTCTTGTTGATAACAAGATTCACAATACACTATTTCAGGACGGTCAGGGGCATAATTTGTGGTAATTTCTTTTTTGCATTTATCACAATTACGCTTCCAAAACTTATATGGTCCGCGACGATTTATGCGATTTAAAAAACGACAATTCCAACACTTTCTTGGTATCGGAATATTTATTTTTCTATAAAAATCTAACTCGCGTTTAATTAATCGATAATTTCTAGAACACTCTGTACAAACTAGTATTTCATTAATAAAATCATCCGAAACATCTTTTATGTGGTCTAGAATTTCTTCCGTTTTCATTGTTTCTTTTCCTTCTGTCTTTTGGATATCATCTTCCCAGCGAAAACCTTGAGCTAAAACTTCGTTTTTAGTTAATGGCATGTTGTCTTGGGCAATCGTTTCATTGTACCCAAAAGGACATAACTCAGAAGGTAAAAAATCTCCATATATATCATTATCTCTTAATTCTTTTTTTATATGATCTTTTATTTTGTTATATTCTTCTTTACTATATTTTTTATTTAAAATAACAAAAGATCCATTTTTAATGGCATCACAGCCTACACAATTATTACTTTGCCGAGTAGCAAAAGAATATTCTATATCCTGAGAACTTTCAACCCACCAAGAACAAATCACTTTTCTAGAACCTGCTCCTACACCAACTCCATTATAAAGAAGCTCTGAAGTACGACAATGTCCAATCATATCAGCACAATCCTTGCTTCGTTTAACTGAGAATGAATGTCGCATATCTTCAGATGAAGATACTTCAAAACAATTATTGCAATTCTTAGAATCAAAAATATAATTTCCATCACAATTAGTTACTTTAAGATTATTATTACTACGATGTGGAAACTTCAGATAAAATTCTGTAAATTTTTTCTTCATTTCTTCAGTTTTAGAAAAACTACCAGAAATCTCTGATACACGCTTTAACCATTCCTCTCTAGAAAGTGGTTCATTAAAAAAATAATATGATTTGTATCGTAGATTTACGCAACCAAAACAGTTAGAACATCCTATACAACTAAAAAGAAAATGAGAATCTATGCAATCAGATACATTTTGTCCCCAAGTTATTCCGTTGCTTTTGTGAATATTTATACTTTCATAAGTATTTTCTATTGTATTGCCATAATAGACATCATAAATATCTCGACTATCAATTATGCCACGTGAGTACGCGCAATTTTCATTGTTGGGTCCGCTATTAAAAATCAAATATCCGTCTTTATTCCCGCCTGCAAAATTTGCATACTCGCTGTTTATATTAGGACCAGTGGCTGCACTACTATAGGTAGCGGACTTGGGAACTTTTAAAAGCAACCCTTTAAATTGTTCAAAAAATGATTTATTAAAATCATAATCTAGAGCATAAGAAAATGGATCCCATTTGTCAGAAACCCAACAATCATTACAATATACAACATAAGGAGAATTTGGATTATACATACTAATAATAGAACGACTACATAAATCACAAGTCCTGTTATATAAAGTGCGTTCATTCCTCCATATAGCCCTTAATTTAAAACGGCAATCCGGGCAAATTTTGGGAACCGGCACATCCATCTTTTTATAAAAAGAAAAATCATCCTTATCTAAGATAAAATCTTGCTGGCATTTTTTGCATTGTCTTGTTTCATTTTGCATAATTTAAAATTGACGAACAACTACAAAATCAAAAACCTCGAATGATCTTCTGTAATAAGAAGATTTTGTATTTAAATGATTTTGAAGCAAAGGAGGAAGTGAAGCTTTTATATGATTAGTCGTTGTGTTCTGATATAACACTTTCCAACCCCTGTAATATTTTTTTAATAATTTTCTTATTAATTTTATATTCCTATGTGGTTGATTTTCAAAAATGAATTGTCTACCATCCGGTAAAAACATTTTAATTTCACATTCAAAAGCAATATAATTTAACCCATTTTCGGTTGTAATTTTTTTCATTTTAGTAACAATATTTTTTAATTCACGATCGTTGAAATAATGTAAGGTATTTGCACAAGCAACACCATCAAATTTATTCACACCCGTAGAGAAATTATGTAAGTCAGCCACTATTCCTTTTATCAAATTATTTGTCTCTAATTTTTTAGCCCTATTTCGTAATCTTACGATAGCCGATTTAGAAAAATCAATTCCTATCACAGAAAAACCAGCGCGAGCGTATTGCACTGTAAATCGTCCGTCACCGCATCCAAGATCAAGAATTCTTTTCTGCTTACGTGTTGTATCAGTATTTTTCTGAAGTTTTTTAATAAAAAATAAAGCACCAGGATTGTTTCTCCAATAAACAGATTCTTTCTCCTTTATTTTAGAAATATCCCACTTTTGATTAAAGAAGGGTTTTATTAAATTTTTAGAAAGAGTAAATAATTTTGTGGGCATATGTTTAAAAGTGTCATGTATTTATACATATTAATACACCTCCTTATTATAACAATTTTCACAATAAATTGTTTCCGGTCTATTTGGAGGATAAGCAGTTTCAAATTCATTTTGACATTTTCCATTGTGCTCATGATTTAATTTATCACACATACAAACCCTGTGCCATAATTTCATCGGATTGCGTTTTCTTAATCGAGCTTCATGACGACAAATAAAACAAAGTCGGGGTAATGGAACTCCAAGTTGTCTATATAAATTAAGCTCATTTTCCGTTATTTTATACGCTCCTAAGCATCGTTCTTGGCATTTTCCCTTATGTAAACAACTGATAATTTCTTGAGTAATAGAATTAGGCACATCATTCAAATCATCCGGCAAATCTTCGGCTTGCATAGTCATAACATATTCGCTTACTTTTTTATCTCGCCACCTGTATCCTTTTTTCAATGCTTCTTCTTTTGTCATTGGAAAATAATCCAGAGCTACCGTTTCATTATAAGCAAAAGTTGAAAGTTCAACCGGAAAAAATTCTCCATACCCATAGGCAAGGCCTCTGTGATCTTTGTAAGGCATGTTCATCATATGCTCTTTAATTTTCGGAATTAATTTTTCATATTCTTCTTTTGTATATTGTTTATTAAGAATGCAGTATTTTTTACTTCTTAGTCCGATACATCCAAATAAATCTGAACAACCATGACAATTAAAAGCATATTCAATATCGTGAGAACTATAGACTACGCTGGTAAATAAATTGCGAAAATTTCCTATTCCTGTGTCAAATACTTCATATAACATTTCTCCATCTCCTATTCCAGGTCCAGAATCGTAAGCATCTTTGATTTGGTAAGCTATCCAATGAGAATATTTTGAATCTTCAATACGTGTCCCCGTCGCATCAAAACAAATTTTGCAATTTTTTACTCCATCCAGATTATCACCAGTTGAATTCACCATTTTTGAATGATTCATATAACGATGTATCGATTTTAAATAAAGTTCGTCAAACTTTTCCTTCAATTTTGAAACAGTTTCATAACTTTTTAAATTTATTTCTGCCAAACGACTAAGATATTCATCCCTCCCAAGTTGTTCATTCCACATACAATATGATTTATTGCGAAGATTAGTACAACCAAAACAATCTATACAACCATGGCAATCATACAAAAAATATGAATCTACGCAACTTTTGCAATTGAAAGAATATAAAGTATGATAGCAGTCTGTACAGAATAATGATTCATAACAAAGCTCGCAACGATGAGCAACATAAAGATCAGAACAGTCTTTAGTGTACGATATTCTATTTGAATAAAATGTTCGATCTATACGCCAAGACCCAGAACACAGATAGCTGTCTTTGCTCCCTTCGGCTACATTACAATAATCACTATTTGTGGCTTTTATATTTGAAAGAGTTTGTAATGGAATGCTGTCCCGTAATTCTTTCCATTGCTCGAAAAAAGGCTTCGAAAAATCGTACAGTTTACCGTAAGAAAGAGGGTTCCATTCGTCTCCCCACCAATATTGGGAATCGTATACATTAAGCTTTTCGTCTGGATGAATAAAAGAAATTAAAATTTCATCATGGCCTGGAGCATTACATTTTCTTCTAAAAAAAGATATCTCATTTCGCCAACATAAACGTCGAACAGTTCGACATTCTGGACAGAATGTCGGCGCAAGAACCTTTATTTTTTCATAAAAAGAAAAATCCTCAATTTCTATAGTGAAGTCTTTTTTACAATTTTGACATTGTCTGACTTCGTCTTTCATAAATTTTATTAATTTTCCTCACCCCTTGTTTTCCCCTCTCCAACTTGTTGGAGAGGGGTTGGGGAGAGGTTATTCCAAAATTTTTCTCAAAACATCTTCTGGAACTTCCTTTGGTTTATCCTTGGT
>ERZ1292625.2753-Hain-H41-01um-R1-2753-length-15511-cov-7_pt1 | contig 15511 bp, 13 predicted proteins | sample MGYA00564400_ERZ1292625 | MGnify/ENA primary metagenome ERZ1292625 (study PRJEB36523, sample SAMEA6512639) | groundwater metagenome | collected 2019-01-08 | study: AquaDiva: Metagenomics assemblies of 32 groundwater samples | reverse complement strand
CTGCAGCCAGTACAGAAACGCCGGCTCCGGCTCCTTTGCCCGCAAAAAATATCCCACCGGCTAAACCGGCTCCAGCCACTAAATAATTTTCATCTATTGCGGTTCAGTAGATAAAAGCGGTAACCTAGTCCTGTTTAATAACAAATAGGGCTGGGTTATTGTGGGTATCCCAGTAGGAGTACTCCCGTCAGTAACACGATTACCTCAGAGAGTTCGACTAACGCACCTGCGGTATCCCCGGTTGTTCCCCCGATACGTTTTAACATTACGTGACGCAGAAATAAGAACATCGTAAGGGTTACCAACATTAATACATAACCGTTTTGTATGAGGAGTGTTGTACATAGCAATACCGCTATTACGATCGCGATACACCAGCGACGAGAATGATGAGCGGCTAAACAAGCACCTAATCCGATGTTCCTAACATAGTGGGTTGTCAAAAATAATAATACCAGCATCGTTCTGGCAAGTATTATGGATGCTAACAGAACTGCCCATTCACCTGCTTGGATTAGGGTATGCAACGCAGTAATTTTAAGCAACATGGCTAATACGATGGCAATGACACCCATTGGGCCGCAATTGGGATCTTTCATAATGGCTAGCGTTTTGTCGTGATCATCCATTCCCCCCACCCAAGCATCAGCGCTGTCGGAAAGGCCATCCAAATGTAATCCCCCGGTTAACAAAACCCAGGCAGTGAGCACGATAGCGGCATTTATCCAAGGTGTTGAGAAGCTACTCAATAGCCATCCTAGACTGATTACGAGCATTCCAATCAGCACGCCAACTAATGGGTAATAAGCTAAAGAATGGCCGATCTCCTGCTCCGTGGGTTGGCTTTTTAGCGCCACGGGTATACGGGTCAGGAATTGTAGGGCAATTAAAAAAGGCCTATGCATCAGATGCATGATAGGTGACAGTGATATTTGCTGTAGTTTTAGCGATGCGTACAGAATACCTATCTGCATGATTGATTTTGAAGGCCAATAAATTTTCTAGCGGCTGGCTTTGAATGTGGCAAAGAATACTGCGAATTACACCACCGTGCGTGACCAGAAGTATCTTTTTACCTGTATGCTGACAGATCAATTCTTGCCATGCGGATAGTACGCGACAGTTAAAACTCGATAGCGGTTCGGCATTTGGCGGTGTATTGACCAAAGGATTATTCCAGAAACGTGCGAGTGCATTTGCATCGATTTGCATTAACTCAGCTGATGATCGATTTTCCCAATCACCGAAATGAATTTCCTGGAAATGAGCATTCTCAATTACTGGAATGTTGTTACGTTGTCCCAGTTCGGCTGCAAAAGCAGCGCAACGCTGGAGCGGAGAAGTCACAATATATTGCCATGGGCGCGGATTGGTGTCCTGTATTTTGACTGCTTGCCATAGTTGCTGCCATCCTAAAACTGAGAGCGGGTGATTGGTACTGCCGCAATAGCGGTCACTGTATTGTGTTGCTCCGTGCCGTAATAAATCAATCTCGGTTAGCAAAGTAAGTAGGTTGGCTGATAAAATCGAATCAAATTTTCTCAGAAACCTGGGCTTCAGTGAAAGTCGCCATTTCATTATGCAATTGGCAGGCTAATCTGAGCAAGCTGATTGCCACCGCAGCGCCGCTGCCTTCGCCTAAACGCATCTGTAAATCCAATAGAGGTTGCGCGTTTAGTTTGTCCAGTACCAAACGATGACCTTTTTCTTGTGAAACATGCGAATAAATGAACCAGTGTTGACACCCGGGTTTGATCGATTCAGCAAGCAACGCAGCGACTGTACTGATAAAACCGTCAATCAATATGGGTATTCCTATTTGTGCGCAGCGTAGGTAAGCACCGGTCAGCGCTGCGATTTCAAAGCCACCTAGACGACGTAATGCTTCCAACGGAGAATCGATGTTGTGTTGATGAAGTACAAGCGCTTCTGTGATGACGCGAGTTTTATGTGCGATACCTTGTGCATCCAGTCCTGTTCCCGACCCAGTGAGTTGTGCCGGGGGAATATTGAGCAAACAACACGCCAAAGCAGTTGCACTGGTGGTATTGCCAATGCCCATTTCACCGCCGATAAATAATGGGTTACGGTTGTTTTGGATCCGTTCAATAGCATCATGACCTGCGTGCATCGCAGTCTCTAATTGGTCCGCTGTCATGGCAGGTTGATACAAAAAATTCGCCGTGCCGAGGCCCAGATTGTAATTTCTGACGATAGACATCGCTGAAGTGTCGCTAACTGTGCCTAGATTAATGATCTCTAATGTTGCATTTTGTGCTTTAGCCAATACATTGATGGCTGCACCACTGCGAGCAAAATTTTTGATCATTTCAACAGTGACCGATTGCGGAAAAGCTGAGACATTTTCTGCGGCAATGCCATGGTCACCAGCAAATATCGTAATAAAGACTGAGTCGATTGAGGGTTTATGAGTATGTTGTAACGTTGCTAAATGAATGGCTACTTCTTCCAGACGGCCAAGTGATTCCGGAGGTTTTGTCAGTTGCATTTGCCGTTTCTGTGCAAACTGAGTAAATAATTTGTCAGTAGCAGCAATAGGTGTGTTAAGCCAATCATCAGCAAATTTTCGATTCACGGGCGTTCTCCTTTTAGCACCAAAGGAAGTCCTGCGACGGTCATAATGACTTGATCGCAAAGTTGTGCAATGTCTTGATGCAGTTTCCCTGCTTCATCGCAATAGCGCCGACTAAGCTCGCCTAATGGCGTGATGCCGAGATTCGTTTCGTTGCTTACTAAAATGACCCGACCTGTGAGACTTGGGAGTGTTTCGAGCAAAACCTGCCGTTCCTGATCAAATTGTTCGGGATTGTTTTGTACCAATAGATTGGTTAACCATAGCGTGAGGCAATCAATCAGCAAGCAGCGGGAAGGTGCAGCATATTGCTGTAAAACTGAAGCCAGTTTGATCGGTTCTTCAATGACTTGCCAGTGATCCGGTCGATGAGTTTGGTGCTGCACAATGCGTTGACGCATTTCTTCATCTTCGATGGTTGCGGTAGCAATATAAGTCACCGACAGTTGAGTTTCACGTGCCAAGCGTTCAGCTAAGCGGCTTTTCCCCGATCGAACGCCCCCTAAAATCAAGGTTTTTGTGTTTTCCACAGGCATTATAAATCAATGCCTTTTTGTGCTTGAATACCTAGCCGGAAGGCATGTTTAATGTCCTGCATTTCCGTTACCGTATCGGCTGCTTCACAAAGTGCATCCGGTGCAGCACGTCCGGTAATAACGACATGTTGCATGGAGGGGCGGTTTTTCAAGTCATGGATGACCGTTTTTGTATCAAGCCAGCCAAACTTCAAAGGATAGGTTAGTTCATCCAATACGATCAGATCGAGCGATGGATCACGCAGCATTTCTTGCACGATAGCCCACCCGCGTTGCGCTGTAGCCGTATCACGTTCGAGATCTTGCGTATCCCATGTAAAGCCTTCCCCAAGGACATGCCAAACGATATTGCTTTGCTTACGGAAGAATGCTTCTTCACCAGTATCAGAACGGCCTTTGATGAATTGCGCCACACCAATACGCATGCCGTGACCCAAGGCGCGTGCGATCATGCCAAATGCCGCAGAGGATTTTCCTTTGCCGTTGCCGGTGTGGACTAACAGCAATCCCTGAGTACGATCAGCTTTGGCAATCGCAGCATCGACGACTTGTTTTTGTCGCTGCATACGATTGCGATGCCGCTCGGAACGAGTTGTGTCAATCATTTATGGCGAATGTGCACTTGTTGCACAATGCTTGCTAGCAAAGTATGCAACACGATGGCAATCGCAATATAGAACATGAAGGATTCTGCATAAGAGGGGAAATATTGCGTGAACCTCGCAGCATATTCATTGAGCGAAGTTTCAGTAAAGCGCCCAGAGAAAAAGTAAAATCCTCCGCTAGAGAAAAATTCACAAGCAAGCAATCCGGCAGTCATGCTGACACCAAGCCAGGTAATATTATGCCAGGAAAATTGATATTGCTTAGCGTACCAGCGTCCAGCTAACCATAGCGAAGTGTAAGCTGGAATCAGGAACAAATAGGCTGGCGTAATGCAAAAATCGCTGACACCGCCCCAGGTATAAGCAGCGTAATCCAAGCTCCAGCTGAGAAGAAATAATCCGAGTAAAGGCCAAGCAGAACGTAAATAAATACCAGCCAGAAAAAATACGGCCCAAGAGGCATCGGCTAAATTGTGGGTCCAAACCAAATTATAGCCGCGAGTGAGGATCATCATAATAACCAGTAATAGGCCAATGATGATTTGATTGCGAAGTGATAGCGTCAACATGTGAGATCCTTATCAAGGTTGATAACGTACCATGGCGATAAAATTACGCCCGGGTTGGTTGAAAAACGCAGCGGTTTCATAGCGTTCATTAAATAAATTCTCAATGCGCCCTTGCAGACGCCAATGTTTGTTAATGGTATATTCAGCGCGCAAGTCGAACTTGATGTAGCTATCCAGTTTTAGGGTATTAGCGATATTGTCGTAGCGTTGTCCTTCAACTAATAATGTGGTGCCAAGCATATAGGGCCCAAACTGCCGGTCTACATTGATGCGGAAAGATTGCTCCGCGCGCCGTGGCAATATATTACCGCGATTTAACTCGTCAGAGCGATTTTGCGTATCCATCAAGGTCACATTGGTATTAAATATCCATTCCTTGATTTGCCCGTTGATAATACCTTCAAGCCCTCGAATTCGCGCCTGATCAATATTGATAGTTGTGAATGTTGTGCTATCAAATGCGATCAGGTGATAAATGTTGTTTTCGAAAAAATTCAGCGACCAGTCCCCAAAGCTTGTTTTGCCGCGCGAACCGAATTCATAGCTGCGTGAATCTTCGGGGCGCAAATTGGGATTGCTAGAACCGGGAAAGTACAATTCATTGAATGTCGGAGCTTTGAAGGCGCTACCAAAATTGGCCAGTAAGCGAATATTTTCGGTGAGAGGATAACCCCAACTTGCATTACCGGTGACGCGACTGCCAAATTGCTGGTTATCATCATGACGAATCGAGAATAAAAAGTCATGTTTTGCGATCGTGGCTTGATGTTGCGCAAATACTCCCCAATTGGTTCTGGAATTGACGGTGAAAGCTTCGGTGCTATTGACTCGGTCATTTTGGAAATCCATGCCAATGGTGAGCCGGTGGTTGGGATTGATGGTGAATTCATTTAATACGGAAATCGTGGTACGCGCAGTATTAAAACGGGTCAGAAACGTGCGTCCGAGAAAATTATCGGAATCTTCGCGGCTTAATCCACCGATTAAACTCACTCGCCAAAAATGAGTGGGTGAATAGCGCGCTGTGCCTCCAAAGACTTGTTGCATCATCGTTGCCTTGTTGACAAAGCTGCCATCGTATTCGGTCTTTCCGGAAGATTGCGTGAAATTGCCATCAATTTCTAACCCATTCTGGAAGCGGTAGCCACCGCGAAAACTACCTGCCACATTACGGTAACCATCGCGATCCGGCTCAAAAGTAAAACATCCTGCTGTGTCGGTGCCGTTGCAAGAATTAAATCCCCGTGTGCCAATACCGCTTGCGGTTAGATTAAGCCAACCCTGTTGCCAGGAACGTGACAAACTGGCCGATCCTTCTAGCGTGCCATAAGTACCGCCGCCAAAATTAAAGCTGGGGGTCAATTTTTCACCGCCACCTTTGCGCGTAAAAATATGAATCACGCCACCAATAGCTTCGGAGCCATATAAACTTGAACGCGGGCCGCGCACGATTTCAATCCGTTCAATTTGATCGATCGGAATGTTTTCAAACGCGGTCGTGCCAGAAGTCGCCGAACCGACTTTGATATTGTTGATCATGACCAGTACGTGGTCGGATTCAGTGCCACGCATAAAAACATCCGTGAGTTTTCCGGCGCCGCCACTATTAGAAATACTGATGCCTGGCAAACCACGAAACAAATCTTGTATTGAGCGTACTTGTTGGCGTTCGATATCTTCGCGAGTGATTACGGTCATCGAGGTTAATGATGCATCGGCCGTTTGTGGTGTCCGCGTGGCGGTTATCACCACAGGCTTTTCTTGCGTGACATTATTATTGGCTGATAAATCAGTCAAGATACTAAGCCCCAGTATCATACCGACACCATAACGAATTTGAAGCATTTAGGGTTTCCTTTGTGCACACCCGCACACAATTAAAAAATTAAAAACTGGGATGTGAAAAGGAAATGGAAAAAGAAAAAGACAAAAATGAACGACGTACTCCATGGTGTGGATATACGATCACACATTTAATGCCTTCGATTGCCCTCCGCAATACCGCAGTCATATTGGCTTCGGGCCGGTCTCCGGACTGATGAGTGGAATATCCCAATCTGCGCCTTCCCATGTAACAACACAGTGGCGTGATGCAGATTGTTGGCTCATTTACCGTTGCGGGGGCAGTGCTGGCTTTGTTGCTGATCGATGATTTCGGTCAGTACGCACCAGCTTCCCGTTTAACCTTCAAAATGGATAATTTTGAAGGCACCTAAAGCAAGGTCCAGAAGGCTACAGAAATGATTTTAGTGTGTCAAGTAAAGGAAGATTGTGAGATACATCTGACTTAATAGATTATAAACTAGATGGGCAAGTTATCGGTTTATGTAATGGTCAACTAAACCGGACGATTTTTAAGCAGTCTTTCTAGAAAGTGTACGCTCAAATTCCAACGGCGATTGGCTGCCTAATTTTAAGTGTGTACGTTTTTCATTGTAAAAGGCCAACGGTCTGGCAGCGGTCTACTCGATACCAAGCGCGGGTTTAGGTGAGTCGGTTGATTCCCAAGTGATCATTTCCTGAATCACATCACTCAATTTCTAAGCTGAAATATTCCCCATCATTTCCTATGGTTAAGCAGTAATAAGGCGGGGAATAGTTGCTTTATTTCTTTGATGATTATCTAAATTGAGAATGAATAATGCAATTATTTAGATATTACAAAAGTATATGGCAAGTTTCAGGAGGAAAAACGAAATCAAAATGTTCTCGTTGACTAGGTTGGATCAATATGAATCGATTCATGGAGATCATCAGAAATGTTGATATCTTTCTCGCCCAATAAAATTGGGCTCCCTGATGCTTATGCGAATTTATATCGCATCCATTACTGCAGCGATTTTTCGGAGTGGGAAGTCACAAAAACGGTTCCATTAGCATTCATCATTGATGGAAAGGATGCGCAGTACGTCAATAAGATGATCAACAAGATTCGTCGCGACGATGTGGTTTTTGCATCACTCTGCTTTGTTACCGAATTATCCGTTGCTTTAGACCATCAATTACTGGATGGACAATTGCCGGAACCATCTGTGCTGCAGGAAAAAATCAATGATGTTGAAGATCTATCAAAATCATTTAAAAATACTGAAACCTATATTACGCCACAGGGGCGATTAATCAAATACTTATGGTTGCGTACTGGCTTCATTATTCAACCGCAGCGGGAATGGAAAAATTCCCGGTACTATCGCTATCTATTATTAGAAGCATTCAATAAAGATACTGGCGATTCCTTTGCTTGGTTAAGAAAATTAGCTGTTGCCAAAATACTGGAGCCGGTTTCACTTATTGACCGGCAAAGAGAATGTGCGCATTGCCGTTCTGCGCATTTAAGCTTTATCGATATTTGCCCCCATTGTTTCGAAATTGACATTGCGCTGCAACCCTCCTTGCATTGTTTTACCTGTGGCTGCGTCGATGCACAGGATAAGTTCCTGCATGCGGGTATGTTGAAATGTCCCAAATGCAGCACGCATTTACGTCATATCGGCAGTGACTATGACAGACCGTTGGAGAATTATCAGTGCCAATCCTGCAATCACGCGTTTAGCGAGGGCGAAATCCGGGTGCGTTGCGCGGTGTGTGAAAAATCCATGAAACCCGATGAATTGGTCATCAACGAAATTCAACATTGGCAGCTTAGCGATCGGGGTAGGGTGATTGCATTCCGTGGAGAAGTTTTTGATTTGTCTTCCGGATTCGATCAACTGGACTTTATTTCCAAAGAATTGTTCGTTCATGATTTGGATTGGATGATGGTGTTATCCCATCGCTATAAAAATATCAGTTTTAGTTTATTTGGGATTTATTTTGTCAACCTTGTGGAGTTGGTCGATGAGATAGGTCATACCCGATTGCTGCAGGTGATGGAGTCATTTGCACAACGGTTGAGAAATCTATTGCGTATACCCGATCTTTCGGCTAGAACAGCCGAAAATATGCTGTGGTTGTTGTTGCCGAATACCGATAAGCAGGGGCTTGCTGGTTTTCATAAGCGGATAGAAGCTAGTATGAATCAGCTCATGCTAGAAAGTGATCAAAAACTGATTTATCGGTTTGGCAGTATTAGTTCGGATCAATTATCCGATCAGGAAGATGCAGAATTACTATTAGCAAGGCTTTCCGGTGAGTTGCTCTAAATGGATCCGTTTTTAGAAGCCTGGTATGTTTTTCGCCTAACGATTGCGCAATATAGCGAGCTGCAATACGTGCTCATGCTCATTCCCTTTGTGCTATTCCTGGAGTTACCGCTGTACTTGGTCAATTGGTTGGGGGTGTTACGGTATTTGTATCGAAAAAAAAACGATATCCCATGGATTGCTCTTTATTCTCCGCGCGTAACTTGCACGATCACCTGCTATTCGGAAGGTAAAGCAGTACAAAACACCGTGCTTTCCTTACTGGAACAAATTTATCCGGGGCACATCGAAATAATTGCTGCGGTTGATGGCGTGAAAAAAAACCTGCCAACCTATCAGGCACTCAAGGAATTACTACCTTTGGTGAAAAATTATGCCAATCGTTCTTTGACGATTCTTCCCAAAATCCAACGGGGGGGGAGGGTTTCTTCGCTCAATGCTGGTTTAAGTCGTGCGCAAGGTGAGGTTTTTTTTGCCTTGGATGGTGATACTTCGTTTGATAATCAAATGGTCAGTAGCGCGGTTTCCCATTTTGGGAATCCTAATACGGTTGCGGTAACTGGTCCGATGCGGGTACGTAATGCCAAAAGTACGCTGGTCACTCGGTTACAAAACCTTGAGTACATGCTTACCATGCAAGTGGGTAAGCTCGGTTTTACGCAACTCAGTGCGATTAACAATGTACCTGGTGCGTTTGGCGTTTTCCGCAAATCCTTCATTCAAAAAATTGGTGGATGGAATACAGGTACTGCTGAAGACCTCGATATGACTTTACGCATCAAGCAATATCATGTGCGTTATCCAGAGCTTAAATTCGTTTTTGAACCGAATGCTGTTTCTCACACCGACGTGCCTGAAAGTTTATTCGATTTTCTCAAGCAGCGTTTACGTTGGGATGGAGATACTTGGTACATCTATTCGAATAAGCATAAATCCGGCATTACAGCATCTGTGATGGGTTGGAAGAATTTCATTTTTCTGCTGTGGTACGGTGTTCTATTCCAAGTCATTATGCCGTTTTCCATCGTCATTTACACTTTCTATATGGCGGTTATGATTCCCACCCATATTTTCTTGCTAAGCATGGTGTTGGTATACGTATTCTATTTCTTATTGGTTTCCCTGCAATATGTTCTTTATTTGATCCTGCTCTCGGATCGAAAATTGGAAGATTGTCAGGCTTTCTGGGTTTTGCCGGTTTATCCAGGTTTTCAGTTTATCGGACGTGTCTGGAGTGCAGTGGCCATTCTCAATCAAATGTTCAATAAAGGTCACTTGGATTCTGCCATGGCACCTCTGTGGGTGCTTAAAAAGGGCAAGCAATGAAAAGGTTTGCTTTTTTCCTATGGCTCTTGCTAACGCTACTGACTTTCAATGCGATTGCGCAGGTAAAGTTACTGAATGATTTTGGTTCTAAGCTCGATCAAGCCGCGATTGTGCTGAAAGCGCAAGCAGATTTGGAAGCGCAGCAATCTAACTTGTTGGCCCAAGAAGCTCAAAGAGGCTGGGAGGTATTTGGTGGCATTTCGGTCGGCTATCAAAAAAGTCCTTTTGCGAGAGAGCCTTTCGGAAGATTCTTCGATCCCATGGCGCGTATTGGGCTTCGCTATCATTTACTGGGAAGCGCTGAGAGACAACAACGTGCAGTCAATGATGCGGCTACGCAAGTCAAAATTGAAGACATCCGGTTGGGATGGAGTAGGCGTTTAGCAGCTTCTTTTCTTGAGGAAAGCTATGCAGCTTACTGGAGTTCGCAAAAGATGTTGGCTTTGAGTGAGGCATACATTCGTTTGCGAGATGAAGGTTTTGAAAATGTCATCAGCAAGCGACGTGAAGCCGGGTTGTTGTTTATGTCCGACTATTTGGAATTTCTCTCGGCTTTTGATCGCGCCGAACGTACTCGGATTGAATATAGTAATAACCGGGAGCAAGCGCTGAATCGTTTATCCCACTTAACCAATTCAACGGTTATGCCTTTCGAGGCCGTAAAGCCCGTGTTGGCAGAAATTACCAATAATTTTACGGCGGATTATGATCAGCCGGATTTAAGAATTATTCGGACGCAGATCGATAATTTGCAAAATACCCGGGAAACCGAAAAGTGGCAAGGTATTGAATCGGATGTTTCCACGACAGCTTTTGTTGGACCGGCCATTCCGCATCCTTCTGCAGAAGCGATGCAATACGGTTACGGTGGAGCTGTTGGCGTTAATTTTAGGATGCCGCTCGAGATTGTAAATTACAGAAAAAGTGAACGTTCGCGGCTGAATAGCCAGCTGATCAGCTTTCGAAGTGAATATACTCGGCGTGAGCAAGAGTTGCAGCATGAATTTCATACACTCTTTAATAACTACCAGCAAACGGTTCAACAAATCAAGTTCCTGCATACCCGTCTAGCAGCTGCGAAAGAGTTGATACGTGAAAGGAATCTACGCGTACGTGTCATGGATGGTGATGTATTGGAAAAATATTTGCAGGCGATTAATACTTATTATCGTATCGCGACAGAATATATCGAAGCCGAGTCTGAGCACTGGAAGATACATATCCGTTTGCGTCAATATATTTCTGACTCACTTCCAGTTGCGGGTACTAAACCAAAAGGTCATGACTCTGAAGTAGATCTTGTTTCGCTGATTGAGCCATTGAACCAGGCAAAACGGTTTCTCCAAGGAGATAAAAAGAACACTCAGATGCAGCAATCCAATGGTTTTGTTTTACCGGTGAGCACACAGTCAGTGGATGTGAAGTTTGCGACTTATGTGTGGAATTTTGAGGATTTAATGGATCATCCGTATTTTTGGCAACAAAAATCCATTGAAAAAATTGATCGCTTTTTAATTTCGTTAAACACGAAACAAATCTTGAACTTTTCGGCCAACCCAGGAAAGATCAATCAATTTATCGAAAAAGCGCATCGCCATGGAAGGAGAGTGGAGTTGCTACTGGGTGATCCTGGTTGGATTTTGTCGCAATATCGAAGCAAGCTCATAACGATCATCCGTTCACTCACGGCTATCAATTTTGATGGAATGCATCTGGATATAGAGCCTGATCAGCTTGAAGATGCCTTAACTGGAAAGGCGCGATTAATCGCATTTATCGAAACCATTCGCCAAGCAACTGCTGTCTCACCTTGGCCGGTCGGGGTCAGTATGCATCACCGTTATTTGCATAACAACTTATCGTTTGATTTATGTGTTGTGTGCAAACTCAAGCAGGTAGGTATTCGAGAAATCGCCATTATGTATTACTCAATGAACACCAGTGCGATTGTTAAAACACTCAGAGCTGCTATGAATAAACATCCGAGTATGTTTTTTAGTCTCACTCAAAGCTTGGAGCCGGTACTAGGACCAGAAAACAGTTACTTCCATCAATCACCCGCTGTTTTCAACAAGGCAATGCAGCGACTCGATACGCAGCTTCAAGATCATAATTTTAGTGGAATTGTAATTCAATCTTGGCAAGACTTTGAGAAATATCGCTATGAAAATTCGATTTAATCAGCCTGAAACTATGAGCCCGGATCATGATCGGGGATTGCTTGTTCAATACAGCCATGCCAAGCGTTTAGGTAAATCCTGGCGTTGGTATTTAATCGTATTGATAGTTAGTTTACCTTTGTTGTATCTATTAGGACTGATTCTTTGGGGTGAAATTGCGATTGAAGCGAATGGACGGATCAGAGTCACGAATTTTGTGATGCGAGCGCCAATTGATGGCCATGTTCAGCAGATATTGGTGCGGCCGTTACAAAGTGTGGTGGAAGGTGAGCCATTAGCGCAATTGGCGAATACATTATTGCAAGAACAGCATGACCGCATACAAATAGAAGTTTCATCGTTAACAAAAGAAAAGCAAAAACTACTGGCGCAAGCCGGACAATCCAAATTGGCTTCTCTACAACTATTGAAATTCTCGCAAGAACAAAAGGATTTCTTGCACAAACGTTTGCGCCAATACGAATCCTTATTCCAACAAGGTGCCGCAACACAGGCGGAAATAGCGACGATTCGCAGTCAATATCAAGCAGCCTTGGAAAATTCAGCACTATTACAAAAAGCACAGTACAGTGCACAAAACCTAACGCCCGAAATGCTTCAGATCACCAATCATATGAATCAAAGGATGTTGGAGTTTGACAATATTCGCAATCAAGTAGAGCAGCTAAAATTTGTTGCACCCACTGCAGGAATGGTGACTGAAATATTTGTGCAACCAGGGGAATATCTTGGGAAAGGTCAACCGCTGATGGAAATTATTTTTCCGAATACGGTCTATATTGATGCATTTATTCCGCCGAAATACCAGGGCTATGCTGTCGTTGGACAGATTGCTCAAGTCAAGTTTCCTAATGGCGAAATCGCCAAAGCAAAAATTATTGCTGTTCCCGGTATCGTACAAAAATCCACTTCTGATGAAAATGGCCCGCTTGAAATTGTGCGTTCGGCGATCCTTGCACAAATGGAATTTATTGAGTCGGTCAATAATCGTTTGATGAATGGAATGCCGGTTGAAATCTATTTTAGAGGTATCATGGGCGAATACTGATACTATTAAACCCTAACTGTGGACCAGCGCGATTCAAATCTACTATAAGCCCATACCGATCATCTCAACATCCCACGAGCAACCGGTTGAATACTGCCTACGTTCTTTCCTGGCCAGGACAGCATTTCACAAGCCATCGTAACCAGGATTAATAAGGTCCTATTCAATATCAATCCAACTTTTATGGGGCTCATGAGCGGTATTTAATATAGTCTTATGTGCATTTAGAGACGCCATTCGACACCACATAAACCCCTCTGGGTATATAAGTTGGTATTGATGGAATGAAATCAGATTGAGATTCCTGATGCTGCTGGCTCAACAAATTCTGACCAACAACAAAGACTTCGATGTTTCTAAGCGGTTTCCAGGTAAGTTTGGCATCCATCGTGACATAATTGGGAATATTGTAAAATGTCAAACCACTGACATAACGCAACCAGAGATTGAGTTGCAATCTTTCTGAAAAATCATAGTTGGAGCGTAAAGAGAGTTGTTGATGCGGATTGGCTTTATCCGCGCCGCCTGAGGTTGAGTCCAATTGTTTGAATTCGGCACTAGAATTCATGTGAATATTCAGATAGGAATAGCTGCTCTGCAGACGCCATCTTTCATATGGTCGCCAATCGACTGAAGCTTCCGCGCCATAGGAATGTGCGGAAGCTTGATTACCAAAAAAGATAGGTAAAATCATGTGAGGATGAATGCCAGAACCCGGCGTCATCTGGCCGAATCTGAAGTCCCGCAATTGACTATAATCGTTAAAGAAACCAGCGACATCAATCGATGCATTCGATGTAAATTGATGGCGATAACCCAATTCATAAGCAATTAGTTTTTCGGAGTTAAAGCGATTATTGCCTTGCACTACCATCATGATCGGAATTGGTGATGTGGGCATGCCTGGGAATGATTGCATCACTCTACCCGCAATCGTGACGTCATTCTCACCGCGGGAAGGTATGCGTACCGCACGCGATACTGACATCCAAAGTGAGTTTTGCTCATTGGGAGTCCACATCAAATGCCCGCTCGGTTGCACCTCTAAACCAGTGAAATCATTATGATCAATCCTTGTACCCAGTGACAAACGCAATTGATCAGGCAATAAAGTGATTTCATCGCGAACAAATGCGCTGATATTGTGATTGGTTTTCTGATGCGGGGTGAAAACTGTAAGTTCTGTCGCTGGCACGTTATTGTTATACAAACGATAATTAATGCCCCAAGTCACATCGTGATGCGTGAAAAGGGGCAAGCGGTGCTGAAAATCCACATCAAAGCTTTCGGCGTATTTTGTCCATGGCGCTAGCTGGTTATGTACCCGGTCGTAATAGGTTTGTAGCATGATGGAAGACTTATCCGAGAAATTCCGATCCCAGCGCAAACGGATATTGCCACCTATTTCTTTGGCATCTGCAATTTCGAGTCGCGTGAAAGGCGCTGCTAATGAAGGCTGTAGTAGACTATCACCGATCCGATTAATGAAGATATCACCCTGCACTGTCAGTTGATCAATTCCACGACTATGATCCAATCTAAAACCTGCCCTGGCAGATTGCCAATCATCCTTTACATTCGCTCCCGATAACGAACTCATAGGATCCCTGCTGAATGCCTTGGCATAAATGCGAAAGGGGGTTTCTTCGTTAAACTTGCCACCATAACGCACGCCCACAAAGCCACGTTCAAAACTACCACCACCACTTGTTAGCAAGGTACCCTGCGTATCGGCAGCTTTCTTGGTGATGATATTGATTACCCCATTGACAGCGTTAGCCCCCCACACAGTTGCACCGGGGCCGCGAATTACTTCGATGCGCTCGATATCTTCCATGAAGGTATCTTGTTGACTCCATATCACTCCAGAAAACAGCGGTGTATAGACGCTGCGCCCATCCATCAGGACTTGTAGTTTGTTAGCAAAACGTCCATTAAAGCCACGCACGCTGATTGACCATTTGTCCGTGCCTAAGCGAGCGACTTCGACACCTGGGGCCATACGTAAAGCCTCAGGAATACTGGTTGCACCCGAGCGGCGAATATCATCTTGTGTGATCACAAAAATTGCGGAAGATACTTCGGAGAGTTTCTGTGAGCGCCTCGATACAGAAGTTACTTCAATTTTCATCAACTCCTCGATATCAAGCGCTAACAAATCATTATCTTTAGGTTTAGTGCTACTTGCAGTTTTATTTTCAGCCCCGCAAAATTTGCTAGGTAGCAAAAAATAATGAGGAGCAAATACTTCATAGACAATAGCGTTTTTGAGCAGCGCAATAAAATCACGAGTAATTAATATTTAAAAAGTAATGTCGCAGCCGAGGATTGTTAATAGCAAAACGAATAAGATCACAGCTTATTCATTAGCATTATAGTAATGAATAAAAGGAATAATTAAAACTCCGATTACAGTGAATTTTCCCCTTTTTTTAGCAAAAGCAGGCAACAATCGCTCCCGATATTTCTGGAGATAAAATGATTTGAGAGGAGGAAGAGATGAAGAATCAAA
>ERZ1292625.307-Hain-H41-01um-R1-307-length-79728-cov-13_pt2 | contig 15512 bp, 11 predicted proteins | sample MGYA00564400_ERZ1292625 | MGnify/ENA primary metagenome ERZ1292625 (study PRJEB36523, sample SAMEA6512639) | groundwater metagenome | collected 2019-01-08 | study: AquaDiva: Metagenomics assemblies of 32 groundwater samples | reverse complement strand
CCCCGCCAGAGCCACCAGCTCCACCGCCTCCGGCTAAAGAGGAACCGAAAGAAGCTCCACCGACCCCGCCACTCCCTCGAAAAATACCCCCGGAGGACGCGCTCAAAACCTACTCAAACGACTTTTTAGAACGTGTTGAAAAGACCCACGCCTCAACGGCGACCATTCTTGCTGCTGAACAGGATGCAAAGCAGGGTGCACCAGAGATCGAGAAGCCCGAGACGACCAAAATTTCACGTAGCTCCATCATCTACAGTGTTGCGGGCGTGCTGCTGCTTCTGCTTGGTGGGGGAGGTGGGTATATCGCGTATACCGCCTCTGTCGAACGAAATCGCCCCATCGTCCCGACGGTGACCGTAAGCGCTCCGATCCCTGTTGACGATAAGGTGCGTCTCACGGGTGAAGGAGAGGCTCTCATGACTGCCGTCGCTGACGCAGCACGCACACCACTTGCAAACGGCTCCGTTCGTCTCCTCTACACCGATCGCTCTATCGCGCCGGCGAGCTCGTCGCCCGTAAGCGTCTTCGCTTCAATCAGCTCCCGCGCTCCCGCACCCCTCCTGCGCAACATCAATCCCGAGGGCAGCATGGCGGGCGTTGTCAATGTGAGTGGTGCGACGTCGGTATTTTTCATTCTCTCGGTTGCCTCCTACAGCGAGACATTTGCCGGGATGCTCGCGTGGGAGTCGTCGATGCGTCGCGACCTCGCAGCACTCTACCCAGAGATCGCATCGGTCGCCCTTTCCATAACCAACACACCATCAGCGACGAGCACTTCAGCCGCGTCGTCAACAAAGCCTGCGACTACAACAACGAAGTCTCCCGTTGTGGTGAATGCGCCACTGGCTTTTGTTGATGGCACGGTAGCGAGCCACGATGCTCGTATTTTAAAAGATGCCGAAGGCCGGACGCTCCTGCTCTATGGCTACTGGAACAGGACCACGCTCGTCGTCGCCAGAGATGCTGAAGCGTTCACCGATATTTTGGCGCGACTCGCCACCGCACGGGGAAGCTAGATCTGGTATCATCCCCTCATGAAAACAGAACACTACAAGGAGAAGCTCGAGGAAGAAAAGCGTCAACTCGAGCGAGAAATGAGCATGATTGGTCGCCGTAACCCCGCAGTGCCAAACGACTGGGAGCCGACGCCATCAGAGATTGGTATGGAAGCGGATATTGCTGATCAGGCTGATGTAGTATCAGATAGAGAAAACAGCACGGCGATTCTAGCTGATCTTGAAACACAGTATGACGCGGTACTTGAGGCGCTCTCGCGGATTGAAAAGAAGACGTATGGGGTATGTGAGGTCTGTCACGGACCGATTGAAGAAACACGCCTAGAGGCTGATCCAGCCGCCACGACCTGTATCAAACATCTCTAATCTCACCCATGCTTCATCCCGCGCCCCCTCCTCGCGAGACATCACACAAAAGCACCGTACGGGGAGTAAAGAGCATCACCAAGTCGTCGCAGCAAGTACTGCCAAAAACTGGCTATGCGAAGACGCTTGCCGCACAGCCGATCGGCTCCTCTGCCGAGCTCGTGAGTGTTGAGGCCGATCTCACGCGTGGACTGCACTCATTCTCAGTAGTGGGGCTCCCTGACAAGGCGGTTGAAGAGGCACGTGATCGGGTGAGTGCCGCCATCCGCCACTCTGGATATAAGCCACCAAAACAGCAGAACAAGCATATCGTTATCTCACTCTCGCCTGCAGATTTAAAAAAAGAGGGCTCACACTATGACCTCGCGCTCGCGCTCGCATATCTGGTTGCTGCCGGAGATCTCGCTGCCCCACCTGATCCTGTCCTTTATATAGGTGAGCTCGCGCTCGACGGATCGCTGCGTGCGGTGCGCGGGGTACTGCCGCAAGTGCTCGTTGCCAAGCGACACGGAGTGAAAACTATTTTTGTACCACCCGGGAACGCGCGGGAGGCGCTGCTCGCGGAGGGCGTCACTGTGTACGCACCGGCAACCCTTGCCGAGCTCCTTGACCACCTCGCAGGCGAGCAGCGCCTCCCGCGCCAGCTCCGCGATCGCTCTATCGCGCTCCCGCCACCCGCTCTCGATCTCGCAGAAATCAAGGGGCAGGAGAGCGCCAAACGGGCGCTCGAGATCGCTGCGGCGGGGCGCCACAATATCGTCTTTTATGGCCCACCCGGAACCGGGAAGACCATGCTCGCTCGCGCACTCGCCGGTATTCTCCCGCCACTCACTGACGACGAGATACTCGAGGTGACTGCGATTCACTCCACGGCCGGGTTATTACAGAAAAGTGAAGCAGTCTATTGGCCGCCGTTTCGCTCTCCACACCACTCGATCTCGCATGTCGCTATCGTGGGCGGTGGTGCCTTCCCAAAGGCGGGTGAAGTGACGCTCGCGCACAAGGGCGTGCTCTTTCTTGATGAATTCCCCGAATTCGATTCACGCACGCTTGAGGCACTGCGCCAGCCACTTGAAGACCGGGTAGTGACGGTCTCGCGCGCTCGCGCGACGATTACCTTTCCGGCTGACTGTATGATCGTCGCGGCGATGAACCCAGCGAGCACGCTCTCTGAAGATTCACGGGTCGCGGTTCGCGCCGCCGAGAAGCAGGCGCGGCGTATCTCGCGCCCGATCGTTGATCGCCTTGACCTCTGGATCGAGGTGCCACTCGTTCCGCATAGCACCCTCGCCGATCTTGCTACCGGTGAATCCTCACATAGCGTCCGCGAGCGCGTGGTCGCAGCGCGCGGACGCGCTGCGAAGCGGGTGGGGAAGCGCGGCGTCACCAACGCCGCACTCTCGGGCAAAGAGCTTGATGAAAAAAGTGGTTTCTCGCTTGCAGCAAAGGAGGCACTCACCACGGCCGCTGCGCGCCTCAACCTCTCGCCGCGCTCCTACCACCGCACGATGCGCGTCGCGCGCACCATCGCTGACCTCGCCGGTGCCGACGCGGTCACCCCCGCCTTTGTGCACGAAGCGCTCCAGTACCGTCCCCGCGGCCTCTTTGGGTTTGAATAAGTATCAGGGGAGGTGCAGTTTTCGTATATACCACACGGCTATCCACGGGAGCATAAAGGTACACGCATAATAGAGGTATGCATCGAGTTGATAATGTCCGTCTATGGGAGTGAAGAAGGTCAAAGATAGGTCGTCAAATACTATCGCGAGCGGCGTGACGATGATCGCCGCGAGAACCAGCTGCATAAAAAAAGCACTCTTCTCGCGCTGCAAAACGATCCACGCAAGAATAAGTATCCCGAGTGGTATGAGGACCCAAGGGTGGAGGTGGGGTGGCAGGAAGAGAAAGCACACTATTCCGAGCCCGTAGCCGATGAACCATGCGCCGACGATCTGCATCCCACGGTCTTTGACGAGAGCACGGATCATACCCTGATTGTACCGTGCGTTGCTATTGCGGAGAACAGGTGGAGTTTGTGCGGCAGGAGAGAAAGGGATTCGTCGCGCCACGAACTTCAAAGTGGAGATGCGGTCCGCTGCTGCGGCCAGTTGAGCCGACGTAGCCGATAATCTGACCATTGATGACCTGCTGTCCAGCCGAGACGATGGCTGAACGAAGATGAGAATACAGAGTCTGGGTGCCGTTCCCGTGAGTGATTACGATGTAGTTGCCGTAGCCGCCATTCCATCCGCCACCATTGCGGACGATGATAACGGTACCGTCAGCTGCGGCATGAATCGGCGTGCCCCGTGCCGCACCGATATCGACGGCATTCCATCCGTGGAGACCTTGGGTGATGACGGCACCGGGGAGCGGATTGCTAAAGTAGCCGGTGAGTAGTATGCCTCCGCCTCCACGATTCGGGTCTTGGCTTTGCAAACCAGGGCGCTTTACCGCTGGCTTCGGAGTGCCGGCGCCGAGCTCGCCGCCCGGAACAATCAGCTTCGAGCCTACGACCAGAGGATCGCCAGTGTCGAGACCGTTGTATTGGGCGATTTCATCAGCATCAGCACCATATTTTTTGGCAAGTGATTTGAGCGTGTCACCTTTCACCACTGCGTGCTCTACTCCCGAGACGGGGAGGATAATCAGCGTGTCTCCGGGGTGGACATCACCAGCACCGCGGAGATTATTTGCCCACACGATGGTGTTCACGGACACATTGAACATAGTGGCAATTTCACTCAGGGTGTCTCCAGGGCGTACAACGTAAATAGAGATTTGATCCGAAGGAGTTGAGCTCGCAACATCAGCGATGGTGCCAGACGGTCCGGCATACGCCAGAAGTGCCTTACCGCCACTCGTCTGGATCCCATCGCCGAGACCTTTGTTGGGATTTGGATCGACGTTGGTCGATGCGTGGAGGACAGGCGTAGAGGCTGCGGGGAGCGCAGCGCCTTGTGCCGCACTTGCATTGGTAGAAAAAGGCCAGAATGCATCGGCATGATTGGGCAAGGCCGTCACGAGTGAGACAGCAATTGCGAGCACGAGTATGAGATATGTTGGGTTGAGTTTAATAGAAAAACGGAGCGGGTCGGTGGGTCAGTCAGATACAAGAATGGCTTACATACTCTCGTATATAAGCCATTCCTTGAAGTCTTTCGTATCAGTCGATACCTCGAGTATAGCTGAGTGGAGGGGGGAGTCAACCGCCTCTGTCGGTAGCTGGGGAAAGCTCTTTTTAAGGTATAGTCCAGGAGTGACGTATCTCGACGGATTGAATGAAGCACAAAGACGAGCGGTCCTTGCTACAACCGGACCGGTCTCGGTCCTCGCGGGTGCCGGGAGCGGGAAAACGCGCGTTCTGACCACGCGCATCTACCACCTTATCCGCGAAGGAGTCCTCCCCGAGCGGATACTTGCGGTCACCTTCACCAACAAGGCAGCGCGTGAGATGCGTGAGCGCGTGCGTGGCATGCTGGGCGGCGACACGCCCACGGCATTGCCACTCATCGCAACCTTTCATGGGCTTGGTCGCGAGCTGCTTGAGAGTTACGGGAAGGTGATCGGGGTGCCGCGCTTTTTTAGTGTGTACGACCGCGACGACTCCGAGCGGGTAATCGCCACGGCACTCAAAGCGCTCGATGTGGGGACCAAAGAGCTCTCCCCTAGGACCGTCCTCGGGAGGATCTCGCGCGCGAAAAGCGAGGGGATGCAGGCGCGCGAGTTTTACGAGAAGCAGGGGCGCTCGGGCTTTGGCGCACGGATTGCGGCCGAGGTGTGGCTGCGCTATGAAAAGACGCTCAAAGAGGAGAAGGCGCTCGATTTCGACGATCTCATCGCGCTCCCCACGCGGCTTTTAGAGGAGTACGCCGACATCCGTGCGCAGGCGCAGGAACGGTGGCATTACCTGCACATTGATGAGTACCAAGACACCAACGCACTCCAAGGGCGCCTCGCGAACCTGCTCGCGGGTAAGTATCAGAATCTCTTTGTTGTCGGTGATATCGATCAGACGATCTATACCTGGCGTGGCGCGACGATCGAGAATTTGCTTGAATTTGAAAAAACGTATCCGGCGGCGCAGACGATTATTCTCGAACAGAACTACCGCTCAACCAAGACGCTCGTGGATGCGGCGAACACGGTCATCGAAAAGAATAAAAATCGTAAGGAGAAATACGCAACGACTGAGCGCGGAGCGGGAGAGCCGATTGGGGTACACATGGCAATCAATGCTGAAGACGAAGCGCGCTGGATTGCGATGAAAATACGGGAGCTGATGCACAAAGGAATGATCCCTGAAGATATTGCGATCTTGTTCCGCACCAATTTCCAATCACGTGCGCTCGAAGAAGGACTCTTGCGCGCTGGAGTGCCCTACAAACTGCTGGGCACTCACTTCTTTGCGCGCAAAGAAGTCAAAGATGCGCTCGCGTGGATGCGGCTCGCACTCGAGCCCTCGCGTGAAGCAGAGAAGGTGCGTGCGGCGGCGTCTCCACCGCGCGGGATCGGTAAAGTCACCCTCGGCAAGCTCGCGGCGGGACAGCGGAACTTACTCCGTGCAGGGGAACTCGCTAAGATCGAAGCGTTTGAACGCGTGGTAAGCGAGCTTGCCGCCGCTGCCGAGACACTGACCCCATCAGAGTTTGTGAAGCTCGTTGTCGAGAAGAGCGGAATGCGTAGAGCGCTTCTCGACGAGGGGAGTGCAGAAGATCGTGAACGTTTTGAGAACGTGGAGGAGCTTGCGTCGGTGGCAGCGCGCCACGACGCGGTGGTGGGGAAGGAGGGTATCGCGGCATTTCTCGCTGACGCGGCACTGGTGAGCGATCAAGACGAGATTGATCGTGGAGAAAAGACGGGTGTCACCCTCATGACCGTCCACGCGGCAAAAGGGCTTGAGTTTGACACGGTGTTTGTAAGCGGGATGGAAGAAGGGCTCTTCCCGCATCAGGGGATGGGAAACGACACCGACAGAGACGAAGAAGAAGAGCGCCGACTCTTCTATGTGGCGGTCACACGCGCCAAAGACCGCCTCTATCTCACGCTCGCGCGGGTGCGTAAAATCTACGGCAGCGACTTTGCAACAGAGCCCTCCTCTTTTCTTGCCGACATCGACAATTCACTACTTCTTCCCGATGAGTCGGATGCAGAGGTGATCCGGTTCTAAGTCATATGTGTGTATAATTGCGGACACTATGTCTCATGACCGACCTGTAGAAATAAAGACATTGCTTTTCATCTCTGGATTCACGATTCTCTCTCTTGAGATCCTCGGGATTCGAATTTTAGCGCCCTACATCGGGTCGACCATCCCAGTGTGGGCCGCGGTAGTCGGTATCCCTCTCTTTGGGAGTGCCGTAGGGTACTACGGGGGAGGCATTTTGGCGGACCGGGTACAAAGAAAAGAGATACTAGTATGGCTTGCAGCAGCCGCAAGCGTATATATCGCACTCATACCAGCACTCCGTGGAGTCGTTGGCATTGTCGCCCCCCATGTCTCGTATGGGGTGAGCGCAATTATCGGCGCCTCATCTTTATTTTTGGTACCAATCACACTCCTCAGCGCACTCACGGTCTACGTGATTCGCATATTTGTAAAAAGTCTCGATTCGATAGGGCAGACTCACGGTGACCTCTATGCTCTCGCTACAGTTGGCAGCGTTGTCGGTGTATTCGGTACGAGTTACCTCCTCATCCCCTTCTTTACCATCCCTCACATTCTCTATGCGCTTGGCGCACTCGTAGTGCTTTCGAGCCTTCGCGTGTACATGGCTCCTTATGGTGAGAGGTCTAAAACGAATGCAGGTTGACGAACATACTTGAGAAGTAATCGGTTGGAGCAAAATCATCGGTTAGGATTGACGTTTTTGGATCTATAGATCCATACCAGCGGTGTGTCAGTTGCTCGTTGATCTCGGAGTCGTCATTTGGTGTCGTGCGGATCGTCTCTTTATTTTTGAAAGCAACCATAATGATGTTTTGAACCCGCTCCTCTTCTTGAGGAGAGGTGACAGCGTATGCGTGCACCTCCGGGAATACTGATTGGTATGTCTTAAACTCTGCTTGGAAAAAGCCACTATACAAACCCGTGAGAGCAGCGGGGACGTTGGCAACTAGGACACCGTCTTTGTTCAGCATATTAAAAACCTTCCGTGTCGCCTCAAGGGTAGTGAGTTGCCAAGGGACGCCGTAGAAACTTTGGAATGCGTCCAGGTAGATTATGTCGTATGTCTCCTTCGAATGATTTAAGTAGGTACGCCCGTCTTCATGAAAAACTCTCAAGCGTGGGTCCTGACGATTGAGATGAAAGTATTTTTCTGAAAATTCTGTTGTACGCGGATCAATCTCTACCACGTCAAGTTCTTCAATTTGTTCATACCCATCGAGAAGGAACTCATCAAAATACCCATTCCCATTATCACGATGAAGCATTGGGAACAAAACTTCCCCTTCTCGTGCAGCACGATCGAGGGGTACGGTCACGTTGCTATTTTCTCCAGAGATGAGCTGGCTTTTCCCGATGATGGCCCGCGGGCGCTGCAGGTACCCCGTGAGGGGGATGTCGGCGCTAATCACTCGTCCGGGCGTGCCGTCATTCTTTATTTCATGGATGTGCACGTACCCAGCAGGATCGTCGAACCCCGTATCCAAAATGTCCGCCTCTTTCACCGTCACGCGATCTCCCGGCATCTGGTTATTCACGTCGAGCCGATTGAGCAACCCCTCAACCTGTCGCCCGACCGGCTCTGCATCCGATGCGTATACAAGAGATGGTTTCTCAACTCGCCGCGTGGAGTCGTATGAAAACAGGACCGGGAGACCGAGCGTCTTGCTGTTGTGGTAGAAGTTTCCGGTAAGTCTCCAAACCTTTTCTGTATCATAGAGTGGCGTGTCAGTCAGGAAGTAGTTGGCATATGAGTATGCTCCGCCACCGATAAGGAGAGCACGCTTTGCCGCAGGATTAAAATGGCCTCCCAAACGATTGTACCGCGCATACGCAAAGACCAGATCATTACTATCAAGATACGAGGCTGAATGGACCTCACCATTCACGAGCATGAACCGGATTGGTCTCTGTGACTCAAGTTCAACACCTTCGTATACCTGCAGGCGGCTGAATATGCTCGTTTTATCGGCCAGCTTTTTCCACTCGGACATATCGCTCTTTATTTTGCCGTCAGAAAAAATGCGCGTTTTATACGCGACGAAATCTGGTGGGGTTAGTCCAAGGAGCAAGACAAGCGAGAGTGCCGCTGTGGCTATGCTGTATCGGCGCGGTACGTTGAGGAACAGAGCCCCGAGCGCGAGGATGATTACGATGCTTGAAAGTGCAACCCCGTACTGAAATCGGGGAAGAATAAACAGCCCGATTACGAATGTTCCAAAAATGCTCCCTGCCGCAGAGAGTCCATACAGGACACCACTCGATCTTCCTGAGTGTGTGACATTTTGTGCATGGAGCTTGATGAGGTAGGGCAGCACCATGCCGAGCACGACGCTCGGAAGTGCAAACAGAAAGAGAGTTGCCAGAAGGGATCCGAGAGCGTTGGTGGGGGCCACCCATCCGATGAAGCTGCTCATCAGTCCTCTCCACGGGAAGATAAGGCCGACCCAGAGCGCGCTTATGCAGAGCATGGTTCCGACAGCGCGTTCGCTTGTATTGGGGAATATCCTCTCGAGGAGTTTCGGCGGAGGAGTATCTGCCAAGACTCCACCCAAGCGGTACCCGATCGCGAGTCCGACAAGGACGACACCTATGACGTTGGTCTGTATGAGGAGTGCCGTGCCGAAGTAGGGAGCGAGTATGCCAAGCCCTATCACCTCGAGCGCCATGATGGCTGCACCACTTGCACATGCTGCGTAGTAGAGTGCAAAGCGACGAGACATAGTGCTGTTATATCAAAAAATCGATAGAACCGCCTCACGCTATCCGCACAGATACTTCTCGCTGGAGGTGGTATGGTACGCCTATGGTGCATGCTAAAAAATCTCTCGGACAGAACTTCTTGATGCACGCGCGCATCGCGGAGCGGATCGTGCTCGTCGCCGAGCTTCAGCCCGACACAACGGTATTTGAGGTCGGGCCGGGGACAGGGATGCTCACCCGCGAGCTCGTGAAGAAAGTGAAAAAAGTAATTGCACTTGAGGCTGACGCGTCGCTCGTCGCAGAGTTGCAGGCTACGTTTGCTGATGAAATTCGCGAAGGACGACTCGAACTCATCCACGGTGACATTCGGGACATGTACCATAATTCACGCTATAGCGTAAATGAAGGTACATTTGAAAATGGTGCAGAAAATATGTGGGATCGTTTACCAAAAGGGTACGTGCTGGTAGCGAATATCCCGTACTATCTGACCGGAGAAATCTTTAGACTTTTTCTTGCGGCTGACAACCAGCCGCACAGTATGACGCTCTTGGTGCAGAAGGAAGTAGCGGAACGGGTTGCACGATCAAAAAAGGAGAGTATCTTCTCACTCTCGGTGAAGGCATACGGCACTCCGCACTACGAGTTCACGGTGCCGCGCGGGGCATTTACCCCCGCGCCCAAGGTCGATTCTGCAGTGCTTACGGTGCGTGATATCTCACGACGACGCTTCACCTCGCGCGCTCACGAGGAGCGATTCTTCTCCCTCCTCCACGCCGGCTTTGCCCACAAGCGCAAATTGCTCAAGAACAACCTCTCGAATCTCGTCCCGGAGAAGATGCTGCGGGATAGTGGAGTCTACGAAGGTGCCCGTGCTGAAGATCTCCCGCTTCTCGTGTGGTTAGGACTTGCGAGCATCCACAGTTCTTGACGTTTTTCACTAGGGAAGTGGTGCACAACTGGTATACTTTATCTGAATACTATGGGGAGGATTCTCGAAAATTGGCGCATCACCGCCGCGACCGTGTTCTCCGCGGTTCTTATCGTCTCGACGTACGTTTTTGTGCACGGTCTCGCCGCTCCGGCGCGCGTTGAAGCCTCTGAAGAGACGGAGCTCCTCAAGGCGATTGCAACCAGAGATTCTGACGGCGACGGTCTTGCTGACTGGGAGGAAGGGCTCTACGGCACCGACCCACACATGATCGACACATTTAAGCTTGGCATGACCGATGGCGAGGCAGTACTGAAGGGGCTCGTGGTGGCCAAGGCTCTCGCAGACGCGTCATTTACGAGTTCGACGAGCCCGGCATCAGTCGGGGTCGATGGGCTTCCGCCAGCGCCTGCCGAGGGGACTCTCACGGCGGCCTTTGCTCAGAGCTTCTTCACGCTCTACCTTGCGGCGAAGCAGGAGAATGGAGGTGCGGAATTGACCGAAGGACAGATGAGCGCGGTCGCCAACAAAGCAGTGAGTACGCTCGCAGCGACAACCGCTATTGCGCCTGACTTTAAAACCGCAGCAGAGGTGAAGGTTGTGGGCTCCGGCAGAGAAGCTCTCCTTGCCTACGCAGTAAGTGCGGAGGCAGTCATGACGAAAAATACGAATAGTGCTGGAGGCACACCACTCGTCCACCTCAGGCGAGTGGTCCAAGGAGGTGATGCCTCCGGAATCGACGCACTCGTCTCGATCTCAAAGATGTATCACGACTCGGCTGTCGGAGTTGCTGCGCTCCCCGTACCGGCGGAGGCTGCGGCAGCCGATCTGGGGCTCATGAATGCGCTCATGCGCATGAGCCAGATCTCGGCCGACTTCGCCCGAGTCAACGACGACCCGCTTGCGGCTATCCTTGCCCTTCAGCAGTATGTCGATGCAGCCCAGGCTCTGAGAAACGCCTTCATCGCGGTCGGGCAGATCTATGCCTCTGCGGGCATAACGCTCCCCTCGGGCGCGCCGGGCGCGACCTTCGTCAATCTCATTGCCGACGTGGCTAAGAGTCAGCAGGCGGTCTCGCAACCATGACGCATCGCCTTCTTTTTAAAGCGCTTGCGGTACTCCTCACGGTGAGCATTATCGCGCCCGCCGCGTTCCTGGTCGCCACTCCTCGTGCACACGCTATCCCAGTCACCGTGGTTGGTGATGGGGGGTGGCCCGCAATATTTAAAACTGCCGTCGAGAGTACGATCACTGCGGTGAAGTCGGTACTCATCGAGATACACGGTGCTACCACAGCGGTCGCCACGTACGCGGAATACCTTAATACCTATGTGCTTCAGCCGCTCGCCTTTGTCATGTCGGTCGGGCTGATGAAAATGATTACGGCGGGAGTGCTCGCCTTTGTGGTGGGGAAGGCCAACGGCACCGGCCGGCCCCAGTTTATCCAAAACTTAGAGAAGACACTCCAGTCTGCGGGTGACGTTCAGGCGCTCGCCTTCTTCGCCCAATACGGGAAGATATCAAACTCACCCTTCGCTGGCTCTATTAACTCCTCGCTCCGGAGCTCCTACCTCATGAACACGAGCCTTGCCGGCTTCTGGCAGAAGTATAAGTGTACCCTGCTCAAGGACTCACCCAATATCAATGCCTTTCTCGCTGGTCGGTGGGTCGAGGGCGGAGCCAAGACCTGGCTCTCACTCACGACCCAAACACAGAACAACCCCTATACGCTCTACCAGGCGTCACAGGCGCAGCTCGCCGGGCTCGTCTCTGGGAAGCAGGGGGTACTTACCAAGATCACCGACTGGGGGCAGGGCTTTATGTCGTGGTGCGGGTCAACGCAACAAACTGAACAAACAGACCCGGGGTTTATTGAGAGTGAACAAACGGGACAAGCGGCAGCAGGTGTGAATCCGGGAGAGCCGTGCACTAAGGAAGACGGCACACCGGGCGTCATCATGACCCCCGGCACGACCATCAGTGAGAGCCTTAACAAAGTGCTCGGCGGGACACAGGACAAGTTGGTGCAGATGGGGAGCTTGGCAAAGGAGGTCAACGGTATCTTGAGCGACCTCTCCAAGATATTTGCAACGGTGAACCTTGCGAAGGAGATTCTCGGTGGTGTTGGCTCGGGCGGGCTCGCCGGCTTCGGCTCTACCGGTGTCGCTGGGGCCGCCTCACCGCTCGATCAGTACAGCAGAAGCACCGTCTTTGGAGTAACGACAGACACGGTGTACCAAAATGCGGCAGGTATCCAAAATACGAGTGCCGATGCCTTTGAGAGCCGGGTAGCGAAGTATGAAGCTGCGTGGAGCACGATCAGGGGATCTGCTAATGCGGCGTCAACAGCGCTCACAGAGCTCGCGAGCACCTGCTCGCCGCACGCAAGCACAGCGCAAACAGCTTTGACGAGTCTCGTGAATCCAGTCCTGGCACGCGCCACTACTGCCGCAACAACTATCGCGACCGCACGTGCGTTTATCGCTAAGATAAGGAGCGAGCAGAACTTGACCGACGAAACGTCGCGGGCGAGCTTTGTCGCTGATACACAAGCACTCCAGACAATGGCCCCAACTAATTCTGATGCGGCAAATGCTGAGCAGGATGCAATTGTCACGGACAGTCCACCGGGATCCGTTTCCGGCATTGGCGCACAAGCGAGCCCACCCGGCTCACTCAACGTCTCGGGAGGCTCGCTCGTCGATCAGATGAATCTCATAGGGACGAACGCCAATGCATTGAAGGCGGCGTGTGTGTCAACGATTCCTTCGTGTGTGGGAGAAAGTTGCCCATGAAACGCTTTCTCGTCGCCGCACTCTTCATAACCTCTCTCGCGGTCTTTGCGTCAGCACCGCTCGTGCACGCCGAGACATTTTATGACGCATTCGGGAACGAATATCCAACGAAAGAGGCTGCGTCTGCTGCTGATGCTAAAGGCAATGCTGCCGCCCAAGCAGCTCTTCCGGCAGCCCAAAATACGCCGACCCCTAACCCCCCACCGCTCCCGGATCCAAACGACGGTACCAAGGGTGTCATGGGGAGCATTCTCTCAATGTTTGCGTGGCTCGTTGGTGTTGCCGCGCTCGCACTTGACGCCGCGGTCTACTACACCGTGGTCACGATGGGCAACTATGTCTCCCAGCTCTCGGCGGTGGGTGTCACGTGGCGCATCCTGCGCGATATCGCCAACATCATGTTCATCTTCGGCTTTCTCGGGGTAGGGATAGCGACCATCCTGAACGTGGAGAAGTTTGGCTGGGGCAAGAAGATGCTCCCGATGCTTGTTGTGGGGGCTGTCTTCCTCAATTTCTCGCTCTTCATAACCGAGGCGGTGATTGACGGGACGAATCTCTTTGCGACCCAGTTCTACACCCAGATAAACGGCGGCAAGCCGGCCGGGAAGCTCGACTTCGACTCGGTGGCGCCCAAGCCGGACGGCATCGCGGGCAAGATATTAAGCCAGATCGGTCTCGCGCAGGTGTATAACAGCGGGAGAATTAATACCAAAGTGTTTGACTCGTCTAACTCGATACTCGTTTTCTTCATGGGGATTATCCTCTTTCTCGTTACGGCCTTTGTGCTCTTCTCACTCGCATTTATCCTCATTGCGCGCTTTGTCGCGCTCATCTTCTATATCATCCTGTCTCCCGTCGGCTTTATGGGTCTCGCCTTGCCCCAGATGCAGGCGAGAGCGGCCCAGTGGTGGAGCAAGTTTTTTGAACAAGCCATTACCGCGCCGATCCTCATGCTCCTCCTCTACGTCGCGCTTGCGGTGATTACCGACGCCAGCTTCCTCAAGTTTGGCAACACGAGTCCCAACTGGACCGGCTTCGTGCCGAAGGCTGACGGGTCGACTGAGCTGGTCGCCTTCGCGGGCACCCTCCTCTCCTTCTTGGTCGGGATGGGGCTCCTCCTCGTGGTCGTCATCAAGGCCAAGAGCATGAGCGCGTTTGGCGCGAAGCAAGCCGGAGCTCTTGCCGGCAAGCTCACGTTCGGTCTCACTGCCGTTGGTCTCCGAACAGGCGTTGGTATGCCCGCGCAGTATCTTTCTCGCAAGGTACGATCGAGCAATTTTGGCGCGACAAAAACAGGTCGCATATTTGCACAAACACTTGACCGGGGTGCCAAGGCAAGCTTCGATCTTCGCGGCACCTCAGCCCTCAGTGGGGCAGATACACTGAAATTCGATGCCGGGAAACCACAAGAGGGTGGTTATCGTGCGCGCCAGGAGAAGTCAGTAAAGGAGCACCAAGCATATGCTGATTCTCTACAGGGTAACGAAAAGAAGGAGAATACCAGAGAACAAAATCAACAAATTAAACAGGCGGAAATCAAACTCGCTACCGCACAATTTGCCAGAAATGACGCAGCGCTCGTCAATAAAAAAGCAACAGAAGAACTCGCCCTGCACAAATCTGAACTTGAAGCTATTGAGGCCGAAAAGAAGAAGGACAAGTACTGGGTGACAGATCCCAAGAACGAGCAGCGTTTGGAGGCTGCTCAAAAGGCGGTAGCCGACAGTGAGATTGCATCAACCACCGCAACTAAAAATCTAACTACAGCAGAAGAAGAACTTGCTGCAGCAATCAAAGGAAAGAAGGAAACTGTCGATAAGATTGATGCTGCTAACAAAAACACGATTGGCGTGATAGGAGCAAAGGAGCGTCGTGAGCAGTATGCAGAAAATATCAAAGGCCCCTTCTTTGGAAGTTCAATACCAGGCTGGGCGCTCTTTGGTCCTGGGGGCGGCATAGCGGCCAAGAAGATTAAAACCGCCAAGCCGCCCAAGGATCAGCTTTTCGATTTGATTACCAAAGCAGCTAAAGAGGCTGAAGGGCCGGCACCTGCGCCAGCCACCACGCCTGCCGCACCTGCGGCAGGCTCAGCTGCCCCTGCGGCGCACTAGTCTATGGAAATGAATCCGCAAGACCAGGATCTAGAACAGAGTGTAAGGGAGGTGATGCAGACACTCCCGACGATTCTCCGCAACTATTTGGTACAGAAAAGATACACATCGGTCGTACAGAATCTCATGACCAAGTTTAATCTGCATATTGATCAAGCTGGAATTCTCGAGCGCGAGATTATGTTGCTCTTGATGGGTGTTGAGAATCCAGATGAATTTATGCAGGCGCTGGCGAGTGACGCACAGCTTGATCAGGCGACGATAACGAGCATCGTCCAGGAGGTGAATAATCAGATATTTATCCCGCTGCGGCAGGAGATGGAGCATGGGGGAGCAGGAGCAGGAGCAGCGGCGCCGGCGCCCCCCGCGCCCCCTCCCCCCCCAGTCATGCCCCCCCCCCAACCCCGCCCCCCCCCCCACCCC
>ERZ1292625.541-Hain-H41-01um-R1-541-length-56014-cov-28_pt5 | contig 15517 bp, 23 predicted proteins | sample MGYA00564400_ERZ1292625 | MGnify/ENA primary metagenome ERZ1292625 (study PRJEB36523, sample SAMEA6512639) | groundwater metagenome | collected 2019-01-08 | study: AquaDiva: Metagenomics assemblies of 32 groundwater samples | reverse complement strand
GTTTCGACGGCCCCTGGGGTTCACTGCCCCAGGGGCCGTTGCGTTTTGCGGGGCCCCGCGGTGCCGTGTATCGTGCCAACGGGGGCGCGTCTCCACTCGCGCAGAACTTCATGAAAATGGCGCTGGCCGAGTTGGAAGAGCCCGAGGAGGGCCCGATGCCCGTGACCTAGGGCACGTGCCGCTGTGACATGCCGTGGACGACCTCCCAGAAGGCTGGGTCGCTGGCCGCGAGCCGCAGGCCACATAGGGCCTCGTGGAATGCCTGGAGCCCTTCGGCAACGTTGCCCTGCTGCCCGCACCAGAATATCGTGTTGCCGGCAGCGTCTCTGCAGCGGTGGAGATTGGTTGCCGGCAGGTGCGGCCACGACCCAAGGTTCCGGGCGGGGAGCGTGGCTTGTTTGCAGAAGTCGCCTAGGGCGCGTGCCTCGGCGACGAGGCGCTTGGGGCACTGCTTATCCCCGGTGAGGGCGAAGCCCGGGAACCCCATCTCCAACCAGCGCTGGACGCGTGCCCGCACCCCCCGACAGTAGCCTATCCCGGGAATCCATGCGAAGATCCCCGCCCATGGGCAACATCTGGGCGGTTTCCGATATCCACATGGGCGACGGGAGTGCTCGCGACGACTTCGCGCCGCAGGCCCACAAGTTCCTCATGGGTATCCCGCCGAAGGAGGCTGGCGACGAGATCGTCCTAGTCGGGGACATCCTCGACGGGACGCGGTACGACATTGCCAAGTGCCTCTCGGCCAACCGGGGGACGTTGACGGCTCTGGGAGAGCTGCTCCCGTGGTGGATCGTAGGTAACCACGACGAAGGGATTTGGGGGCTACGATCCCACGTAGAGGCCTTGGGCTTCCGTCTCGTGGATCGGCTGCTCCTGCGGCAGGGCGAACGGGTCTGGTACGTCTGCCACGGCCACGAGTGGGACCCCGCCAACAAGAAGGGCTCCTGGACTGGGAAGGCCGTCACGGGGGTGGCCAACGGCGTTGGGAGGCTGTGGCCAGCCGCCGAGGACTGGTTGGCACGTCAGGCGCAGAAGCTCGACGGCACGGGTCGGTACGACCAGGGTACCTTCGCGGCCACCGTGGACTCGTTCCAGCGACAGTTCGAGGGCGTCGGCGGCGTGATCGCTGGCCACACCCACGTCCGGGAGGATAGGACGAACGCCCTGGGCAAGCGCTACGTCAATACGGGGACGTGGCCCACCCATGGCTGGACGCGCATCGAGCCCTAGGGGACGGCGCGCTGCGAAGCTCGGCTGGGCGCGTTACCACTCGATCGCGCCCGGCGCGTCTTCAACTTGCGGGGCGATCGCTGTGGGGCGTCGCCGTCCGGAGTGCCACTTCTTGCAGGTGGCAAACGGTGGCTTGGCCCAAGGTCGCAGCTCGACCTTCGCCTCGCGCAGGTAGTCCATTCCCACGAGGACGTCGGCGCCGAGCGGTAGCGGGTTCCACGGTGGCAGGATAGTGGGGTGGAGGGCCCATTGGCCGCACCCAGGCGTCGAGATGGAGGCCTCGATGACGGGCTGCGGCGTGCTCTGTTCGCCTTCCCAGGACGTTCCGCCGCTGGTAGCGCCCACGACTGGGAACAGGAGGGCGCGCTCCGGCGTCTGGGGGAACGTAGCACTCAACGCCGTTACGGCCGCGCCCGTGTCGAAGATGGCCTTGAGCCCGATGCACCCTGGATCCTTGTCGTTCTTGACGCCTGGTGGGCAGACTGTCACGTGCCCGCAGATCCGCGGATCTCCTCCGCCGCACGCGCGACCAAGCCGGTAGGGGGCGAGCGGCTTACGATCACGTCGGCAGGCTAGGATTGTGCGGGGGCTCCTTTCCGGGTGGACGGTGGCCCCGACGGCCTTGAGGACGTCGATCCCAAGGAGGGCAAAGACGTTACGACGCGGGAGTTCGCGTGGTGCGACCCGAACCGGGATCGTGGTCCCTTCCGCACACCCTGGGAACGTGAACTCCGCTTTGGCCTGGCAGACCTCGACGCCCTTTTCCATGCCGAGGTAGCACGCGGTGTCCCCCTTGGCTTTGAGGAAGCCTGGGGGGAACATCTCCTTGGGGAGGTTGCCGGCGGCCAGGTACGTGTTGGGCGCGCCCGTGTCGATGATGGCGTAGCCGTCCTTGCAGACGGGAGGCTTCTTGCGGTCGGGCGTGGTGCAGACGCGGACCTCCACGACGGGGCCTACGTCGGTCCCCCATCGCACAGCCGCTGCGCCTAGTCCTCGGCGGCTCATGTGCTGCGCCGTTCGGCCGTACCCAGCCCGCGGTGGCTCATGCGTCGCGCCAACACGTGGCCACGAAGTGGATGGCCCGATCCAGCTCCAGGGACGACGCCGCGATCACGGGGTCTCCGGTCTGGGCCGCGTGGGTCACGTACACGCCCTGGGCCCGGGCGGCGTCCACAAGCCGCTTGACGGCCGCCTCGCAATGTCCGAGGCGTGCTTCGGCGACGGCGGCGTTGCCGGCCTCGGCGATCCTGGCGCGCGCCGTTGCGGCGTAGGTCGCGTGTTCCTGGGGGGCGTAGCCAAGGCCGCGGCGTCGTCGGTGTCGCATGATCTCCATTGTGGGGCCAACCTCTGGGGCACCGCAAGTTCCGCGGGACCCGCGGGACTCCACCCGAACTACTAGATCGCGAGGGATTGATAGGTACTAGTAGCTGGCGTCGGTGCCGCACCAACTTTGACGCCGGGCCCGACCGGTGGGACGCTAGACCCCTGGAGGTCTGGTATGGCGATTTTCCTTGGTGGACGAGTGCTCCCCCCTGGGACCGATGTGTCGCGCCTGATGCGCGCGGGGCATCGGGGGCCGCTCGTCGACCTCCGCGGCTTCGCCGGGACGGCCCCCGCGTTTCCCGCGGCGGCTTGCGGCACGGTACGCGAGATGTACGCCCAGACCAACGTGCCCAAGACGCTCCTGGATCTCCGGTACAACCCCGATGCGCCGCACCCGCGCGGGGCGGGGGCGCTCGAAGACCGCTGGACCGTGAAGTTCGACAACGGCGCGACGCACGTCTTCACCCTGTACGACCGTACGGATGGGGGGATGCGCTACCTCGTGGGCCCCGTGCACAACACCGACGGCAAGGTGGTCGGCGCGCTCCTGCTCCGCACCATGGGGGAGACGTTCGCCGGTTACTTCGTGAGCAAGAGCGGGACGAAGTGGGATCGGGCCGTCGCGCTCACGCCTTCGGGGGCCGGGTTCACAGTGCTCTGGTACAAGTTCGGTACGTGTCCCGACCAGAAGGTTACCAGTGCGCTGTTCGCCACGGGCACGCGCGGCGCCGTGTTTGTCAAGGCCGGGGCCGGGGCTGGGGCTGGGGCTGGGGCTGGGGCTGGGGCCAACGATGGCTGCGAGAAGTGCAAGGCATGCATTGACGAACCCCTGAAGAACATGCAGTGGTGCGCGACGCACCTCTCGTCCACGTGCGTCGAGTGCCTCAAGAACGCGGTGCTGCCCGGCGGCGGTGGCCTACCTGGCGGCGGTGGCCTGCCTGGCGGCGGTGGCCTGCCTGGCGGCGGTGGCCTGCCTGGCGGCGGTGGCCTGCCGGGCGGCGGTGGCCTGCCCGGCGACGGTGGCGCGGTCGCGCCGGCCGGGTGGGGGGTCGGGACGTGGGTGGGGGTCGGCGCGGTCGCCTTGGCCGCCGTGGTGGGCGTGGTCGTGCTCGCGCGCAAGCGCTAAGGGCGCGGAGGACTAGGTATGGCGATCTTCCTCGGTAGGCACGTGCTCCCCCCTGGGACCGACGTATCGCGCCTGATGCGCCCCGGATCTCGCCACCCCCTGGGTGCGTACGATCCCGTTGCCGCGCTCAAGAAGGGCGTGGAAGATATCGTCGATGAGGGGCTTGACGCGGGTAAGACGCTCATCCAAGGCGAGGTGGACGAGTTCCTTGGGGGAGGCGACGGCAAGGGTGGTACGCCGCGGCGACCTGGGGCGCAAACCATCGCGGATCTCGAACGGGGTGACCTTACCCAGGGGGACACGATCACAACCGCGATCGGGCCGCTCAAGGTTGGGGGTGTCGCCTACAGGACGATCAAGGGCAAGGAGTACAAGGAGTTCCAGCTCGAACTGCCGCCGGGCTACGGGTTCTCCGAGACGGTGGCGAAGCGCGTCTCCAAGAAGGGGTCGATCTTCTACACCGTCAGCTACGTGGTCACCCCTGGGGGTTCCAGCGGCCGCCCGATCAACCTGACGTACCAGGGTGCGCCCTGGAATGGGTTCGTGCGCGGCCCGTCGAACGTCAAGGTCGCCTACAAGCCCGCTGGTGGCAAGAGCGCGCTGCTGTTCAAGACGTTCGGTGGGGACCCGGAAGGGACGGTGATCCGCGGGAGCGACCAGCTCTACACGGGATCGATGAATGAAGGGTCGACCGAGGAGCAAGTCTTCCTCGCGGCTGAGCGCGCCGAGTCTGCCGCTGCGGAGGCGTCGGCCAAGGCGGGGCGCTCCGGGGGCGCGATCTGGGAGGATGCCGCCCTTGCCTTGGCCACGGTGCTCGTCACGAGCTTCAATGCCCGCAGCTTCTCCGGCATCCCCGCGGGCTTCCAGAAGATGACCGACAAGGGAACGGTGGATGCCGTTCTTGGCGGAAAGCGCCCTGGTACCGCCTACGACCCCGGCCAGCGCCAGGCCGACGAAGGGGCCGGGGGCGGTGGCGGAAACGGGGGTGGTCCGCCGCGCACCTCGACAACCACGACGGGTTGGGGGGTCGGGACGTGGGTGGGGATCGGTGCCGTAGCGCTGGCGGGCATCGTGGGGGTGATTGCCCTCACCCGCAAGCGGCGCGCCCCGTCCCTGTCCGCGTACCACCGCTACTAGGGGCGGTATGCCCCGGCCAACGCCGCGCTGGGTCTGGTGGGTCGCGGGGACCGGGCTCGGTCTGCTGCTCCTACGGATCCTCGGGAAGCCCGCGGTCATCCAGGGGCTGCTCGTCTCGTATGCCGGCAAGATCCCGCGGGGCGGGCAGTACAAGTTCCTGCGAGCCGACGGGCGTGTCCACAAGGGCATCGACGTGTTCGCGCCCGAGGGTACTGCTGTAGCCGCGGCCGAACGTGGCAGGGTGGAGTACTCCGGGATCATCCAGGGATTCGGGGAGGTCGTGGTGGTAGACCACCCTCAGTTCGGCGTCCGATCCCTCTACGCGCACCTCTCGAAGCGCTACGTGGCGGTGGGGCAGGAGGTAGCGCAGAACGACCTCGTGGGGGCCGTAGGTAGGACCGCCAACGACCCGGACGGGTGCGGGCGATACTTCTGCTCGTCCGCACCGCACCTCCACTTCGAGGTGATCACGGACGCGGGCCCGATCAACCGTTCCCGTTCGCGCACCTCACCGCTGGCGTGGCTCGCAGACGTCGGGATGGCCCCCTACGCCGCTCCTGCGGTCGCTTGATGCGGGCCTCTCCTACGAAGATCGTGTTGGCCTTGGCGGCGTGGGAAGGTTTCTGGTGGCTATGGCAGCAGGGCGAGCGGAAGCGCGGCTTTGCCCGCGCCCACGCCCTGGCCGTCAGCGCGGGGAAGCCGCTTCTTGTGGTGGGGGAGCCGGACGGGGAGTACCCATGCGGGGACGTCACCGTCGATATCCGCGCACGGTCGGTGTGCCCGAACTACGTCCAGCGTTCGGTCGAAGACCTCTCGGTCTTCCGGGCCAAGCAGTTCGGCGCGGCTTTCGTCTCCTGCACCTTGGAGTTCACGTGCGCGCCCGAGTTGGCGCTTGCGGAGCTTCATCGGGTCGCGGATCACGTGGTGGTCGTGGCGAACAAGCCCTGGCGCTTGGTGAGCTTCCTTGTCCCAGGCAGGAGGTGGATCATGGCGGGTAGCCGTCCCGCGTTCCCGCTCCCCTGGGGCCACTGCAACCTCCCAGGGCGCTACGGTACCGAGAAGACGTCGTGATCCTGGGTGAAGCGCCACTAGCGCCGAATGCTGCGGCGCGCGCACGCGTGCAACCATTGTCCTCCCGCAGGCCGGGCATGCAGGCCCTCCCCAAGGTAGCGCTCGCAGTGGTGGCGTGGGAGGGTTTCTGGTGGCTCTGGCAGCAGGCGGAGCGCAAGCGGGGCTACGCGCAGGCAAAGGCCCTGGCGGATGCCGCAGGGAAGCCACTCCTCGTCATCGGGGAACCTGATGGCGAGTACCCGTGCGGCGACGTCACGGTGGATATCCGGGCGAAGTCCGCCTGCCCCAACTACGTCCGGCGTTCCGCGGAGGACTTGTCGGTCTTCAAGGACAAGCAGTTTGGGGCGGCGTTCATCTCCTGCACGTTGGAGTTCACCTGTGCGCCGGAGCTGACCCTCCGCGAGCTGCACCGGGTCGCGGATCACGTGGTGGTCGTGGCGATCAAGCCCTGGCGCTTGATGAGCTTCCTTCCCCCCGGCCGGAAGTGGATTTTGGCAGCCGGCCGTCCCGCGTTCCCGCTCCCCTGGGGCCACTGCAACCTCCCAGGCCGCTATGGAACGGAGAAAGCCACGTGATCCTCGGAGAAGCCCCCTTGGCTCCCGCTGGCGCAGATCGCGAGCGTGTTCTGCACCAGGCGAGGCCTCTGCACCAGGCGCATGGTAGTCGCCACTTGGGCTTCGGGTACGTCTACTACGCCCTGACCCGGGTCTACCGCCCCAACCACGTCTTGGTGATCGGGTCGGGGCACGGGTTCTCCCCCGCGTGCTTCGCTCTTGGGTGCAAGGAGAACGGTCGGGGCCACGTGACGTTCGTGGACCCGTCGTTCAAGTGGGGGCGCGACACCTCCCTACCATGGGGAGGGGCCGGGAACTGGGACGACCCGAATGCCGTTCGCGAGCGCTTCGCGGCGCTCGGGATCGACAAGCACGTACGTCATGCCAAGGAGTTCAACTACGAGTTCTTCCCGCGCTACGCGCAGCGCGGGCTCCCCCCAATCGACCTGGCCTTGATCGACGGCGACCACTCCTATGAAGGGGCCCGCTACGACTTCGTGGAGACTCGCAAGCGTGCCCGACGTGGGGCCCTGATTTTGCTCCACGACGTGGAGAATCCTGCCGAGTGGTTTGGGCTCATGGGGGTCAAGAAGCTCGTCAACGAGATCCGCGCCGCGGGTTTGCCAGTGGTTGTCCTCCCGCAGGACTTCGGCCTCGCGATCGTCCAGATCCCCTAGGGATCGGGCTGCGCTGCTCAGTTCCTCAAGCCTAGGATTCCACCACCGACGTACCCGCGGGTGCCGTAGAGGCGGGCAGAAAGGTCTTCGCCGCGTGCCGGCCGGAGACCGGAGATACCTGCGGGCTGGAACGGCGCGCAGGCCGGAGTGGCCTTGGCAACCACGGGGTGCAGGGAAGCGCACAGCTTCCTTTGCCTCTCCTCCGGGCTGTCGGCAACCGACACCTTCGTCTGCGGAGAGAACACAGCGACGTGGCGCTTCAGGGGGGTCGTCCCCCCCGCCGTGAGCTTGCGGATGCCCGCCTCAACGTCGAGGGGGGCGTCGCCGCGCATCTTGCGCCAGACAAGAAACGCCACAACGCCGAGTCCGCCGACACCGACAATGGCAAGGATGGCACGGTTCATAACGGAGAGGTTCTCACGGAACGAGCACGCGCTCCAAATTTGGAGCTGCAGTGGGCGATTGGGCGCTCCGGAGTCGTGGGGGCGCCGCGACCTCCCAGGTCGCTACGGTACGAAGCCGGCCTAGACGAGGGTTATCGGCATTCCGTTCCCCGAAGCGGTAAGAATCAGGCACTGAGCCCGCTCTCCCTGCTCGGTTCCTGCTTCAACGACCCCTCTAGACGACAGGAATCCGGTTCGCGAGACCCTTGCAGCGCACGGTCCACGTTCCCAGGAGGACGTGGCCTTCTAGGAGCGCGATCGCGGCAACGACTTCGGCCGGAGCAGGCATGAGGGATCCGGCCATGGCCCAGTCGCGGGCAGTGCGGTACGCGGCTTTTGCGTCAGCCGGTTCCACGCGCCGAGCGCTCGTTGTGGGACAGGCTGCTTGTGCCGCGGCGCGGTTGAACTTCCCCCCGATATGCTTCCAGCGCGCTACCAGATCCTCGCCCTCCGGTACGCTAGCCTCGGCGGTGCGCTTCCAGAGGAACCAACCCACGGCACTGACCACGAGCACGCCGAGGGCGATCAAGAGGCCGCGAGGTGGGCCGGGGTTTCCGAGTCCATCGTATGGGTACGGGTTCCGCGACATTGGTGGTGGCCTCCTTGGTCACGCCTGGTAGGGGGAGACTCGGGTGTACTCGATGAGGGTGAGGACGTCGCCCGCTGTGCCCCGGATGGCCCACAGGGGGATGTTGGGCTCCAGGGTGAGGTCCATGACGGAGCCGACCGGGAGTGCGAAGGCGTTGGTGGAGAGGACGTCGGGGGAGAACCCGAGGTAGGCGGGGCCGCCTGTCGCGGCGCTTAGCGCCAGCGTGAACTTCCGCCAGACGTTGAGGGGCTCGACGACAATGATCGCGCCCGCCCCGAGGGATACCGCTTGGACGCGCTGTGCCACGTCTCCATGGTACGCCGAGCCTCGCGGGGCGCAAGTTCTCCCGCGGCGGTTAGTGTTGTATAAGACCGAAGGGCTGTCGCGTAAGACACCGCGGCCCGACCAACTTTGCGCCCCGAGAGGCCCCATGCCACACTTGGCCCATGCCAAGCCTGCCCAACGTAGAGGCCCGGAGCCGTGTCTACGGGTTGGAGAGCGCGCTCGCAGAGCGGGCGGTGTATCTCCTCGACAAGCTCTCGCGCTGCACGCTGCGCCCGTACGTGCTGACGACGAACTCCAACAACCTCACGCAGGCGGCCATCACGGACATGACCCTGGCCGACCTCCGCAACCAGGCGGAAGGGCCATTCATCGTCACCAAGATCCGGATGTTCACCGCGGCATCGCTCGGCGCGTCGGCGGCTGGGGCCCTATTCTCGAACGTCAGCATCCAGATCATCGACCAGAAGGCCGACGTGACGTTCTTCAAGAACACCCTCAACCTGTCGGTGTTCGGGTCGTTGCGGAGCAACACGCTGTACCTCGACCGGCCGTACGTCCTGGGGAAGCTGCACGGGTTCCTGGTGCAGCTCACCGAAGGCAACGTCAACGGGACGACCGACGTGTACATCGCCTTCCATGGCGAGGTGGTCGCCGGGGACATGACGGCCGAGGAGGTTCGGGAGGCGATCGCCCTGGGCGTCTACCCGTTGGCCGGACGGCAGACGTCCCCCTGGGACCAGGTCGCGCTGGTTGGCTCCCTGTTCGGGAAGCGCCCGCCGCGCCTCGTAGGTGAGGTCGACGATCTGCTCCAGGACCTCCGCCTGCGAGTTGCGCGACTCCGGGAGATCCTGCGGGCCGCGGACTACCAAGCCTACGGGCTCGGGAGCCTCACCTCGAACCTGGCGCAGAACGCGATCACCCCGATGACTCGGGAGGACCACCGCAACGACCAGCGGGGACCGTTGGCGATCCAGCGCATGCGTATCCTGACGGCGACGTCTTTGGGAGCCTCCGCGGTCACGGCGATCTTCTCGAACATCTCGCTCTTCATCAAGTCCATCGACGAGGTGTACGACATCACGGACCAGTTCACGCTGGCCCCCGTGCTCGTCTCGCGGGCGGACAACTCCCTGGTCTTCGAGCACCCGCACATCCTCGCGTTCGGGAGCCCCATGCAGACGACGCTGCGCGAGGAGAACGTCGATGGGACTACCGACGTGGACGTCGCGTACCTCGGGGAGGCCGTTCGTGGTGTATCCCAGGCCGACCTCCGAGCCGCTGTGGCCCTGGGGCTCTACCCGCTGATGGAGCGGGTGCGGAATTGATGGCCGCGGGCCTCCATCGCGGCGCGGCGCGAATGGCCGTGGGGCTTCGCCACGAGGCACACCGATGATCCTGGGACGCATCGCCGATCAGCCCGTTGAGCCGCTGAGCAGGGGGCCAAGCGCGCCTCTCCCCGAGCGTCTCCCCGAGCTGGACTTGAGCTTCGGGGTAGACCCGCGGGTCTGCGACCGTGCTGTCCACCTCCTCGACAAGCTGCGGCGGTCGGAGATGTTGCCGTTCGGCTCGGAGAGTCGCGTGGCGTCGGTCACCGGGGGGAGCTACGGGATCCTGGAGATCAGCGACCTCAAGAACCCGTTCAAGGGTCCTTGGGTGATGTCCCAGATGCGCGCGTGGGGCGGGACCACCGTGGCGGGTTCGGCTGCAGGGGCAGTCCCTGGGAACCTCGCCCTGCGGATCATCGACAACGACCGGGCCAAGCCCCTGTCGAAGAACGCGATCCTCCTGGCGGGCCTGTTCGCTCTCGACTCGAATACGTGGGAGCTGGACCGCCCGCACGTATTCGCCCCGGCTGCCTCGATCTTCGCCAGGCTAGAGAACCCCGGAGGCGCAGGCACCGGCGCGTACGTGAGCTTCCTCGGGGAGGTTGTCCTCGGCAACGCGATCACGGCAGCGGAAGTTCGGGAGGCCATCGGCCTCGGGATCTACCCGACGGCGGCGTGGCGCTCCGGGGTCTGGACGAACAGCGTGCTGCTCCCGTTGCTCCTCTCCGACGAGCCGGTTTGTGCCACGGCCGAGGGGGAGGCCCTGCGGTGGGAGCTGCGCGCCCGCGTGGGGATGCTGCGGTGGAAGCTGGCGACGGCCCAGGTTCGTCCCCAGGCCCTCATGGGTTACGTCCAGGATGTCCCTGCGTCGTCGTCGCGCCCATTCCAGATCGCGACGCTGCGAAACGATAGCGGTTTCCCGGTGCTCCTCAACAAGGTCGTCTTCGGGACGGTCTCCGCCGACGCGGCGTCGGCTGTTGGTTCGGTGTTCTCCAACATCTCGATCAACATGTTCCTGACCGGTGGGGCGCAGGAAGACCGCTACATGACCTGGCGGCGTATCCTCCTGCCAACCCTCGTAGACCGGAGCACGAACACGTGGATGTTCGAGCGCCCCGTCTTGGTTCGCCCGGACGAGGCCTTCAAGGTAGAGGCCCTCGAAGGGGGGATCAACGCTACCACGGACGTCTACGTTGGCTTCCAGGGGTTCGTAGCGGAAGGGTTGTCGGTCGACGAGGCGCGTGAGTGCGCTAGCCTTGGCCTGTTCTCGGCCTGGCGGCGCTCGGGAGACTAGACCATGATCATGGGCTTCGATGGGCTTGCGAGCTTGAAGGCGGCCAGGGATGGGATCGCCCCAATGCCCGACGGCGTGGGGGCGCGCCTGCGCCGTATCTACCAGGTGGCCTACCGCGTCCCGCCGACCAACGCCACGGCAACGGCGCAGACGGCCCTTCAGCGTTCGCGGCTCCAGCCTGGGCTTGTTCGCCGGACGCAGCGCGACACCAGGTCGATCGTCTCCATGGGCAACGGCGACCTCCGGGATCGCCTGCACCAGACGTTCTTCCCCTCGCCCTACGACCACCAGATCCACGACTGGGGCCGTGATCCCGCCTCCGACTTCCTGGAGCCCCTGTCGACCGGCTCGGTCGGTGGCGAGTCCTACTCGGGCGGCGGGATGCTGTCGCTTGGTGGCTACAGCATCGCCGAGATCAATGGCCTCGCCCGCGCCGAGGGGCTCGGTGGTCGCGGCTCCTGGTGGAACCTTTGGGCAGAGACAGAGACGCAGGACTTTCCGCGCGGTGCCTCTTGGGTGACCAAGTACGAAGGTGGGACGTTCTACGTGCAGGATCCTGGCGGGCGCAACTGGACGGCGCGCAGGGACGAGTTCACACCCCACAGCGAGGAAATGGTGGGGGACAGCGGCTACGTAGTGGCCGCGCACCGCGGTGGCAAAGAGGTATTCATCCCGCAGAACCTGGCGATCACTTCGGGTCTCCTCCCACCGGCGCAGACGGAGCGCGAGAAGGAGCAGAAGCGGGCCAGTGGGGGCAACGGTACGCCACCGTTGGTCGACGTGCCCTGGTTGGACAGCGCGGGCGTGTGGCTCCGGGCGAACTCCACGCTGGTGGGGGTGGCGGCCGCCGCTGGAGTGGTCTTGCTCCTCTGGGCCGGGTCGCGCCGATGAGGATCGGTTACCCCGGCGGCGGACTTCTGGGGTTGGCCGGTTCGGCGCTGTCCCGCGGGGCTATGCGCCAGCCCTCTATCAAGCCTGGGGAGCGCCTGGAGCTGATCGGGTTCGAGCGCGCCCCTGGGGATCTCGCGTGGTTTGCTCGCGTGCGGCGCCCTACGCAAGCGGTCCCCTACGAGGCGCTGATCCCTTCCGGGGTGGCCGTCAAGCTGGGGTTGACCACCCAGGCGGTCGTGGATGATCTAGCACGCCAGACGACGCCCGAGAAGCTCCAGGTAGAGGCGCAGCGGATGTCGCGCCAGGCCCGTCTGGACGCGGTTCGCCACGCCGAGGAGGTCGTCAGCAACATCGCGTGGTGGGTCAAGGAGTACTGGTACATGCCCTGGGGGTTCAGCCTCGGGGTTATGGAGGAAATCTGGCCGGGGGCCGGGGGGCAGATCGCCGAGGATATCCTCCGCAACCTCTGCCTGAACCAGGTGACCGGGCTCCCGGCCCAAGTCCTCGGGGCCTGTGACCTCCCTGGGATCAAGAGGGACCAGGGGTTTCCGTGGCTGTGGGTCGCCATCGGGGGCGCGGTCTTCCTGTTCTTGGGCGGGAGGGTACTTGGGGGCTATGCGGCCATCCGGCGCGCAAGGGTCGACGAGTTGAGGTTGCGTACGCCCGCAGTACCCTCGCGCGCGGAGGTAGCGCGATGAACCAGGACATCAAGGCCGGTATCGTCCTCAAGGGCCTTGCCCACCTCGGGCGGGCGCTTGCCGTGGCGTTTGCGCCGACGACGGCGGGGCCCGCGGGGCAGCCCGGCGCGCCGTCGGCTCCCAAGGGAAAGTGCCCGCACTGTGGGAAGCCCCACGGGGTAGGCGGGTGCCCCCACTGTGGGAAGGCCCACGCCGCGCACTAGGAGGTATCTTGGCGACAAACGTGACGGGGCGGCGGCGGGACGACCGGGCGCAGCTCCTGTGGCCCGACGGGATGATGCAGCGCGCGGCGCAGCGCGCCGTCAAGCCCATCACCGGGACGTGGCGCTCCGGCGGCACGGGCAACCGGGGGGAGGCCTACGTCCTGTTTGTGGTTGAGCAGAACGGCAAGATCGTCGCCACCGATATGGACCGCCACGGCCAGATGGTCGGGCGGGTCTCCCGCGGTCAGGACGGGCGTGCCATTGTCCAGGGCACGTTCGCACGGTCCGACGGCACCCGCGGGTCGTTCCAATGGGTCGTCGCCCCCCACGGCGGCACGTTCGACGGGATCTGGCGCGCGGGTGGGCGCCAGGGATCCTGGGACGGCGTCAAGCAGGGCGACGGGATCCACAGGGAACTGCTGGCCTACCTGGTCGACCGGCAGGCCCAGCTTCGCGGCGCTGGCCTCGCGCGTGATCCCGCCCTGGGGGCGATGGGCCTCGCGGGCGTCGACATGTGCGACGCCAAGGTCTTCGGCGTGAAGATCGGCAAGGTCCCCTGCGGCTTCTCGGCCGAGGGTCCTGGAGGTTCCAAGATCGAGGTCAACCGCCGCGGGATCGAGGCCAAGCCCCCGAGCCTGGAGAAGATCATCGAGGAGACCGTAGGGACAGGCGGGCCTGGCGTGACTCCACCCGCGGATACGGGCGAGACTCCGGTCGAGCGCAGCTCGAAGTTCCTCAAGATTGCCCTGGGCGTCGCGGTGGTGGGGTCCATCATCGGTCTCTTCGCCTACGCAAGGACGCGAAAGGAGCCTGCCGGTGCCCAAGCGTGACGTGTGTGCTGGTCCCTGGGCCAGTTCAACCGCCGTAGATGTCTGGCTCGCCAAGACGAAGGTGAAGACCCCCGCGGGGGCGCGCGCCTGGGCAACCGCGCACAAGAAGAAGGCCTACAAGGTCACCACGAACAAGGCGGGGACGTTCTTCGTCGTGCGCCTCATCCCCGTGGCCAAGAAGTTCAAGTGTTACAGATACATGGCCTGGGTTGACCAGGGCCGTACCCGCTTCCTGGTGGGGGGTGATCCCAAGAAGAGGGCCCGTTGATCCAAGGCGCCATCGCGGGGCCTGGCGGGGGCCGCCTCGTAGGGCACTGGTGTGGCACCAAGGCTCCCGTGCTGCGGGGCCTCAACGACCCGCGCCCGACCATCCGCAATATTGCTGCGGTGCTGTTGGGGCTGGGCGCTATCGTGGCCCTTTGGACGGCACGGCAGCGGTGATCACGCTCGCCGAGTACACGGTGGCGGCCGAGCAGGTGCAGCGGGCCCGCGAGATGATGTTGTTCGCTGCCGTGGGCGGGGCTACCTCAGCGGCGACGGCGTTGCTGTGGCGTGACCCGCGAGGCGGGCGCAAGGCTCTCGGGTACGTGGTGGGGGCCGCGGTGTTCGCCGCCGGGATGGCGGGCATGACGTACTACTTGGCGGTTCGGAGGCGCGACACGACTACTTGACAGGGAGGCTCGCAGTGCACTACCCTTCCTGGATGCGCACACACCCACTTACCTGGCCGCCGCGCAGTGGCCGCCCCCTACGTTTCCGGCACCACCGCGGGGCGCGCCTCTTGGGAGTAGCCCTCGTCGCCCTCGTCCTGGGGTACCTCGCCGGACGAGCCCTCGCCGATACCCACGACACGGCCTCGGGGGCAATGGTCGAGGCGATGGTGCGCGTCGCACAGCGCGTCGACCTCTGCGAAGTGGCCTTGGAGTGGTCCGAGGCCGACCGCCTCGACGCGCAGACAGCCCTGGGGGAGATCCTCCAGGTCCGACGCGCGGCCGTGGTGCGCACGGTCGACGTTATCCGCGAGAACTCGTGGCTCTGCGGGGCCGGAGCGCGGCGGTTACCGAGGGCTCCTGTGCCGCCCTCGCCCGGAGTCGACCCCGCATCCTCGCTGGGGCCGAAACTAGCGCAGACCGCCCTTTAGGGACATCATTGCCCCTATGGGCTCGTGGCAAAGCGGGGGCCAAAGGGCAGAGCCGCCGTGGGGGGGTAGCTCCGGGAGCCCCGAGCGGTGCGTAGAGGCCTTCGTCGCGCGCGACACCGCGAAGCTCCCCAGGCAGTGCCGCTACACCAAGACCGACCTTGCCCGCGTAGGGTTTGACCTCCCGGTCCTGGCCTTCTGGTCGTACCACCAGCCGATTGCTTTCTGGCGCCCGGGGAAGCGGCGCCTGATCGAACTGGACTGCCGCGACTATTCCCTCGTGACCGCGGGCCACCGCGGCCTTGTTTTCCGGGCGGCCCGCAGGGCAGGGATCCCGGTGGTCTGCGCCCCGCTACCTGTCCCGGTGACCTTCGGGCCCCACCGCGAGGGCGAACTGTCCTCGAAGGAGCGGTGGGTGGCGGCGACCTACACCGCCCCGCATCGAGTCCCCGGCGTAGTCGCGGCGCGACGCGCCGAGCAGGCCGCAGGGGCGCGCTGGCATGCCAAGGAGATCCCCTACGAAGAGGTGACCGCGGCGCGCCAGAATTTCCGAGACTTGGAAGTCGCTGCTGCGGCGCGCTATGCCGAGCGCGTCGCCAAGCGGTACGCCCGTGTAGTAGCACGTTCGCGCCCGGACGAGGTGGCCGCCGTGACGTGGGATCCTACCACAGGAGAGTTTTCCTCATGAGAACAAGCCTCG
>ERZ1292625.2475-Hain-H41-01um-R1-2475-length-16974-cov-5_pt1 | contig 15525 bp, 26 predicted proteins | sample MGYA00564400_ERZ1292625 | MGnify/ENA primary metagenome ERZ1292625 (study PRJEB36523, sample SAMEA6512639) | groundwater metagenome | collected 2019-01-08 | study: AquaDiva: Metagenomics assemblies of 32 groundwater samples | reverse complement strand
CCCGCCGGGGCGCCGAGGTGGACTTCGATCGCGCGGTCTGCGGCGCCACGGTGGCGCCGAACGCGAAGGTCGCAGCCTACTGCGCCAAGATCGCGCCGCCCGTCGAGAGCCCCGCACCGTGAGGCCCGAGCCAACCATCGCCCGGCTCTCCCGGACCTTCGACGCGCTGATCGCCGCCGTCTTCGCAGGGACCGGGCTCGTGCTCCTCTTCTCCCTCTGCGGCTGTACGGTCCCGTACTGGCAGACCGACGAGGTCGTCCTGGGAGTCGAGTTCGACTGGGGGAAGCAGGAGGATCGCCAGACCGCCGACGAGCTGCTCTGCTTCTGCGCCGCAGCCATCGGGAACGGCCGGCTGCTCACCGGGGCCCGGGTGAAGTTCACCGACGACGTGGACGGTGACTGCCAGCCGGCGCCACCCGAGCGCGGGCCGATCGGCGGCTGCTGGAGCACGCTCCTCGACGACATGGTTTTGCTGGCGCCCGCGTCGCGGCTCACGGAGACTGCGCTCTGCCACGAATTGGCGCACCGGGCTCGCTTCTACGCGAAGGGGCAGATGCCGGGCGCCGAGGACTACTACCACTGCGACCGGGCCCTCTGGGACCAGCTCGGCGTGGATGCAACCGGTCCCTGTCCGCCGTAGCAGGAGGAGGAAGCACATGAGGACGATGATTGATTCGTTGGGGCACGTCGTGAACCGCGGGATCCTGCCCGCGCTGATCGGGGCCGTGCTGGTGCTCGCGTTCCAGGGCCCCGGCGCGACGGCCAGCCCGGACCCGATCCGGCAGGTGCCGCAGGAGATCCGCGACGCCGTCGGGGAGCGCGTTGAGGACGCCGGGCTCCGCGCGCAGTTCGACGCCGCGCTGGCGGAGGCACAGCGCACGGAGACCGCGCTCAAGCAGGTCAACGAGGCGCTCACCGGCGCCGCCGCCCCCGCTCGAGGCTCCGCGGCGAGGGAGACGCTCCTGGAGGCGCGGTTCGCCGCGAAGGTCGCCTACGAGGGGGCGCTCAACCGGCTCCTCCCGCTCGCGGAGGCGCAGAAGGCCGCCAACGAGGCGGCGCAGCAGGCCGCCGTCGCCGCCGACGAGGCGTTCGACAAGGCGCGCTGCACGGCGGAGCCGCGAGCCGAGGATGCCCAGGTCGAGTTCTGCGCGCGGCGCGGCATCGAGGTCGCGCGCAAGGGCGGCAAGGCTCTGCCGGCGGAGCGGCCGTAGTGGCCCGCCGCCTCCCCCCCGTCGAGATCCGCGTCGGCCAGATCTGGGCGCAGTCCTCGCCCCGGCGCCGCTACTAGATCACCTGCGTCATGGGCGAACTGCCGCACCCCGCGGGAGCGCCGCATGTCCACGTCGAGGGGGAGGATGGAGAGACGGGGCGCGCCGAGACTCTCCCGGCCGCGCTCTTCTCCGAGGGGAAGCTCCGCCTCTACCGGCACGCGCCGGGCTCGGTGTAGCTGTCAACTAGCCGTCTAAGCTCACTCCTGGACCTTGCCGCATCTCGAACAGAGGCGGTAGGATAGTCGGTGAACGGGGCTCCCACCCCGCCCTCTCCAGGAGACACACGATGGCCCTCAATTCCTCCGCGGTGCTGCAGTCGCCGTTCCGGTCCGTCGGTCGGGCCATCGTCGTCTCCGCGGACACCGCGGCCGCCGAGGTCTGGACCCACGACCACAAGCTCGGCGCCTGCCCGAGCGAGATCCGGGTCCTGCTCCGGTCCGTGATCTCGTCGCCGTCCGGCGCGGTTCGGGCCGCGGTCGCGTCCTGGAACGCCTCCCAGGTGGTCATCGGGATGGGCGCGCTGCCCCTCGGCGTCGGCAACGCGATCTTCGACGTGGTCTGCGAGCGGCGCCCCGCGGGCGACTAGCTCCCTGCTCGGCGCGTCCCGCCCGGCGCGCCTGAGCTGCAAGTCTCTCCTGGGGGCGATCCGCAACGCGGCGGGTCGCCCCCTTTCTTCGTAGTACGGAGGTGGTCCCCGTGAAGTTCCCCGACATCGATGGCTTTAGCTCCCCGCAGGAGCGTGCTGAGTTCATCCGGAACGGGCCGCCCGTGCCCCTGCTCGGCCTCTGCATGATCGTCCGCGACGCCGCGGACACGATCGAAGGGCTCCTCGACAGCGTCCTGCGGAAGACGAAGGACGGGAAGCCGGCCTTCGACGAGTTCGTGTTCGTGGACACCGGCTCGATCGACGACACCCGCGAGCGGATCGCCCGGGCGTTCAATTTCTTCGACCTCCCCTACAAGGACGGCCAGCCGGACCTGGCCAACGCGGTCGGGCTGTCGATCTTCCCGGAGTCGGCCGCCGACGGGCCCGTGGTCTGCTACCCCCTGGTGAACGGGGAGCGCGTCCGCCTGGTCCTCGCGCGCTTCGACTGGATCGACGACTTCGCCGCGGCCCGCCAGGCGTCCTTCCTCCTGGGCACGGCGAAGTGGCGCGGCTACCTCGACGCCGACGACACCTTCCCCGACGCCCACAAGCTCCGCAAGGCGCTGGAGCGCACCGCGCGCGAGTCGCCGGAGAGCAACTGCATCTCGTTCCCGTACGACTACGAGCGGGACGCGATGATCCAGGACCCGTGCCGCATGGCTCGCTGGGCAGACGGCTGGCACTGGGAGGACGAGATCCACGAGAGCCTCCGCCGGAAGCCGGCCGGCCCGCGCATGTTCTCGATGTATACCGACATCCCGGTCATCCACGACATCAACGACGCGCGGGCGACCCGCAGCTTCGACCGCAACGTCCGGATCTGCACCAAGATCTACGAGCGCGCGAAGGCCGCGGGCGACACCTTCAAGATGGGGAAGATGGCCTACTTCCTCGGCACGTACGCGAAGGGCGAGCACCGCGACGCCGAGGCCGAGCGCTGGCTGCTGGAGGCGGCGGACCGCCTCGCCTTCTACAACCTCGGCACCTACGCCGCGGTCGAGCTGGGCAAGCTCGCGCTGGAGCGGGGCTTCCCCGACGCCGCGGTCCAGTACGCGGCCCGGGCGATGGCCACGACGCCGGAGCTGCCCGAGGGCCTCTCGCTCCTCGCGGTGGCCCACTACATGCGCCGCGACATGCCGCGGGCGGTCCACTTCTTCGATCTCGTCGCCACCCACCAGACGGCGGTGATGCTCTCGACGAACGACCTCGTCTGGAGCCGCGGGATCGTCAACGCCTACGCAGCCCTCGCCTACCTGGCGATGGACCGCGACGCCGACGCGAAGGCGCGGCTCGCCGCGATCCCGGAGCCGCTCCAGACGAAGCCCGCGGTCCAGGCGCTCTACACCGAGGCGCGGATCGCCTGCTCCCAGCGGGACGGGCTCCAGCGGCTCAAGGCCCTCTGGGAGTACCTGATCTGGGACACCGAGGCGTCGCAGGCGCTCCGGCTGCTCAAGGAGCTGACCCCCTCCGCCATCTCCGACCACCCCACCGTGCAGCGGATGATCCGCTTCACGGAGCAGAAGATGGTCCACCTGCGGTCCTGGGAGGACTACCAGAAGACCTACGCTGCGATCCCGGACGCGGCCTACCACACGCCCGACTCGCACAAGCTGATCGCCATCTCCTCGGGCCGGGCGCTCGCCATGCGCGACTGGGCTGCGGCGCTGCCGAAGGAGGGCCCGCCGGTCTACGTCCTCGCCATCGGGATCCAGGACGGGCTGATCGAGGCGGAGATGCTGGCCGCCGCTCCGCGCCTGCGGATCGTCGCCTGCGACGTGGCGCCCCAGGCCACCGGCGACATCGCGAAGCTCGCGGAGCGGTTCCCGGGGCGCGTCGAGCACCAGCAGATCGTGCGCAGCCACTACGACTGGCCGAGGTGCCCGGCCGGGATCGACCTCACGGACTTCGAGGGCTACGACGCGATCGTCATCTTCGAGGTGCTGGAGCACCTGCCCGACGATCAGTGGGCGCTGGAGGAGCTGCACTTGCTGCTCAGCCCCACGGGGACGCTCTTCCTCTCCTGCCCCGTCGCCGCCTACTGGGTCGAGGAGTACCTCACCGATCCGCGGAACGCGCCGTCCTACTACGGGCACGTCCGGGCCTACAACCCGTCGGCGCTCTGGCGTCTGTTCGCGAAGAACGGCTTCGAGGGGACGCTCTACACGACCGACAACGACAGCACCTTCCTCGCGGTGATGCAGCACCAGCGCCCGGCCCTGCGGCTCCCGGAGAGCCGCGTCACCACGCTCCTCGGCGACATCCTGGGCGAGGCGCGGGAGGAGCCGCGCGACATCGGGATCTACGTCCCGGGCACGCCGCAGCCGTTCGACGCCGAGAGCCTCACGACCGGCTTCCTCGGGGGCTCCGAGGAGTGCGTCGTTCACCTCGCGGCCGCGCTCGCGAAGCGGGGCCACCGCGTCACCGTCTACGCTCCCCGGGCGCGGCGGACCGACGGGCGGACGCTCCACGGCCACGCCGGGGTGCTCTGGCGCACGCCGGAGGACTTCGACGCCGGGGGCACCGCCCATGAGGCGGTCCTCTTCTGGCGCTGCCCGGATCTCCTCCTGGACCCGGGAGTGCGCGCCGCGAAGTACGTGCGGGCGCTCTGGCTCCACGACGCCTCCTACCACGCGGCCCCCGAGGCGTACCGGGCGGCCGACAAGGTGATCGTCCTCTCGCAGGCCCACGCCGAGGCGATCACCGCCGGCGACGGCTACCCGGGCCCGTTCGCGCTCGCGCAGAACGGGATCGACGCGGCACAGTTCCCGCCGCTCACCGAGGAGGGGGAGAGGGACCGCGACCTCTCGAAGGTGATCTACTGCTCCTCGCCGGACCGGGGCCTGGAGCGCCTGATCGACGAGTGGCCCGCGATCCGGGAGGCGGTCCCGGCCGCGACGCTCGACATCTACTACGACTGGACGAGCTTCCGGCACCTCTGCCCGGAGGCCGCGGAGCGGCTCACCGCGAAGGTCGAGGCGCTGGCCGGCGAGGGCGTGACCTTCATCGGCGGCGTCTCGCAGCCGGTACTCCACGCGGCGATGCGGCGGGCCGGGACCTGGTGCTACCCCAACTCCGGGAGGATCGAGACCAGCTGCATCACGGCGATGAAGATCATGGCCTCCGGCTGCTGGCCGATCGCGGCGCAGGGTGGCGCGCTCCCGGAGACCCTCGGGGGCCGCGTGGTCCCGGGGCTCTACGACGCGACGATCGACACGGCCGGCGGGCGAGCCGCGCTGCGCGACGCGCTGATCGGTGCGCTCCTCAAGCCGGAGCCCTTCGCCGAGCGACTGGTCATGCACCTGGAGGCCGTCGAGCGCTACGACTGGCGCGTCACCGCGGGGAAGTTCCTCGAGCTTCTCTTCGGCGGTGCCCGGTGATCTCGCAGCTGCGCCTCGCGCTCCCGCGGCTGATCACGACGCTCCACCAGATCGAGCTGTCCTCGAAGTGCCAGCTCAAGTGCGTCTACTGCCCCTCGCCGACGATGAAGCGGCCGCAGGGGTTCATGGCGCGCGAGCACTTCCTGGCGTCGCTCGACTGGGTCCGCTTCTTCGTCCGGCGCGGGACGCAGGGGGAGCTGAACCTGGCGGGGACCGGGGAGAGCACGCTCCACCCGGACTTCCCCGAGTTCATCGGCCTGGCGCGCGCGGCGCTCGGGCCGGTGCAGGCGCTCCTCTTCCCGACCAACGGGATCGCGCTCACCGAGGAGATCGTCGAGGCGTGCGTCCGGCACGACTGCCGGGTCTACGTCTCGCTCCACCAGGGCTCGCGGGCCGGGATGCCGGCGATCCAGCTGGCGAAGCGCCGGGGCGTCCTGGCGGGCTACTCCGTCGATGCCGCGGTGCAGCCGACGGACTGGGCCGGCCAGGTGAAGGACTGGCCCGTGTCGTTCACCGAGGAGACCCGCTGCCCCTGGATCCGGGAGGGCTGGTGCATGGTCCTCTCGGACGGGCGGCTCACGACCTGCTCGTTCGACGCCGAGGGCGCCGGGGTCGTCGGGCTCGTGACGGACGCGCCGGGGAGCCTCTCGGTCGCGCCCTACTCCCTCTGCGCCAGCTGCCACCAGCAGATCGGCGTGATCGGGCACGAGCAGTGGGGCCCCGCCGGGATGCCGCGGCACCTGCTGCCGATCGTCCCGGGGTAGGAGGTCCAGCCGTGATGTCTCCTCACCGACATGCGGCACCGCGGCGGATCTTGACCCTGCTCCTGGTCCCCCGGGGCGGGGTCGAGCGGTCCATCGCGGCACCCCAGCTCCCCAGCGAGCCGGTGCTGCCCTGGATCCGCCTGACCCTCGCCGGGGGCGGCGCGGAGATCCTCATGGTGCTCTGCGACCGCCGGGGGGACACCCTGATCTACGTCGAGGCCCAGCCCGTGTAGGTGCTGTCAAGGGGCACTGTGGTATAGTTCCGGGTGGATCCGGAGCCCCGCCCCGCCACGGCGCTCCCCTGACAGGGAGATGCACCGTGGCCAAGCAGCTCAACAGCGGGTACGCCTACGAGTCCAGCGCGCGGCAGTGGCGCACGTCCTCCGACGAGACCTGGGACACGGTCATGGTCTCGCCCGGCTCCGAGCGGTACGTCGGGACCCGGATGATCGACGGCTCGAAGATGCTGGTCTTCAAGAAGGGCAAGAAGTTCTACGCCCAGACCACCGTCTCCCACGGCCTCGGGAAGCACTCCGGCGGCGGGCGCTCGGGCCGGGGGCTCAACGGCTTCGGGTGGGCGCGGTAGACCATGACGAGGACCGCTGTCCCGAAGGCCCAGGTCGCGAGGGAGCGAGCCCGGGGCCGGAAGATCAAGGGCAAGTTCCTCTTCGAGGGGGAGCCGACCTCGATGGCGGACTTCTTCGCCGACAACGCCGAGATGCCGATCTCCGCGGCGGACGCCCGCGCGATCAAGGCGCTCAAGCCGGGGCAGAAGCTGCTCCTCGGCGGGGGCGCCGCGGCGACGATGGAGATGGAGCGCCTCGGGAGCCTCCCGGGCGGCGACTTCCGCGCGAAGAACGGGCGCATCTACCGGCTCGCGGGGCCGAACGACCGCGAGGATACTGCGCAGATCCAGGTGCGCACGCGGCAGGGTGTCTTCGTGCCGGTCTGCGGCGCCTACATGGTGCATGGCGCCGTCACCTTCGCCTGCGACCGCGCGATCCTTCCGGACGACGTGCGCAACCGGATCCGCGCCGCCTTCCGCGCTGCCAAGCCGCGGGCGTCGGGGAGCGTCGCTGGGCTCAACGGCTTTGGCTGGAGCCGCTGACCATGTCCGCGCGCTGCGGCATCGGGAGCCGGGTCACGAAGCGGGGCCCCAAGATCAAGGGGACCTTCTGCGAGCAGACCGTCGTCTCGACGCGCAGCCTCGACCGCCGCTCGTACCGGTGGAGCCAGAAGAAGACCGGCGACTGGGTCCTCGGCGCCTGCAAGAAGGGCACGTACAAGCCGAGCACCGGGCGCTGCAAGCCGGGTGGGTACCGGCCTCACAAGATCCTGCGGAAGTCCACGCGGGGCAGGAGCGCACGATGAGCGACGCGGCCGCGAAGCGGGAGCTGGAGCTGTACCTCGACAACACCTCCTCGCTCCACAACCAGAAGACCTCGATCATCGCCAACGTGAAGCGGCGGATGAAGTCGGGGAAGTACGACCCCAAGCTCGCTCCGAAGCTCTGGCTCTACTGGGTGGACGCCGGGGCCAAGGCGTACGTCAAGGAGTTCGGCGGCTCGGTCCAGGCCCAGTTCCCGAAGAAGCTCCGTGAGGAGCTGGCCGCGGCCCTGGCGCGCGACTACGCGACGTTCATCCGCAGCGGCGAGTACGGGCCGATCAACGGGCTCGGGGCCGCGCCGAAGAAGGCGAAGAAGACCAAGGCGAAGAAGGCGAAGAAGAGCAGTGGCCCGCTCACCATCCGGACGAAGTCGCTGACGGTGAAGACCATCTCCCGCGGCGCCGGCCTCAACGGCTTCGGCTGGGCCCGGTAGTGGACCGGATCGAGACCATCGGCTTCCTCGGGACCGACGGGGAGATCTCCGAGGCGGCCGACGCTGGGCTCCTCCTCCCCACGGCCCGGCGTGGTCTCGGCGCCTCCGCGGACCCGGCCTGGGTCGTGGGGCTCGGCATCGCCCTGGGCTGTGGCCTGACCGCCTACGCGATCTCGAAGCTCGGGGGCGCGGACGGCTACCTCAGCGGCTTCGGTTGGCGGAGGTAGCCCGTGGCGAAGGCTCGCGCCCACAACGTCCTCCGCATCGAAGGCCACGACGGCGCGCCCGACAGCGACCGCACGGGTAGCTCGCACCGGGCCGGCGGAGAGTTCCCGCGGACCAAGGCCGGGCGCTCCGCAGCGCTCGCCGCCGCGCGCGCGTGGATGGTAGCGCACCCGCCGCGCGAGCCTGCCTGGCGCGCTCCCGCCGGGTTCCTCACGATCCACGAGGTCACCGGCAACAACCAGTGGAAGGAGTGGCACTGGGACGCGGAGAAGACCGACGGCGTCTGGGCCTGGAAGCAGACGACCTCGCCCGTGACGCTCCCGCCCAAGGCCCCGAAGCGCCCCGCTGCCACCGGGCCGGTCCCTGCTGGCATGGTGCGGATCAGCGCGCGCGACGGGGTCCCCCTCGACGTGCCGGCCTCGGGGGTGAAGGGCGGCCTCGTCGTCGCCAACCCCTGCGCGGATGACCAGGACGGCGTGCCGTGCTGGAGCGTGACGCACGTCGCTTCCGGCTCCTCCGCCAGCGGCCGCGTGAAGTTCCACACCGAGAGCGCCGCGATCGCGATGCGCACCGAGCTGCTCGCGCTCCCCATCGACTGGACGCTGTCGGGGGATGCCCTCATGGCCTCCATGAGCACCGAGGTGAAGCAGCAGGTGGTGGCGGTCCACGCGCGCTACCAGCACTACGACCCGGCCCAGCAGCCAAAGCGCGCCTTCTCCGGCTTCGGCTGGGCGAGGTAGACCATGGCCAAGTTCGACCTCACCACCGGCAACCGCCTCGCGTCCGCCGCCAACGACGTGGACATCCTCGCGCGCTCCGAGCTGGAGTCCGGCGAGCGGAAGACCGTCCAGCACCTCACCGACGCGGTGAAGGTGATGGAGGCGATCAACGCCGACGACCCCACCCGCGACCCGAGCAACCTGGAGCGCCGGGCCCGGACGCTGGAGATCCTCACCGAGCGGATGACCGACGCGCACCTCCCCCACCGCAACGGGACGATCGCCGTCCGGAACATGGCGAAGAAGATCCAGCGGGAGATCGGCAAGCTCCGCGACGCCGAGGGCGACGTGACCGGGATCGTCGGGGCGATGCGCGGGATCTCGCGGGCGATCGCGCAGGAGGCGAAGGACTTCATGGTCCTGCTCCGCGCCGAGGAGCGGCTCGAGGATCGCTCCGCGCGCGGGCTGTCCGGTTTCGGCTGGTCGGAGTAGGATCGGCCGCGGGAGGGCACCGCCATGCCGCTGTTCGATTTCACCTGCGAGGCTGGTCACGTCGAGGAGCGCCTCTGCTCCGCCGCGGAGGCCGAGCGGGATCCAGGGTTCTGCCACGCGCCGGCCGGCCCGGATGTCCCCTACACCGACATCGGCCTCGGCACCCGCCTGACCTGCGGCAAGCCGCTCCACCGGAAGCTCACGGCGCCGGCCGCCTTCCCCGGAGCGGCATCATGGCGGCGGTGAGCCCCCCGATGCCGGCGCACGTCCGGTGCATCTTCCGCGGCGAGGTCTTCCACGCGCTCCGGGTGCGCGCCGGGATCACTCAGACCGACCTCGCAGACGACTCCGGGGTGAGCCAGAGCACGATCTGCCGCATCGAGCGCGGCACGGTCGATGTCGATCCAGGCTCCTTCGGACAGGCCCTGGGCCCCCTCGCGCTGACGCCCGCGCTCTTCGAGGCGCAGTGCGCCCGGGTCGATCGGTACCTCCGCGTCGTGGCCGGGCGCGCGATCCCCGAGGTCCGGGGCCCGTGGTGGGCCCGCGTCGCGGGCGTGGTGGACGACCGCAACTTCGACGCCGCGGCCCGAGGGCTGATCACCTTCGCCACGATGCAGCTGCTCCAGCGGGAGGAGGCGCGCCGTGCCCGCGCATGACCCCCGCGTCTGCCCCCACCACGGGGAGCAGCACCTCCGCGAGGAGCCGGGGCGCCTGGAGCAGAGCGGCCGGACCTACCTGCCCACGACGGTGACGCGCTGCCTCGCGCCGAACTGCGAGTGGGCCCGCTGGGCCCCGGCGCCGACGGACCGCGTCACCTGGCGCTCCGAGGTCGAGCCCCCCGCGGAGCCCGCCGCGCCCCGGATCTCGCCGGCGGAGATGACGGTCCTCCTGGAGCGCGGCGCAGCGTCGGCGGCGGAGCTGGTGCCGGCCCTCCGGTCGGTCTTCGGCCCGGAAGTCGCCTAGTTGACGTGGGCATTTAGCCCCCCGTGGTAGGATACCGGACATGGGTGGGCGTCCCTACCTCGTGTTCGGGTACCTCGACGACTGCGGCCACTGCCACGCGGCGGCGCCTGCCGTGGTCCAGGTCGCTCGGGAGGCCCGGGTCTACTGCCAGCCTGCCCCGGTGAGCCGCGGGGGGAAGTTCCCGGTCCCGGTGGAGGGGTTCCCCGCCTTGGCCTTCCTGGCGGGCGATGGGCGCGTCCTGGGGTCGATCGTGGGGCTCACCCGAGCCCGGGACATGCGGCAGTGGATGGCCGGGGTCCTCGCCGAAGAGGCCCAGCGCCGGAAGGACGGGTAGACCGATGTCGAAGGCCAAGCTGGCGAAGCGGATCCTCGGGGCGCTCGGCGCCGAGCTGGGGTTCACCCCCGGCGCGGTGCGCGAGGCGCTCAACGGGCTCCCCGAGCGCGTCGGGCGGCACCTCGCGGGCGCGGCTCGGAAGGCGGCCGCCGACGCTGTGCAGCGCGCGAAGGAAGCTCCTGAGCGCCCGGCCCAGCGCGGCGCACTCTCTGGCTTCGGCTGGGGCGGCAAGGGGGAGTAGCCCGTGGACCGGATCGAGACCTTGGGCGCCCTCGGCGCCGACGACATCAACTTCCCCGACGGCGGCGCTGGCGAGGAGGACATGGCGCTCGCGCGCTGGGTCCAGGAGCAGCGCACGGGGATCTCCGGCGACGAAGCCACGGTCGTGGCGCCCACTGCGGCCGGACCCGGGCCCGGTACGGTGATGGCCCCGCCGATCGCGCAGGACGCCTCGGTCATCGACGACGCACGGGATGTCTACGACGACCTCACCGGCGGCGGCAACACCGGGGACCCGCGCACCGACCTGGCGGAGCGCGCGCTGCGTGAGCTGCTGGAGTCGATCACCTTCCTCTCGGAGGTCTCGCCGCCGATCACCGTGACGGCCGCCGAGATCATCAGCCGCTCGAAGGAGCGGCCGGATCCCAACGCGCCGTCGGTCGTGCAGGAGACGAAGCCGACGATCGTCATCCGGCTCCGGCGGGGACTCGGGACCCGGGTGATCGCCCCGGGCGGGCGCGCCGACCCCAACGCCTGGAAGACCGTGCTCGCGAAGTTCGCCGCGGTGGGGGGTGCCGCCGTCGTGGGGCTCTTCGCAGGCGGCGCTCTCGTGGGCTACCTGGTCGGCCGGCCGAAGAAGGCGATCGCCCTCAGCGACCTGGCGGGGCTCTTCTAGGTCCCGACCCGCTCGTCCGTCCCGGGCCAGACGAACTCGCCCTGGGCGCCCACCGGGCGGTGCTCCATGCACGCCGAGCAGAAGGTCGAGCCGTAGAAGCTGGGCTCGCGCGCGTAGGTCTCCGCGATCGAGAGGGCCATGGTCGTCGAGGCGCCGCAGCCGCCGGCGCCCACGTCCAGATCACGCTGCGTCCAGAACCGCCCCGTCAGCGGAAGCTCGCTCTCCGGGTACGCCTCGAACTTCACGTAGCCGTAGGCGGCGTGCTGCTCCCGCTCCTCGGGGGTGAGATCCCGCAGCGGGCGCTTCGGGCCCGGGCGGCCGACGTGGACGTAGCTCCGCCGCACGGGGCGGACGAAGCCCTTGGCGCGCTCCTCCGCGGAGAGCACGTAGTAGCTGCGGTGCATCCCGGTCTGCGGATCGATCGCCTCGGGCGCGCCGTCCGGCGACTGCTCCGTGACCGCCTCGCCCTTCGTGGTGGTGCTCTTCGCGGCCTTCTCGCTGTCCATGACCTCTCCTACGGCGGCGGTGGCGGGGGACCCCAGTCCGGCGGGAAGACCCAGCGGTGGATCGTCGCGGCGAGGGCGGCCGCCCCGAGCCAGGCCAGCGCGCCGTTCGCCGGCCACTCCCAGCCGAGCAGCATCGCGGCCCAGGCGCCGTGGCCGCCCATGCACGCGGCGCAGGCCAGGGGCTTTGCTTCGAGCCACTGCGGAGGCCAGGGGAGCGCCCGCGCGAGGAGCGAGAGGCCCGCGCCTGCGGCGCCGAGGATCGCGATCTCCGGGAGGCCGCACCGCGGTGCCGGTGGAGCGAAGCACGCCAGGAGCCCGAGGGCCCCCGCGGCGACGAGCGCAACCGAGATGGTGGAGAGCCCCCTCACGCGCGAAGCCTACCACGCGGTGCTGACTTTCGGACAAGCGAAAGCCCCGGGATCCTGGGGGAGGTGGGACCAGGACTCCGGGGCTATCGCGGCGCACGGGCCTCCGCCGAGACTTCGCACGCCAGCCGCGTGAGCGGCCTACTTCCTGCGACGGCAGAACCCGCGGGACACCTTCTTCGAGCCCTTGCCGGTCCTGACCTGCTTGCCGTAGCAGTCGAACTGCTTGCCACCGAGCATGACGCCCTTCGCGCCCGCCGGCAGCGCCGACTTCGCCCGCGACTTCCCGCTCTTGCGGGCCTTGCGAGCGGCCTTGGCCTTCTTCGTCCCCTTGGCCATCGCTGGCCTCCTTTCGAGCGCGGGACTTCCCCGCGGGTGTCGGCAAACTAGATGCCGCGGTAGGATAGTAGCATGGCGCGCCGCGCACGCCCGCCGACGCCTGTGCCGAGTGTGGACTGCCTGACCGATTCAGACGCCGAGGGCGCGGGACATGGCCTTCTGGAGACCCGGGCTCCGGTAGTTGCAGCTCCGGCCGGTGTTGATCCGGGCCCGCCGGGCGTCCTCGCAGCCCATCTCCGCCTGCAGGAACGCCTCGGCCTGGGTCCAGTGGCCGAACACGAACCGCCACCGGGCGCCCGCGTCCCAGCTCACATCGAGGCGCCGGAGCGGGGCGACGACGACGAGCCCTGCTGGCGGTGAGCGCTGCAGCTCGCTGTACCGGGGCCGCGCGGCGCCGAAGAGCACCACCCAGGTGCCCTCCCGGACCACCGCGTTGGGCGCCGGCCGCTTCTTCGGAGCCTTCCGCCGAGCCGCCATGATCAGGCCACGCCCGGGCAGGGGACCAGGAGCCGCAGCGCGGTGTTGAGGGTCGCGTGCGCCTGGGTGATCTCGGCGCCGGCCTTCTCGAAGACGGCGTAGTCGTGGTCCACGTCGCCGTGCTTCCCCGCGAGCGCCACGTCGAGCTGGTAGACCATCCCGTTGACGAACTGCTCCATCTCCTCCCCGGCGGGGGTCTCGATGCTGGTGAGCCACCCGAGGAACGCCAGGGTGATGGAGAAGGCGGACACCCAGGTGGGGAAGGCGATCTCACGCACCGGGGCTCGAGCCTTGGGCGCCGCCGACGCCTCTGCGAAGATCGGCATCAGCGACTGCGTCCACGCGGCCTGGTGCTGCTGGAGCAGATCGGCGCCGGTCTTCTCCAGGAGCCCCTCCGACCAGGCCGCGAGGTCGCGGATCAGCGGCATGAACGCCGCCTGGATCCGGGGGTCCACCTCGGCCGTGAGGTCGCGGAGCGCCTTCGTGACCTCCCAGACCAGCATCCGCCGGGCGGAGAGGCTGAGGTGCGCCGGTGCCGCGCCGACGCGCAGGAGCCACTCGATCCGCGGGCACGCGGCCCACGCCTCCGGCAGCGTGGCGTGAGCCGTCGCCCACGCCTCCGGCAGCGTGGCGTGAGCCGTCGCCCACGCCTCCGCGGCGCAGGGCAGGTGCAGCTTCCCGATGATCTCCGCGTCGCCGAGATCCGCGAGCGCTCCGGCGTGCCCGCGGAAATTCTCGGCGTGCAGGTCCCGCTGCGCCTGCGGCCCCATATCCAGGATCTTGCCCTTGCCCACGGTCCCACCTCCGGCACCCATGGTGCTCACCGGCGCCGCGAAGTCAAGCACCGGACGGTGTCCGAAAAAAGAAGAGCCGCCCGATGCACTGGGCGGCTCTCCCGTTGGCTCTGGTGGAGGCGGGGGGAATCGAACCCCCGTCTCGCGTAGCTGTCAGCCGAGTCCTACGAGCGTAGCCCTACGGGGCCGGTGCTTCTGCCGCGGTTCCGAGAGATCTCACGCACCGCTCCCGGAACCACCGAGCGGTGCGCCAGCCCCTGTCGTTTCGCCCTGCCGGCTACTGGAGCCCCTCGCCGGTAGAACGGGAGGAGCCGAAGCTCCTCCGGGTCCCGCTACGCCACTGCGCGCAGCGGGGCCGCCTCGACGTTGTCGTTGGCGGGTGAATCGTGATCGACTTTTTACGGGGACCGCCGATCAACCCCGGCTCGCACTCCTGCGTCCAGACCCACTCGATCGAAGCCAGTTCGCCCCCAAAACTCGCCGCACCCAGCACGACACCACTCCCGTGATCCAGGCGCAGCGAGAGCCAACTGCAAGCGCATCCTACCGCGGCTGGTTCACCTTCACCAGCTTCCAGAAATCCCGCGACGCCTGATCCGGCGTGACGCCCGGGCCCAGCTCGACGTTGCCCGCCGCGTCGATCGAGAAGATCTCCCGCGAGCCGTCGGTGAAGGACACCAGCTTCTCCTCGGCGACATGGAACTCCGCCGCCGGGGTCGTGCGCGTCGAGTGCGTCACGAGATCCGAGTTCGCCGACGACCGGTAGAGGAACTCGTGAGAGAGGCCGTCGCGGAAGAACCCGTCTGCCTGATCGGCGTGCATCGCCGCGATCTTCGCCTTGATCACGGCGGTCTTCGCCTTCTCCGCCTGGTAGTCGTTCCACTGCACCATGAACCCAGAGGTGGCGAGCGCGATCATGGCCATCGCCGCAGCCGCGCCCCCGACGTGCTTCCATCCCAGATCGATCACCGGGTCGAGCTGGCGAGATCGAGGTCCGGGGATCTCCCCCCGGGCGTCGTAGCGCGAGCGCTCCCCATCCCAGGCCGGGCCGGCCCTCTGCTCCGCGGCGCCCGGATCGGCGGGCGCGAGCGGCTCCTTCGCAGCTGCCAGCAGCGCTTCGATCACCTCGTCTCCCACGCTCACGACTTGCTCCGATGCCGCTCGAGGAGCAGCTCCCGCTCCTGCATCGTCAGCGACGAAGCACGCGACAAGATCCGCAGCGACTTGTCCACGCTGGCCCGCCACGCCTGCTCGTCGGCGCGCTCCTGCCGCTCCCGGTCGAGGTCCGCGACGGTCCTCTCCGGGACGTACTTGACCGGCTCGCCGCGGAGGAGCGCCACCACGTTGGCGTGGTCTCCGTTGCAGGCGTCCTGGCCAGTGTGCGCCAGGAGGCTGATCGTGGCAGCGATCCGCTCCTCCAGGTTCTCCCGCGGCTTGTGCCGGTCGTTGGGGCAGCGGCACGGGACCGGCGGCGGACGAGTGCCGAGGAGCCGCACCCGCTCGCCGCGAGCATCGCCCCACCCGGCGCACGGGGTCTC
>ERZ1292625.2751-Hain-H41-01um-R1-2751-length-15528-cov-8_pt1 | contig 15528 bp, 17 predicted proteins | sample MGYA00564400_ERZ1292625 | MGnify/ENA primary metagenome ERZ1292625 (study PRJEB36523, sample SAMEA6512639) | groundwater metagenome | collected 2019-01-08 | study: AquaDiva: Metagenomics assemblies of 32 groundwater samples | reverse complement strand
CAGTCAGTTGTATCTACCATCTCTTCTCCTTTCAGGTCTGTTCAGCTATCGGGGTGCGGGGGGCATATCGAAGGAGCATTGCATTAAGCTGCGTCCTTATTCTTAATTCCTGCTGCCCACCGTGCATTGGATTAAAGTCAATTGTCTCCTCCCCCAGTTTGCCGGAGCGGCGGTAGCGAGTGACCGGGCCAAGCGTATCGTCAAGACGTCGCTCGCTCTCCGTGGTTATGTCCCCCTCGTAAAACCTGACGACGAGTACAGAGTGCCCGTCGTCGTAGTCTGTACGACATGAGATTTTGTAGTCACATCTTCCTGCCATGCTTCCTCCTACGGCAGTCTGAACACCAGGGTTATCATCATGCCCTTGGCTTTTGTCGTTTGAACAGCGTCCACATCCACCCGCAGGACTTCGTTCAATTGTACATCGTCGTTGGCTGCGTTAATGACAGCTGCGGTGGCGGCGGTGTCCGTCCCGGTCTCAGTGGAGTCCCAGGTGAGCTTCGTGGACAGCATATCCACGGCAGCGTCCACATTAGCAATCTGCACGTCCATCGTGCCGGTCGTGCCCGCGGTGATGCACTCGCCATGAATCCGCACCAAGTCCATCCCTGCCAGCTTGTTGTCGATGTGGAGGTAGAATTTGCCGTCACCCGTCGCTACGTCGGTAGCGAAATCGAACACTACCAGTTGTACCGCTACCTCCCCAAACACCGACCCGGCCAGGCCGTCCGGCGAGACGGTACGGGTGGCGTCCGTACCTGTGTTCATTTCGGCGCTGGTTGCAATTTCGGCGTGCCCCGCAGCGGTGAGGGAGGCGGCTGGGGCGGTATGGCTCCCCTGTGCCACCTGGCTGGAGCCAGTCCCGACCACGTTGCCGGTGAGGCTGGACGCGCCCAGGACCGCCTGCGCCACGTCGTTGACGGAAAACTCTAGCGTCGCCCCTGTGGGGACGTTTAGGTGTAACTGGTTCGTCCCGTCAGCGTCCCGCCCGAGGGCATACGCTCCGGCCACCATCGCCACACCCGTGTCAAACCGAACGGCGTCGTTCAGTTCCAGAATCCCCGCTGCCACATCGAACAGCGTCACCCCGGTCAGGGTGAGCGTGTTTGCGTCCGTCTCGGTAAGGACCACCTCGCCGTTGTTCCAGTTGATAACGCCGCCCGTCGCCAAGAACAAGTCCGCCCAACCAAGCAGGGTTGTGCCGAGGGCCTGGCCGTCGTTGGCGGAGGGGGCGGTTGCCGTGCCAGTAATCTGCACCTCGTCGGCGAGCGTGCCCGCCGTCATTACGGCGAAGTCAATCCGGCCTTCTTCGGACGTGGCTGTGACAGTGGTTCCGACCACGCTAATCCGGCCGAACTCAGTAATCCCCCCGCCAGAATCGTCCATTTGGAAGGAGACGTAGATTTCGTCATTCGCCGCACGGGTGGCGTTGTTGCCGCGGAGGAGGAGCAGTTGGTTCGACACCCCATCGGTCTGGTTTACAACCTGGAACTCCTCTACCCAGATTTCTCGTAACTGCACCCGGTCGGCATAGCGGCGCCAGCGCACGCTGCTCCCATCCGTAATACGCACGTCATACAGCCCGTCCGCCACAGCTAGGCTGCTCCAGGCGCCGAGAGCGTCGGTCTGCGTTAGCGCCGTGGCCGAGCCGGTGCCGGTGGTTTCAGTGGCGGCGGTGGCGGTGGTGAAGATGGCGATGGTGTCCGCGCCCAAGTCGCGGGGCACACCGGCATCGTTGTAAAGCAAGCCAGCAAAATCGGGCATGATTACCCTCCCCTACTCAGCCGGGAGTGGTCCCGAAACTGGAGCCCTTCCGTTACAAAGAACTCCGCCCTCGGCCCGAGCAGGTCGGTCTCGTCTAGGAATATCAGTGTCGCCCCATTCACCGCTAACTCTTCCCTTGCCTGAAAGTCCGTCGCCCGGCTCCCGCCCCGAAGCTGATAGTGAAAATACTCCCCGAGCACGCTGAACGCTAGGCCGGGCGGGTTGTTGAACCAGAAGTCTACCACCTGTCCGCCCCGGTCCAGGCGGCCGCCAAACTGCACGGACTGGAACTCGAAGTCCACGTCTGGAACGTATCCCAGGCGTATAAGAATATTATACACCACCCGCTCCGGTTCTGTCGCTAGTGCGAGCGGGTCGAGCATTATTCTTGCACCAGCACGACCTGATACTCGGAGGTGAAGTCGTGGCCGGTATTCTCCACGCCGGTGAACTGTCGGACTTTCATGTAGTAGTTGTACGGGTTAGCCGTACCGGCGGTGTTCGACGCCCGGTCCCGCCATGTCACCTCCGCCAGCGTCCGTAGGTCCGTGGCCGTCATGAGGTTGTCGTACATCTGTTCGGCGGACTGGCCGAAATCCCCCCCTGGCGGGATACGCACGGTCGCTGCCGCCCCCCACCTCGTATCTTCCTGCCGGATGAAGTAGAAATCCATCCGGTTCACGTCTGGCGTGAGCGTAGTCGTCACACCCCGGGCAAAGTCGAGAACGAACTTGATTTGTAGAAAAACCGTCCCGTTCGGCGTGGTGGCATTGGGGAAAAGGTACTCCGTATGGCCGGACGAGGTGATGGCGGCAAAACTGGTCTGATTCGCCACGGTGTCATCGAAGTTAAGCCGATAGCGCACCGTCACGGTCTCATTGGCCGACATCCCGCTCGTGTCTATGCACAATACCAGGCTGGTCTTGTCGCCATGGGTCTCGTCCGCATCGAACCACGGGGTCTCGTGCGTGGAGCTTGCGGCATAGTTTTGGTCAGACACCTCGTCGGGGTTGATGACATCCCGGGGGAGGTTCATCCAGTACACTCGCTGGTCTTGTGCCCACCAGAGCCGGTACGAGTCGTAGGCGTTGGAAACGTGGCCCGTGGTTATGGCCAGCGTACCAGCGGCACTCGTCCAGAGGACCTGCCACGCCCGCTCGTCCCGCCCCAGTATGGCTGACCGGCCCGTGTCGGGCTGGACGACCTCAGAGTTATTAAACGTGCCAGCTGAGAGGCGAGAAATAGCACTCGGCCCAGTCGTGGCGTCCAACAGGGCGAGAAGCTGGTTGTGGGTGGGAATGAGTTGGGCAATGGTCCCGCGATACGCCGCAGGTAGTCCGTGGTCCTGGTCCAGACCGACCAGAGTGACGACAGCGCCCGCCGGACCAGTAATCTTCTTGTATACTCCCAGGCCCGCGGATACGAAAGCAGCGTCTCTCCATGAATCCGCCCCCTTTCCTCCATCTGGGTGGGTGGGGAAACGGGGTTCGGTGGGGTGCCAGGTTTGGGCGTCGGCGTTATGTGCGTATATGCCTTGGGTCGTGGCAGCGTGAAGGATGATGTCTCCATCTGGTGCCCGGGCGAGGAAGAGGTTCGTTACGGTGGAGTTGGGGGTGGGAAGTTGGGCGTCGTCTTCTGTCGTCCCAATCGTCCCGCTCGACCAGAGGAGGCCGGTGTTGTCAATGCCCCAAAGCCGGTCGTCCCAAAAGGCGAGATACTTCGCATCCTTGGTACTCGCCGTCCAAGTCGTCCCGTCGTAGTAGGTGTAGCCCGTGTCGTAAGCGATGACTAGGTATTCCGTCCCACCCATACGGATGTTGAGGCTGTCGGTGGCGTTGTCGGCGAGAGTGGTGAGCGTACTCCCCCAGGAGTCCGATGCTACGGTGTAGCTTCGCACGGCTGTGCCAAAGGCGGCAAATATTACATTGGCCCGCTCGTTTATTGCCCCCACGGTCCAGGAGCCAGCGACACCAGAGGCTGCCGTCGTAGTCGCCAAAGCGGGGAGGGTGAGGTGGCGCTTCTGGCTGAGGTTGCAGGTGGACCACCACGCCCGGTCTACGTCCTTTGCCGGGTCCATCCGTTGGATGCCGATTCCGCCTCGCCAGTCGGTCCAGGCGACGACCGACCGCTGCCCGCCCCGGGGTCCGGCCTCGCCCACAACCATGCGTGGGGCGGGTTGGGAGGCGAGGAAACGGCGGATGGGGCCACGGGTGCGATAACGGACGCCATTGATGTTGATTTCTTCCGCCCCGGACACTCGTGTAGGCATATTAGGCCACCGCTCGGGAGCCCCGCAACCGCATCAGCCCCCGCCTTGCCTCGTGTGCTTGCGCCGCCCATCGGTCCGCCTCGTCCGTATACTCCGGCCGGTGTGAACCTGCAGCACGAAAACCGAGTTCCGTTGCTCGGGCGATAATCCACCACGCCGAGATTTCACTTACCGTCGCATCCGCCGTGAGCAGGACGGGCGCGTCCCCACCTACAAGTTTCAACCGTGCGTATCCAATCGCAGACACCGCGGCCGGAGTGAGTATAAACAGGCCCGCTTCAGGGTCGATGTTCCACCCATCCCGATGCACGAGACTCCAAGTAGCGGTCTCCCGTCTTACGGCAGCAATATCGTCAAGCTGTAGCACCTGGGCGCCGTTGTCTGTGGTGAACCGGACGCCCACCGAAATCAGGGCGGTGTCGGTCTCTGGATTCGCCAACGCTACTTCGAAGGGCGTCCACACCCCGGCGGTCAGCGCCGGGAAGGCGAGGGTTTCTAGAGCGGAAGAGGCCGTGGCGGTGTCATCCAGGAGGAGGTGGATGTCACCGGCCACGGTCGCAATCGAAGATTTCGCCCAGAGCTCAACATGGGTCTGGTCCCGGATGTCGAGGGAGGTGATAGAGTCGGTAGCACGGGCGGAGGCGGCAGCGGCGGCGGTGACGGTAAACTTTACGCTCGTCCCGCCTCGGCGGTAGTCGTTCGTGTCGGTAGTAACGGTAATCCCGGTCTGGACTGTCTCGTCCCAAACTCGGTCGCAAGCGTGGATTTCGTCCCGCACCACGCTATCCCTATAATACACGTCCTGTATGGCCGCTATGCCGGACGGGAGGACAAACCGAGCGACGTTCCGGGCGGCGTAGAGCGACGTAACTTCCACTGGGTCATACGCCCGGCCGTAAACTTCCATAATCGCCTGGTTGATGTGCTCGTTAGTGACGAGGGGCGGGAACTCCGGCGCCCATAGCTCATACCCCACACCCGAGGCCAGGGCGGCGGCAAAACCAGGCTGGACGATGGCTTGGTGTGAGGTGTCGGCATCCGTCCCCGCCGTGCCCTGCACGAAATCGTCTACCCGACGTATCACGCCATCCTGTGCGCCGTCCGTTATCCAGGCCCACCAACCGTTGACCGCATCATCCCCCCCATACAACCTATTCCGGTCGTTAAGATTGTTGACCGTGCTCCCCGCACGGGACGTGGTGGAGACAATGAAACGCCCGCCCATGAGATTGTATCCCACGGACTGGCGAATCTGCTCCCGGGTGCGCCCTTCTAGTACCGGCATCGGTCTCGCCTAGCAATAAGTATAAGTATACGGAAAGGGGAAGACGACTAGCGGCCAGGGAAGAACCGGTCCGGCTTTCCTAGAACCACACCTACAACACGTATAGTGGGGGTAGGTAGCGGCGCTGCCCGGCGTTAAGCGGCAGAAACAATGGTCACAATCTGTAGTGGCGCGACACATGGGTATCCTCCTTAAACTACTCCGCCCCACTAGCCCCGAGGGGGGACGAGCGGGGCGGAACGTGAGAAGCTCCCTATCTATCCCGTGTCCGGGTTACGATTCCAGTTTTCGTCATGAGTGCAAAGTACGTTAGCGTTAGCGAGCCTTTCTACCAAGTCATCTATCTCGGTATACGCCTCTTGCAGGCTCCGGGCGAGGGCGATGTTGCTCAGTTCTAGTTGTGCGATTTTATTTCCCGCCAGCATCTTTGCCACGTCATCCTGGTTGGGACGGATGACTCTATCGACTGCCATTTTCTCCTCCTTCTTTTTTCGCTACGCTGGGCTGGTCATTACTGAAATGCTGATACCAATGAGTGGAGTGGTGCCCGCGGCAGCGTCACCCATAATCGCCACCCACCAGCCGGGAGCGATTACCAACTTCCCATCCACGGGGTCGTGGGCAACGCTTGGCCCAATGCTCGCCGTTGTGGCAAGAGAGGCATCCAACCCGGCAAACATTCGCCAAATCGTTGGGTCGGTGGCGCCAATCGTAGCCGTATATACGGCACGGATACTCCCCGGCCGACCGTTACCGTTCATGTAACCGGGAGTGTAAAGCATATCCGTCCCGCTGGGGAAGGTATCCGACGTGTTGGGAGCCCGGACCCAGTAAACCGGCCCGGCGCCAAGGGTGCCCGACTCATATACCAACTTTGCATCTATGACAGACACGTCGATACCCGACCCGGTGATGTTTCCAATCACACACAGGGCCGTTGTTCCGGTCACATCCGTCCCGGGCGCAATACCTTCGTCCGGGGTGGAATAGTGATGAATCCGGCCATCTTTTGCAAGCTGGTAGTAGGGGGGGTAGAGGTCGGACGTAAGGAGTTGTCCGCCCTTTCCGGCCCGAAAGTTTACCTCGCTGTCACTATTATAGTCCCTCAGTCCAACGAGGCCACGAAGGGTGGCGAAGATGTCTGCGCCCATTATTTATTACCTCTCTTGCCCGGCTTCCCGGGTTTGTTTCGCTTGGCCTTCCTAGCCGACTCAGCCGCCCGCTCCCCTGCGGGAGTGTACGGGAAATGTCGCTTACCTACTTTTGGCACGGTCATGCCTCTCTCGCTCCCGTTTCAAGGCGTCCTCTTTCTCCCACAGGGCGATACGGTCCTCTCTCCGCCAGCCCGTCTTCTCCAACTCGTCCAACTGTGCGAGGCGGACCTCGCGCTGGCTGGGTTGGCGGGAGTCCCGGCCGGAGCCAGGGGAGACTTTACGCGGGCGGAGGTACTGTTTTTGACTGTACTCGGCCCGGATGTCCGCCACAGTCCTACCCTGCTCCCGTGCCAGTTGCCTATACCAAATGGGGAGGGGCATATCCATGTCTTCGCTGTCCCAGGGCTGAGGAGCGGTTATGGGCGCCACATGGTTCCCGTCCCAGAAGGCGGGAATCTCCTGCACGAACTCGGGGTACTCCTTGTAAATCTCCGCCCACAGGCAGCACAGGCGGACCTGGAGGGTCGTGCCGATATACGGATTGTGCCACGACCCAATGCGCTGGTAAGTGCAATCGCACTTATCGTCCCCACTTAGCCAGCGGTCCGGCAAGTTTTCCAAGGCGAGTATGTCGTGCAGTCGGGGCATTACGTCTCCACGAGTGAATCGGTTCCGGCGGCGATGATTTTACGGATGGCAGTCGTACTCGTGTATACCGCCCCGCCCGTGCTAATCGTACCAGCGGGTGCCGTCCCGGATTGGAACACGACAGCGGCCGTGGGCTCAGTGGTGCCGAATAGTGCGGTGTTGTTGACTTGGATGTTGGAGTCGGCTCGGATTGCGCCGCTGCTCCAAACGCCGTAGGTGCGGGTGAAGGTGGCGCCGGTGCTGGCGACAGGAATCACGGCTCGGATGGCCGCTACGTCGGTGTAGGTTATGGTGTTGGTGGCGAGGATGGTTCGGGCGCCCACAAAAACTGGTGCTAGGACGGCAATGGTGCCCGTCGCCCCCCCGTCGGTAAGGCTCCCCGCCGGGATGTGCAACTGATGGCCGACCGCAGTTACCAGGGTCCGCCCGGTCAGGTTGGACAGGCTGAACGCGGCACCGGCAACGACCGCCGCGCCGTGAGACTCAGAATCCGTACCCGCATCGAGCACCGCTAGGTTGGCGTTGGTGTCCCCTTCGAATCGGAAGTCATAGTCCAGGCCGACTTCGTTGAAGATGGCACCAGCGATGGCAAAATCCACCAGGTCACGGGCGGTGTTGCTCGTGCCGCTGGTCGGGCCCTGGATGCGGAGGATGTTAGCGGAAACATCGTACCACAGTTCGGCGAACTCCTCAAACGTGCCCAGACGGAGGACATCCCCGTCCTGAACTACCCTTGTAGTCATTTAATCACTCCTACCAGTACCGGCCGTGGCCCACTTGGCGGAACCGGCGCTTGCTTTCTTCTATTGAACGGAGGTGCGGGCCAAACTCGTGCTGTTGCGAGCGTGGCATCACTTTCCGTGTCGGCCTCCCATCCAGATAGGCCAGGAACTGCTCCTTCCCCCAGTCCACCAGGTCATCCCTCTCGGCTTGCTCCAGGTTCTCCTGTGGCAGGAACAGCATCCGCACCGCCCCAGTTCGGCTGTCCACCATCCGGTATTGGATAGGTGTCACCCAAAATCCGGTAACGGCACTTGTCGTCCCGATAACTACTCCAGACACGTTACTCCAGGCACAGGTGCAAGAGTTGGTAGTCCGTGGTTACGGAAACTACGCTCGTCACCCGGCCGATAATGTCTGACTCTACGGTGCCCGCATAGCTAGTCGGAGTCACGGCTCCGGCGGTGGTGGTGCTAGGACTGGCGGTCTCGCCGAGAACAAGGGTTCCCTCGACTAGCACCGAGGCAAGCCCTCCGCGCTGGCACCAGAAATAGCTATTGTCAGCGATTTCGTCCGGCGCTACACCCGCTGACTGGCCGACAGTCGTAGTGGCGTGGGTCGCTACGTCCTTCCACTCATTCTCCATTAACCCGGCAAGGCTGGTGGCGACGGTGAGTGCCTCCCTAACATCGTCGCCCTGACGTAGGGTGACGGTGAGGGTGGCAGAGGCGGCGGCGGCGGGGTTGGAGCGGATGCGATAGATATGGCCCTCGCCCGCACCGTCGTTAATGTGTATCCATCCATCCTCGTACTGGTCTAGGGTAGCCGCCCCGGCTTCCAACGTAACCGCTATGGTCTGGTCGCCCACGGCACGGGCGGCCTGAATCGCCAGGTCCATGTCATGGGTCGTGGTCGGAGCTTTCTGTTGAAGAAGCGTCCCGGCGCCGAGCGCTCCGTCCGAAAACGCCCAACGGAATTTCCGCCCGTCCGGCGTCATACCAAGGGTGCCGAGGGAGTGCTCCCGTCGAGTGGTCGTGCTTATCTTTTCCTGCCCCCAGGGGATAGAGACAATGTGGTCGGCCATGTGTTACTCCTTCTGTTCCGGTTCCGGTTCCGGCTCGTGCGGGGGTGCTCCGGCGCTTTCGGCGAAGCCCAAAAAATTCTTATTCTTTCTACGGTTCCTCTTTTGGGGGCTCAGGCTCCAGCCCTTTGCACGGAACCGCGCCTCGTGATAGGTGTCTACCGGGAGGACGCCGACAAGTGTACCGTCGGCACGATACCAGGGGAGCTTTTGATTGAGGCGCATTACTGTGTGCGACTCAAACCCCTCCTCCTGTATCTCCTTCCTATCGGTCTGCATGGTTTTACCGTTACTCATTCCTCCCCCCTTACGCCAGGGCTGGGTTGATGGCATCACAGGTTACGGGTGCGCCCTTCGTGTCGTCTAGCTCGAAGGCGATATACTCGCCCTTGAAGCCGAGCTCCCACGCAAAGCGCCGGTTCACCATTTCCCGATACGAGGTCGGGGCGGCCTCTTTTAAAATGCCCAAGGCGCTCTTGTCGAAGATGGCACCGATAGCGTCGTCAGACCCGTCCCGGGTGATGTCGCCGGTCTCGAAGAAGGGAACGGTGCTAAGACGAAGTCCAGTCCAATAGTTTTCGAGCACGTCCTTGCTAAAGCCCTCCGGGATGGGGCGAAGCTGGCCGGAGCCGACGGTGCTAAGGTCGCGGCTGAGGCGGAGGATGGCGTTGGGGTGATGGACGAAGCGGAGTTGGTCGCCGTATTTGTCGGTCTTCGCCCGGGCGATGGCGCTAACAGCGTTAGCAGCACTTAGTGCAAACCCCGCCCCGCCCAGGTCCGTGCCCCCGTTCAGGGCAGCGAACATACCGAGTAGGTCGGTGTTTTCTAGCCGAGCCTGGGCAGCGCCGAATTGTTTCGCCACTACATTAAACAGACTCCCCGCCGATGCAGCGGTTCGGTGAAGTAACCGAGTGGAGATAATAATATACCCGCCCACCTGGTTAGTCTGCACGGACAAGGTACTCAGGCCGATGTCCTGTTCGTTTGACATTTCCTCGCCCTCGTTCAGGACCCGGACATTGACCTGGCCCGCTTTGGGAAAGATGGCCGTGTCCTCACCTTTCGCAAGTGTGTGCTTCTCCACGAGTTCGGCCATGACGGCGTTGTGCTCGTTGGTGAAGCGGATTTGCGAAATCATTTCCTTCGCAACATTAGCCAGGACACCTGTTGAACTTATCTGAGGCATGGTTTACTCCTTGGAAAGATTGGGCTACAGGGGGTTGTACCCGAATATGGCCTCGAACTCAGCGGCGGAGAGCGACTTGCTCTTCCCTGTCGCATAGGCAATTTGCTGTGCAGCTTTGGCTCCACCACCCTGCCCGCCGCCAATATCGAAACTCTGTACGGCAACTTTAGGGGTGGCGGTCTTGACTTTCAGGTCTGCAATTTCCTTCGCCTGAGCACCGTACAATGCAGCGGCAGCGCGCATTGACTCCGGGTCGGAGAAACCGGCAAGCAAGGCAGCGGGGACGCCATGCTGTCCGGAAAGCTCCTTCATGAGACTCTGTTTGGCGGATTCGTTCTCCCGGTCACGGGACTCGTTAAGCTGGAAATTGGCCCAATACTCCCCCGCTTTCGCCTCCGCCCTGTCGTGTGCGTCCTCTTCCGACGCACCCTGCGAGATTAAGGTCTGCTTATAGCTTAGGGCGGCTTGGGTAATGGCGGCACGGGTCTGTTGCGTGCGGAGCTCCGTCCTCGCTACCACGAGCGGGTCCGGCCCGGCCGGGATAACGGCGGCAGCGGCGACGGGTGCGGGCTTGGCTTCTACCGCTAGCTTCGGTTCAGGCGCCTGTTCGGGAGCCGCTTCCGGCTCGGCTCCGCTCGCTAACGGCAACCATCCAAGTTCCCGCTCCATTTCGGCGTCGGTGGGGTTTCCTTCCTGGTCTGGCATAGTCCTCCATTATGGCGTAGGCCATAAAAGTCCTGCTTACTCTAAATTACCATGCTCTACCACACTTGTCAAGGGGTGGTACGCTTGTAATACTGGAATAGTTTCTCAACCGCATCTTGCTCAAGTTTGGGGAGAGTGCGGAGGTCGCCGAAACCGGCCTCCCGTGCAAACTTGGTCACTGGGGGCTCGAAGGTCTGGACCGACGTGCCGAAGAAGGCGGGAATGGTGAGCGCCATGCCCTCCCATCCCTGCTCTAGCCACGCCTTGGCGAAGTCCTGCTCCACTAACGGCGAGACCCGCAGTCCTGCCTCGGCCAAAATGCCATACGCCTTACTCCCCCAAATCCTCGGGGCCACTGGCCGCCCCACCACGTCGGTGCGGGTGATGGCGTCTGGGATTCCGGCGGCGATGGGGGACAGTTTTTGTCTCGCAAACTGACCAAGCAGGTCATAGCGGGAGACCGTACTGGTCTGGCCGGTCGTGACTGCCTTCCGCTTCGCATGGAGACCCTTCCCAATCAACTGGGCGATGAGCCGGAACTCTACCTGCGCCCCGCCCCAAAAGTTGATTCGCGTCTTACCAACTTGCACCTTGCCGAAGTCGGAGCTCCTCGGGTTAAGTTCCACCCTCGCCCCGGTCTGTGTCTTCACCAGCGTTAGAATCGCCATCCCTGTGCCGAGGGCGGCAGCCATGTCCCGCGCAATGTTCCGCCTCACGTTGGCACTAATGCCCGGCCGCAACAGGTCGGCAAGCATTTCGGGGAACGCCACGACCAGGCGGGGAGCGTAAAAAACTACGGATAACTGTTTCGCCCAGGCTTCCAACGGGCCGAGGTCGCCACGGAGCGTGAGGTGGTTGACGAAGCGGGCAAAATCCTGCACGTCCTTGAACTTCGCGGCCTCCTCCTGCGCCAGGGCCAACCCCTCGGGCGGGAACCCGGCCAGGGCGGTTTTCACCTTGGCGGAGTCGCCCGATTTAATCGCTTGCTGGAGGGCGTGGAAGCGGGTGGCGAGGTCTTGCTGTGCGGAAAGCGTCTCTAGCGACTCCGCCCCGACGGCCGCACGGAAGGTGTTGGCACGCTGTAGGGCCTCCGGCCCACCAAAACCCAGCGCCCTCGCCTCCGCCTCTATCTGCTCGTTAGGCTTGAATCGTGTCACGCCCTTCCAGCCCGGCCGCTCCCAATTCCCGACAACTTGCTTCATTATCCCATGCCGAAGTACGTTGAGCGGGGTGACGAAGGTGCGTTCTGCCTGTCTGACGAGCGGGCCGAAGATGGGGAGCTTCCGGCCCATTTCCGCTCCCAGCCTCAACTCCTCCACCTCCTTCGGTCCCTTCCCCTTCGCCGCCTCACCAAAGGTGGCATGGAATCTCCCAGCACGGGTGTAATAGTCGAAGTCCTTATCCGCCCGGATGAGGTTGTCGATTTCGACGGCGTTTTTTTCGCTGAATACGGTGCGCGCCGTCTTCTTCGCCACCTGTCCGGCCAGGCTGGGGTGCGCCGCCAGGCCAGGGGCACCCTGCCGCAGCGGGGCGGAAATGTCAAGCATGGTCTGAAACAGCTTGGAGAGCAGCAGCACGCTCAACGCCCGGCCGGGTATGTTTTTGTAGAAGGGAGCCTTGCCCCCGCCGGGGAGGAGTTTCATCAGGTTAGGGGAAATCGGCGGCGGCCCGGGCGGCACGGGCGGAGTCGCTGGACGGGGTGGTTTGGGCAGGAAAGTTTTCCCAAGGGGGGTTCGTTGGGAGTATGGGCTCTCGCCGAGGGAGCGCAGGAACGGCCTTTTGACGGGCTGGCCGAGAGGGGTAAGGCCTTCTAACGGAAATTCCGCCCGGCTGCCCGGCCCGAGTTTCCCGCCAGCCTTTCTTTCGGTCTGGCGAGCGAGCCGAAGTTCGTCCGTTAGGGCGGTTTGGCTACTCTGAGCCTGTTCAAGCAGCGCACGTTTCTGTCTCTCCAGCCGCCCGCCCGTGACGGTTGCTTGCAGTTCCAGTTTACGTGCCCGCACCGCCTTCTCCGCCCCGAGAAGCTCCTCCCGGACCGTACCGGAACCGCGCAGCGGGCCGGGAGCCGCACCCGGGGCATGAAGACCGGGCTGGCCGAGGCCAGGAGGAAGGGCGAGTTGGCTTGCCGCCGGGGCCGCCTGCCTCCCCCGCCCCAACCGCAGCAGCGCCTGGCCCTTTTTCACTAACTCCGCGCCCTTTTTCACCAACCCCGCGCCCCCCCAGTTAAGCGGGTCCACGACCATTTCGCTGGCGCGCTCCCCAAACCCCGGCCGGGCACGCTGCGCGGCTATGATGTCTCCAGCGCCCTGTCCGGCCACAACCTGCTTGGCCGTAGCAATCGGATGTCCCAACACGCCTGCGGTAAACTCGGCCGGTTCGTTGGGAATTGCGTCCAATACGTCCAACGCCCCTGCGGGGAAGGCTTTCGCTGCAGGGATGGGGTTAAACTGGCGAGCAAGGCGGCCCAGCCGACCGGAAGTGGAAGGGACTGCTCCCTCGATGGTCGGCAGTTGGGAGGGTGGTGCCACTGGCTCGGTCGCAGGCGGCAGGCCCAGCCGCAACCGGAACTCTTCCTCCGTCTCAGGGAGAGGGGAACGGGGGGTCACGGCAGGGGGCATACCTAGACGGCGACGGAACTCTTCCTCCGTCTCGTGCTGGTTCGTCACGGCTAGAAACCGAAGAGGAAGCGGGTGCGGGGGTTGAAGCGGTCCTCGTTTTCACCGCGCTGGAAGCGGGGTTGCTCTCGGAAGAGCCGGTTGAAGTCAAGGCCGGAGGTGAAGTCAGTGAAGCGGAGCGTGGGCACATTCCCGCCCCGGGCCTCCTGACCAATCATGGCGAGATACTGGTCAAACACACTCTCGAACTGGTTGCGAAAGCCGCGACGACGCTGGGGAGACGTGCCGAAGGGCGCCGCTGCGCTGAGAAAGGCGGCACGGGGTTGCTGCTCCAAGAAGAAGGAGGAGAAGTCGGGATTAAAGCCAGAGGGAAGAAAACTCGCCATTAGAACCCACCAAACCCTCTAAATCCGGGGAGCGCCCCCGCCCCAAGCGCCTTCAAAAAGGACGCACCGGGACGTTCCTGTTGGAAACGGTTGAACTGTTGCGACAAGAACTGCGAAAAATCGTCCTGGAATTGGCCCGCCCCCTGGGCGAGGAAGGGCTGAAATGCGGTAGCGAAAGCAAGCGGGTTCTGTTCGGGCCGTTGTAAGAATCGGGCACGCGCTTGTGCAAATGGATTGGTAAACCCGGTTGGCTCCATCGCTGCGTTGCGTACACCGCCCGCTATGTCTTCTAGTGAGGGAAGGCCACCACGGAGGAAGTCGCCCAACTGCTGTTTCCCGAGCTCGTCTGCTGACAACTCTGGCCGAAGGAACGGCGACAGGCGGAAACCCGACTGTGCGGGGGCGTTTGTGAAGTTAAAAAGCGCATCACTTACCAGCCCGCCAGGGCGGGTTGCGGCAACATCGAATAGCTGAGAGAAGGCTTGTCTAGGATTTCGGGTGAGTTCGTCTAGTGCCGCCCGTCGTAGCATATCAGGCGTCTCGAAACCGAAAGGCGCTTCTGGCGGGCCGATTTTCCCACCCTCTTCCCCGAACCCTCCGGTATATTGTTTCATAAAGTCTTCGAAGGTGTTCGCTGCGCCAGGAGCGGTTCCAGACGTGCCCCCAGCACCGGCGCCAGCCTTTCCCGCGCCAGCCGCCGCCCCGCCAACACCGCCCAGCACGGTATCTACTGATAGCACGGCCTGAGAGTACGGCACGCCCAGACCAAGGAACTCCTGAATCGCCTGGTCACGGGTCAGACGCCCGGCTTGCAAATCGGCCAAGATGTCAGACTGGGAACGCGTCACGCCCATCTGTGCCTGCCCGCTGGGCTGGGGGGCGCCTCCCGAGCCGGTTTCAGAGGCAAAGCCGGAAATCGCCGCCTGCACAGACTGAGCCGCCAATTCAGCATTTCCAGTCTGTGCAAGAAATGTATCGTACAGCCCGGTCAAATACTCACTCCCAAGGAGGGCCTCCGCTTCTTGTAGGGTCGCCATGTTACGCTACTCCTGTCTCCCCGCCACGGTTTCGGGGGAGGTTAAACCGCCCCTCCTCGCCGGTGGGGATGTTGGGCGGTCCGGCCGGGCCGCCGTTAGATTGCACGAATGGGAGGGTTGTGGGGGGGAGACCGGTTGGGGCGCCCGGCGCTTGGCCGGAGGCCATGCCCCCCATGCCTGATTGTAGCATGGCCTTAACGTACTCGTCAAGATACACCTGCGCCAACTCCGGCCGCCCCTGCTCAAACTCCGCCCTTGCCAGCACCAGGGCGGCGGCGGCGGGTGAGGCCGTCTCGCCAAGCTGCTCCTTCAACATATTGTCGATAAGCGTCGTGTCGGGGAGGTGCATGAAGTTCTCCCACAGCCACCTGTCGGGGAGGAAGGGCGTCTTGCCCAGCCGAGCTTGTTGTGAGGCGGTAAGCCGGGCCACGTCGTCCTGGGGCAGTTGGGCGTCGAGCCGGACTTTGTACGGGGGCAGGTCAGCAATCTGCTCCGGCTGGACCGTGACCTGCATATAGTCTTTATTCCGTCCAAGCCCGCGCACGGTCATGGGGTTGAAGCCGTCGGTCACGAACTGGTCTACCCACAAGTCCAGCACCCCTCGTATCGCCTCGGCCACGGTTCGCGCTACCGGGTCTACGACGGTGAGGACTTGCTGGTTGAGTTGGGTGATGGCGTAGC
>ERZ1292625.2748-Hain-H41-01um-R1-2748-length-15532-cov-4_pt1 | contig 15532 bp, 32 predicted proteins | sample MGYA00564400_ERZ1292625 | MGnify/ENA primary metagenome ERZ1292625 (study PRJEB36523, sample SAMEA6512639) | groundwater metagenome | collected 2019-01-08 | study: AquaDiva: Metagenomics assemblies of 32 groundwater samples | reverse complement strand
CGAAACTGGCGAAACCAGTAGGCCCCCACAAAAATTATGAAACCAAAATGCCCGAGATGTGATGGAATGATTGTTGCGGCCTATGGCAACAAAATGACTTCCCCCAAGTACAAAAGATTTTATGATGAGAGAATGAAGTGCGTTCTCTGCGGAAGATACTTTCTAAAATCTGAATTTAAGAAGGAAGAGAAATGAAGCAGATATTTCGCCAGATACTTGTTACAGAGGATTACTACAAGATAGTTACTATGAACTCTGTGAACATTTATACGCATAGAGCAGTACTCACCAGCCGCGATGACATTGAGGGTTATGGCTACTCTGAAGATGCAGCCCTGAAAGACTTGTTCAGAAAATTAATTGAGGCATAAACTACCGTAGATGGGTGGGCGTATTGTCTGTCTGTGAGCAGAGATACTAACCCACCCGGCTCGATAGCAAGTACAGAATGAATAAAGGCGAAGAGAAAGAAGTCATACAGCTTTTAGCTTCCGGGCAACCGCAGGAACAGATTGCCGAAGTAATAGGTGTATCCCAGTCCACAATCTCCCGCGTTGCGAAGAAGCATCAGGAGTCCATACAGAAAGAGACCGAGAGACTTCTCCAGTCCTTGCCGGACATCATCGACCAGATTACTCGTGACATCAAAACCAGCAATGAGCTTTCCAAAGCCCTTGCTGACCCCACCCCCGAGGGTGGTCTTGCAAACCTTTCGCCCCTCCTCCTCAGTAACTCCAAGATACTCACTAAGTTCATGGAGCTGTCTTACAAGAAGCAGTCCGACGTTCTTCGCGCCGTCGGGATTCTGCCGTCTGTCGCACAGTCCGTGTTCATACAGAACCTTATCCAGAAGAACACCACCAATATCCTCTCTCCAGTGGTTATGAGGGTTCTCGGAGACCATATCCGCAAGTCTCTTGAGGAACCCGAGCCAATCAACGTTACCCCAGTAGAGCCACAAGTAGACTAAAACCTACCCCAGTGTACCGGGCCTGTCCTTTTCGTGCAGCCACGGGCCTCCTGTGCAGCCGTTTGCCTACTTCTGGGTCAGTATCCCTCCTGCATACCAGCATTATACCAGCTCTCAAGCATCCTCTTCCCCTCGTCATACCATCGGGGGCGCATTTCCATTCAACCTGAGCCAATCTGGTGAGCCAGAAGTGCTTAATTTCATTGGTGTGAGGGGCTGTATTCCCTTAGTATGCATTTTTATGCATCCGGAGTGTGTGTATGTGGGTGTGTGCATGCTGAACGCTAATATATATTCCACGGGCATGCAAATAGAATCCGGTCTACCCCCCCTATCCCCATGCAAGGCGCACAAAAGCACAGCATTACTACGCCATGTAGTAGTTTCCAGCACCAGAACAGCGCAGAATACCAGCAAACAGGCCATATATAGGCTATAGAACACCGGATACATAATCCTGTTGTCGGCATTGTAAGCATGATATGTGGCTATTGTAAGCACCTATGCTGGTATAATACTAAGAAGGGTACTGCGCGTGAAAGGAAGATGTACACCCAAATCTATACCCGGGTATGAGGTAACACCCAGATATGAGGTAACAACCAGAAGAGGTCAGCCGGATATGAGGTAGCACCCATTATGAGGTAACAGGCCAGTGTTATATATAGTAGTAGTATAGATAGCTGGTAATGGGGTCTTGGCGCAAAATACCATAGTATAAAATAATGCTTGACAATGCTTATAGATAGTATATAGTAGAAGTATCCATATAGCAGTTAAATTCAAGAGGAGGGCCATTATGACAACCTTTATGATAACTCATAGAAAAGTTGTATACCATGTTAATCAGGATGTGGTAGAATACTGGGTACATAATTCTATTAGTGGCTGGGCCTTAAGCAGTAAGCTGGATAGGGAGAGCTGGCCTTCTGGCTCATATAGTTATATAGAATTGAGACATAACATGGGTAGGGATAAAAACGGTGTTTATGGGCCGTACATAATAGAAGGGAATGACCTTTAATCCACAGGGGGTATAGATATGCTAAATGATATAAGTTTGTATATACAAGCCGGAAAAGAAGCAAGACGGGCCAGAAAACAACACGATGAAGCACGAGCAAACCATTGGAAAAAATGGTTTACTACTGCTAAATACATGGAAAAGCCAGAAGATAGGATAGCCGCAGAAAAAGCCTTTAATGATGGTTATGAGGAAGGGTAGGGTTAAAGGAGGGTATATGTCAAGAACAGTAATGACTAAAGGAGAGGCTATCTGTATTCTGTTAGCGGCAATGTTCCATAGTGCAAAGCATACCCCTCCGCATTACAGCTTTGCAGAAGAGAAGCAAGTAATAAGGGCTCTTGAGGTCTTAAGACACAGTATGACTATAACGGAGGAGGAACGGGGGGGCATAAAAGCTATCATGGAGTTATAACCCGCAAGGATTTATACGGAGGGGCAAGATGAAAAGGTATTTGGGATATTTAGTTTATACAGTCAAGGCAAAAGACATTGGTAGACCATTTATGAATGTTGATGGACGGCTGAGCGGCCTGGGCAGAGTTCTACCTAAAGATGTAGACAAACAAATCTATGCGCATAAGGGGGTACTCCAGCTTGAAAATGATGAACAGAAGGAACAGAGATTAAAGAGCGAATAACCCGCAAGTATCCCACCTATATCCTACCCCTAAAAGGCCGCGCTTTGCGGCCTTTTTCTTTTGCCTAAAGCTATAGTAAATTATTTTACTATCATAGTATAAAAATGCTTGACATTAGTTTAAAGCATAGTATAATGAGGTTATGGTAAGTAAAATCTGGTCTTAATAGTGGGGTGGTTTATGGTATACGGATATTATCTTGAAGGGTATGGTAACGGGATATTCTTTCGGCACTGTCTTGAGGGATATAAAAGCCGTAGGGCAGTTATAAAAGCGGCAAGGTTGTTTAAGGAACAGAATAAAGTAGCGGAGACGGGCTTTGTCCTCTTTAGCTTTACGGGTAGTGAATACAAGTACAGGCGTAGTGAGTATCAGGTACTTGTCAGATTTAATGCTAAGGCATTTTTTGAGTTCTGGGGGTAATATGACCGACAAATCTGTGCTTAGTGAGTATGCCGAATACAGTGAAGTCTTTAAGCGCGTAGGCCGCGAGTACCCTGATGTTCGGGTGGGCCTTGACCGTGAAACAGGGCTTTATCACTATGCCTACGCTTATCCCGTTGAGCGTAGGCTATACCTTATTCCCAGTGATTTACAGCACATTATCCGCACCGAAGAGGATTTACTTTTTGTTCTTCTGCATGAGATAGGCCATTGCGAAAATTTAGATATGGCCTTGTGGTTTGCAGGAGACAGATTAACGCCGGAGTTTATAGCGGATAGCTGGGCCTGTCAACACGGCTCTTCAGTTGAAACGGCTGTAGGAATTTTAAGACGTATTGAGGCGCGGAGTGAGAATAAGTGGGCGTTAAGGGCGCGTATAGAACACTTAGAGCGCAAAAATGGTACTGAGGATAATGTGCCAGATATACCTGAATTTAAAGTGGGGTAGAGGAATGAGAGTAAAAAATATGACTGATGTGGAGGATAATTAATCATGCTTACTAAAAAGGATTTTATAGCACTTGCGGCAATCTTCAAAGCAGAGCGAGACTTACTGGCACCTTCTACTGTTCCTAATCAGAGGAGTGAAACCTACCGAAGAGGGGGTTTAAATACATTAGAAAATATAGCGGGGGATTTTATCCGCTATAACAAGAGCAATAACCCGGCCTTTGATGTAGCAAAGTTTAAGCGAGCGGCGGGTATAGAGGACTTATAACCTTAAGCTTGGAGGATGACATGGCTTACAAAATGGATATGGAGATAAGGAAGTATAAAGGCTATACCGTAGAGATATGGCTGGACGAAGACGCGGAGAACCCGCGTGAATGGGATAATCTTGTTAAAATGGTCTGCTTTCATAAAAGGTATGCTCTCGGAGACCAGCACCATTCAAGCCCGGAGGATTTTCGGGAATTTGTCCGTAGGGAAAAGCCTGTAGTAGTCCTGCCTTTGTACCTGTATGACCATAGCGTATTGAGCATAAGCACGAAGAGCTTTATGGGCCGCGTCCGGCACGCCGAATGGGATAGTGGGCAGGTAGGCTGGGCTTATATCAGTAAGGAGGACGCGCTTAAGGAGTATGAGGTTAAGCGTATCTCGAAGAAAATAAGGGCAGAGCTTCGGGCCGTGCTTGAGAGTGAAGTTGAGGTCTATGACCAGTTCCTTCAGGGTGAAGTTTACGGCTTTACTATCAGAGACGCTGGCGGTAATGAGGTTGAGTCTGTCGGCGGGTACTTCGGAGACCCTGGGAAGTATCTTATGGACGAAGTGCGGCGTATAGTTGATAACAGGGGGGCTTATGCCCTGCCTTATGAGGGTAAAGAGACTTATGAGGATATGGGCTGGTAAATCTTAAGGGGGTAGAGTTATGATTGAGTGTGCGAATTACTGTGGTAAACCAGCGGAGAAGAAGTTTACCCGTGATGTTTATGAGCGGCCTTTTGATAAGGCTTCAGTAAAGAAGGTATTTTGTTCTGAAGAGTGCGCAGAGACTTATCTGCATGAATCGGACTTTGCTTACTTTTACTGTGATGGGTGCAGTCGGATGGTATGTGAACAGAACCCCGATAACGGCTGGCATATACAGTACAGGGTAGTGGACTGTGTAATGGTGTGCCTCAAGTGTTATGAAGAGCATATTCTTGCAGACGGTATAGGGCGCGGGGACTTTGAGGCTGGACTTCCGGGTATGTTCTTTTCATGGGGCAATACTGAATTAACCGAAACCGGGTATCAAGCTGTACCAGAATTTAGCTACTACTTTGTGAAGAGCAAGGAGTCTGTTCAGGCAGTTTGCAAGAAAGCCCTTGAGCTAATTGATAAGGGCCACAAGGTGATTGTAGCTTATGAAGCAATGGCAATTGGGGGGCTTGAGGGAACGATAACCTTGTACACTAAAATTGATAAGGAGGATTAATTATGTGTAACTTTATAAGCTGGATAGAATTTGAGGGTGGCGATACTCTGTTCCTTACTGCTAAGGATATATATGAGACTAAGCGGGGGGAGGAACTAAGGTTTCACTGTCAGAGCGTTGATGACCTTGTGGGGCATGGGGCTATACGCTGGTATTACCATGATATTTTAGGTGGGAAGGAAATAGAGCGTATTAATTTTTCAAGCCCTAAAAATTTTCCTAATAAAATCGTTAAAGCGATTAAGGACGGGGAGTTTAGGGGCTTGGCAGTAATTCCCTCTTTACTGGTGCAGACCATACGGATTAAGTATAATAGGCTTCAGGGGTCTGCATTGGCTGAGTATAATAGGGCTTGGAGGTCTGCATTGGCTGAGTATCATAAGGCTCTGGGGCCTGTACAGGCTGAGTATGTGAAGACTGGGGGGTCTACATTGGCTAAGTATAAGAAGGTTCAGGAGCCAGCATGGGCTGAGTTTAAGAGGGTTGATGAGTCTGCACAGGCTGAGTACGAGAAGGTTCGGCAGACTATATTCTGGGATTTATTCTCAAACCCTAAGAATCGTGTTAAGGCTTGGAGGTAGGTTATAGGGGCTAGTATTTGACTAAGGGGGTAAAGGTATGTATCAGCAAGGAATTAGTATGTCCAGTATACTCAATGGACTTGAACGCTGTTAATGGAAGTCTATCAGCCGGGAGCAAGCAGAGAGATTAACGCCTGTATTGCCGAGGGGTGAGGCTACTATCCTAATCCATAAGATAGTCCGGCATAGTAAGCATATCGTCAAGGTCTACATGGGTCTTGATGAACGCGGTGGTTACAGGCTGTGGAAGTATGAGCCATTCTGTTCAAGGTGCAATGCTCACTAACCAGTTAGGGGGGTGTAACCATGACAGGCTTTATACCCATGAGGTGCGAGAATTGTTTGCGGCCTACGCTTCACAGAGTTAAGTTCTACGGTGTTGACCTTACGCATATTGAGTGCTTGAACTGCGGCAGGGAAGAGTTAATGGACGGGCAAGGGAACTCGACCGTGTTGAGCTTGCCGCGAAAGGATAAGGAAGTGGGATACTTTGTGGCCCGGAGTGGAAGGGATTTAATGGCGCGTTAGTGCTTGACCTTTAGTATAATGATGTAGTATAATGTAGGTGCAATTAAACTGTAAGGAGGTAAGTTATGAAGTGGCTGATAACAGATATTATGCTTATAGCTTTACTAATTTTTACTGCGTTCTTTATATCCGATTTAGTGGATAGGGCAGCGCAGCGCAGAGAGGCTGCGGCAATAGAGTTTCAGGAACAGAGGATTGACCTATTACACCCAGCAGTTACACCCTGCGAGCCGGAGCCGGGGTATAGACTGGAGATATAATGGTTAGAGTATGTGCGTGGTGCAAAAAGGTTTTAGGCGAAAAGGAACCGCTGTTAGACACGCGCACCACGCATGGCTCTTGCCCGGAGTGTGCGGTAGGGTTAAAGGAAGAGTACAGGCAATGGAGGGACGCGGCAATGAGTTTAAAGGGGCGAAGTGATGAAGAGCTTTTTGATAAGGCTTCGGAATTAAACAAGCGTATTTATTCAAGCGGTACGCTTTGGGACGGACAGGTTGCATTATACCGGGCCATTCTAACAGAGCTTGATAAGCGCGGCTTTAAGACAGGAGTGATGAAGCTGCCGGAGGAAGTCAATGACAAGTCTTAAAGAAAATCTTGAGGATGTAATTTTTACAGCGATGAATGAGAACACTTCCGTTAGGGGGAAGGTTTACGGGAAGCGTGAGGCGGCAGCTGTAGCGGCTGAGGCTGTACTTGACATCTTGCGTATTCCGGTATGGCTATGGGCTGTAGATATAAAGAGGATACAGAGCTACACTATAGGGCTTAAACCACCTATCAGCAGCGAAGAGGGGGACTAATGCAGTACATCGTGGAGGGTAAAGGTAAGCACCGAAAGTTTCAGTGCCTTGGGGATATGAGCAGGTTTTGTGATGAAGAAACAGGCTCAGACCTCAGTACATACGGCGTTCACATGGGTCAGAACTCGATTCTTGCGACTGCTATCTGTAGCTTAGTTGAAGCAGGTTTTAAGGTAACAATAAGGCGGTGATAAAATGGAACTCGTTTATAGAGTAGACCCCATAACTGGGGAGAAAATACTTATTAACCCGATATACCAGATAAAGAAGTGCGTGAACACGAATGACTGCGGCTTCTTTACGCGGAGTAAGTCCAGAACAAAATGCCCCCGGTGTGGGTACCCATTAAAGTTTAAGGAGGCTGACGAGGAGTAGTATGGAGGATTTACTGCTGGTCTGGTGCTTGGCGTGGGGAGTGTACTTAATCGTTAGAAGGATATGGGTGGGAACAAATGAGGGAAACTGAGATGTTGTTAGAGGCTGAGATGCTGAGGGTGATAGTATGTATAGCCCTGTTCTTCCTCTTAACATTGTAGGGGGATTGAGATGGAAGAGATAAAGGAAGCGTGGATGGATGCGGTGCATGACCGGGTTTGTGTGGTATGCTACGATGAAGTAAAATCCTAAGATTATACTTGACATCAAGTATAATAAGTGCTAACATGAAGGTTATGAAGTCGTGGACGAAGCATAAATGGGAAGGGTCACTGGCATTAAAGGAGGATACCCGGCTGGTGCGAGTAAGCCGGGTCGGGGAGAAACTTTATGAAGTTCAGATAGCACTCAAGAGGGGAGGATTTTCAGAAGAGGTCTTTAGTCATATTGCTGTTGTTGAAAAGTTCCAGCGGTTTATCCTACCGATGGGTGTAAATGAACCTTTCTGGGCCTTAGTAATGCCACAAAGTTTTTATAAGATTTTTCCAGAATTAAAAGTTAAGAAGTTGAAGGGGCAATAATCATGGACTTTGGAGATAGAGAACATTTAAAATTCTTGGCGCGGTATCAGCAGGAGTGTGATAGGTGCCGTGGACTATTCACAGCTTGCTATAGAGATAAGTATTGTCAGGAGTGCATTGGGGACTTGGAGAAACAGCACGGTAAAGATAAGGATAGGCCCTTAACTGGAGACCTTACCTTTTCGGCTTTAATGGAAGCTATCGAAGATGAAGAAGACCGTTGAAAAAGATTCTCGATGTGCCGCCTGTCCATTTCAGGATGAGCAGACTGTTGACCCGATAATCCAGAAGAGTAGTGACTTCTTATTTATAGGAGAGGCCCCCGGAGAGCAGGAGGTTATACACAATGAGCCATTCTTTGATGGCGCATCGGAGGCGGGAGATGGTGAGAACGCCGGGGCTGTATTCCACAAGTATCTTGACCCGCTGTTGAAAAAGTATCGCTGTTCAATAACGAATGTAGTGAAGTGTCACCCCCCCGGTAATAAAACTCCTACGAAAAAGGAGTATAGCTGTTGCCTCAGTCGGTTGGAGAGTGAGATAAAATATTGCAATCCTAAGTTGATAGTGGTGCTGGGCAAGACCGCGTACAAGGCCGTGACCGGAGAAGATTGTAGAATAACAGACTTGAATGGAAAGATGCTCACGGGCTATCCTCATAAGATACTGGTTTCGATTCACCCCAGCTATTGCCTCCGCACCGGAGACTATGGGAAGTTTGAGAAGGGTGTTCTTCCAGCGATTCACTTCTTTGACAAGGAGGTGACTCTTAAGTATAAGGCGGTCAAGGATATTAGCATGACCGGGGTAGTGGCACTTGATATTGAAACTACTGGGCTGAGGCCTTGCGGTATAGATGTGGATGATGAGGGCCAGAGGAAGCATGATGGATTAATCCGCTGTGTGGGTGTTGCTTCTGGAAAAGAAGTCTTGTATGCGGAAATCGAGGATAAGAAATGAAAGTAACAACAAAAAAAGAAATTATAACTATTACTCTTGAGATTCCTATTGATGAGTGTCGGCATTTAGAAACTGCTTTAGTTACTGTAGCACATACTAACAGCCTATCAAACTGTGACCGCGTTCTTTTTGATAAGCTTCAGCATTGTATCTCAGAGGCTATTTATGTCGGAAGATAGGAGAGACCCCAAGACAATAGAGGCCGAGGCGCAACGGCTGAAGGAATTTGTAAAAGAATTGTTTCCGGTGCAGCTGGATAAATTTTGTCGTAGGATACCTTTAAGAGGGCCGGAGATGTGTTCGGAATGTGGTCATGTGTACTTGAGCTTACATAGGCTAATAGGCTGTGAGGAACACGTTGGTCTGGATGAAATCTAATGGACTTAAAACAGCTAAAAGCGTTTGTCGAAAATCCAAGCATAGAACTCATCTGCCATAACGCTCAGTTCGAGTGGAAGTGGTTTCTATCAAGGGGCATCAATGCCAATATTAAGTATGATACTCGCATTGAGGCCAAGCTTATAGATAGCCGTACTCCGGGGGATTTGGGAACGCTTTCTATGAAAGCGGGTGTAGATAAGTATTACAAGGATGAGAGTCCGGCGACCTTGGAGGGGAAGGCCCTTGAACAGCGGCCTACACGTGATGCACGTAATACGCTGGCGTTGCATGAGCTTTACTACTCCCAGCTATCCGATGCTGAGAAGAAGATTTACCATGAGGTTTTAGTCCCCGCCGCAAAGACCTTGGCCCAGATTGAATTGGAGGGCCTGTGCATCGACCCCAAACGGGTTGAGAAAATGTGGGCTAAACTCGATGCCGACATTAAGGGGCTTAAACTTGACAAAGACCCGGCAATAGCGCAGTTCCAGAAGAGTTCGGGCAAGCCTTTTAATGTAGGCTCCTCCGTTCACAAGAACATTATTATCTTCGACATGCTGGGCTATGCTCCCGTGGCTTACCACGAGGAAACTAACACACCAGTCATGGATGCTGAATCTTTGGAGTGCATGATACGGCTCCAGCATATTCACGAAAGGCACAGTACCGGGATAGAACTTAAGGGTTGTAAGAAGTGTCAGTCCAGTACCCTGATGAAGATTCTCAGGGCCTCCCAGTGGACGGGCTGGCGCGACAAGTTTCTTGGAACAAAGAAAGACCTTAAGACTGGAGAGGCGAAAGGAATCTGGCGGCATATAGTAGAGGTCGGCGGTAAGCATTTTATTTTTACCGACCTTATGGCAGTTGAGGCCCGGACAGGCAGGGTCATCAGCATGAACCCTAACACTCAGAATATGCCGAATAATTTCGTCCGGGTTATTTTTACCTCTCGGTATGGTTGGATAATCGAGTTTGATTATAAAGGTATTGAGCTACGTATCTGGGCCTGTTTAGCCGGGGACTCTAAGTTGATTGAGGCTTTTCGTACTGGAGACCCACACGTTGATACGGCTCAGGACATATGTGCCAAGAAAACTATTAGTGATGATGAGCGGTTTGTGGGAAAAACTTTTAATTATATCATCATCAATGGAGGAGGCCCCGACCGTTTGGCTCAGTTGACTGGACTGCCCTTAAATGAGACCCAGCAGATGTTTAAGCGTTTCTGGCGTGAACACCCCAGCGGTCGTAGTTTTTGGGAGGAGTGGGTTGAGGCTGAGTCTTATGATAAGTATGATAGGCCGCGCTCCGGGATTGTGTATGCTCCGACGGGAATGAAGCGCTACTTTGAGAAGCCGAATGAAGCACGTAATCACTTGATACAGAACCCGGCAATGATAGTTTTACTTAAGGCACTGAATCAGGCGGTACCTTATGTGAAGGATGAGTTTAAGGGGAAGGCGTGTATCGACCTGACAATCCATGACTCTATCCGGGCTGATGCCTCGGGGAGCATAAAGAAGAGGCTTATACATGACGTAAAAAAGATTATGGAGTCTCAAACTTTGGAGTGGTTTGATGGTCACGGTAAGAAAATAGAGATGGAGCTTCCATTCTTGGCTGAAGTAAAAGCTGGGCGAGATTGGGGAAGCATGAAAGAACTTAAGTGATAGGTCTTACTATAGGAGGAGTCGTGAGTAATTGTGGTAATTGCACTAGCTGTACGTGCAAGAAGGGTGGGGTAAAAACGCCGTTATCAGCGATTGTGCAGAGGCGCTTGGATAATCTGTCTCATTTAGTTAATTGGGGCAAGAGCCGCATGGCGGTATCCGGGGGTACAACACTTATATACCTGAATACGGTCTGTGGTTCGATATACGGACATGCCGTATGCAGTCCTCGGGATGAGTTTGACCCGTTGCTGGGTGAAGAGATAGCTCTGGGCCGTGCGCTCAGGAGTCTTGAACTGGCTTGTGCCACCCCCACTAACGATTGGGGCGTAGCGACACCTGCGACAGACTTTGGGGTGGGTATCAGTGACGCTGAACTGGCGCATCGTCTCAGGGATTTGGAGGTATTTGATAAGGCAATAAGGAGCGCAGCCAATGGCATTAAAGAAGAGTAAGGAGCTTTTACCCGACAAGCATGAGTTCGGGCTTAATCTGGGAGTCAAGTTTCAGGCTTACGACTATGAGCCGATAGAGGTCAGCGCATTTTATAAGTCCTCGGGGTTCCCCGGTGAAACCACGGAGGCTTTAGCTGACCGTGTGGCAAAGGTGGTTGTAGCAGAACTTGATAAACGTGCCAAGGAAATGATGTCAATACTCACGCAGCTTCGTAAAGAAGCCTTTGAGGAGTTATCCGATGAAGAGGCAAGCGGAGGATAAAGCACCGGAGTATATCAGGCCCTTGGCTGAGTGGCTTATTGAAAATAATATTAACATGTCCCCGCAGAAGTGGATTGAGCACTGTCTTAAGAAGCTGGGACTTGTTACAGAAGATAAAGTAACTGCGGAAAGATTCCGTGGTGTGCGGAGAAAGTAGATGGATAAGTTAGGCGCATTTTGGGAAGGACAGAAAGGACTCAACGGGGAGCTTACAGTATCAGATGAGATGCTGGACACGATAGCAGCAGCCGCGACAAATGATAGGGGTGAGCATATCATTCGGGTTGGTCTATTCCCGAACCAGTTTAAGGAGCGGGATAACCAGCCTGACCACGTGTTGTTAGTCTTTGGTGATGAAGGTGAGGGTGGCGGCGGTAATGGTGGTGGTCGCAAGAGCTATGGCAATAAAGGCCGGAGTTCCAAGGGTGGGTATAGCGGCAGTCAGAATCAGGGGAGAGAACGTGCGCCTCAGGATGAGTTGCAGCCTCCAGCCCGTAGGCCCAATAAAACTCCTAAGAGAAATGGGAAGCCCGCAGCAAAGACAGGCAGAGGCTCAGTGTACGGCAAGGGGGGCAAAAAATAAGCTGATATTATGCTGACCAAGGATATCGAATTTAGATTTCTTGGCTTGGCCTTCCAAAAACCTGAGCTATGGTCAGGAGGATATGAGCCTCTTGACCCAATGGCGGTATCAGTAGTCGAGGAAGTAGGTGCTTACCATAAAAAGTATGGTGAGTACCCAAACCTTAAGACGTTCTTTGAGTGGGCTAAAACAAGATATGAAGCGCAAGAGTTCTCTTATGTCAAGAAAAATCTTACGGAGAGTGACTTAAGCGAGACCTTCACCGAGGCCCAAGTCAAGGACTTTATAGGACTTCAGAGGCTTCGGAAGTCTATCAAACAAGCGGAGAATTTACTGGGAACCGAAGCATCTCCCAGCTCCAAGCAGATAAAGGCAGCGCAAGAGGCACTGGCCCATGCAATCGTTGAGCCTGAACCCGCCTGTGAAGCGGAGGAGGTATTTTCAGAGAGTTCCTTGCAGACAGGGAAGGAGTTAAAGAAGCTCGATATCAAGATAGAGTGGTTAATCGACCGTCTAATCCCCAAGGAGAGCATCATATTAATCTCCGGCAAGGGCGGCATAGGCAAGACGTGGCTCAGTTTACAGATGGCGCATGCAATATCCAAGGGCCTATCATTCATGGGGTTAAAGACAATTAAGACCCCGGTCACATACGTGGACTTTGAAAATTCTCTGCCTGTTTTGGTAGACCGCATAAAGACCTTGAACTCCACAGATGTCTTTTTCTGGCATACGACCAATAGTAAACTGGCCCCGCCTCGATTGGACAGCAACGGATATGAGATTTATAAGACGCTGCCCAAGGGAGTGCTTATCTTTGATACACTCCGGGCCGCGCATGCCGGGGATGAGAATGAGAGCCGGGATATGGCCTTTATTATGAATCGTCTCAAAGAAATTCGTGATGCTGGGTATACAGTCATAGTCCTGCATCATACTGCCAAGGCGAATAGTGAGGTCTTTAAGGGGTCAACGGCTATCCGCGATTTGGCTGACCATTCATTATCGCTCCATGAAATCAAGCTTTGTGTGGATTGTGATAAGCCGATTAAAGATGGCCTCACGAATGTGCATCGGGAATGTAGCGGAGGTGCTGACCATTACTTACGCTTTGGGACACAGGAAAAGACGAGGTATAAACCTTTCCAGACTTTCTTGAGTTTTAATCCGGCAGCAGGGTTTATGCAATTAACAAATCGAGGAGCGTTGGCAAAGCTCTTGCGGATTACGAAAGAGATTTAATGGCTGAAACAGTTAAGAACTGCCCATATTGTGAGGTTCGTGGCTTTACTCCAGATACCACGCAGAACCTTTGTATCAACACAGATATGAAAGTGTATCATTGCTGGAAGTGTGGAGCAAAGGGGCGCTGGAAGGGGAAGCTCTTATTATCTGGAAAGACCTCAAGGAAGCTTGACCCAGCAGCCTTCGACCTATTGGGCTTTGACATAGAGACCCCGGAGAGCAAAGTTATTTTCAAGTATCTGCTGGGCCGGGGGCTTATTCCAGATGAGATTCTGAAAGAAGTACGGTGGAGTCCACAGATGAAGCTCCGGGCAATCTTCCCAGTATATGTGGACGGGGAAATCAAGGTCTTTAATGCACGAGCGGTGAGAAAAGATGACAAGCCTAAGTATGTCACGGCGGGAAGCAAGGAGAAATACGTATATCGCTTTGACCTTTTTGATAGCTGGTCTACGCTCACTGAGGGGCCGCTTGATGCTCACTCTTCGCCACATGGTATCGCTACCTTCGGCAAGGGCATTAGTGAGTATCAGCTCAGGCTTATCGCAAGCAAGTTTAGCACAGTGTTTGTCGCTTATGACCCGGATGCGCCAAAGGCGAGACACGACACCTACTACGCCCTTAAAGACGCGGGAGTAGACACGTATCTGGTTTATCTTCCCAAGGGGTATGACCCGAATAAGCTGGGATTAGCTGAGATGACCCAGCGCATTAACAATATAAGGATGATGAAGTGAAGCAGCCTGATACGATTTCAATTGACCCCGGCATGGATTATGTCCTGTCTGATTACGGGGGTCTTCCCCGTGGGTATTTAACAGAGCTATCCGGCCCTGATGGTGGGGGCAAGACTACTCTGGCGCTCAAGTATGTAGCTCAGGCCCAGAAGATGGGGCTTAAAGTGGGCTACATGGATATTGAATATGCTCTTAATGATGACCATGCAGCGCATTTTGGGGTGGATGTAAAGAAGATAGATTTCGGTGGGTATCCTCCAAGTGCGGAGGCTCAGTTCACTGAGATGATTAGAATGTGTCGGGACAAGTATGGGCTGGTTGTTCTTGATAGTGTTCCAGCTCTTATGCCCACGTCGATTATAGAGAAGCTGGATGAGCAGCTTGAGGATGAGGCATTTGGGTCTCAGTCCGGCGGTCAGTACGGAAGGATTGCTGCATTTATGGCTAATACTTTGCCGTTGTTGATAAGGGAAGCGTCCCCTCCCTTTGGTAATACAGCACTCCTGTTCATTAATCAGCTTCGAGCGAATATGCAGAAGTTCGGAATGGGGCCGAAGGATATACCCTTTGGTGGGTATGCGTTGAAGCACTTCAGTTCCGTGAGAGTTGAGATACGTAGGATAGCTGATATTAAGTATGGGACTATGGGCGTAATTGGTTTCCGGGCAAGGGTGCGTTGCCCCCATAAGAGCAGATTTGCTCCTCCGAAACGTGATGGGTTTATAGACATCATCTTTCATCATCAGGCCCCCAGTCTTGAGGATATTAACAAGAGGAAAAAGAATAAGGTGGGTGTGATTGTAACGCCTACGAAAATAGGAGAGGACTAATGATGCCGAGTAACCCTGATGAGGATGGGATTTATTATCAGCCACCTCCAGAACCCGAGGCGGGAGTTGAGCAGCCAAAGCCTAAGAAAGTAGACTGGATAGATACGCTGTTAGATGCCGTGACCAAGGAACTAATGGATGCGGAGCGTGCCGCAAAAAAGGAGAAGTAAATTGCAGAAGCAATATCTCGCTTGCCCTAAGTGTGGAGAGACCTTAAAGGTTGACCGTCGTGCTACGGGGAAAGCAGCAAAAGTTCACGGAGGCGGCTTCGAGCATAGGGTTGCTAAGGAGCTGGAGAAATTAACCCAGCTAAAGTGGAAGAAGGTTCCCGCCAGTGGTGGCCTCCATATCCCCGGAGATGTGTTCTGCCTGAGCTATAAGGAGATGCCCTTTGTTATTGAGTGCAAGAATACGGATGGGATAACAGTGAATCGCATTTTCAAAGAACCTGAGTTCTTGCTAAGGGCCGATGGTGGCGCTCCGCTCGTGACCCCTGACCAAGTAGCGGTTATTAATAATCTGGGCCAGTCAGTTGTGATTATGG
>ERZ1292625.2747-Hain-H41-01um-R1-2747-length-15540-cov-7_pt1 | contig 15540 bp, 14 predicted proteins | sample MGYA00564400_ERZ1292625 | MGnify/ENA primary metagenome ERZ1292625 (study PRJEB36523, sample SAMEA6512639) | groundwater metagenome | collected 2019-01-08 | study: AquaDiva: Metagenomics assemblies of 32 groundwater samples | reverse complement strand
ATATGATATAATGAAACTTACGCAGCGTCAGAAGTCAGCTGAATCATAGTAGTCCAATATAACATTGGATGAAGGATTCTCTCTAGTCCAAAATGATTAATCCTGATTACATTGTCGGTTTAATTGACGGAGAAGGCAGTTTTACTGTTTATATCCGCAATTTGGAAGAAAATAAAATTGTCAAAAGACGCGTAAAAGCGGAACCAAGATTTTATATTAAACTTATAGAGAATGATAAAAGTATTCTCTATGAATTGAAGAAATATTTTGGCTGCGGCAATGTTTATTTTCAAAAAGATAACCGATTTAATCATCAAAATTGCTATCGTTATGAAATAACGAAGCGAGAAGATTTGAAAAATGTAATTATTCCGTTTTTCAAGAAACATAAATTAAAATTAAAATCAAAAGTGAGAGATTTTAAAATATTTTGTGAATTAATGAGGCGGATAAAAAATAATGAACATTTGACAAATAAGGGATTGATGAAAATGTACCGGATAAAACAAAAAATGCATTAGAGCTCGCGTAGTGCGGGAAATCCGCTCGCTACGTGGGAACGCCAATGTTAAGTTTTTAACAAGCAATCGCCCGTCAAGTCAAGGAAGCCGGGAGTAGGCAAAGTTTCGCTTCGGCGGAATCAGTCTAAATTCGGTGACATGGACTAAGTCGTAACAAGGCACGCGTAGCGGAAGCTGCGCGTGGAACAATTAAACTAGAAAAAAGTTGTCGATTTTATAAGGCGTTAGCCGAGGAGCCTAAAGTTTCGGCCTTGGGATAACTAAAAAAGTTCTGAACCCGCATTTGTAAAAGATGCGCTATTGCGCATTTTTTATTTTATCTGGTATAATAATTTTATGGCAGACGCAATAAAAAAAATTCTTTTAATTGAAGACGACCCCTTTTTATCTTCTTTGCTTAAAACCAAGCTTCAAAAGCAAGGGTTTGAGATTATTTGGGCCGCGGATGGAGAAATAGCCATGGAAATTTTAAAGAAAACCGATATTGATTTGATTTTACTTGATATTATTTTGCCGAAAAAAACCGGTTTTGAGGTGTTGGAAGAAATGCGCATGGACCCTCAGCTTCAATCCAGAAAAACGCCGGTAATGATTATTTCTAATCTTGGTCAGGAAGAAGATATTGAACGAGGAAAAAATTTGGGAGTAATAGAATATTTCATCAAAGCGAAAGTATCAATTGACGATTTGGCGCAAAAAGTTAAAGATTTTTTTAAGCAATAAGCTTAGCGGTTTTCCACAAGTAAAAATTAGAAAAATAAGATATAATAAAAATAAATAAAAGGTCGGGGAAATTAGTTATAAAGTTTATAAAGTAAAAATATGAAAAAAGGTTTTACATTATTAGAGCTTTTAATTGTTATCGGCATTTTGGCGATTTTGGCGACAATTGTGGCTTTGGTTTTAAATCCGGCTGAATTATTAAAGCAGGCGCGAGACAGCCAGAGATTGTCCGATCTTAGAACAATCAACAGCGCTATTGGTTTATGGGTTGCGAGCGCGAGCAGCACGACGATGGCTCAGCTTGCTAATGCGGGTTATTGTACTAAAGGAACAACAAGTTATGGACCTATTGCTACTTGCACTGAAAACGCAACAACAACAATTGCCGGTTTAGGTTGGATAAATATAAATTTTACCGATATTCCTGGCGGTTCGCCGCTTTCAAGATTACCGCTTGATCCGGTGAACAGCGCAACGTATTATTATCAGTATAATAATGCTAGCACTACGCTTACTTTTGAATTAGACGCTAAAATGGAAAGTCAAAAATATGGAGTTGGTGGACCGGCTGATGTTTCCTCAAATACAAAAGATGGAGGGAATAATAACAACGTTTACGAAATCGGAACTGACCCCGGATTGGATTTAATTTAATTTTATGACCTTTCTTTCTTTGGGAATTTTGGTTTTTGCTTTTGGGGCGTCTTTATTAAAAGGACGCCCTTTTGGCATTAAAGTGCTGAAAGTGATTTTCATAATTGCGATAATCGCGGTTTTTTCTTTACTTATTTATTATTCTTATCAGCAATATGTCGCTTGGCAATCGGTTGAGCCGTCAAAATTCTTATTGCCGCCTTATCAGGCCATTGATTATTTCGTTAAATACGTCGGCGCCAGATTTTTTGCGCCTTATTTGATTTCTTTGATAGCCGCGATTTTATTTTTATTCGCGGCGAAACGGCTGAACAAAAAATACGAAGAGCGATTTTTTGAGCCGGAAGAATTATGGTTGGGAGCGTTGGCGATTTTTCTTGTCGGTCACCCTGGCTGGTTTTTTTATTTTACTGGTTTGATTTTAATTTATTTCTTAATTCATATATTTATTACATTTTATTATAAATTATTTTTCCGCATTAGTCCGCGTGAAGTCCGCATTAGTCTACGGTATATGTGGATACCCTTGGCGATTTTTGTTATAATAATCAATAAGTGGTTGGTTGAATTGGAAATGTGGAAATTATTGAAAATATGATTTTTATCTATAAAGCCTTAACTAAAGAAGGGCGGGAAACGCAAGGAGAACTTCAGGCGCCTAATCGCCAGATTGCGATTGAATATCTTCAGCGCGATAATTTAACGCCGCTTTTCCTTGAAGAAAAAGGGAAATTTGAAAAACGCAAGGCGTCAATTTTTAATTTTACTTTTGGCAATAGAGTTTCGGCGCTTGATAGGATGTTTTTGACGAGGCATTTGTCGGCAATTTTGAAATCCGGAATCAATTTGCGCGAGGCTTTGGAAATTCTTGAAGATGATGTGCAGAAGCCGATAATGAAAAAAATAATCAAAGACGCGATAATTAATTTGGAACGGGGTCAGCCGCTCTCCGCCACTTTTCAGGCTTATGAAAAACATTTTTCATCGGTTTTTATCGGACTTGTGAAAGCCGGCGAGGTGTCCGGCAATCTTGAAGATACTTTAGAAAATCTCGGCATGCAACTTCAGCGCGATTACGACCTTAAAAAAAGAGTTCAGTCGGCGATGATTTATCCTCTTATTCTTTTGGGCGCAAGTTCTTTGATAGTGATTCTTTTGCTGACTTTCGTGATGCCGCGATTAATAAAAGCGCTCACTCAGGCGAAAGTTCAGCTACCCCTAATAACCCGTATTTTAATCTGGTTAAGCCAAATTTTATCAGCTAGCCCTATACTCACCATTATTGTTTTTTTAGGGTTGATTGTTTTTATGATTTCATTCGGCCGAAGCAAACAAGGAAAACAATTTTTTATTTCCGTGATGGAGCGCTTGCCCATAAGTAAGGACCTCATTAAAAGACTTGCTTTGTCCAGATTTGCGATAACTTTACGCAATCTTTTAAACAGCGGCGTTTCGGCTGTTGAAGCTTTAAATATCACCGCTAAAACAATCGGCAATAATAAATATGAACAAGCATTGCTTGATATTGAAGCGGAACTTAGAAAGGGCGCGCCGCTTCATAATGTTTTTAAAAAAAGGAGTGAACTTTTTCCGCAGTTGGTGACAAGCGTTATCGCGGTTGGCGAACGCACAGGCACCTTAGAACGTTCCTTGCTTTTGATTTCCAATTATTATAATGAAGAGGTAGATAGAGTTTTAAAAAATCTTGTTTCGCTTCTGGAACCGATTCTTTTAATTATAATGGGCGCCGTCGTTGCCGCTATCGCGCTTTCAATTTTACTTCCAATTTATCAATTAGTGAGTTCATTTAGATGATAAAAGCATTCACCCCCACACCATAACGAGGATAAATAATTAATTTTATTTTTAAATCAATATGTTTTTTAAATTTCATAAGATTTTATGCTTACGATTAAATAATAAAAATAATCCTCGTTTGGTGTGGGGGTTCACCTTGCTAGAAATAATTTTAACGATGGGTATTTTGGCGATTTTAGCCACTGCCGGTTTTGGTTTGTATTACGGTTTTCAAGCAAATATAAAAATTGATGAGACGGCCGATAATATTTCTTCCATTTTGCGCGCCGCGCGGGCGAATTCAATATCCGGAGAACAGGGAGCGCAATGGGGCATAAGATTCGTTTATCCGCAAACAGGGGATTCTTATTATGACGTTTTTTGGGGAGAAAGTTATGTTAATGCCACCACGACTGAAAGAAATTTTTTGATGACAGGAGTTATTTTTACAAATCCGGCCGCTAGTTCAACTTTAGACGTTATTTTCAGCAGGCGTTCCGGTTCTTTGGCAAATAGCAGTACAACATTAATTGTGAGCGTTAAAAATGAAGCAGATGATATAGTGAAAAATGTGTTTATTGAGCCGAATGGATTGATAAAATAAAAAAATGAAAGGACAAATTCTAACAGAATTAATAATTGCCATTACCATTACCGCGATTTTGGCGGCGATTGGAGCGCAATTAATCGGCGTCAGTTTTTATTCCGCTGGCACTTCGGAAGACAGGCAAGCCGCCAGCCGGTTAGGGGAAGAAGTTTTTGAGGCGCTAAGGGCAATTACGCAAGGGAACACGACATCCACACAAGGCTGGAATCGGCTTTATTTGCCTCCGGACGGAACCGGCAACGCATCAAGTTCAAAAGGCGCGGCAAATTTTTATAAAGTTTTAATTTTGGAAAATACTTGGCAAATCGCCAGTGGCACAGAGAATATTGTTTTGGATAGCGATGAATATGTCCGATTTTTTATCATAGAAAATGTTTCGCGAGACGCAACAAGTGGGAATATTGATTCGAATTATAACAGCGCAAATGAAGACCCGGCAACCCAAAAAGTAATAGTGAAAATTTCCAAAACAAACGCTCCGGATTTTACTTTCGTAAAATATTTCACCAGATATTTAAATGAATCAACGGCGCAGACAAGTTGGCAAACAAATAATTGCAGTGCGTCTCCGGTTGGAGCAACTTCGTCGCCGACTATTTATTGCAATACCGATAATAAAATAAATGCCAATACTGGTTGCGTAGACGATTTAACATGTTTTCGTCTTTCACCTTTGTGATTTTTATATTTTATCTTTATTTATATTTATTTGTAGTTTGTATTTATTCACAGAAAAAATATAGCGAGATATGATATAATCATTTTATATTAATAACAAATGAAAAAATTTGCCAGAAAATTTTTTAAATTCAGCGTAATATTCTTTTTTATTGCGGTTTTTGCGTTTTCCAATTTTGTTTCGTTTTTGCCGCAGGTTTTGCAAAACAATAAATTGGCGGAGAATTTGAAAATTAAAGAGGCGTTGGCGGTAGTGGCAAACGATGCCGCCAGCGAAAGTCATACTGGAACAACAGGCAACACCAGCGCTGCCTCTTTTACTTGGACACACACACCGGGTGGTACGCCTCGCGGTGTTCTTGTTTTTGTCTACACAATTTCCGCCACTAAAAAAGTGACGAGTGTCACCTATGGCGGGGTGGCGATGACGGAGGTTGCGGGCGGAGCGGCGGCGGACACCGCGAACGAGCCGGGGCGTGTTGACACGTTTTTTCTCGGAACGGGAATTCTAACCGGCACACAGTCAATTATTGTTAATAGGATAAACGACGCGACAATTATGTATGCTTCTGCCGCCACGCAAACAGCGGGTACTAATACGGAAATCTACGTTCCGGGTATCGTTCTTCTGCAGGAAAATGGAACATTTGTTGAACAATTAGTTGACGACGGTTCGCCTGGAACGAACAGCCAAAGATATGCCGCCGCTTATTCAGGCGGAGCCAATATTCTTTCTGCTGGAGTCGCCAGCACTGTTCTTAATAATATAGATTTCGGCGTGTATACAATTACGACAGCAAAGGAGACAACAGCCGGACAAAGCGCCCGTAATGTTGGTTTTACTGATGCTACGGCTGACGATCGGGCCGCGGTTCATTTGGCGGTTAGAGAAATTCCGCCGCCTACCACTTTAGCCATCAGCCAAACTGCCGGTTCTAAAATTGCTAATCTTGATTCCGGAGGTGTTAATCAATATGTTCATGATACATCTTGTACGAGCGCCGCGACATGCGCCGCATTCACTCTTACTGCGTCCGGCGGAGCGGTAAATATGACATCAATTAAAATTACCGAAAGCGGAACGGTAACAGCCAATACGGAATTAAGCAATATAAATCTTTATTATGACACTGACGGCAATTGGTTTGATGTGGGAACGGAAACATTATTCGGCACGGCAGCAAATTTTGCCGCGGATCAGACAGCGACGATAAACGGGGCTCTTACCATATTTGCGGGACAGACAGCATATATTTATGTTCGTTACGATCTTGTAAACGGCGGTGTTTATCCTACTGGCGGAGCAACGGTTAATTTTCAGATTGCTAATGTTGTTGATGTAATTTCTGATGCTGTGGAATCGGGCACGGGTATATTAGCGGGCATTCAAACCATCCGCCCCAATGTCACTTCTTTTTCTAATTCAACAGAACCGGCCTTGACTGACGGCGCCAGAGAAACGCAAACTATTTCAATATCAGGCGCGGGTTTTGGCACAACGTGTTCTGCCAGTAGTAAAGTTTCTATTGGCGCTTATGATTTATCTTGCACAGGCGCGACTTTTAATAATACAACCATAACTATACTGGTGGATGCGGCGATTCCGGACGCTAACAACGGCGGCGCCGGAGCCAGCGGACTTTTAGCAACTATCGGCAATACAGCTGATGATGCAAGGCAAACTTTTTATGTTTATCCAGATATTACAGACGTTACTAACCCGACTGCTTATATTAATGCCGCGCGAGAATATAATGCTGCTGATACAGATGGAATGGTAACTATTAATGGCAACCATTTTGGATCTTCTCAAGGTACTAGCTCAATAACAGTTTTAGGACAAACCGCAACTATTAATTCTTGGTCTGATACCGTGATTCAAATTCAAGTTCCAACAACAATTGCCGATAATTCTTATACAGGTGATATTATTGTTTATCAGGGAGCTGGAGGAAATAGCGCTACTAGTGATAGTTTTGGAGGTGGAATTTATAGAATTTTGCCGAGAATTATAAGTTTAAATCCATCTTCTCAGGCCATTGGTTCGGCAATAGAAGTTATTGGAAATCATCTATGTCAAAATAATGGGGTATGCCCGTCTATTTTTGGTATAAATAATAAGGCCACTTTTTTTAATAATATTGATGCCACTATTTTAAATTCTTGGGTTAACGGCGATTCTTCAACAGTCGGCGTTAATGTTGGTGTTCCAACGGGCGTGGCAACGGGCAATTTATTCATAAAATCAAACGCTTATGATTCAAATTCGGCAGTATTCAGTATTCTTTCAACTATTCCCAATGATCCCGATGTTTCCGGTAGTAGGCAATACAAATTAGACGGAGCAACGGTTATTTCTTTTGGAGGGATAACTAATGAGTCAACTATAATTTTAAAAGCGGATATCAGTTCTTCTTTAAATATTGATATGGCTTTACAGGTTGAAGTAAAACCAGTTGGAACGGTTTTTGATGAAGTGGGGATTATTGAGGGAACTGTTGTTGACGGAGGAGCTTGTACAAATTGTACGGGATTAATTAACGCAAAAGTTTCTGTTTCTGGCCTTTCTGACAGCACAAAACATTGGCGAGCTAGGGTAAAAAATACAACCACTAATGAATTTTCTAATTGGGCATATTACGGCACTAGTAATATTAACGAAGTTGATTTTGAAGTTGATGTTACGTTTCCGGTAATTTCCGCAGTGCAAACGACAAATATTCAAGCTAATTCCATCACAATCACTTGGAATACAAATGAAATCTCAACAAGTCAGGTTCAATATAACAAGACTGGAACTTTTGTTAATAATTGCGCGACAAATAATGATTGCACTGTTTTAGATTCTAATTATGTAAGCGGCCATACCGTTAATTTATCCAATTTGGATTCGGGAACAACATATTATTATAGAGTTCGGTCGAAAGACGTTGCAGGCAATGAAGCGATAAGTATTAATTATAATTTTTTAACATTAAGCGTAGTAAATCAGCCGGCGAAAACAGTCAATTATTATGCTTTGGGGGTTGCCGGAGTAATAAATTCCGCGGCAACCGCTTCCACAACTTTTTCAGTTATTATTCCCGAAGCATCAATTTCAATAATAAGCGCTTTTGTTGAATTATCAGCGATCTCTTTAGCTTCGGGAATAAATAATTTTCAGATACAAGTTAATTCTCAAGCGGTAAAAACATATACTATTGATTCCGGAGAAAGTTTTTTTAAGATTTTTTATAAAATTGATTCTGCTAATTTAAACATTGATCCTCAAAATAATATTATTTATTTGACGCCAAGTTTAGCAACTTATATTGCATCGGCAAAAATTATAATAACTTATGCTTACACTCCTTAATAAAATTAAAAATAAAAAAAATATTTTATTAATAATCGTAATATTGGCTATTATTAGCGTTGTTGGAATTTATATTTTTGATTTGCAATCAAGATTATTTAAGAGAATTGAAATATTAAAAGACGGGGGATTGGTGATTAAAGAAAATTTAATAATTCCAGATACAAAGCAAATCGTAAATATTGACGGGAAAATTATTAATTCTAATGGGATTTATCAAACTCCACTTGTTCCAAAAAATAGCGCTGAAAATATTATTGTGCCAAAAGCAACTCTCACATTAAAAGGAGTTTATGATATTTCAATAAAAGAAGTGAATAAGTGGACTGATGATGTAAAATTGGTTTTTATAAAATCTCTCGGAGCGGTTGATATTGAAGGCAAGTCAAGTCAATGGCAAATTGTTTTCGGGTCAAAATTAAAGAAAAAAGGATATGAAATAATTGTTCAAGGAGGAGAAATTGTATTAAAAAAAGAAATAGAATCTAATTTATTTGGGATTGAATTGCCTTTAATATGGAAAGATTCCGGAGAATATATCAAACAAATGCAGCAAAGACCGTCTTTTAAAGACGCTACGATTTCAGGATTTCTATTTTCAAGCACACCGGAATCAAAAAATATAAAATGGTGGTTTTCAATTAGTACTTCAAAGGGCACAGTTACATTTGAGGTAAGATGATATGAAAAAAATCTTATATATATATATAATTTCAATCATTTTTTTATTGGCGGGTTTTAGCGTTTTCGCGGCTGATTATGTTAAAACCACAGAATTCTTTATCTCCTCGTCTGATATTCAAATTTCCACTGCTACTAATAATCAATTTTCAATTTATATCGGAGACAATATCTCAACAATAACCAATCCGGTAAAATCCTTTTATTTCACAATTTCCGGAGTATATACTGGCGGTGGTTCTCTTGAATTTAAAATCAACAGCGACCCAGCAACATCAAAAATATTCACAATACCAAGTGTTATATCTCCAACACCTTTTGAAATTATTTACAAAGACGACGCAAATAAAATAAACCCTTCTTCAGCTGGAATATATAATTATACTTTTAATGTCATTCCGTCTGGTATTATTATTTCCGGCCTTGGAGTAAAAGCTAATTTGACGCATAGGTATGTTCCACCGAGTTGTCCAGATGGTTCTTCAATTAATGAAAAAGTTAAAACCACAGAATTCTTTATCTCCTCGTCTGATATTCAAATTTCCACTGCTACTAATAATCAATTTTCAATTTATATCGGAGACAATATCTCAACAATAACCAATCCGGTAAAATCCTTTTATTTCACAATTTCCGGAGTATATACTGGCGGTGGTTCTCTTGAATTTAAAATCAACAGCGACCCAGCAACATCAAAAATATTCACAATACCAAGTGTTATATCTCCAACACCTTTTGAAATTATTTACAAAGACGACGCAAATAAAATAAACCCTTCTTCAGCTGGAATATATAATTATACTTTTAATGTCATTCCGTCTGGTATTATTATTTCCGGCCTTGGAGTAAAAGCTAATTTGACGCATAGGTATGTTCCACCGAGTTGCGGCGGAACATATCCAGCAATAGGAGAAATAATTTCTCCGGTTTTTGACACCGGAGCGGCGAACGGGGTTACTTATAACTGGGTGATGGCCTCCGGAACAACGCCCATTATCGGAGGAACAAAAATAAGGGCACAATTCGCAACAGCGACTACTTCTACCGGTCCTTGGGATTATTTAGGTTCAAATTGCACAAATAGTACATATTATTTTGATGGACCATTAGACACATCTCCAAAATCCGAAGAAATAAAATGTTTTAGCAATCATAATAATAAGAGATATTTCAGATACAAGGCAGTTTTATGTTCCTATAACGACTGTAATACTGGTGGAAGCAATACGCCTCAAATTGATGATATAATTGTAAACTGGAGCCCGTAAAAATAAAATTATTTATATTAATTTATATTTCTTTCCATGATTTTTGTGTTGCTTTGCCATTAATATCAAATGAAATAATAACTTGTATTTTTACTTTTTTAAAGCCAATTTGTCCAATTGAAGTGATTATTTTTTCTGTGTCGGCATCAGTGATTTCAATATTAACATTAACATTATTTATCAACATTAAATAATTTTGACAAGTTGGTAAAGTGCCAGAATTGCAATTTTTATTACGGACAAGCCGTTCAAAAGCATCAGACGCGCCGGCTTCAGCAGCCGCCAAAGCTTTTTTATTTTCCAATTCGCCATAGCTGGATAAATTTTCAATAAAACCCGTTGAAGAAATCCCCACCCCGACAAGCAAAATAACCATTGCGATAACTATAATGGCCGGCAAGGCGGCAACTCCATTTTTATTGATTTTATAATTTAATTTATGCAATAATTTATAAATTATAATCAAAAAATTATTTCAGTGAAATAACAACCTCGTAATTCTTGTTATCATCCAAAACTATTTTTAATTGTTGTATTCCGGCAATCAAACTTTTTGTAGACAAATTATAAACATATTGATTATCAATATTGTCGTATCTAAATGCGCCGATATATTTTTCTTCAATAGATAATTGAGCTATGGCTGTTGAAATATAGCTATCATTAACATCCGTAAGTTGGAATTTAATAGGCAAAGTTTGGTTTAATTTATAAGTTCCGCCATTATTGTTTTTAATCGGGGGAAATAATCCGATGAATTTATAAACAACATTAAATTCTTTAATTAAAGTTGAAATATTGCCGTCATTATCTGTAGCGATGATTTTAAGGGTATTTAAACCTAATTTGGTTAAAATAACATTTTGACCGTTATTTACCGCAATACCGTTTAATGTGGCCTCCACACTAGCTATGCCGGAAACTTTATCCGTTGCGCTGAATTGAATCTGAAATTGAGAATTTAACAAATATTCTTCTGAAACGTTCGCTGTAATTTGCGGCGGTTCAATATCGTGCAATTCCGCGTCAGAATTGATTATTTGATCTATTACTCCGTCTCCTTCATAATCTATATTTAATTTTACTCCTTTTTCGCCCTTATTAAGCGCGTCCCAATCAATCTGATATTGGTGAATTTCATTCTCGGCAATCGGTAAATGAACTGAACTAAATCCGGAAAAATTTCCATGTTGCGCGTTTTCAATATCCAAGCCATATATTCCATTAGCGGTTCCAATAACTTTATAAAGATAAGATTCATTTTGGAAAAATATCGCCGCTCCTTTTATATTAGCATCATAAAGAGAAAAAGGGATTTCTTCTTTTATAATATTATCAAAGATGCCTGTTCCTCGTCCCTGAGAGTCGATAATTTGCAATTCTCCGGGACTGTTTAACTTCACGAGAGTTTTATTATTATTCACTGTTTCCAATTTATAACTCAATGTTTCAATTTCTGTCCTATTAACGTCATTAATAATTCCCGCGAAATAATTGTTTAAATTTCTTAATTTGACAGCCACATCTCCTAAATAATCTCCATATTGGCCTCTTTTATTTTTACCGATACCGTTATAGCCCCATACGGTTAAAGATTTTTGAATATCGGAGCAAGTCAAATTAACTCCATCTATCGTTAGTGGGCAAGGAGTTATAATTTGCGGATTTGCCATTAATCTCAATGTTTGATCATATTTTTCTTGTAAAACCCTAAACCCGTCTTTGATATTGGCATATATTCCCTGCAAAGTATTGGAATAATATTTACTGAATCTGCCAACCCATTCTTCTCCCTTGCAGTCATTACGCTTAGAATCTATATTTAATCCGCTTCCTAACCCCTTAGAATCTGACGACGTGATTTGCATAATTCCAATACCGCCGTCAAAAGCATCTGAACAAACTTCGTTGTTAAATTCGTGCCCGCCCGATTCTTCGGCGGCAACGGCTAGAATAAGCTCCTTGGGGGATTCTGAGCCAATAATGAATTTTTGGAAATTATTTTTATTATTATCCCTGCCTCCGCCTCCACCATAAAGGGAATTCTCGGAATTATCTTTTATGTGATAATTATTGACCGCTTCTAAGATAACGGGTTTTCTTTTATCTGTCGTATCTAATTGTACTTCTGCTTTGCTTTGCAACTCACTTTGATTATTAGCGTCATAATTTAAATATACTGTGTTGTCCGATAAATTTTTTGCCGCCATCCAACCTACTGCTCCGTCTGTTTTATCTTCAATCTGATACCAATGATAACCGTCAATATCTATATTATTGCCATTGTCATCTGTAGTTTTTATGACTTTAACTGTCCAGTCATTGGGGAGGGTTTTTATTATGTCATCTGATGGTTTATTTTGAATACCGGCTGTTTTGCGGAGATATAGCGTTTGAGAATTTTGAATTTGAGAAAAAAATTGATTTGGTTGTTGTAATATTAACCAACCATCTTTAATTTTCCACGGGTAATTATCTTTTGCCCCCCAAAGATCATAAGGCGAATCGCAAATATTATTAAAGTCAATATCATTACATCCTTCAATTGGTGTGTCGTAATTACTCCAATAATTACCGCCGATTGGCAAGGGTAGATTAAAAATGCTATTATAGGCAGCATTAACATAATCAGATGAGTTATTAATAAAATTATTATTATAAATATTATTATTGCTATTGCGAATATAAAAATAAATTCCATAGCCCTTATTAAAACTTATTATATTATTTGCGATAATATTATTATTTGAATATTTATGCATAAATATTCCATATAGTTTATTTGAATTTAAATTGTTATTAATAATGATATTATTGCTGGAATATTCTAGTTTAATACCAGATTCATTATTAAAAGAGATAATATTTTCTATTTTTGAATTTGTAGTTTTCCATAAAAATAATCCATTTATGTTTTGAGATAATATTAAATTTTTAATAGTGACATTATTGCATCTTATACAATAAAAAACACTAGCGTTTGTATTATTATAGATTACACCGTCGACGTCTTTTATATAATAAATTGGTTTTCCATTAATAATATTAGTTGTATCTATATTATTATTAAAGTCACTATCATCAAAACCACTAATCCAAAAATTGTAATCCTTACTATTTAATATGATATTTTTTTTAAGAATGTTGCCATTAGAAGTAATTAATGTAACCCCCCATTGATTTGAATTTATAATATTATTTTCAATAGTATTACCGACAGAATAATAAATATAAATTCCAGTACCTTTATTAAAATTAATATTATTATTAATAATATTATTATTATCGGAATGCCAATCATTAAAAATTCCATATTGATTTGAATTTAAATTATTATTAATTAAGCTATTATTTTTAGAATAGTAAGTAAGACGAATGCCGTTGAAAAAATTTTTAACATTAAAATTTTTAATTACAACATTTGATTTTTGATAGAGATAAATACCATATCCAGTACCAGTTAATGTGTGTCCATAACCATCAAGAATTATATTATTATCATCAATTTGTATCGTTTCATTTAAATCTTTTGTCAAAGTACAAGTTTTAGTCGTTAAATCCCAATTGCCAATTAAATAACAATCTCCGCCAGTAGCGTCATCTTTAATAAATTTAGTGCTTTTTCTTGGTTGAATAAAAACTAAATGTTGTTGTGATAAATCTTGAACATAAGAATAATTTCCGTTTTCATCGGTTATAAATTCAGTCAAATTATGATAATTATCTTCGTATTTATAATATTTAGTATTTGAATTAAAACCTGATAATGTTATTTGAGTTGATGTGGCGATTGTGGATGTAGATGATTTAATCATCGCCGTTACCATTTCCGTCATTGATTCCAATATTAATTTTATTTGCTCTGAACTGTCTAATTTAATATTAAGATATTCGCTGTTAATTATTTCAAAATAATTACCTTCGCCCTCTATGCGGCCAGGCATTTGCGGTAATGATTGTTCTAATGATAAATCTAATGGCGCGCTTGAAATTTCTTGCGCGTTAGAATAGCTAATAAAAATAAAACTGATAGAAATTAAAATTGAGATAAAATTTTTTTTCATGATAATTATAAAAATTTAAAATAATACAATTTTAATTGTTTATATTTAATATAATAACATACATAATTTATTTGTGCAATTGATTATTTAATTATGGCGAATTGGAAAATAAAAAAGCTTTGGCGGCTGCTGAAGCCGGCGCGTCTGATGCTTTTGAACGGCTTGTCCGCAATCGCAGTTGCGGCGGAAGTTGTCCTAATAATTATACTATTGTCGTAGGGGATGCGGACGCCGATGTTGTGATTTCCGATGATACTGCGAGCACTAAAAAAATAGTTTCAACGGGCAGAGTGGGGTTTAAAAGAGTGAAAATTCAGGTTATAGTTTCATTTGATACGAATAACGAAGCAAGTTCAACTTCATGGCAGGAAATAACGGACTAAAAGCATAGCAAGGTAAAAAGATTTTTCTTCAACCCGCTCACGCCGAGCACTCAACGCTTTGAGTGCTCGGCTGCGCTTCCGTTAAGGTTTCAGAAAAAATCTTTTTACCTTGCTATACTAAATAGATATAATGGAAGTAGTTTAATAACGAGAAAAAGATTTTAATTCGTATTTTGTATTAATTTATTATGAAGGAAATATCAGCGGGGATAATTATATATAGAAAAACGCTTGAGGGCGTTAAATTTTTACTGCTTTATCACGGCGGCGGCTATTGGAATTTCCCTAAGGGGAAAATAGAAGCTGAGGAAAAAAGTTTTCAAACCGCTTTAAGAGAAATTCGCGAGGAGACCGGCTTGGGAAGAAGTGACCTTAAATTTACAGGTCCTTTCAAGGTTTATGAGAAATTCACTTTTTTGCGCGGCCGGGGGACGGCGAAAACAAGAATTTTTAAAACTGTGATTTTTTATCTGGCGGAAACGAAAAAGTCGTGGGTTCGGATTTCTCACGAACACGACGGTTATGGTTGGTTTACTTATAAAGAAGCGATGAAAATTTTAAAACACAAGGACATTCAAGGAGTGTTGATGCGGGTAAATGATTTTTTAATGAAGCCATTAGTAAAGCCGGTATTAACAAAAAAACCGCTATAAGCGGCTTTTTTATTTTTTATTTCACTTTTTGAACGATTTTTTCAAAAATTTTAGGTTCATTTTTTGCCAAATCCGCCAGAATTTTTCTATCAATCAAGATGTTTTGTTTTTTAAGACCGGCGATTAATTTACTGTAAGTTGTTCCCACGGCGCGGC
>ERZ1292625.2745-Hain-H41-01um-R1-2745-length-15543-cov-5_pt1 | contig 15543 bp, 12 predicted proteins | sample MGYA00564400_ERZ1292625 | MGnify/ENA primary metagenome ERZ1292625 (study PRJEB36523, sample SAMEA6512639) | groundwater metagenome | collected 2019-01-08 | study: AquaDiva: Metagenomics assemblies of 32 groundwater samples | reverse complement strand
GCCACTTGAATTAACTTTTGCAACAGCTGTTGCAAATGAAGTTACAAATTGTCAGTTGTATGACGGCGCAACATCGGTTACAAGCTCAAATCTTGTAAATCCTTCAGCGTCAGCAGCATCGGCAGATGATCACACATTTAACTTCAATAACTCAGGGCTCCTTGTTACAAAAGGAACTTCAAAGACTTTGTCATTGAAATGTGATGTATCAAAAAATACTTCAGCAAATGACAGTTTTAGTTGGGGCATTGAAAACGGTATCGCCTATACAGCAGCATCAGGCGTAGACAGTGGTCAGACAATTGTTGAGAATTTTGTTGACTCAAACGGTCAAACTATGACTGTAGCAGCAGCAGGGTCATACACAGTAACTTCTGACTCATCTATTCTCTACAAACTTGCAAAGGCTGGCGCGACTGACCAAACAATTGGTGCATTCCGTTTTGAGGCAGGTACATCAGAAGACATCTTGCTCAAACAAATTGCACTTCAGCTTGGTAATCTCGCATCGAGCTCTCCTGCAGACTTTCTTGAGCAAAAAGTTACTCTCTGGGCAGACGGCGCAAATATTGGAACTGCACAATTCGGCACTTCACAGGCTGACTATGCAACATCTACTACTTTGACAGTCGGTGGAACTCAGGGTCTTCGTATTACAAAGGGTGAATCGAAACTTGTAACGGTTAAGGCAAGTCTTTCTACAATTAGTGCAGTTACTGGCACTCCAGGTGCATTCATCGCAGTTAACTACGACGGTGATAACAACGGCTTGAATGGTAACTACGCGACAGGTGCGGATTCAGGAACAACGATCAGTGGTACATCAGGAGATGTTACAACCAACGGTCTAAGAATTGCTAGAAACATCCCAGCAGTTGCAGTTCCTGCAGCAAGTAATGGTGGCGCACTTAGTGCCGGTGGAAATCTTTACACATTCACCGTTACTAACTCTGATTCACGCGACTTGATCTTGCAGAAGTTCACCTTCTCAGTTGCAACTTCAGGATTTACTGCTGCATCTTCGATTGCTGACTTTACTCTCTATGCAGATGAAGTAGCATTCAACACCTCAGCGGTAAACTACTCGCACATTGCGGCAGGCGGTAACATCGTTGAGGTTCCAGCATCTGGCACATCAAACGCTCAGATTGTCCCTGCAAACAGCGCAAAGACATTCATTTTGAAAGCAGCGTCAGCACCTGATATTGCATCAGTTGGTGAATCTGTAAGTCTTGCGTTGCTTGCTGACACATCATACCCAACCTGTGCAGATGTATCAGGAACCGACAACTTGCTCGCATTCGATGTAACATGTGTTGAAGGCAACAGTGGCGCTCAAGATAATATGATCTGGAGTCCATTCAGCACAACAACACCTGTAGCAACAGCTGCGACTCAGAACAATGCAGACTGGTACAATGGTTACGGAGTCCCAGGATTCCCATCAAACCAAAACTTCCCAGTTTACACTTGGAGTCGAGCAAACTAGTAGCTCACAATATTCGTTCCTTGCTTGTGACATAGAACGAGTATGCAAAACCCCACCTCCAAAGAGGTGGGGTTTTTGTTTTATATTGATTTTAGTGCTTTGCGTGCTAAGATATTTAGACCATATGAATATCAATAAAAAGTTAACTGGCGCAGTGATAATAGGAGTCGTGGTACTTGTTCTTGGATATTTTGCTGTACAAAAGTTTACTTTCCAAAACCAAGATGAGCCCGCAACCGTGCCAAAAGAAGATACGAAATCAGACGATTCGAACTCAAATACAGCTTCATCGACAGACGATAATAGTAAGTTAAAAATTATTATTGAGCCAGTAAAGAATACTTCTATGCCGAATCTTGACCGGCCGATTGTAATTAAAGGCACGGCTTCTGCTGAACAGAAGCAGAAGACAGAAGAGGCGATACGTAAAATTATTGAAAGTTTAAGAAAAGATAGTAAGTCGTATAATAATTGGCAAATGTTGGGGTTGTATCGTAAAGAGATTGAAGATTACGAAGGAGCAAGTGAGGTGTGGGAGTATATGATAACCGTATGGTCAAAAGATTCAGTTACGTTTGGTAACCTCGGGGTACTGTACGGGTCGTACCTGAAAGACCCTCAGAAAAGTGAAAAATACTTTTTGCAAGCAATCAGCCTTGATCCGACAAGTTTTAATTTGTACGAGCAATTATACGAAATGTATCGCTATCTTCTAAAAGACAAAGCTAAGGCAATAGAAATTTTACAAAAAGCCAAAATTGCAATTCCTGGCGATGCCGCAACGATACAAAAAATTATTGACGACTACGAAAAAAGCACCCGTTAAAAGTTGGAATAGCGCATGAAGGTCGCGGTTGTTATTCCCACATATAACGAGCGAGAAAACATTGTTTTTTTGATAGAAAATATTTTTTCTCTCAAGATCCCAGATTTAGAGCTCTTTGTTGTCGATGATAACTCTCCCGATAAGACATATGAGGTTGTCTCTCTTCTTGCTGAAAAATACCCAGTAACTCTTTTAAAGCGTGCCCAAAAACAAGGTCTTGGCAGAGCGTATGTATACGCATTTCACGAGGTTTTGCGAATGAAGCCAGATTACATTATTCATATGGATGCGGATCTTTCACATAACCCCGAGGCGATCAAGCAATTTTTAGAAGAAATTAAGAATTGTGATGTAGTGCTCGGATCTCGGTATGTGCTTGGCGGTAATGTGGAGAATTGGAATATGAAGCGACGTATATTAAGTAGGCTTAGTAACCTTTATGCTCGGCTTGTGCTGGGAGTCCCATATAATGATTTAACAGGAGGGTTTCGATGTTTTCGCCGAGAGGTTTTAGAAAATATAGAACTCGATTCATTGAGTTCGGTAGGGTATAGTTTTTTAATTGAAACTCTGTACAGAGTACACAATAAAAATTATCGAATTCACGAAATTCCTATAACTTTTACTGAACGCAAGAGTGGCGCCTCAAAACTTAATTTTGGTATCATATACGAAAGTTTTATAAAGGTTTTATTTTTACGATTCCGTGGTTAAGGGGATTCAGTCGAAATATATTTTAGTAGCGATACTTATCGTAGCTGCTGTTTTAAGAGTGTATGGCCTTTCTCGAGGAGACACTATTACCGATGAAGTGTTGTACGCTTTTCGTGCGGTCGGTCCAATGGATTTTGATGAGGGCGGAGATCAAACAACTCCACTTGAATGGTTTGACGAGCGTGGGGTAGGAGACCGAGCAGGAATTCCTTGGTGGACGAAGCTTTCATTTCATGATCATCCGCCACTTGTTTTCTGGGTACAGCACTTTTCGATGAAGATTTTTGGCGAAACTAATTTTGGGTTTCGATTTCCGGCAGCACTATTTGGTATTGGAGCAGTGCTTCTCTTGTATTTTATAGGGCGAGCCTTGTATTCAGAAATTGTTGGGTTCGCGGCTGCGACGTTGTTGGCAATCACAGTAAATCATACATATATTTCACGCATTGGTTTACAGGAATCATATGTGATTTTCTTTTTATTGTTAACGATTTATTTTTTCTTACGGTCATTAAAAAATGACTCATTTTTAATGTGGGCTGGCATTGCGTTTGGTTTTACGCTTCTTACAAAATATACAGGGTTTGTATTGGTGCCGATATTTTTAACATATCTTTTATTATTTAGACGTGAGTATTTTTTAAATAAGAAATTATGGATTGGGGGATTTTTTGCCCTGCTGATATTTAGCCCAGTAATTATTTATAATTATAATCTTTATTCTCGTGCTGGGCATTTTGATTTTCAATTTTCGTATATTTTTGGCCAAAATCCTGAGGTTTGGAAAATTGCTCCAGGGAAAGAAGTCGGAACATTGAGTGAGCGGGCTTCGCGATTTTTGCCGACGCTTTTTAAGACAAATTCTTGGTTACTATTAATATTATTTTTAGTTTCAATTGGGGTAGCTATTGTCGCAGCTTTTACGAAAAGGTTAAAAACTCTTCGGGAACATGCGCTTCTTTTTATAGTATTTTTATTTTTAATATTTCTCGTGTTGCGCATTGGCCCGTCTTATCGATTTTTAACTTTATTAACACCGTTCGTTGCGTTGAGTATAGGCGTTTTTTGGCAGGCGAGTGTAGTCCGGTATCGTAAGGTGGTTATCGTTTTTTCAATATTTGTGGTGATTTATGAGCTTTTTTATTCAGTTAATAGTCAGATTTTTTATTTTCCAACAGGTCCAGAAACTTTCGCGTATTCACCAGCAATACGATCAGAAAATTATAATTGGGGGTTTAATGAGTTGCAAAAATATTTACAAAATGAATTGCTAAATAAAATGCCAACAGAAGCGTTTGATGTACGGTATAAATTTCTTGAGAGTCTACAGCAAGAGGCTGTAGACCGGGCGCTCGCGAAGAATTATGATTCATATCATGCAATTATTATTTATGATGGCAATATACAAAGTATGGCGCAATTGTGGGTATTAGATCGATTGATTATGTATCACGCTTGGCCGGTTGTAAAAACGGAACAGTATTTATACTACATGTCTGCAAATAAATATCACGATATAGCGAAAGCGGGATTTGAATCTTATTATTTTATTATTCCCGCAGAAAATATGCCTCAAAAAAAGACAGCTTATTTAACCTCTACTGGTTATGAGTTTGAGAAGCAGTTAATCGCACGCGGTCTAAAGCCCAAAAGCATTGTTAATAGACGTGGTGAGGGGGCGTTTCGCGTATATAAATTTTAGGTAAAGGGTACTTGCTTAAGAGGACGGTTGTACGCTAGCATATTGCCATATGAAATGGCTTTTTGGTTTGATCGGTACGGCGCTTTTTGTATTGCCACATATAGTTTTTGGTTCTGTGACTGTTAATGAAATTGCGTGGATGGGCAATACAAATTCTGCATCTGATGAATGGATCGAGCTTTATAATACCGAAGGAGTTGATGTTGATTTAACTGATTGGGCTCTTGATGCGGTTGATGGAACGCCTGCTGTCGTATTGTCTGGTCTTATTCGAGCTAATGGCTATTTTTTGCTTGAGAGGACTAATGATGATTCTGTGTCTGGAATTGTCGCAGATCAAGTATATGTTGGAGCGTTGGGCAATGGCGGTGAAAATCTTTCTTTAAAAGATTCAAACGGATCAGTGATGGATGTTGTTGACGCGAGCGGTGGTTGGCCGGCTGGTGACAATGATACAAAACACACAATGCAACGAGTAAATAGTTCTTGGATTACCGCAGCTTCAACACCGAAGAAAGAAAATGTTTTTTCGGCAACGCCGCCACCTGCACCAATACCACAAGTAATTTCACCTTCGCCGGCTCCAACGCCACAACCTGTCTCACCTTCGCCAAACCCAATACCGCAGCCATCACCAGTCCCAGTAGCACAGCCCGCAAGCAGAATGCCATCAGCGCCAGTACAAGTAACGGCAGTTGAAAATATAAAATCAGCCAAGGTTCCGGCAACCTCAAATACAGTTAAACAATCGCAGCAAGAAGTAGTTGTGAATAGTAATAGTCAACAAAAAAAGATCGTTGTTGCGCCGCAAAAAGTTCGAGCAGAAGAAAGTAAAAAAATACCTACTAAGGATTCGGAAGCGCTAGGCATGCAGGTATTAATGGCAGATGTCGCGAGCGCAGATGAGGGTACGAAGTTATATGGGTGGTTTCTTGCAAGTATTCTTGTCGGTTTAGGTGTGGGGATCTTGGGAGTTAAAATTAAAAATCGTTATACCACTGTATAAGTTTAGCGTCGGTATGCCGCTTCGGTAAGCGCAATCATAGAAGTGATTGAAAAATCTCGAATTACCTTTTTGCGAGCCTCAGTACCAAGAGATGTTTGATCTGTAGAATCTCCGAGGAGATGTGAGATGGCGTTAATAATTTCTTCAGGAGACCCAGGGCGTACTAAAATGCCATTTTTAAGATTTTCAATAATTTCAGGATTTCCGCCAACTCGAGTTGTTATAATTGGAAGTTCAGCGAGCGATGCTTCAAGCAAGGTGTAGGCGAATCCTTCTTTTGTAGACGGTAGTATAAATACATCGAATGCCTTGAGATATGTAAATGCTTCTGGCAAATAGTCGACTAAAAAAACATGGTTGGTGAGTTGTCGGTACGCAATCTGATCTTCTAGAAATTTTTTTTCTTCCCCCCAGCCGACTAATAGGAATATAGCGTTTGATTCTACTTTGATGATATGTTCAGCTGCTTCAATGAGGTATAGAAGACCTTTGTTTTTGGTGTATTCAGCGATAGTGCCAATCACAAAATAATTTTTTGGCGTTATTTTAATTTTAGAAAATAGTTTTTCTCTCGCAGAATTTTTATCAAGAAAAAGTTGTCGAGCAGCGTCAATGCCGTTATGAATTTGAACTAATTTTTTTGTAGGAGCTACGTGTTCTTTTGCTGCTATCGCGTAGTCGAACTCTGAGACGCAGATGATAGTATTGATGAAACGAGATTGAAGGCGTGTCAGTATAAGTAAAAGTTTGCGTTGCCATTTTGGTCGGTTTTCGAGAAAAGGCCAGCCGTGAGTGCTTGATATGATCTTCGGTACGCGAGCAAATGACCCTGCGAGCGAGCCGAGGAAGCTCGCTTTTGAGCTATTTAGGTGGAGTATATCAGGATTAATTTTTCGAACGAGTGAGAGTATCTCGAAAAAGGCCTTTATATCATTTAGAAATCCGATGTCGCGAGTAAAACTTTTAATTGTGTGAAAGGGGATGTTGCGTTCAGACATTTTTGCTGAAAGCGGTTCTCTTCCGCCAGCAGCGACTACTGTTTCGTAAGAATCTTTTGGTAAATAATCTACAAGATCAATAATGTAGCGTTGTGCACCGCCAAGAACAGATTTTGTTGATAAAAAAAGAATTTTTTTCTTTGGTGTAGTCATGAGGGTGGGTTGTCTTTATGCCTTCTTTATTATATAATAAGGCATTCATGAAACACGCGCAAACACCGCTTGTTTTGGTGTTCTCAACATCGTACTCGCCTGCGATTGGTGGGGCAGAGATCGCGATTGAAGAAATTACAAAACGCAGTACTCATTTGCGATTTATAATTCTTACTGCTCGAGGGTTTAGAGATGTACCACGCCGTGAACGAAGTGGGAACGTTTTAATTTGGCGACTTGGTCTGGGCTTATCTATCGATAAATGGATATTGCCAATTTTTGGTTTTTTCGCAGGAAGAAGTATTCTAAAGCGCGAAAAGCAAGCTACTCTATGGGGAGTCATGATCTCTCAAGGGTCAATCGCTGCGTATTTTTTAAAATTATTTCATCCAAGAGCTCCACTTGTTATAACGCTTCAGGAGGGAGATTCGGAGGATCATATTGAGCGCGCGCGGTTTGGTTTTATTTATTTCTTCTGGCGTACGATTTTGCGCAAGGCCGATAGTGTAACTGCGATTAGTAAATATCTCGCTCGGTATGCACAGAAGGCGGGATTCGAGGGGGAAGTAGAAATTATTCCAAATGGAGTTGATGAAAATTATGTTTCTCAGTCATTTGAAGGGGCGCCCGTAGAATTATTTAAGCAAGAGCTTGATATCGCGCTTGAGAAGCGGATTATTTTATCGGTATCAAGACTTTCTCAGAAAAATGGAATTATTGATTTAATAAAAGCATTCTCATTGCTACGAGAAAATGATGTTAACGCAATCTTACTCCTTGTAGGTACTGGGGAAGAGGAGCAATCAATGCATGCTTTTGTGAATAAATTGCAATTAGAAAAAGAAGTTATTTTTGCTGGCAATATCCCGCATAACGAATTGTTTCGTTATTACCGCATGAGTGATGTTTTTGTTCGCCCGTCACATTCTGAAGGATTGGGTAATGCTTTTTTGGAAGCGATGGGAGCTGGTGTCCCGGTGATCGCAACACCTGTCGGAGGAATTAAGGACTTTATCGAAGATGGTAAGACTGGCATTTTTGTAACTCCTGGAAATGCAAAAAGTATTGCTGCTGGGATTCTTCGAGTTTTGGGTGATGAAATACTCGCGGGCAAATTGAGAGACCAAGGCCGAGAACTTATGATTCGAAATTTTTTGTGGGTCGATGTTGCTAAAAAAATGGAAGATTTTTTACGAGAACAGGTTTCATGAGAATATTAATTGCTACAGGGATTTATCCTCCAGATATCGGTGGCCCTTCTACATATAGTAAAGAGCTCGCGGGCGAGTTAATAAGGGAGGGGCATACTGTAACTGTAGTGACTTATGGTGAGAAAAATGAGCTAGGGCTTGTTGCCGTTTCGCGGAAGGTGCCAAAAGGTATTCGGCATTTTATTTATTTTTTAAAAGTTTTGCGTAATGCAATTCATACGGATATTATATATGCGCAAGATCCAGTAAGTGTTGGATTGCCTGCGAGTTTCGCGGCGCGGCTTTTGCATAGAAAATTTGTTGTACGTATCGCGGGTGATTATGCCTGGGAGCAGGGAGTCGGTCGATTTTGTGTTAAAGAATTGTTAGATGAATTTTTAAAATTACGATACGGTCTTCGCGTGGAGGTGTTGCGCTGGTGTCAGCGATTTGTTGCGCGTTCTGCTGACTTGGTAATAGTGCCGAGTGAATATTTAAAGGGAGTCGTTTTGCAATGGGGTCTTAAAAATAAAAATATAGAAGTTGTTTTTAGTGTTGTAGAGAGAGGGGGAGAAATATCAAAAGTAGGGGCGCGCAAAAGTTTGGGTTTAGACGGTAGGGTATTTGTTACTGCTGGGCGTCTTGTGTCGTGGAAGGGGTTTAAAATGCTTATCGAATTGATGCCAAAATTCTCGCCGGCAAGGCTTATTATCATTGGTGATGGGCCAGAGAGGTCAGCTCTAGAAGCCCTTCGAGACCGCTTAAAACTCTCAAATTCAGTACTTTTGCTCGGGGCAGTGTCCAAAGAGGTTCTAGCTCAATATGTGACAGCTGCGGACGTTTTTTTACTAAATACTGGGTATGAGGGGTATTCACATCAACTGTTGGAATCTATGGCAATTGGCACTCCGGTAATTACTACAAACGCAGGCGGCAATAAAGAGTTGGTTGAGGATAATACAAATGCACTCATCGCCGAGTATAATAATTTGAGTGAGTGGGAGGCGCAAATTAAGAAAATTTTAAATGATGATGTGTTTGCGAAAAAAATATCTCAAGAAGCTCGACGACAGGTAGAAGGGCATACATTCGAAGATATGACAAAAAAACTAACAACGATTTTTAAGCAATTATGAAGGTTATAATGCTGAGTACCGATAAAAGTGTTTTTGACGAACATTCTTCTTTTCGATCGAGAATCGCAGATTATGCAAAACTATTTGATGAGTTGTATGTTGTTGTAGCGACTTCGGGAGGGTATGCTGAAGTCAATTTTAGCGAACAAGTGCGTATTATTCCAACAAATTCACAAGTAAAAATTTCTACATTTACTAATTTTTATAAAATCGCAGCAGATATATTTAAGAGGGATAAAACTAATTTTGTTATAACAAGTCAAGAAGAATTTGGTGGTTTTGTGTGCGCTCTTTTGAAGTGGCGCTATGGAGTGCCATGGCAGGCTCAAATCCATAGCGATATTTTTAGTCCATATTTTAAAAAATTTTCTTATAAAAACGCTATTCGTTCTTTTATCGCCGCCCGCACATTATCGTATGCGACACGCATTCGAGTTGTGAGTAAGCGCATTAAAAAGAGCATAGAAAGACGAGGCATCCAGACGTCAGTTGATATATTGCCGATTTTTGTTGATGTACGACAGATGCAGGAGATCGCAGAGAATCGAATATTTACTGAAAGTGGTTTTGATTTTGTTTTTTTGATTGTATCGCGTCTTGCTCCTGAAAAAAATATTGCATTTGCAATTGCTGTGTTCGCAGAGGTGGTAAAGCGGTATCCTCAAACAACACTTCGTATTGTCGGCGATGGGCCTATGAGATCGTCGCTCGAAACACTTGCGGCGTCACTTAAGCTTGGACCGCATGTTCAATTTGAGGGGTGGCAAAAAAATATTATAGGGTATCTTAAGGCGGCGGATTGTTTTTTGGGGACTTCTTGGTACGAAGGGTATGGGTTGAGTCTTGTAGAGGCGATGGCTGCACGTTTGCCAATCATAACAACTGATGTAGGTATTGCGGGAGATTTAATCGTAAATAATGAGAGTGGAATTGTAGTTTCTCAAGGTGATGCAGCTGCCTTTTTTGATGCGATGATACAAATACGATCAAATTCAAGTCAAGATTTTCGTGAAAAATTAGGCAGTGGAGCGTACGAACGAGTTAATCAAATATCTTCGTACAAAGATTATTTGGCCGAGTATTATAATACATTAGCGCAATGTCTCTAAAGCAAAAACTAGTATATATCTTGCCGGAGTATCGTGAGAATACTGCAACTCATTTACAACATAATTACGAGTTTCTTCTTCGTGCAAATGAAGATTTTGACATTTTTTTATTTATAGAAAAAGGAGAGAAGCCAAAAAATATACAAACGGTGTATAGAGCAAAGTTTCGATTTATGCCGTTACGCGTGATTGAGCTTTTCTGTTTCTTGGCTGTCGCAAGAATGCGTGGGTATAAAACATTTTGGACTCATTATTCTTTTTTCGGTGCTATCCTAGCGCCATTTTTTGGAAGGAGTTTTTATTGGAATTGCGGGATGACTTGGCTGTATAAGCGTGGACGCATTGAAGAGTATTTTTTTCGCCTAGCATTGCGCCGGTCAATCTTGGTTACGGGTACTGAAGGAATGAAGCGACAATATATTTCTCACTACAAGTTAGTCGCAGACCGTGTAGAGGTAATGCCAAATTGGATTTTACTTTCTCGATTTACTGAATGGAGCAAAAAAAGAGCGGAGGCTCGCGTAAAGCTTTCTATCGCAAGCGATACACGCGTTGTGCTCTTTGTACATCGCTTGTCAAAGCGTAAAGGGGCAGACTTCATTATGCCTGTTGCAAAAGAATTCATACATAACGATAAAGTCTTGTTTTTAGTAGTAGGGTCTGGTCCGCTGGAGCGTGAAATTAAAGGTATTAATATTCGTGCCGTTGGTGAGGTATCTGGGCAGGATATTGCTATGTATTTTGCAGCCGCTGATGTATTTTTTATGCCATCGGAAGAGGAAGGATTTCCACACGTGCTGCTTGAGGCGATGGCCGTAGGTGTGCCAATCGTGGTGAGTGATGTGGGTGGTGTGCGTGAAATAATGCCGCCCGAACTTCAAGAATATATAGTTAAGCAAGATAAAGAAAAATTCAAAACTCTCATTGAAAAATTACTTGGCGATCAGAAACGCTGGGAACAAATTTCTCAGATAGAGCAGCAGTGGGTTACAAGATATTCTATTGAAGAGATTTTAAATATCTTCAAAGAAATTGTTAAGGAAAAGTAGATTTTATTTTAGTGATATCGGTTTCTATTGATCTAGCTTTTCGAATTGTGTTTTCGATTGCGAAGAAAATAAAAAGAGGGCTCATAAGTGCGACGAAATAAGCAAGGAGCGGATGAAAAAGAATATCGCGCCTAGTCGCAACTTCAAGAATTATTATTACGGCGGTAATAGAGATGATAATAAAAAAATCTTGCAGATGGTGAATGGCTCTTGCGACGGTTTTTATGATTCCTTGTGAACGATTTGGCTGAATAATATCATCTATTCTTTGGGGCAAGTTAAATTTATCTGCGTATTTAATATATTTTTTTGCAAATATTTGAGGCGCAAGACTATGAATGACGCGATTTGCCATGAGTGCGAGAGCGCCGAGCGCGCTGACAATTATTAAAAACCGTCTATCGCCGTAAATCGAAATATCAGAAATACCCCACGCGAGTGATATCCAAAAAAGAGGGGGAATAATAAGGTGACTAATTTCGTCCCAATAAATTCCAGAGAGAGAATAGGTTTTACGATAACGAGCGAGTTCGCCGTCGACTTTATCAGCAAGAATACTCAAGTAGAGAAGAAATACTCCAAATAATTTATAGTGCCAATCAAGACTTAAAATATCCCAGCAACCCGCAAGTCCAATCAAGATACCAGCGATAGTTACTTGATTTGGGGTAATGCGTGTCGGGATTAAAGCGCGCGTAATATAGATCGATGGTCCGCGCTGAAATACTTTGTATCCCCATGGTCGGCGCCAACCGAGTGGGTTTATTTTTTCTTCTTGTAATAATGTTCGAAGTTCTTTGATTGATTCCATGAATATATTGCTTCACTGATTTATAAAAAATTTTCAGCTTAACCCTAAAGGGCTCCGACGCTGTAAAATTTTTTTATAAATCAGTTCAATGTCCTTTAATACTCCCGAGTGGTCGAATATAAGCGACTGGTTTTATAATATCTTCTTTTTCGAATTGTTGCACGACATCAAAAAGACCCTCGCTTGTTACATGTTCTTTTATAATTAAATCTGGATTTTTACGTTTTGAAATATATGATATATGTTTTGGTTCTTCAATCTTTGATTTGCCATCATGAATATATTCTTGAATGACTTGCGTGGCACTTGGTGTTATAGAGTTGAGTATTTTTTCGGCGCCTTTGGATCCTATTCCTATATATCCAAGGGTATTATTTTGACCCATAATCATCACGGGCTTATCAAAAAAAACACGCATTGCATCTTGTCGATGTATTACGACTGATTTATTTTCAATCAGTTCCTCAGTGATAGAGTTATGGGCGGCATCTCGTAGGAATGATGCAGAACCTCGAGGGAGGGCATCATTAATACGACGAAGTAGTGCTACGCGAAAGGCATAGCCATAATTAAGACCGAGTTTTATTGATTGGAAAAGACGTTCGCCCTCAGGGGTATTTACGGGTGTTTCGGGGAATTGGGCTCGGGAAAAGTATGCGTGCCAGCGTGCTCGAAAGTTTTTAAGCCCGTCCATTGAGGTAAGGTGAAAAAGAAATTTTAAAATAAAAAGAATTATTTTTTCACGTGTCGTATTTTTTTCGCGTCGTGCGAAGTATCGTCCAAGGTGGTATGAGGCGTGGCCTCCACCGCCATGATAGAAAAGCATAATTTGTCCTTCGTGAAGATCCCATTTTTTTGCGATTTCTGGGTTTTCGATACGTTCAATATAATGAAACTCCAAAAAATGATTTCCCCCAAAATTATATCCAAGCTCATGACGCGCAGTCGCATACGAAGATCGTGGTATAAGATTCTTGAGATTAATTTTCTTTCGTTCTTCGTCTCCAATTACATTACCTTCGTATTCAATATGTTCGAGCTCGGTTTTTGGCAGATTGTATTTTTTGATAGCTGCCTTTGCACCGTTCAAAAAAAAATCCTCAAGCTCACTTCGCGATAAATCGTATTTTGTTCGAGGGCGTTCATAAAGACCGAGCCAGCCTAAAAAACTTTGCCACGGTTTTATGCGTGGTGCAATTTGATTGCGTAGGTGTACGGCAAATTCTTTTAAAAATTGAGGTGAAAAATCTTTTTTGTTAAGCGTGGTTGCGAGTATACTTGTGCCACAATTCATTGCAGGCGCTGTCAGCATCGGTACGATTGTTCCGGTTGTCGCTGCTACAAACTGTGGAGGAGATTCTAATTTATCCTTGCGATGAATATTGGGTAGACAAAAAGTTTTCACAAGACTTGGAATTTTTGCAATTCTATCAAGTTTTGCTCTTGAAGTTGGTTCGTTAATTATATCGCAGGTAAACGGCATAATATTATCCTTTAAATACTGCGAGTGGGCGCATCTTGGCGATGGGGCGAATGACAGCCGCATCATGAAGTTTTTGTACTACAAAATCAATGCCTTCATTTGTAATATGGTGAACGACTTTTTTAAATGGTGGTTTCGTCTGATAAATATGAGTTGTATAGCTTTTTGGATGGGCGCTTGTCAGTCCGTCTTTTTCCATTTTTTTAATGGTGACGCCTGCACCGTGGTCTGACGCAAATAAATGATCTTCTGCCCCCGGCAGGCCAACGCATAAATAAGAATTTGTGGTATTGAATCCAGAAATAAAAACAGGTTTGTTTTCAAATACGCGATTTGCTGTATGTCGGTGAATGATTACTTCTTTGCCATTAATTATCTCAGGCACGATTGCATTGTGAATAGAGTCCCATACAAGTGATACGGTTGGTTTTTTCTTTGGTATCGCGGCCGTGAGGCTGTCCGTAACGCGCCGAATTATTGCTGCTCGAAATCCGTAGCTATAGTTGAGAGATGCTTTTGTAGCATTCATAAGACGGTTTCCCTCGGGAGAGTCTGCAGGAATTTCCATAAATGGTTTTGGGATAAAGTAGTATTGAAAGCGACGCGCAGCATATTTCCAATCAAGCGGATTTCCAAAATGAAAAAGAGTTTTTAATATCGAAAGAAGTATTTTTTGGCGGAACGTATTTTTTTTGCGATTTCCAAAATAACGGCCAATATGGTAGGAGACTGCGCCTCCACCGCCGTGATACATAATGACAATTTGGTTTTCTTTTATTCCCCACGCTTGAGCTTTTTTTGGATCAATAATTTTTTCGATGTATTGAATTTCAAGAAAATGATTTCCTTTAAATCCGTACCCAAGGTCGTGTCGCCCAGATCGGTAGGAAATTCGTGGCAAGATTTTTTTTAAGTTGAGAGATTCTTGTTCAGAAAGCGTGAACATTGAGCCTTTATATTCAAAATGGTCAGTTGTTTCGATAGGGAGTTTATATTTTTCTATTGAGGATATAGCGCCACGACGAATAAGATCTTCAAATTCAGAAATAGTGAGGTCGTAAATATTATGTGGGCGGCGAATAAGTCCAAACCACAAGAGCGCGTTTCGAAAATGTCCGTAGCGTGGGCCGAGGTTTTTTCGCAATCCACTATAAAACTTTTCAAAAAATTCATGATCAACATCTTTTGTAGTGAGTGATGTCGTGAGTAGCCCCATACCGCACCCAACCGAGGGGGCAGTAAGCTCTGGTACGATAGTATTTGAAGTTGCGGCTGCAAACGAACAAGGCCCCTCAGTGCGTTCTTTTAAGTGAAGGTCTGGCAAGCACACAACAGGGGCTGCGAGACTTTTCAAAGAGGTTATTTGTTCAAGAATTTTTTGCGTCCGATCATCAGTTAAGTCACATCCAAACGCGTGGATTTTATTAGACGGCATGGTAGCATTAGTATACTTCATTTGCTCTTATTTTCAACGATGATCATACGGTATTTAACTACACTTGAATATCCTTCAAATTACGCGAATCGAACGCAGGTAATGAAAATGTCAGAGGCGTTTGCTGAACGCGCTGATTTTGTTTTGTATGTCTCAGAAGCCAAGGAACCACAAAAAAATATTTTTCAGCTCTATGGTGTACGGACTCCGTTTCGTTTTGAGGTGCTTGCACTTTCAAAGAAAAAGCCTCGAGCAATCCGCGCAGCCTTTGCGCTTAAGAAGATTGTAGACGCAAGTCCTGAGGGTACGGTGTTTTATATCCGTGAAGGGTTGCCAGCTTTCTTTTTATTGGCAGCATCTTCTCGTTTTCGTAACAACTTTTTTTACGAGGCACATTCATTTTCAAGACATGCTTTCTTTTTTTATAAAAATATTTTTCGGT
>ERZ1292625.2330-Hain-H41-01um-R1-2330-length-17932-cov-4_pt1 | contig 15546 bp, 19 predicted proteins | sample MGYA00564400_ERZ1292625 | MGnify/ENA primary metagenome ERZ1292625 (study PRJEB36523, sample SAMEA6512639) | groundwater metagenome | collected 2019-01-08 | study: AquaDiva: Metagenomics assemblies of 32 groundwater samples | reverse complement strand
GAGCATTTTTCCTCCCTTCCCTCCGTCGGTCCCAAAATGGCCGAACGGCTGGTTTTATTTTTATTCAAACAGGATCCTGGTAAAATAAAGGATTTCTCTGAAAGTCTTGCCGATCTGAAAAATCTCAAGACCTGCCAGAAATGCTTCAATATTGCCGAAGGAGCTCTTTGCGAGATATGCAAAAATCCGCAACGGGACCAAAAAATAATTTGCGTCGTGGAAGATCCCTTGGACATAATCTCCATTGAAAAAACTGGTGCTTACAAAGGCCTTTACTATGTTTTAGGCGGCGTTATTTTCCCCAACAATGGAAACGCGGATCTTAAGATTCCGGAATTTTTGGAAAGGATAAAAAAAGAAGGATTTAAAGAAATAATTTTGGCCGTAAATCCGACCACCGAGGGCGACGCTACCGCTTTGTATCTGAAAAGCAAGCTTAAAGAGTTTAATGTAAAAATAACTAGGCTGGCGCGCGGTTTATCCACCGGCGGAGATATTGAATACGCCGATGAGATAACTCTAAGCGCGGCCTTGACCAACCGAAGAGAACTAATATAATTCCGTCTACCGTAAAAATAAAAAAGCGTCACGACAAATCGGGACGATTTTTATTTATAAAAACTATACAATAGCTGTAATTTCCACTTCCGTCATTGTCTGCCGGTGTCCGAATTTTACTTTGTATCTTTTCTTGGCTTTAAATTTAATTCCAACCACCTTTTTTCCTTTAGCGGTTTTCAGAATTTTTCCCTCCACTTTTGCTCCTTTTACCAAGGGATCCCCAATTTTTATACTTTTATCCGAACCGACAAATAAAACCTCCTTGAAAGCCACCTTGCTCCCTTCTTTACCTTCTAGTTTTTCCACTTTGATTTTGTCTCCCACGCCAACTTTGTATTGCTTCCCGCCAGTTTTGATGATTGCCAACATATGAATTACCGTGAATAATTACATAAATTATTTTATATTATCTGGCATCAACTGTCAACTCCGCGCTAATCTTTAAGCTAACTGCGTAGCAAGTCTGAGTCTATTTTTAAAAAGTTTGTAAGCCGTTAATTAGCCGCTCCAAATAATCTTATTTTTATTAAATTGTATTCCTAAAGGTTAGTATGAAATCAACATTTAAAGAGCGTCGCATTGACTGGACAAGGAATCGGCTTAGGGCTAACATTATAGGTGAATTATGGAAAAATTAAGGCGAACTGTTTTTTTCTGGATGCTGACAGCCATATTTTTGATAACCGCTCCCTTGGTGGTTTTACGCGCCAGAGGGTACCGCTTCGATACAAGTCGGGGTGTTTTTGTGCATAGCGGTTCAATAAACATCAAGTCTAACCCCCAATCAGTAGATGTGAGCTTAAACGGCAAATTGGTCCAAGCAAAAACCTTAAGCCGCATCAACAATTCTTACAATATTTCCGGCCTTATTCCCCGAGAGTATAGCCTGATAGTCAGCGCTAATGATTTTCAGAGTTGGGATAAAAAAACCAAGGTGCACAGCGGAATATCCAGTGAGTTTTGGAATATCCTTCTGGTCAGAAATAACTACGAAAAAATTGCCCATGATACGAGCGGCATACAAAAATTTTTTATTTCTCCAAAAGACAAATTCGTGATTTTTAACCAGGCAATTGAAAACGGAATGGTCGCGAAGATTTTAGATATAAAAGGTAACGAGATAAAAAATGTCTTTCCCTTTCCCGGATGGAATTTGCTGGATGAAGCGAAAAAAGAAAATATAGAGTGGTCGCCTGAAGAAGATTACTTGTCCGTCCCGGTCCAAAGGACCTCGCCGGAAACCGCAGTAAAAACAGCTCCGGCCTTTGCGACCGAGAAAAAAACTGAATACGCATATTTCATTCTGGATCCAGCGGAGGATAATTTTTTTAACCTGAATGATTTTTTGGGCAAGGCCGACATCAGGAATGTGCGTTGGGATCCGCGTGACAGAGACTATCTTTTCTTTCTGCTTAGCAATTCCCTTTACCGGGCGAATATAAAGGAAAAGGACAATCTAAGCTTGATTGCGGAAGATGTTTCCAGCTATGAATTGTCAAAAACCGATGTTTATTTTTCCCGGCTTACCAATCAATTGGTTTACAAATCAAGTCTGGACGGCAAATCCGATAAATACCAAATAACCGATAACTTTCCTGAAGTCAACTCTCTTTTGATTGACAAGCTGATTATTTACGATGAATCAAGAATCGCTTTCCTCAATTCCGACAAAAGACTTTTTATTTACAACAAAGGAGAGCATGGAAATTATTTCCGAAAATTGAGCGATAATATCGAAGGCATGCAATTTTCCAATGATGGTAAAAAAATTATTTACTGGACAAAGAATGAAATATCCGTTTACTTTTTGCGGGATTGGAACGTCCAGCCGACGCGCAGCGAGAATGAAATCCAAGGCATTACGCGCTACTCAGAGGAGCTTAAGAACGTCCAATGGTTCAAAGATTACGAACATATAATTTTTTCCTCCGGAGCGCAGATAAAAATAATCGAGCTTGATTCGCGGGATCACAGAAATACTATGGATCTTCCCCGGCTGGATATTGACAACTCTTTTATTGTTTATAACAATTCTTTGGAAAAACTTTTCTTTATAGACAAGGGGCCTGCTTCGGACAATGTGCTATATTCAATAATCTTTCCCGAAAAAACGAGTATTTTAGGCTTTTAGACCGCTACAAGTGATAGGAATTACAAAAACACCCACTGGGTGTTTTTGTATTCGCCCACTTTGGGTCGTCTCTTCGCTATAATATCCGCCCATTTCGGGTCGGGCTTCGCCCTCCTTCAAAGCCCTTGGTTTGAATAATTCCGCCTTGAGGAAACTACGTTTCCCCATCACCCCTTCCTTCGCAATGGTAAAAACCTAGCGTTTTGCCCACTGCGGGGCTCTTCTGGCTTTTTTAAGTCCGGGTTTTTTCCTCTCCACAATCCTGGAATCTCTGGTTAATAATCCCAGATCTTTTAAGGACTTTCTCAATGTTTCATCAAACTTGATCAAAGCTCTGGAGATGCCAAGTCTTATCGCTTCCGCCTGGCTGTTTATCCCGCCGCCGGATACCTTTACGGAAATACTGAAAATCTTGTCCTGACCAACCCTGGACAACGGAAACTTTATTAAATCCTGGAGCCGAATGATTGGAAAATAACTTGAAAGTTCTTTTCCGTTTATGCTTATCTCTGGTTCTTTTTTCCGTGATTTATAAATTCTTACTTGAGCCACAGAAGTTTTTCTTTTTCCAACAGCGGAAAAATATTTTTCCGGAAGTTGAACTTCTTCTGTTTTTTCTACTGCTGGTTCCTTCGTGGCCTTAACAATTTTTTTGGGCTTCTTTGTTGGCATAATTTTATATATTCGTTTATTCGCATGGGCGCATTCGACCGCTTTGACTTGACTCGAGGCGAGTAGCGCCTTTTGCATGCTCTAGTGAGTTATTTCAATTTTGTGAGGATGTTTGGAATCTTTGTATATTAAAAGTCTGGTCATCATCCTGTTCCTGATCTTATTTTTTGAAAGCATGCCGTAAACCGCTTTTTTGACAACCTGGGTAGAATCTTTTTTCATCTGGTCTTTCAATTTTATGGAGGTTATCCCTCCCGGATAACCGCTGAACTGATGATAGATCTTGCCCTCGAGCTTATTCCCCGTAAATTTAAGTCCGTCAGAGTTGACGACAACGACAAAGTCTCCCCCATCAATGTTGGGAGTGAAGTCGGCCTTATGTTTTCCGCGAAGAAATTTGCAAATTTCCGCAGAAAATCTTCCCAAAATCTTTCCTTGGGCGTCGAATAAATGATACTTTCTATTGATTGCTGCCTTCATATATTAATCAACAAATTCTATTATCGCCATTCTGGCTCCATCACTTTTTCTCGGGTTCAATTTGATTATCCTGGCATACCCGCTGTTTCTTCCAGAAAATTTATCCGAAAATTCTCCGCTTAATTTCTTAACCGCCTGCTCGGGCAGTTCCCTCTTCAATGCCCTGATTGCGGAAAGTTTTTTTGAATTCATTTTGATTTTTTTGGCCGTGGTTATTATTTTATCTATTTTCCCCTTGGCTTCTTTGGCCTTTGCTTCGGTCGTTTCTATTTTTTCCCGCATAATTAAACTCCCCAAAAGCGTCTTAAAGAGCGCTCTCCGCTGGCTTCTAACTCTTCCTAATTTTCTGCCTTTTCTTAAATGCCTCATAGTCGCTTCGCTAAAATCAAATTTAACCTTGAATTGGTCTTATTATTTTTCCTGCTTTAAATTCAGCCCGAAATCACCAATAGCCTTTTTTATTTCTTTCAGCCCCTTCGCCCCCATACCCTCAAGATCTTTCAGTTGAGACTCGTTTAATTTTATAATATCTTCAACGGTAGAAATTTTATTTTTTTCCAAAACATTCAAAGTTCGAGTAGAAAGGCTTTTGAGCGCGCCGACTTCAGTTTTCCTGGAATTTTCTTCTTCAATATTTTCTTCTTTTTTCTCATCTTTTTCAATTTTTGCTTCTTTTTTCACTGCTGGCATTTCTTCTTCTGCTTTTTCTATTTCTGAAAGAATTGAGAATTGATCCACTAAAATTGACACCGCCTTGGAAAAAGCTTCTTGCGGAGTGATGCTGCCATCAGTAGCTATTTCCAGAGTTATTTTTTCATAATCCGTTTTTTTACCCACCCGCATATTGTCAACCGCGTAATTAACCCTCCTGATTGGGGTATATATAGCGTCAACCGCGATAACCCCTATTTCTTTGTCGCCCCTCTCTTGCTGTTCCACCGGGACATAACCCAACCCGTTGCCCACTTCCACTTCAATATCCAATTCTCCTTTGGGATTGGTTATGGTCGCGATGTGAGCTTCTTTGGTTATCACTTCCGCATCCGCAGGACATTTGAACATGTCAGCTGTGATAATCTTTTCGCCCTTGACTTTGAGAGAAATTTTAACCGATTCAGCTCGGTGAATCTTAAATCTAACTTGTTTCAGATTCAGGATAATTTGTATAACATCTTCCAATACATTTGGAATTGTGGAGAACTCGTGAGTTATTCCTTTTATTTTTACAGAAACAATAGCTGCTCCGGGCAAAGAAGACAAGAGCACTCTACGGAGAGCATTTCCCAGAGTCGTTCCGTAACCGGGATAACATCCTTCGATTTCAAACTTACCGGTTTTTTCATCAACGCTGGTAAATTTCGGTTTTTGAGGAATAGTTATCGCTTGCATATTTTTTTCTTGTTCGCCTGCCTGCCGCGAGACAGGTCTTTGGCAAGATTAATAATTATGAAAAGGTTTTATTTACCTTGAATAATATTCAACTATAACTTGGGCATCTACATTTATGCCCGTATCGTTTTTACCCGGCAGACTAACTATTTTGCCTTCCAATTTTTGCTCATCAAAACTCAGCCAAGTGGGAAAATCCTTTTTATTTTTAATTACCGGTGCCAAATTCTTAAAGTAGTTCTTTTCCTTTTTTCGCGAATTTATTGAAATAATCTGACCGATTTTGACTGCAGAGGATGGAATGGTATTTTTTTTGCCGTTTACACTCACTAATCCGTGATTCACCAATTGCCTGGCTTGCGACCGTGAACTTGCGAAGCCCAGCCGGTAAACAACATTGTCTAGCCGCATTTCCAGTCTTGAAAGCAAAAGATCTCCGGTAGAACCCGGTTTACCCTTAACTTCCTCGAAGTGTTTTCTAAACTGCTTTTCAAAAACACCATATATTCTTTTTATTTTTTGTTTTAAGGCCAGTTGGGTTCCATATTCGCTGAGATTTCTCTTGCCTTTTTTGCCATGGACGCCCGGAACATAAGACCGCCTGACAAAGCCGCATTTTGGAGTAAGACAGCGATCGCCTTTAAGAAACAGCTTTTCGCCGGCCCTTCGGCACTTCCGACATTTTGCATCTATACTTCTTGCCATAATTATATCTTGAAACGCGTATCGTGGAACGTAGAACGGTTTAAAATTTTCGTTATGCGTTACGCGTTTTGGGTTATGTGCATTATACTCTACGGGGTTTTTTCGGCCGGCATCCGTTATGCGGAATGGGTGTTTCATCTTTAATCAGAATCAAATTAAACCCATTATTGGCCAATGCCCTGATTGCTGCCTCTCGGCCTGAACCGACCCCTTTGACATAAATTTCCAATTCTTGAACGCCGTATTTTTTAACCTTTTCGCTCACATTGGCAATTACCTGAGTAGCAGCGTAAGGCGTGGCTTTTTTAGCACCTTTAAAGCCTAGAAGTCCGGATGACGACCATCCTAACACGGCACCGTTCAAATCGGAAATATTGACAATGGTGTTATTATAAGTGCACTTGATGCTGGCCATACCTTTCAGGATCTGCTTCTTGATCTTCTTGGCCTTTTCTTTTTCCGGCGCTGGGACAGTTTTTCCCGCCTCAAAAACTTTCGGCATTTGCGTCGTTTTTTCGGATTTATTTTCAGTTGTTACAGCTTTTTCGGTCATATTTTTACCGATTCGAAACTACGAATGAATTCGGATCCACGAATAATTATTATTCACATGGACGTCCCGCCCTGAGGGATAATGCGCTTTTCACATGCTATGTTTTTTCAGTCTTAACTCGGCCACTGCCCATCGTCCTTCTGACATTGCCTCTGACAGTTCGAGTGTTAGTCTTGGTTCTCTGACCTCTGACGGGAAGGCCTTTTTGGTGACGCAACCCCCGGTAACAGCCTATCTCTTTCAGACGCTTGATATTAGAGCGGACCACGTGCTTAAGTTCTCCCTCTACCCGCACTTTCTTTTCAATATAATCTCTGATTTTTTTCTGCTCTTCTTCTGACAGATCCTTGGTTTTTTTCAGTTTGGATATTTTTAGCTCCTCTAGAATTTTAGTAGCGCTAGAAAAACCTATTCCATATACATAGGTCAGGGAAATTTCTATTCTTTTTTCATCAGGGACATTGACTCCCGCGATTCTCAACATATGCGCTTCGCTAAAATCAAAATTTAAATCTCAAAATGCAAAATTATAGAATTGCTTCGCGATGACTTTTTATAAAATAATCGCGATCCCGCCTCGGCGGGAGAACACCAAAATTTTGAACTTTGATTTTGGAATTTTGAATTAAATATTAACCTTGCCTTTGCTTGTGTTTCGGAGTTGAGCAAACAACATAAAGTTTGCCTTTTCTCTTAACAAGCTTGCATTTAGCGCATATTTTCTTTACCGAGGCTCTGACTTTCATAGTTATTTTAATCTTTGGATTATTCTTCCCTTGGTCAGGTCGTAAGGACTCATTTCAATCAAAACCCTGTCTCCGGTAAGAAGCCTTATATAATTAACTCTCATTCTTCCGGATATATGGGCCAGTATTACATGGCCATTATCCAGTCTGACTTTGAAAGTCGTGTTAGGTAAGGTTTCTTCAACTATACCCTCGACTTTGACCAACTCTTTGTCTTTCGACATAAAATAAAAAATAGACGGAGATTTCCCTTGGGTTATTCGACCCGAGGAGGCAAATCAATCCTAATTCCTGCAGTTCATCAAAATCTTCCCTCTATTATGGTTAGCTATAGAATTTTTAATGCTTTTTGGCGTCTTTAGCAATTTTAGCAATTATTTAATTATTGTCAAGGACAATCTCTACGCGGCTTCCATAGGCGGGAACCCGGCTGGAAATAAATGTCGGCCAGTAGCTTATTTCCACCCGCGCGATATCAGGATAAGATTTCAGATAAACATCTAGTTCCTGGCTGTTTTTGCCCAAAGATCCTCGCTTAAAACCGTCTAAATCCAAGCTGGGAGCAATCTTCCCAGTCGCATGCAACCGAATTGTAAGCACTGAATTTGCAAAATCCGCATCGGACTTTCCGAATTCAGTGTTTATTGAATCAGCGAATATTTTATAATTATCCCCGATTCCTTTAGCTAAAATATTCTTTACCACATCCTTTAGATCCGCTTCTTTGAAAACGATAGCATTGCCAGAAATTTTCAATGTTACGTTAAATTTATCGGAAATTTCTCCGGCTGAATTGGATATCTTGTAATTTGGATCGCCGATATTCACCGCTTCATCCAAAATGACAGATCCCTGCCCGGCCTGTTCCTTTATTTTCTGCTTGACTATCAAATTAAGTTCGGCGAGTATTTTGTTTTTCGCGGAACTAATGTCGGCGTCCGTTACCAAACTTACAGTTTCAGCGCCCTTGGCCCCTCCGCTCATTGCCTTGAAGGACTTGGCATAAATTTTCGCATATTTTTCGCTGCCGCTGACTTGAAAGCCAGGAATGGTAAATTTAGTCGGGCTGATATTAAATTCTTCTCCGGCTTCATCGGCTGCGACTTCCGCTTCTATCGCTCCAGGCTTTATCTCTACACCCTCTTTTGTGAGCCCAGGAATCGTAACGCCATTAATCAGCCGGAATAGTTTTCCGTCTTCGCTTACAAATCTCGTCGTTGCGACCAGCGGTTGATTCGCCGAGCTGTATTCATTGTAAATTGTTATAATGCCCCGGGCTTTGCGGCTGGAAGCGCTTTTGTTTCCAGTCGAATCAAAGTTTCTTGAAATTTCCTCGTTTACGGAAACCAGCTTGGCTGGAATAATTTTCTTATCAAAATCCATTGAACCAGCTTTCGCATCGGCTTTCATTTCTGCATCCAGGCTTTGTATCTTTGTTTTGGCGAAAATTGTTATAGTCGCCTTCGGCAGAAACAGATAGGCCAACGAGATTAAAATAATCGCAGCCGCGACAAGCCCGAAAATGAAAAAAAGCTTCCATGATTTTTTGGATAAATTAACATTTTTATAATTCTCCCCGCTTTTCTGCTTACGATCGCCATCATTGTCCTGATAAAAATCCCGCCCAGCCGGCTGACCGGGCATTTCAAACTCAATCTTTTCTCCGGCACTTTTCGCATAATTTAATTTTTCTTTCTTGAAAAAACTTTTTTTGTCTTTATTATTTTTTGCACTTCTCCGGTAAACCAATTCTTCACCGGTATTGGGCTCGGGGCTATCGGTGTTTCTCTGTTTTATATCAATATTTTTTACCATATCCATCGCTCCCGTTTTTTCCCGGACTTTCTTTGAACTGGTATTTTTTTTGCTTTTTATGAAGTCCCCGATGTCGGTAACCAGCTCCTTGTTGGTCAATTTTTCGACTTCCGAAGCATTCTCCTTTTTAGCTTCAAGCTTAACTTCTTCTCCTCTTGCTTTTTTCGGGCTATTGTCAAAAAAACCGGACGAACCGATAGTGTCTAAATGGCTTTTAAATTTATGCCTGGCTGCTGGATCATAAATATTGCTATCTTCAATAAAGGCGTCCTTCTTGGCTTTTTCCATAACCAGCATTTCTTCACCCTCAATATCGTTTAATTTTTGCTCTACCGCTATGCCTGTTTTTTCGACTAACAATTTTCCAAGCTTATCTTGCGTGACTATTATGACTTCCTTATCCAATTTATCGGCTTCTTTTTTCAGCAACTTTAAATTAATGATGCTCTGGATAAGCAACGCTCTTTTTGGAACGACAATGATAACTTCTTTAGCCGCCGATTTTCTCAACCTTTCGATAATTGAAGTTATTTCCTCATCAATGTCGATGTAAAATGTCTGGTGCACTTTATTGAAAATTTTAAAGTCTAAATTTTAAATTTTAAAAATTTAGAAATTTGAAATTGATTTAAAATTAAAAATTTAAAACTTTACTTCTGTATCATCTTTACGGACCGGCGCAGAATACCGGCTAAAACTTTTTCCTCCCCGGCCAGATCCAGCGCCAGATTGGCCAGTCCCATCGGCGTGATATCTTGCGGATCCTTGAGCTCTCCGGTTTCGTCTATTATGTTAACAACATCTCTTGGTTGTAAAAAACTGACTTGCGGCAGCTTTGTGAAAGGTAAGTCCTTGGTCCATTTTGGCGACATAAGGGCTTTTTTTATTCCAGGCAGGCCGGACCCTCCCCCGCAAAGAAAAAATTTATGCGGCAAAAGATCGGCTTCCGCGAATTCAGACAAAGAGAGTTCGATGCCACTGATCAAAACATCGCAATCATCCGCCAGAATTTCTTCAATTTTTCTACTGACATCCGCTCCCAATTTGCCTTCGGAATATTTTATCTTGAGAACCTCCGCCTCTTCAAAGCTCACGCCCAATTCTTGCGCCAACCTTTTAGTAAACGCCCGTCCGCCCAAAGCAAACATTTTGGTTCCTTCCAAACCTCCGTTCCTCACCACCGCGATATCCGTCGTTCCTCCCCCGATATCAATGAACACCGCGTTGAAATCCAGAACATCTTCTATGCCCATCGACCTGGCTACGGCGTAAGGCTCGGCGGCTATGCTCAAAAGTTCCAATTTCAACTCATCGGCAATCGTTTGCAAAGCGCCCAGATGGATCATTGGAGCGTAAGCGTTAAACACCGCGATTGAAACATCCTTGCCCTGGAAACCGATCGGATTGGTAATCCGGTATCCGTCGATCCGGACATCCACGATAGCCGCGTTGATGAGTTTCACTTCTATTTCGCTGTGTCCGGTTTCCCAGGCTAATTGCTGGCGAATCCTGTCAAAAGCTTTCCACTGGACTTTCTGAATTATATTTTTCAGCTCGGGCAAATCAATCCTCATTTCAGGCCTTATTCTTTCATAATGGACCGTGGTGGTTGTTCCCTTGACTAATTCGCCTGCGATGCCGATTATTGTTTTTTCAACCTTCTTAACCTTGGCCATGGCCTTGGCTATTTCTATGGCTTTTTTGCAGTTTTCAATCACCCCCGATATGTCAGAAACAGCGCCTTTTTGCATGTCGCTCAATCGTTGCCTGACTCTTCCGCCACCTGTCACCACTCCGTTGCCGGTTTCCTTGTCAATTTTAAATACCAAAGCCTTTACGACTTCCGTTCCAATATCCAAAGAAAGCATATGATCGGAAGATAGCCCTCTGGAACCAAAAATTTTGGAAAAAATTCCCATGATCGGTTTATAGCGAGTTTTATTTTAATCTCTGTTTTATGCTTCTATTATAAAATAAATCAGGCTTTTTTACAAAAAAAATGAATCTTGGCTGAATTATTCCAAAACCGCCTTGATTCTCCTCACTCCGGCGCTGGAGGCTTCTTCTTTGATGATTTTGAAATGACCCAATTCTCCGATATTTTTCACATGCGGACCGCCGCAAATCTCCTTTGTGAAACCGCCGGCTGAATAGACACTGACTTTGTCGCCATATTTGGCTGCAAAAACGCCTAGTGCCCCTTGTGCCTTGGCCTCTTCGGGAGTCATTTCTTCCCGCTTTATTTCCAAATTTTCCTTTATTTTTTCATTGACCAGATCCTCCACTTGCTTGAGTTGTTCCAGCGTCACTTTTTCCGGATGGGAAAAATCAAAGCGCAATCTTTCGGGCGTGATATTACTCCCTTTTTGCGCAACATGCGAACCTAAAACTTTCCGCAAAGCCGCTTGCAAAAGATGCGTCGCGGTATGCAATTTTTTCGTATTTTCATCCTGGCTTTGTAATCCTCCTTTAAATTTCCCAGCCGCCGCAGTTCGGGAAAGTTCCTGATGCTTTTTAAACTCCGAGGCAAACTCTTCTTCATTCAGATTGAGCCCACTTTCCCTGGCCAATTCATTGGTTATTTCAAAGGGAAATCCGTAGGATTGGTAGAGATCGAAAGCGTCTTTGCCAGTAATTCCCTTTTTCGATAATTTATTGAATTCTACCAGGCCATGTTCTAATGTTTTTCTGAATTTATTCTCTTCATTTTCCAGTTCTTCAAAAATTTTATTTTTGTTTTTTTCCACTTCTTGATAAAAATATTTATACATCTTTACGATTACTTCCGAAATATTTTTTGTAAAATTATTTTCCAACCCAATTAATTTTCCATGACGGATGGCCCGGCGAATAAGGCGCCGCAAAACATAGCCCCGATCAACATTAGAAGGTATCGCGCCGTCAGCAATCATAAAAACGCCGGTTTTAATGTGGTCAGCTATGATCCTGAAAGATTTTTCGTTTTCCTTATATTTTTTTCCAGAAAGTTCAGAAATTTTTTCAAGTATCGGCTGGAATAATTCCGTATCAAAAACCAGTTCTTTTCCGTTCATCACTGCTAAAGTCCGTTCCAGCCCCATCCCAGTATCCACATTGGGTTTGGGAAGTTTTTCGTATTTTCCTTCCGCATTTTTATTGAACTCCATAAAGACATCGTTCCAAATCTCTAAAATCCTTCCGCTTTTAACCAAGTCGGAAAATTTTCCTTCTAACTTTCCTTCCCCTGGCCGCGTATCATAAAACATTTCCGTATCACCTCCGCACGGACCGGTCGCTCCGGCAATCCAAAAATTGTCTTCCGTGCCCAATGGAATAATTCTTACATCACCACTTACTGTTTCATTCGGACCAGCCACTCCATTTGTCAGTTTATTTTTTGAAAATACTTCCTGCCAAATTTTTATGGCATCCTCATCGCGCGGAATGCCGCTCTCCCCCTTGAAAACCGTCACGTATAATCTTTGCGGATCAAGCCCGAGCCATTTCGAATCGGTCAGAAATTCAAAACTCCATTCAATGGCTTCTTTTTTGAAATAGTCCCCAAAACTCCAGTTGCCGAACATTTCAAAAAAAGTCAGATGTCGATTGTCGCCGACATCCTCAATATCCGCGGTTCTGACACATTTTTGCACATTCGCCACTCGCGTGCCGCCCGGATGCTTTTCTCCCATAAGATAGGGCACCAGCGGATGCATGCCGGCCGTCGTAAAGAGTACCGACGAATCATTTTCCGGAATCAAAGAAGCCGAGGGAATAATGGTATGCCCCTTAGACTTAAAAAAAACCAAATATTTTTCGCGAAGCTCGCGCGCTGTCATAAATTTATCTCCTTTCCAACGCTGTTTTTATTTCCTGATAATCATATCTGCCCAGATCGGAACCGAATTCATCCTTCAATTTTCCTATCGCATCCTCGATTGATATTTTTCCATTGTCCAGTTCTCTTTCAATATCTCTGACTTTGTCGGCCCGAAAACTTGACCAGTCAATTTTTTTTCTGTCCACCAGATTTTTAACCGTGTTTTTTAAATTTGAATACATATGTTTATATTAAATTTAGTTTCTTCTTAGTTTTATGAATCGCCTCTTCCGCGATTTTCATATCTTGCTGCATCTTAGCCAGCCCCAGCTCTTTTCCCTGGAGGCTGATTCTCAATTGCCCTTCTTCGTCCTTGATTTTTCTGATTTCAAATTCCAGCTTGATTTTTTCATTCACGCTTTTTCTATAATCGGCTTCTTGCATTATTATTTCTCTCTGCAAAACATTTTTTTGGCTCGCTTTGTCTGCCTGATTTGTTTGATTTGTTTGATTTGTTTGATCGCCTGCGTTACTTTTTTGGTTACCTGAAAAATTTTTGCTATACATATTTTTATTATTTATTGATTTTTCTCAGCGCGCTCCAAATTTTAGAGGGCGGCCTTGAGGAGCTTGTATTAATATTTCCACCGAACTCTTTTTTGCCTGCGATAGGCCCCACTCTGCTTGTTTTCGAGTTATTGAAAGAAACGCTGGCGTGCCCTGCGTCATGTGATTTTTCTTCCGGTTCAGCAGACCGGCTACTACCTGAAGACGCGCTGGAATGAAATACATTCGCCTCCCTGGATTCAGAAATATCCTTTATCTTTTTGATCAGATAACCGTCTACGCCCAAAATTCCGGCAATATTTTCGGCCTTATCCTCGGTAAGCTTTCCATCCAATATCATTTTTTGTAGCAAATTAATCACTTCGTCTCGTGTTATTCCGTCTGTTTGGGCTTTATTCAAGAGACTTTCAAATTCCGTCCTGGCACCATATGCATGTAAGCTAAGTTTTTTGGCTATTTCCCTTATGTCCTTGATGTCTATCTCGTGATCCGGTACTCTTTTGCGATGTTGAGCATTAAATAACAGTCCCATTTTATTTGATTACCCCACCACCCAAAAGCTCTCCGGACGCGCTGTAAAAAACCGCTGATTGGCCAGGAGAAATGGCTCGCTGGGGTTGATTAAATATTATCCGGTAAATTTTGTTGCTTGTTGCTTGTTGCTTGTTGCTTAGTTTTATTATAGCAGAAACTAAAGGATTGTGGTATCGGGTTTTAACCATTATTTTAGCGTTATTTTTAGACTTTTCCGACATCCAATTGACTTTTTCAACTTCTATTTCCGAGCGATATAGCTCCGGGTCTTTTTCGTTGTTGGTTACTGTCAGAATATTTTTTTTCAAATCTTTACTTGTGACATAGTATGGACCGTCCCCGCCAATATTGATTCCCCTTCTCTGGCCGATGGTGTAAAGCGGCAGACCTTCGTGAGTACCGATCACTTTTCCTTGAGTATTGACAGTTTTTCCTTTTTTAAATTTCAGGTTCCGGCGCAAAAAACCTTCCGGATATTTTTCCGGCGTAAAACAGAGCCCTTGCGAATCATCTTTGTCAAAAACAGGCAGCCTTAGTTTCTTCGCTATTTTTCTTATCTCCGTCTTTTTATAATTGCCTATGGGGAACAAAATGCGCGCTAATTGCTTCTGGTTGAAGTTATATAAAAAATAAGACTGGTCTTTTTCCTTGTCTTTGCCTTGAAATAGTTTATAAATTGTTTTTTCTTTACTTTTTCCTTTTTCCTTTTTCCTTTTTCCTTCGCGCTTCAGCGCGTAGTGGCCAGACGCGATGTAGTCCGCTTTCATTTCGAGCATTTTTTTAAACAGCACGTTGAATTTAACGTGCTCGTTGCAAACCACGCACGGATTGGGCGTCCGTCCGCCGGCATATTCACGCAAAAAATAATCCACTACTTCTTTTTTAAATTCCCTTTCGACGTTCGCAGTATAAAGAGGAATATCCAATATCTGGCAAACTCTTCTGGCGTCTTCTTGGGCTTCCAGGGAACAGCATTTGTTCTCCACCAGACTGTTCTGCGAAGGCTCCTTCCAAAAATGCATGAATATCCCGACAACTTCGTAACCTTGTTTTTTGAGAAGCGCGGCTGCTACCGAAGAATCCACTCCGGAGGACATAGCAACAATTACTCGTTTTCCCCTGTTTTTATTCATTCAGGTAATTTTTAATCCGTCCTTTCCTTATTTTCTTTAATCAGCCTTCTCACCTCGTCCAAATTAACTTGCGGTTTTTTTCTCTGAGTCTTGAATTTTTTCGGAGCGATATGAGACATTTGGTTCAGACTCATTGTTTTTTCTCTGGGCACGTAAGCAACAACTTCCGAATACCTTTTCTCCCTATTGATTTTTTTAAACTCATTGTCGCGGATAATATTTTTCGGCGCATCTTTCGTGTTTTTGTTTTGCAGCGCTTCATTTCTAGTGCGCGCCATCGCCCTTTGATAATCCTTCAAACATTCCTTGCAAAAAGCGGGTCTTTTTGGATCCGGCTTGAAAGGAACGGTTATTGGCTGTTCGCAGGTAGCGCAAATCGCTTCGTATTTTTCCTCCCTCTTAACGGCGACGGCTTGACTTTGAAATACCTCCGCATCCGGAACCGATTTAGAACCAGCTTC
>ERZ1292625.2742-Hain-H41-01um-R1-2742-length-15551-cov-4_pt1 | contig 15551 bp, 17 predicted proteins | sample MGYA00564400_ERZ1292625 | MGnify/ENA primary metagenome ERZ1292625 (study PRJEB36523, sample SAMEA6512639) | groundwater metagenome | collected 2019-01-08 | study: AquaDiva: Metagenomics assemblies of 32 groundwater samples | reverse complement strand
CGGCTACGTCCTCGCCGACGGCTCCGGTGTCTACACCCCCAGCGCGTGGGCGGCGCGCACCATCTACCTCTACGAGCAGCACCAGGCCGGGCGCGTCGTCGCCGAGGTCAACAACGGCGGCGACCTCGTCGAGTCCAACCTCCGCGCCGCGCTCGCGTCCATCCCCGTGCGCAAGGTCCACGCCTCCAGGGGCAAGGCCGTCCGCGCCGAGCCCATCGCCGCGCTCTACGAGCAGGGGCGCGTCTCGCACGTCGGCGTCCTCGCGGACCTGGAGACGCAGCTCTGCGGATGGGACCCCACCGCTGACGCGCGCTCACCCGATCGCCTCGACGCCCTCGTGTGGGCGCTCTCGGAGCTGATGCTCGGGCGTGAGCAGAGCGCCAGCGAGGACTACTACTCGTGATCGCGCCGCAGCAGCAGCTCTCCGCGGAGACGATGCGCCGCCTCGTCGCGCTCGGCGAGACGCCGCGCTATTGGCGGATCAACGCCCTCGAGGCGCTGTACGAGGGACACCGATACGAGGGGCGCCCGTCTTTCTGGGACGCCTCGGTGCCCCTCCAGGAGCGCGCCCCGGTGGTGCAGGCGATGCTCGCCCGCGTCGCTGTGCAGCGGCTGACCACGCTGGTCTTTGGAGAGCGCAGCTTTCCAGGGCTTACGCCGCGCCCTGCGGTCTGGCGCACCGCGCTCTCCGACGCCGACCGCGAGGCGTTGGCCTCGCTCCTCGGTGAGATCGTCGCGACCTCGCACCTGTCGCGTACCATGCGTCAGTACCTCGGCGAGGGGCTCAAGTGCGGTAGCGCCTGCGCGGTCCTATCGCTCGTCGAGGGCCTGCCGCGCATTGATCTCCTGCCGGTCAAGTGGTGCACACCGACCCTCGATCGCCTCGGGCGCGTGACGCGCCTGGTCGTCGAGGCCAAGCGCCCCGGCGACGACGGCGGCTGGTACTGGTACCGCCGCGAGATCGACGACACCAGCGATCGCGTGTGGCCCGAGATCCGCGTGCAGGACCGCGAGGAGAAGCCGCGCTGGGAGCGCATCAAGCCCGTCGAGGAGATCGCTCTGCCGTTTTGCCCCGTCGTGTGGACGCGCAACCTCCCGCCTGCGACGTGCGCCAGCATCGACGGCCTCGCGCTCTGCGAGGGGATGGAGGACGAGCTCGAAGCGCTCGACTTCGACCTCTCGCAGCTCCACCGCAACGCTCGCTACAACGGGGAGCCGCAGATGGTCCGCACAGGCGTGGACCCCGAGCGAGCCTCGCCGCTCGGCGCCTCGGGCCCTGGCGTACAAGCACCTCCCGACTCGCGCTTCTCGTGGCTCCAGAGCGTCCTCCCGCAGGGGTGGCGCAGCATCGGTGGTGGCTCTCAGGTCGCGAAGAAGGGGCCAGGCCAGATTTGGAACCTCCCCGCGGGAGGGGACGCCAAGCTTTTGGAGAGCACGGGCGCCGGCGCCACGATCCTCCAGGGCGCGGTGCAGGAGCTGCGGCGCGTGGTGCTCGACGCTACGGGCGTGGTCCTCGCGGACCCGCAGACCCTCGGGAGCGGTGATCTCTCGGCGCGTGCCCTCACGCTCATGCACGCGCCCATGCTCGACGTCGCGGACAACCTTCGCGTGGACTACGGCGACGCGCTCTGCGAGATCCTCTCGGGCGTCGTGCGCCTGTGCCTACAGGCCGGTGGTGACGGCGTGCTCCTCGCGTCCTGGGACAAGGCGCGCGCTGTCGTCGCGCGGCTCATCGTCGGCGATCGTTGGCTCGGCCTTCCGCTCGCCCTCCAGTGGGGGCCGTATTTCGAGCCGTCGGCGGCAGACGTGCGCGAGACCATCGCCAGCGCCAGGAGCGCTGCGGGTGACCGCCCCGTCGTGAGCGCGAGGACCGCCGTGCAGATGGCCGCGCGCGTCACCGGCGTCACCGACGTGGACGCAGAGTGCGAGGCCCTGGAGGGTGAGGAGTCCGTCGTGCGGGGTGTCCTCGCCGCCGCGTCGAAGCCCGAGGCCGAAGAGCCCGCCGAGGTACCCGAGGCTGCGCCTGTCGCGGGCGCCGAGAAGATCGCCGACACCGCGATGAACGGCGCGCAAGTCGCGGCGCTCCTCGACACCGTCGAGCGCGTCGCTCGCGGCGCCATCACCCGCGAAATGGGCCTCGCCATCATCACGACCGCCTTCCCGGTGAGCGAGGAGCAGGCACAGCGAATCGTCGGGCGCCCCGAGGTCGCGGGCACGCTCGCGCCTCCAGCCGCTCCCGCCACGCCCGCCACGCCTCCCGTGACGGAGGTCGCCGATGGCTGACGGCGCTACCACCGCTCGCGCTGCGTCGCCGCGTGACGTCCAGAGCGCAGTGCGGCGCATCGCCAGTGCCCTGCGCTTCGAGGTCCGCGTGCCCGGTACACACTACTCCGGGCTCACCTACGAGCACCTCCTGCAAATCCTCGACGACCAGGGGCGCCCGTTTCTGGACAATACGAGGTCCCTCCGCGCGCACGTCGGCCTGGTCCTCGGGCTCGCCTTCGAGGGCGCCCGCCAGGTGCCCACCGTCCGCGAGCTGGAGCGCGTCGCCAGCGCGGCGCTCCTCGACTGGATCGTGCGCCGTCGCTTCGGCGGTGACTCCGACGTGAGGATGCGCGCGCTCACGCCGAGGTATCGCGAGGCCAAGGGCAAGGCCGGATTCACCGGCCCCCTCGGCGTCCGCACCGGCGCCCTCCGAGACGCCGTCAAGCGCGCCCGCGTGGAGATCCTGTGAAGCTCTGTCTCGTCTGCGCCGCCCTCGCCGATGACGCGCGCGCCACCTGTCCATCCTGCGGGAGCGCCGACTGGGCCCCCGCCCCCAAGGCCCCCGCGGCACCACCCGCCGCACCCACCACGCCGCGAGACCGCGGCACCAGGAGATGACGCAATGGCAGCAGTAACCGCAACAGTCCGCAACGTGATGCTGGAGCGCGGCAACGATGACGCTCGCGCCGCCGCGATCGGCAACCTCAAGCGCGCGACCGTCTACCTCGACTCGGGCGGCACCGACGTCGTCGGCGGCACCGACACGCTCGACTGCAACCTCGCCACGGCGATCCAGAGCTCGACGCGCAACGGTCTGACCGTGAGCGTGCAGGGGCTGCCCGTGATCTCGCAGGCCATCACCACAGACAGCTCCGGCACCGAGACCACGCGCGCGGGATACATGACCCTGAGCACCAACACCGTGTCGATCACGCCCAAAACCAACGGTTACCTCACGGGGTCGACCAACGGCACGGTGACCGGCGCGCAGACCGTCGTGCGCCCGTACGGCGTGTACGTCGTGTACACGGAGGCGTGATCGTGAGCGACGAGACCACGCAGGCCGCACCCGCGGCTACCACAGCGCCCGCCGAGGCATCGGCTCCGGCCACGCCCGCGCCGAGCGTCACCACGCAGCCAGCCCCCGCGGAGAGCCCCGAGCTGGTGAGCCTGCGCGCCGAGCACGCGAGGATGCAGCGCACCCTCCAGACCCACGCCGAGGATGCGCTTGCCGCCGCGCCCGAGGCCACCCGCCGCGCCATCGTGGACCTCGCCGGGGACGACCCCGCCAAGCGCCTGGAGGTGCTCGCGGCCCTGCGTCGCGCGGGCCTCACCGCAGGCCCTCCCCCCGTCGGCACCACCACCGCGCCCACGCAGAGCTCTCCCGCGCCCACGAGCCCCGGCGTCGACCCCGACGCCGTCGCCCTCGCGGAGTACGAGCGGCTCGGCAAGGCCGCACCCACGATCGCAGCGGCGTACCGACGCACCCACGCAGACGCCATCAAGCGGGATGAGTCCCGCAAGGCCAGCCCGCGCAACTGACGCGCGGTGAGAGGATACGACCATGGTAGTTTCAAGGGTCACGCTTCCGAGCGAGTTCTACGATCGCACCAGCGAGCTGATGCTGGTGCAGCCCGAGCCGCAGTACGTCTGGGCGCGGCTGCTCTTCATGGCCTCCGGCCAGGCCGAGCTTCGCCGCGCCGCCGCCCTCGGGATCTCGCCCGATCGCGCCATCGCGGCGATTGGCGCCCAGGTGCCGGACCTCGCCGAGATGCAGCTCCTGCTCTCGGACACCGTCCGCGGCGAGGCCATCCTCGTGAGCGACGAGCTGGGGGTTGCCAAGCACGGCCACACCGTGAGGATCAACCGCCCGATCTTCACCAACTCGACCTACACGGAGGCGTCGCGCACCGTCGCCGCGGGCCAGACGATCAGCACCACGCCGATCGACCTGACCGCCGAGCAGGTCGCCATCACGATCCACAGGCAGTGCGGTCCCTACGCCTCCAGCAGCGTGCGACCGTACGCTGTGGACCGCATGGACGCGGAGCACGCGGTTCACAGCCTCGCGAGCACCGTGGGCCTCCACATGTCCCGCGACCGCAACCGCTACGTCGACACCGTCATCGGCGGGCTCTTCGACACCGTCGCGAGCGGCAACACGCTCTACCCCGGTGACAGCGCCAACGCGCTCTCCACCGACGCCAGCGCCTTCGTGAGCAACGGCGACAGACCCTTCGACGTGGAGACGATCTTCCGTGCCGAAGAGAACCTCAACGCTGCCAACGTCCCGCGCTTCGCGAACGGCACCTACGCGGTCGTGCTCACGCCGCGGCAGGTGCGCCAGCTCCGTTCGGACCCGCAATTTGGACGGCTGTCGCCCTTCGAGTCCGAGAAGAACCCTCTCACCACGGCCTTCGTCGGCAACATCGGCAAAACCGTCGAGGTCTACGTCGGCACCACGCAGACGATCGACACCACGACGGTCTCGGGCGTCTCGATCCAGCACGGGGTGATGTTCGGCCCCGGCAAGGTCGGCTACGCGAACGCTGGTCCGTGCCGCGTCGCCGCGAGCACCGACGACAACTACGGCGAAACGGCCAAGGTGATCTGGATCTGCTACGAGGGTCAGGCCGACCTCGACGCGCGCTTCGGCTGCGCCATCCACTCGGACTGAGGCACACCATGGCGATCTACAAGCGCGACTCACTTGCAGCGCTGGCCTCCGCGACCAGCGCCAACGGCACCGACCGCAACGGCACCGCGCTCCCGCTGGAGCGCGCGGACGTGCGCACCGTCTCGGCGCAGTGCCAGGCCAACATCACCACGAGCTCCGTCGTCGCGACCTTCAAGGCGCAGGTGTCGATGGACAACAGCACGTTCTTCGACGTGAAGCTCCCCAACAACGCCGCGAACGTCGCCTCGGCGGCGGGCACCGGCACCGAGGTCATCACGCGCCTGGCGCTGATGATCCCCGCCGAGGCGCTCTCCGGGTGGATGTACCTGCGCATGGTGGCGACGCTCTCGGGCGCGGCCACCGCGGCGGCGGATCTCACCGCTGTGACGTACCGCTTCGTCCAGCCGGGCGGGATCGCGTACTGACATGGCGACGCTCACCGACGACGAGCTCTCGCGGATCAAGCGGGAGGTCCTGGACAACGTCCTGGGCCTCTCCGCGCTGCCGTATATCTCCATCAAGGGCGTGTACGACATCATCCGCGACAACGTCGTCTCGTCGTCGGCGCCCGCGACCACCAGCACCACCGCCATCACCGCCGCGGGTCCCGCCACGCTCACGCTCGCGAGCGCCACGGGCTACGCTGCGGCGCAGCGCGTCCAGGTGGACGTAGACCAGCGTCGAGAGATCGTCACCGTCAGCGCGATCTCTGGCACGTCGCTCTCCGTCTACCTCGACAAGACCCACTCGGGTACCTACCGCGTCGAGGTCGAGAGCCCGCTCACGATCGTGCGGGGCCTCCTCTCCGACCTCGCCTACCTGGAGACGCTCGACCGCGGCTCCTGGGGACAACTCGGGCTCAAGAAGGTCGACGAGGTCGAGTGGTTCGGCGGCGCGGACGGCGGCGACGTCGCCGACCGCATCGCCAAGCACCGCGGGCGCTTGCGCGACGAGCTCGGGCGCGCGTGCGGGATCTCGTGGATCGTGCAGCAAGGGCGCGGCTTCATGGCTCCTGGGAGCTTCGAGGCGTACTGACGTGGCCGACAACACCGCTCTGCGCGCGCAGATCCGCGCCGCCGCTGACGTGGGGCGCCGCGCCGCCGAGAGCGTCGGCGCCCGGAGCACGCTCGTCACCGTGCGCGTGCGCACCTACTCCGGTGCCGTGGGCCTCGCCACGAGCACCGTGACGGCCACCACCGACACTGCGCTTGACCCGCGCCCCAAGGTCACCCAGGTGCGCGAGGGGCGCCCGTCGTATTTTGGCGGCTCCATCCTCGCAGACTCCGGCGGCAGACTCCTCGCGGGTGAGTACGAGGTCGGCCCCATCACGCAAGATTTCCCCGCTGGCGGCTACACCCCCGCCGAGCTCGCGCCCGCGGGATCGTCCAGCAGGCGCGTGACCGTGCTCCTGAGCGGTGATGAATACCAGTCGGGCGGCGAAGAGTTTGAGATCGTCGCCATGGACGCGACGCGCCCACACCGGATCATGCTCCAGGTCGGGCGCGTGCGGCAGGGGTCGTAGCCGTGGCGCAGCTCCTCGACGTCCCCGAGACCAGGCTCCTGGCGATCCTCACCGGAGGACGCGGCGCTGACGGCACGCTCGGCTCGCAGGCGCAGAGCGCGAGCCTCGCGGCGACAGTCTTTCGGCGCCTCCCGCAGAACGCCCCCGCGGAGGAGAGCGGCGTCGGCGGCGAGAGCGTAGACCGAGGCCTTGAGCTGGAGTGGGCAGACCTCGGCGACACGCCCGATAGCGACAACGAGCAAAACGCGGTCCAATCGCGTATCGCGCGCTGCAATGTGCGCGTGCTCTACGCGCTCGGCGCGGGCGCCTCGGGCTTCGTGTACGCGCAGGGGAGCGAGGTCGCCGCGACGGTGGCGCTGAACGCCAGGAAGCGCGCGCTCTCCGACGCCGAGCGCATCCGTCGCGCGCTGTGCTTCCCCGCGCTCTTCCAGGACGGCGCCGGCGACAGCGTGAGCGACCCCGTCATCTACAACGTGACGCGGATCGGCCGCGCGTCGTGTGGCGTGATCGGAGACGAGCGGCTCGTGTGCGTGTCGGCCTTCGACGTCGAGATCCAGTACACCCACCTCGGGAGCTACAACCCGTGATCCGCGTGGACAACGCCAGGATGCTCGCGAGCCTCTCCCCGCTGCGCGCCCAGCTCGTGGCCCTGGTGGCAGACCTCGGCGGCAGGTACAAGGCCGAGCTGCGGCTCCCGCAGGTGCTCCAGACGCGGCTCCTGCGCTTCGCCCTCGGGACGCGCAGGATGCCCGCGCGCGACGTGCTGGTGGTCAACGGCCACGCGCGCGCACACGCCCTGGAGCGCGCGGCGGCGAAGATCCGCACCACCTCGACGGGCAAGCTCTCGGTGCTCCCCATGCTCCAGGTCGCCGCGAGCGCGCTGCGTGAGGTGTGGGTCGAGCGCCTGTACAGCTCCGGTGGAGACGTGCGCCTCGCGCCACTGTCCGCGTCCTGGCGAAAAGCGAAGCGCCGCCGCGGGCTAGATCCGCGCATCGGCATCGCCACAGGTGATATGGTGCGGGCCGTCGAGCGGTCCCCCGTGATCGTCTCAAGAGCATGAGGAGTCCATGACCCAGCGCAACATCATCTCTCGCAGGCGTGTGACCTACGTCGGCCTGGAGAGCACCTTCGGCTCAACGCCCGCGGGCGCCTTCCCCAACGTCCCGACAGCGGGACTCTTCCTCGGCGACGACGTCACGCCCGAGCTCGTCGAGGAGATGCTCGACGTCAACGACGAGTCCATCTACCGTGAGGGCGCCATCCACCCGGTGCACGGGCTCCAGTCGAGCGGCGGGACGGTGCAGCTCAAGCGCTACCTGCGCACGGTGCCCAGTGCCGCACTCCTCACCGCCGCGGGTGTCGCTGCGAGCGCCGTGGATCGTGTGCTCCTCACGCATCACCTCGGGATCGAGCACGCCGCCATCGGTACGACGGTGGCGGTGGGGACGAGCAGAACGGCTTTCGATGTGGCGAGCGCCGCCACCATCAAAAAGGGCACGCTCCTCGCGGTGACCATCAGCGGCACGCCCGAGTGGTGCAAGGTCACCAACGTCAGCGGCGTCACCGTCACCGTGACGCCGCCGCTGTCTGGCACGCCAGCGATCAGCGCTGTAGTGCGCAACCTCTACAGCTACGCGCCCGCCGAGCAGCACACCAACTCGATCACGGTGTACCGCGGCTACGTCGCCGACAGCGGCACGGAGCCGGAGTACATCGTCAACGGCGTGTACGGCAACTGCACCTTCGATTTCCCCGTGGGGCAGATCCCGACGATGGCCTTCCAGGGCGCGGTGACCAGCTTCACCGGCCCCGCTTCCGCCGCTGCGATCGACACCGCCACGGTGGTGAGCGACGCGCTCGGCGCACCCGTCACCGTCAAGGGCGCGAAGCTCTACATCGCCACCACGGCGATCGCGCGCGCTACAGCCGTGACGTGGGAGACGTTCTCGGTGGAGTACACCAACACCTGGGAAAAGGTCGTGGACGGAGGCGCCGCGCAGGCCGTCGCGGGCGTGGTCAACACCGCGGGCCGCCCCCGCGCGGTCAAGTGCCTGGCGCGCTTGCGCTTCGACTCGGGCAGCTACGACAACGCCACGACGGCGGGCTTCGGCGCGGACGACATCTTCCGCATCGCGCTCGTCATCACCGTGGGCAGCGGGAGCACGCTCTCGCACTGGATCTTCGAGATCCCGAAGGCGCAGCTCACCGCGAAGCCCAAGCTCGTGACCGTGGGGTCGCGGCTCTACATGGACCTCGAGTTCTCGGGCACGCAGGACAACCAGGTCACGCAGGCGAGCGAGACAGGCGACGACCTCGCGCGCATCATCGCGCCCTTCCGGGTGGCGTTCGGATGACGCCGCTCTGGATCGCGTGTGTGGGCTCGGTGCCCGGCGCCGAGACGTGCGACGCAGCGATTGACCTTGCTGCGCCAGGCGTGGACCGGATGCTCACGGAGTACACCCGCGCGAGGCCATCGCTGCGCCCCGACGGCACCGCGCTCGACGGTGGCGCCGCGGTGCTCCCGCTCCTGCCCGGAGCGAGCCTCACGCTCTACCACGTCGAGCCGCTCACCACGACGGCGCTCGCCTGGGTGATGAGCGCGAGCCACGACGCCCTGCGCCACCAGCGCGCCTTCCTGTGCGCCTGCTGGGAGAGGCAGACCGCGAGGGGCGAGGTGCAGACCGCGCGCCCAGAGCGCCAGCAGGCGGGTTTCCTGGAGGCTCCCTCGGCATGGCTCGACAGGGTCGCCGAGGAGGAGGGGCACGACGTGGTCTCCGAGGTCGGGCAGGTCGCCATCGACCGGGCGCGCCTCGGCCCAAAAGCGCGCGCGGGCTACTCGCTGCCGCGTGGCTTGACGCTCGCGCGCTAGAGTCCACCCGCGCCCTCTGCGGGTGCCTCCAGCGCTCGCGCCTCAAGGCCCCGCACCCGCGCGACCAGAATGCCGTGGACGCCCACACGGCGCTCCTGGATCAGTCGGACGAGCTGTGCCGTGGGTGGGGCTGCCCACGAGGAGAAAGCCCCCGAGAAGGTCCCCTCGCCGATGACGCGCGCTATGCTGCGGAGGTGATGGGCGCGCCTCCCGGCGAGGGGTGTCCGCTCCGCGAAGCTCTCCATCCCGGAGAGCTGGTGATCGAGGTGACCGAGGCCGCGATGCTCCTGGGAGAGACCTACAGCCCCGATGCCTGGCGCGCGATCCGCGGGCGTGAGCCCACCGCCGAGGACGTCGCCGCCATGCTGTGCCTCCGTCGCGGCCAGGGCGCGGTGCGCAGGTCGGACGAGGAGCTGCGTCGGGCGGACGAGGAGAAGCGCAAGCGATGAGGCTGACCGCGATCATCATCCTGGAGGTCAGCGCCGAGGACGCCGAGGACGCCGAGGACGCCACGCGCGAGATCATGCTGGGGCTGCGCCACAGTCAGCGCGACCTGGTGCGGTACGGCGTGGGCGGGAGCCTCGTCCTCCCCATGGACGTCGGCGCCGTAGCTGCTGCCCTTCGAGGAGAGGCGCCAGGTGGCTGAGGGCATCGTCATCCCGATCGACACGCCCGGCGCAGACCGGAGCGAGGCCGTACTACGGTCCATCGTCGCCGTCGTGGACCAGATGGCGCGCAAGGCCGGCGAGGCTGGCCAAAAGACCGAGGAGGCCGGGCAGAAGGCGCAGCAGTCAGCGGTCCAGTGGACCGAGCTGCGCAGCGCCATCGGCCTCGTCGTCGGCGCCCTGGGGCAGATCTCCGCGGCGGCAGACCGCGTCGCCGAGCTCGCCGCGGAGGAAGCGCACCTCTCAGCTGCGAGTCAGCGCCTGGGTCTCGACTTCGATGCGGCGGCGGCGTCCACGAGTCGCTTTGTGGATGAGACGGTGGCGATGCAGGCCGCGGAGGAGCTCGCCGCGGCGGGCTACCGCGTCACGCAGGCCGAGCTCAACAATTTGATCCGGGTGTCGGCGAGCTACTCCCAGGCCACCGGCACCGACATGGTGCAGGCCACGGGGCAGCTCACGCAGGCCATCATGGGTGGGAGCGTGCGTGCGCTCCGGGCCTTCGGCCCCGAGCTGGTCGCCACGGCGGGGGACGCTCACACCGTGGATCAGCGCCTGGACGCGCTCAGCGCCACCGCGAGGCGCATGGGTGACGCGACGGACGACGCGCGCACATCGATGGACCGTTTTCGCGACTCCATCGAGGACTCCGAGCGCACGGCGGCGTCGGCCTTCGCCGCCGAGTTGGCTCGCCTCTCGGCTCTGTCGGCGCGCAGACGGGAGGCCACCAGTGGCCTCGACGAGACCACGGCGCTCCTGCGCGACCTCGGGCGAGTGGCCGCGGACGCCGTCTCTTTCGTCGGGAACGCAGTCATGGCGCTGATGACGGAGATCGCCATGGGTATCGCGGGCACGGTATCCATGGCGCGCAGCGGTATCCAGTCTCTCCCTGGGCTGTCTGGCGCTATGGGTGGCAGGGCCGCTGCGAGCGCAGACGCCGCGCAGATGGCCCGCCTCCGCGCGATGCACGCCCGGTATCTCGCCGCGATGCGGGATGCGCTGGGCATGACATCGGAGACATCGGAGACTCCGGCGCCCGCAGCACCTACGCCAGCACCAGGATCCGGTCAGACGCGCCCCAGTCGTGCTGACGCAGCAGATCGCGGTGGCGTGAGGACCTCGGCGGAGGCGCGGGAGAACGCTTTGTGGGACCATGTCGGGCGCCTCCGTGCGCCCGCAGATCGGATCGTCGTGCCGGGCGAGGCCGAGCGCATCAGGCAGTTGGATATCCTGCGCGCCGCCCAGGAGCGCGGTGGGGCGCAACAGCGCGAGGCGCTGACGCGGGAGGCCCTCGCGCTCCAGGAGACCGAGGCCGGGAAGGCCCAGGCGGCACGCGAGGGTGCGGAGGTCGAGCGTCAGTCGTCGCTGGTGGGGCGCATGGAGAGCGTCCTCCAGCGGTACGGCGACACCTCGCGGCACGTCGCGGACCTCGTCGTCGGGAGCTTCGAGGACATGACCAGCGCGTGGGGCTCGCACCTCTCCGCGGTGATCGACGGGCGCGAAGCGCTCGGCGAGGCGCTCCAGGGGATGCTCTCCGACACGCTCAAGGCCGTCGGCAAGCGCGCAGGCGTGAGCGCGATGGAAGAGGCCGCAGCGGCCCTGGCGAGCCTCGCCTACGGCAACTTGCCCGCGGCTGGCCTTCACGCCGCCGCCGCTGCGGGCTTCGCGGCTGTGGCCGCCGCCGCGGGCTACCTCGGGCAGGAGGTCGCGCCCGCACAGCGCAGCACCGCCAGCGCCAGCGCTGGCGCAGCGCAGGCCACACCTCGCGCCGCTGACGTGTCGCCGCGGAGCGAACGCCGCGAGCAAGGCGTGCAGATCACCGTCAACTTTGGCGCGCCAGTCGTTGCGGGCAATCCCGCGCAGGCCGGTGCCGTGATCGCGGGGATGCTCCGCGACGCGCTGGTGCGTGAGGGCGTGCGTCTCCCTGGCCTCGTCCCGGTGGGGCTCTGATGGCCGCGCTGACGCTCAGGCACGCGCTCGCCGCGCCCTTCACCACGACGAGTCACACCTTCGCGGTTGACCTCAACACCGGGGCGAGCACACACACCGTCACGTACCCCGCGATCACTGACCAGTACGTCCTCCTCGGGACGAGCACCACCGACGCGCTCCAGCGGCTCCAGACCGCGATGAACGCGCCCGCGCCAGCGCTCCCCGGTGGCGTGAGCTTCGCGGTGGCGATGAGCGCCTCGGGCAAGGTCGTCATCACATGCACCGGCGACACCTTCAAGTACGGGGCGAGCCTACCCTCCGCGGAGATCGGCAAGACGCTCGGCTTCACCGCGAGCGTCGCGTCCTTCGTGGCGAGCGTCACCGCAGACCAGCAGCCCAAGTACCTCGCGCTCTTCGTCGAGATGCAGGGCCTCGTGTGGCAGCCCCTCGGACAGAACGCCTACGCAGAGAGCGCGGGAGCCGTCAGCTACGGCTACCAGTCGAGCGTGCTGATGTGGGCGGCTCGTGACGTGCGCTTCGGGTTCGTCCCGCGCGACCCCAGCTACACCGACACCAACACGACGCAGACGCCGTGGCACCCCGCCGACGCGATGCTCTCCACGCTCGGCACCCACGCGGTGCCGTGGGGCGTCTCCGATGTGCTCCGCGTGAGCGGTGGCAAGACGCTCCACCTTGCGCATCAGAATCTCCAGACGCTCCTGACGAGCACCACCGCGGTCTACTACAACGTCTGCCTGATCGGCGCGGACCTGGCCGCGGCTCGCATCGAGCGGCAGACCGGAGCGTGGGACAAATACCTGCGCTGGACCGCGACACTGCTCCGGCAGACCACGCCCACGGGGACGAGGGCGTAGCGTGGCGGTCTACCCCGTAGACTGGAGCGCGCTGGCGGGAGGTGGCTCGGGCGCGCTTTGCGTGCTCGTCGCGGGCTACCCGCACCCGATCCTTGCGCCCGGCGTGAGCCTGACGGCGGTGTCGTGGACGAGCGACGCCGACGCCGCGTGGCACGTCGGCACCTCGGGCCTGACGCCCAAGGCGTGGCTTGATCTGCCCACCGGCTGGCAGAGCGGCGCGCCCTCAGTACAGATCGTCGAGCGCGCCTCCCCGGTGCAGCAGGAGCTCGAGATCTCGCCGGTGTACCTGCGCCTCGCGGACACCTCGGGCGACGTCACCACGCTCCTCTACGACACGCGCTCGCAGCCCCTCACCTACCTGACGGCGAGCCTCCAGAGCGGCGACACCACGGCCACCGTCGAGAGCACCAGCGCCCACGCCTCCAGCGGGGGCCTGTACATCGGGCGCGAGGTGCTCGGCTACACCGGCAAGACCGCAACGACCTTCACGGGCTTGACGCGCGGCAAATACGGTACGCGCGCGAAGCTGCACGCGGTCGTCAGCAACATGCTCCGCCCGCAGGTCTACGGCAACGCGACGGGTCTCGTCACGCTCCCGTCCCTCAAGGGACGCCGCGTCACGCTGTGGATGCTGCGCTTCTCGACCACGGCGACGACCACAGCCGTGGACCCCGCGCTGCTCTTCGACGGGCGCGCGGGCGCGGGCATCGAGCTCGACGGCGCAGCGATCCGCGTCCCCGTCATCCACGCGGTCAAGAGCCTGGAGACCAAGCTCCGGCAGACTCGCGTGCAGCTCGCCGGGTACCACCACTACGGCCAGGCCGGGGACGTATGGGCCGGGCGCGGCATGTACGCCGAGGGTGACGGCGAGCTCCTCGCCGTCTACGTCGAGAAGCTCAACGCGACCACGGGCAACGCGCGCTTGTCGCTCACGCGCTCGGACGCAGACACCGGTGGCGTCGCGGGGTGGACACCCGACGCGCCGGGGTTCTTCACCCGCTGGAACGCCCGCGCGGTGACGCTCCTGTCGGGCTCGCCGTACACGATCACCACCACCACCGACACCGCGGGCAAGCTCTTCGTCTGGGTCGCTGGTAGCAGCGCCGACACGCACCTCCAGATCGCTGGCGACTGGCAGGCCGAGACGATCCGCAGCTACCCCGACGAGGACCCCGCGAGCAGCGACGGGACGCCCTTCGGCTGGACCTCGCGTGAGACATTTCCCACGGCGTGGGTGCCCCTCCAGGGGGCGAGCATCCACCTGACGGCCACCGACGCGGGGCAGCTCCCCACTACGGTCACGGCGACGGGTGGCAGTGGCATCGACACGGGCACCTACCGCTGGGCGCTGGAGGTGGGGAGCGGTGAGCGCCAGCGGCGGCTCCTCCTGTCCAGTGTGGACCTCGGGGCCTCGACGATCTACGGCACCCTCGACGGTCCCCCTCCGGCCCGCGTGCGAGACACGATCCTGACGGAGCCGACGCCCGCGAGTCTCGTCCTACGCGCGACGGGTGAGTCTTGGTGGGGCGCGCTTCGGTACGGCGTTTTCGCGGGGATGGATGCGTGGCAGGGGCACGATATCCTCTCGGACAGCTTCGATTGGACCCGCATCCGCGACGTGGCACGCAGCGCAGGCACGGGCATCCCGCTCGCGCGCCGCTACACGATCTCGGGCGGCAACGCGCTGCGCGAGGTGCTCCAGAACGAATGCGCGCTCAACGGCTTAGCGCTAGCGACGTACCGCGGGCGCATCTCCGTCGCGCGCATCCGCGAGGCCAGCCCCCCGGAGCCCCCCGCGGGCACCATCACCAGCGCGGACCTCGGCGCCCGGCCATCCATGATGGAGGCCGCGGACTGCACCGCCAGCAGCTACAAGATCACGCTCTCGTCCCGCCAGGTCGTCCGCGTCGTGGACGTCGTCGCCGAGGACGAGGCCGGTGGCGGGCGTGAGATCACCGCCGATGCGTCCGCGGTGCTCGCTGACACCGTCAGCGCCGTCGCCCTGGCGGGCTCCATCACGCAGCTCGCTATGGGCGCGCTCGGGCCTTTTTCGCGGTCGTGGCGCCTGGTGACGGTGCGCACCGATTTGCGCTTCGCCGGGGTGCAGCTCGGAGACGTGGTGCTCTTGTCCGACTGGCTGATCCCCGACGACGCCGCGGGGCGCGGGGTGTCCTCGCGTGCGTGCGTGGTGATGGGGCGTCGCGTCACGCTCGCCGCGCCAGAGGGCACCCGCGTCGAGCTCGATCTCCTCCTGTCCGGGACCACCCTCGCAGGCTACGCCCCGGAGGCGCTGGTGGTGAGCATCGCAGGTGCCGTGCTCACGCTCGACACCACGCTCCTCGGTACGCAGGGGCCGTACGGATTCGCTGACGAGCTCCTCCCGAGCGGCGCGGCGAGGACTGACGGGGGCGCGAGCACCTTCATCGCGGGGGACAAGGTCGTGCTGATGGAGCTCGACGCGACAAGCCCGGCGACGCCCGACAGCTTCACCGTCGCGTCGGTGTCGGGCTCCACGGTGACGCTCACCAGCTCGCCCTCGGCGACGTGGACCACGCTCGTGGGCACGCCCGGCAAGGTGCTCCTGGCCTTCGACGGCTACGCGACGGTGACGACGGGGCAGAAGGCCTACTGCTACCTCGCCACCACGGGCCTCGTGATCGGGAGCGACGCGGCGCGGAGGTATGCCGGGTGATGCTACGGCACGCGCACCCACACCTCGGAGCCCACGCGCAGGAGGTCTCACTCGATC
>ERZ1292625.2740-Hain-H41-01um-R1-2740-length-15567-cov-14_pt1 | contig 15567 bp, 27 predicted proteins | sample MGYA00564400_ERZ1292625 | MGnify/ENA primary metagenome ERZ1292625 (study PRJEB36523, sample SAMEA6512639) | groundwater metagenome | collected 2019-01-08 | study: AquaDiva: Metagenomics assemblies of 32 groundwater samples | reverse complement strand
TACCCTACAAGCACAATTGAATAATACAATTTCAAGTCACAGATGTCAAATTTTTTGTTGGTTGACATATAGGAAACTTTTCTGCAAAATGACTACATGTCTGAAAGTAAAATAGTATCCAAGTCTTCTATATTTGAAAAACTTGTCCCTGCACTTCTTATAATCACCGTTGGTCTTGCGTTTTTGGTTGGAGTTTTGTGGCAAAAGGTTGAAAATCTTGGTAAAGGTGGAACTGCTACAACTACAACAACAGCACAACAACCTGATGCTGTAAAACCAAAAATAGATATTGCGCAAATCAAAGATTTATTTAGTAAAGATGTAATAAAGTTTGGAAATGCAGATAGTAAGGTATTGTTTGTTGAGGCTTCAGATCCAAGTTGTCCATATTGTCATGTCGCTGGAGGACTTAACTCTGCACTAAACACACAAATGGGGGCTCAATTTAAATTGGTGACAGATGGTGGAACTTACATAGCTCCTGTACTTGAAATTAGAAAACTAGTTGACGCAGGTAAAGCTTCATTTGTTTGGCTTTATTTTAATGGTCATGGAAATGGGGAACTTGCAACAAAGGCATTATATTGTGCATATGAAAAAGGTAAGTTCTGGGAAGCACATGATTTGTTAATGACAGAAAAGGGGTATGACTTCATTAATAACGTAGTTAAAAATGATAAAGCACAGTCTGGAAAAATGGCAGACTTTTTAAAGTCAGCTAATGTAGGTGGTCTTAAAGACTGTCTTGATAGTGGTAAATATGATGCCAGGTTAGCTTCTGATATGGCCTTAGGTCAATCACTTGGAGTTTCAGGTACCCCAGGATTTTATGTAAATGATACAAACTTTGCAGGTGCATATTCATACAAGGATATGGAATCAGTAGTTGCTTCTGCGTTAAAATAATGTTATAATGCCTCTATAAATTAAATAAGCAAAGCTTGCCACTGTGTGGTAAAAAAAATAAGTAAAGCAAGGGCTTTACCAAATTAGCTTCATAATTAGTAAAATCAAATGGTTAATAGTAACGAATTATTATATGTTGTTGATGAGTTTGATGTAAAAATTGATCCTCAACCAAGACACAAAGTTTTCAAAGAAGGCCTTTGGAGACGTACTACTCATGTCTGGATTATAAATAAAAAGAAAAAAATCCTTGTGCAACGGAGATCGCACAAAAAAACTCATAGCCCTGGGTTATGGGAGCCTGCTTCAGCAGGACATATGGGTCCTGAAGATAATTACTATACCGGTGCAGTTAGAGAAGTTTGGGAAGAGACTGGTCTTTCTATAAATCCAAGTGATCTTAAACTTTTAAAAATCTATAAAGATCACGAGAAAAAAGAATTTACTGGTGTATTTTACTGTGAATTAGATGTTGAACCATACCATATCAAAATGGAAGAGGATGAGGTTGACGAAGTAAAAATGATAAGTATAAATACACTCAAGAAACATTTACTTTATAAGAAATCTGAAAAGTGGATTTCTCATGGATACGAAAGAGAAATATTTGCAGTACTGGATTGACTAGTATAACTTGGATAGCAGAGGGTTTTTGAATAAAAATTCACCTCTGCCACCAAGCCACACGAAAAATTATTTTTTAACCTCGAAATACCCCCCCGCTGATGTAACAGAATCAACATTTGTTTCATAGCCAGTTATTTCGATATAGAATCTCGTGTTTGTTGTATTCCCAATATTGATATTCCATAAATACTTACCTGTATTGGGTTGTGAAAAAATTACCCAGTTACCGTGGTGTCGATCAACCTTGATCATGATGGAAACAGTGTCAATATTTTTAGACGATTCCCAAGTAATGAGAATTGTCTGTGCTGGGGCAAATTGTCCCGAGATAGGGCTCACAATCTTCAACCATGTACCAACTGGAGTTTCTGTCGAACCAGTTCCTCCCGGCTTAATTGGGATAGTATTGGGAAAATATTTTGCTTTGAAAGCATCAAACCCTGCTTTGTCACGATTCACATCGGGTATATCTAACCCTAAGGGAATTTCTTCCAGTTCGGCATTCGATCGACCTTTGTTGTCAATCACGCCTCTTGATATTCCAAGAGCGTCCAGAGTGTCCGGGTTTGGAACATGACGTTTTTCGATCGTAAGGGCCCCATCAATTGGGATAGTTGTTATGACATAAATATTTCCCCTTATGTCGATGACATCCGACTGTTCAAACCTTTTAAAACCGCAGGCGGTGAGAGAAAAAATCACCAAAACGAAATACAAAATCCTTTTTAACATTTGAATCCTCCGATTCATTGATATGATTCTCGATCGCATAGTTGCGACGAGTTAATTTAAGATTCAGCCGCAGTGGCAAATCTCACATTTCTCGTCACAACAAAATTTTTCGTGTGTGTTAAAGTACAGAACTCATAACTTATAGTATTATATCACTATCTTGCTTGTTTTCATAATTTATGCAATATTTAAACATGATTAGAAAAGATAGTAATAAGCAATCAGGTTTTGTCCTGCCAATTATTTTGATTGTATTATTGCTTGTCGCAGTAGGCTATGGAGTAAGTCAGTATGGTAATAAGAAAAGCAGTAACGTTTCATCGCCTGTACCTGTTGCTGTCGATAGCACCTCAACGCCTACCGTTATATCTTCTGCAACTCCCATTTTAAAACCTAAAATTGTTATTAAAACATCAACGCCAACTTCAAAGCCATTAGCAACGTCTGTTAGTTCAAGTACAAGTACAAAAACAGTACTTCCAATTCCAACAGGACTAACAAATTCTGTAGTTAATACTTTAACTAGTCCAAGTCCAACTATCTCAACTGATACATCTGGGACCATTACAGTAAGCACAACCTCAGTGAACGTCACAATTAGTCGATCTGGATCAACAGGCTCACTTTATGGTTCTGGATTTAACATTATAAGCCAGGGAGCAACAGGATGGTCTCTTTATAATAACGATGGCACATCGGGTCAGGGATTTTACGAGACTTCAGGTGGAATAACTCCTGGGGGATCTCAAAATATAAGAACTTACATAAACTCAAATAAAACAAACGGTGTGTATAGTGGATCTTACCTTGTGAAGTATTCTAAAAATGGAACATGGCAATCAGGACCGACAGTTACTTATTCAATCACTTTAACAGACTAAGAGGTTTTCTGTTATTTTATAAGTGGAGTTTGCAAGATCTCTATGACCTTATAACTAATTATTGCCAGTGACCCCCAGACATTAATTGATTTATTTATACCAAACATAGGTAGTTCAACTATTAAATCAGCCTTATCCAATACTTCTTTTGAAACACCCGTAGTTTCGTGGCCAACTACAAGTGCAACAGGTGTATTTATTTTAGTTGACAACAACGTGTATGGGATAGATTTTGAATCTTGTTCGATTGCAATTACTTGTACCCCTTTTGATTTTAGTTCGCGAACGACTTCGACTGTTGTATCTCTTTTTTCCCAAGCAACCCATTCTTCGGTTCCAACTGCAGCTTTATGAATTCTAGATGATGGGGGATATTCTGAATTTTCACCACAGATATAAATTTTTTCAACTGCTGTAGCGTCACCAAGACGAAAAATAGACCCAATGTTATAAGTATCCAAGACATTATCTAAAACAAAATAAATCGGGTTTCTTGCGAATTGCTTCAATTCACCTGCTTTGGGTGGATTTTTCCTTAAATATTTAGAATCTTTTCTAATTAGCATATGGCTATTATATCAGCTTCGTGATAAAATACCTTTAGACATGAACAAACGCTTATTTATTGCAGGCCTTCCTTTTTCTTCAAACGACCAAGACATCAAAACCCATTTTAGTGCAGCTGGAACTGTCACCATGGTTCAAATTATCATGGACAAGATGACACAAAGGTCAAAAGGCTTTGGTTTTATAGAATTTGAAAAAGAAGAGGAAGCAGAGAAAGCTATTGCTATGTTCCATGAAACTGACTTTGGTGGAAGAAAGTTAGTCGTTGCAGAAGCAAAACCAATGGAAAAAAGAGAATTCACACCAAGATCAGGTGGTGGTGATGACAGAAGGCCAAGTTATGGCGGTGGCAGGCCATCGTTTGGTGGTGGAAGAGGAAGAGATTCAAGGGGTGGAGGAGACAGAAGTAATGACAGAGGATTCTCTCGTGGTGGTGGAAGAGGCGGATTTAGTAATCAATAAAATTATGTCAACAAGTGCATGTACAAGATGTGGTAAACCAAGAATAATCGTAAATACTTACGAAGAAAAAGTTGAGACTTCAACTGTAACGTACACAATAACAGAATGTTCTGATCCGGAATGTCAAAAGTTAGTTAATAAAACACTTCTTACAGAGAAAAAGAAAAGAAAATTTATTAAAGATGAACAAGTTAAAAGAGAAGAAGTAAGGAAATTAGCAATTGAAGAGAAAAAATTACACAAAGGTGAAGACGAGGATTAGCACATTATGTTTACATTATTTTTTACAGTAGCTTTAGGCATTTTCTTCAGTGTATTTGCGACTCAAAATACAAGCCTCATTAGTTTAAATTTCATAGGTTACACGATACCAAATGTTCCAATTTACTTGGCTATTTTAGTACCTGTCTTAGTATCATTGTCAGTTAGTTTATTTATTCAATTCGTCAGAAACATATCTACAGGAATGGCTGGTTCTAATCAAAAAAATAAAATTAATGATTTAAAGCGAGAACTGGGGGAAGTTACTAAAGACTTACATAAAAATGAATTGGAAAATGCAAAATTTAAAAATGAACTAGGTGAACCTCAAGACGATAATTCAATTTAAAAATGTACAATCTTCTGCTTAAAATCTGGAGTAAATTAAATTTTACAGTGCATTTAAAACTTTGGATTATGAAATTTTTTAATGATCAATTTTTAATTGGTGTTACAGGGATATTTTTTGACAAAAAGAACAGAATTCTGCTTGTTAAACATTCGTACCGGGGGAATGGCAATTGGAGTTTACTTGGTGGATATTTAAAAAAAGGAGAGCATCCAAAGGAAGGATTAGAAAGAGAGGTCCTAGAAGAAACGGGCTATATTGTAAGCGCTGATGAGAGATTAAAAACAAGAACAGACAGAGAAAATGCAAGGCTAGATATTACTTATATGGGAGAATTTTTAGGGGGAGTATATAATCCTTCAAAAGAAATAACTGATGCAGATTTTTTTAAATTTGAAAGATTACCAATACTTCCAACTGATCAACTTGTTTTCATTGATAAGGCTTTAAAGTTAAGGAAAAAAGACGTTTATTTATAGATTTTTTATTTCTTTTTCTAAAATCGCTAAGTTTTTAGTATTTGGTTTTATAACAAAATCTAGGGCATCTCCAACAATAGGAATAGTTCCAATCATTAAATCAAAGCCAATATTAAAAACCATACGAATAACTTTTAATAATGGAATTTTATGAAGTATTGCTACGAATACAATATAAAAAGATAATACGGCTGAAATAACGTCGCCAATTCCTGGCAGTAAACCCAAAATAGGATCAATACCAAATTTGAATTTCCAAATAGAAAACTTAGTTTCTAAAAGTTTAGTAATCTTTCTAACTGCTACTAAGTGTTTTGTCTTGTCCATCAATTGTGATTTAGTCAAACTGAATAGTATAATATCCAAAATCTAGAAGTTCTGGTTGTTTTTTAATCCATTCTTTTAGATTATGTTTTTGAAAATAAGTTACTTTCTTTTCGATAAATCTTCCTGTGAATTTTCGTTCGTTATCAATAACTGCCCATTCTTCTAGTCTTAATATATCTCCAACCTCAATTTCAAAATCAGCAACTCTTCTCTCAAACTTCTTTTTACCAGATAAAATTAAGTCAAACCATTCAGTCTCTATTTTCTTTGTAATTGTTTTCATTTGTAATGCTGCGGGGCTTGGAAGAAATAAGAAATTACTTCCTCACTCTACCCGTGCCTATATTTATACCAGATTTGAGATGAATTTATAGTGAGTAACTTACTTACCAATTCCTGAGGCAAGTCTTCTGAGATCAATTTTTGTTAATGGATAAGTTTTTGCTAGGCTCTGATTATATTCATCAAGAGATATATTTCCTTGAAGGTATTCCGCAGTTACCACTCTCTCTTGCTTTAAGGCTTCATCAACTCTTGCCAAATGCTCAGCCTGCTTGACTTCACTTGGTTTAAATAGATTTTGAATCCGTTCTCTTACCGACATATTGGGAATATATCAGATTTGAGGTGAAATTACCATAATTTGTTGTAAAATACGTCTATGTCAAAAGAATTTCACCATAGTAGTTTCATCTATTTTGATTTGGGTGGAGTTCTTTTTGACTTTAAAGGTGGTTTGGATAAATTATCTCAACTAATGGGGTTGCCATTGGATGAATGTACAAAGGTATGGAGATCGTTTGATAACGAAATATGTCGTGGTCAAATGACTTGCCAGCAATTATGGGGAGAATATAAAAAAGTAGCAAATTATAAAGGTCAAGACATAAACTTCTCTGATTTTTGGGTAAGCAACTTTCTACCTAATAACAAAATGCATCAACTTGTACTTGAATTATCTGAGCAATATCCAATAGGTTTACTTACAAATATATATCCTGAGGTATTTGCGATTGCGATGTCTACTGGAAAGATACCGCAAGCAAACTACACATCAATCGTTCAGTCTTGTGACTATGGAGTTGTTAAACCTGAGCATAAAATTTATCAAATTGCACAAGAGAAAACAAAACTAAAACCTGAAAATATATTTTTAATTGATGACTCGGCACTTTTTGTTGATTCAGCCACACAAGAAGGTTGGAACGGTATCTTGTTTACTGGTAGTGATACTGTGGGTTCAATAAACAAAATAAAACAACAACTTATTTAGCAGTATCTATTATTAAATCACGACTTACCTGAATAGTTTTTTATTACTTAAGAAATTTTAAAACTCCAATTCCAGTTTTTATATCTCACTTGGTTAATTCTACAGGAAGATGTAAAATCGCTTTAATATGGAAGCTCCTTTTGGAATTGCTTTTTTAAAGAAAGCCGAATTATACAATTTGATTTGTCGTTTTGACAAACAGTATAACGGGTCTTCAAAAGACAATCCTTGGTTAATTGAAAGGCAAATCTTAAGATGGACATATAACCACCACAAACATTTGGGAAGTCCGATAGATACGAATCATTTGTCTAGAGATAAACAATGGAGCAAGTTGAAAGAATTCGGAATGTTAAACCGTAAAGGTGAACTCAAACCACAGTTTATTTATCTAAAGAAAGGACACTTAACGAAAGTGCTTGAAAATTTAGTTGTAAGAGGTTTCGCAACATATTTTGATATTGAACATGGACACAATGCAATTATTATAAATAAGGAAGGACTACTGGTGGGTGAAGTTATAGCCGATATGGAAAAAGATAGTCCAATTATTAAATTTAACTATTTATTTTATAGCAATATAATGGATCACTTTGGCGCATTTCTTCTTTTGATTATTACACTATTAAGCCTATTAAAGATATTTGGGGTTTTAAATTAAATGTATAACGATGCAATAGCTAGTTATAATACTTTAAGAGATTCTTGGTATTCACCTATACATGTTATACGAGGCTTTCATTTTTTAGGTCAGAGATATGGTGATAATATAAACAAATCAGAGTTCAAAAAAGCCAAAGAGATGTTTGTTGCATCAGTAGCACTTCTTGGAGCATATGAATTTAGTCCAGAAAACAAGTATTTTTTACAATTAAATAAGCAGAGTGCAACACCCGATGTAATGGCAGGTATGCAAACAGAACAAAAAGGTGCGGGTATATTATTAGAGTTGATGCAAATGGAAATTACAGAATTTGAGGAACATTTTCCTGTAGATGACATAATAGAATTTTTGAAAATGACCAAGCTTTCTTCTAAAAAACGCTATGGTGATAAAACAGCAATAGTATGTATGGTTAACCGTAAATTACCATTTAACAACAAGTTGATCTCTGAAAAGATAAAGATTCTAAATCCTTCATCAACAGTGTATATAGTTGGTCGGGTACATGGTGAGGCGCCGACAAAATTTGTTATTTTTTCACCGTTTCCAAATTTAACAAAACCAGTTAAGTACGACATCGCAGAAACTGCGAATAAGTATCATATTCCACCTAGAGTTAAGTTCCATATAAGTAATGCAAATAAAATTCAGTATGAACAATTTAACTCTGATCCCGAAAATGTCTACACAATGTTTGATATTGACGAAATGAAGGTGGAAAATAAATATAAACATGGCAAAAATTAGTTGGTCAAAAGCATTAGTTGATTATTTAAAGGATGAAGTTCAAAGTTATGCTTCCATAGCTTCAAAGTACGGTGTTTCTTTACAGGCAGTTAAAAAACGAGCAGGAAAAGAAGGATGGCAGGATTTGAGGCAAAAAAGTATACAAAAGGTAAACCAAGAGTTACCTGAATTAGTGGGTGAAAGTATGGCTAAAACAAACGCAAGACATATTCAAATGGCTATTTCAATGCAGACTATTGCAGTAGAAGCTATTAAAAAATTAGATACAAAATCTATTACTTACTCTCAGGCATTACAAAGTGTAAAGATTGGTATTGAAATTGAACGAAAAGCAAGAGGGATGGACATTAAAGATAATCGGGAAGATAAATTTACTAGAGTTGAAGCTTTTATTGAGGAAAGTAGAAAGAAATACGGGTTCGGTAAATATAGTGAAGAGTCAAAGAAGGTAATTACGCCCATCCAACCAATAAAAAAAGAGTTTGTTTTTTCTGATACATTACCACCTGTTCAATCTAACCAGAGAGTTTTGAATATACCCACATCTGTTCTAACGCCTGAATTTTTAGAGGGGATCCAGATGCAGTTAAAGAAGGTTCAAGATGGATTCATAAACCTTGAAAATAAAATAAACACACCTACAACAGTACAACCTGAAGCTGGATATGGATGGTTAAATAGAAACTAAGTTGGTAAGGTCAGGATAGTCGGTTTATAACGCATGCTCACTATCATTGAGATAAGTCTTGTGTTGCTTTTGTATTTTCTTCATTTCATTCACGTCAAACGACATATTTTGCCAAAATCCTCTAAGTTCATATCTCCCATCTGTAGTCTGATAAACCCAAGCATTAAACAACTTATCAGGTTTGTCTTGGAAAACGATGTTAATTACTTTTCCACCCATAACACCATCATTTATAGCGAATACTATAAATTTACTTTCATAGTAGCTTTTACTAAACGAATCTAGCCCAGAAACTGTTCCATCATCAGATTTTTCAGCCTTGATTGCACTACTACTAACTCCATCAATTGATCCTACAAGATAATTATTGAGTGCGTATCTCACATGTTTAACAAATGTGTCTTTATAAACAGAGTAGTATTGCCTTAGTTCCTCATCAGTAAGCTGTAAGCTTTCTACTGCCGTAAGTGAAGCCGTAGCAAGGCTAGCCACGCTATTTTTATTTGTAATTTTAAATATAAGTGAATATGAAACGAATCCACTTGCAAAAATAATTAAAAGAAGCATCAAAACAATAATGAACTTTTTAATCTTCATTTTTTAGGTATTTTTAGGAAAAACAAACTTACTATCGTGATTATAATCCAAGCTAGCATAAGTGCATGCTCCTCACTTTTTGTAAAAGGGAGAAAAACTAACAAGATTATATCTTGTGCTAGTGTAACTACGAAAATTCCTACAAATGCACTTCCCATGAGGCGGGCTACAAAAATAATTACTGGGCTTGTATCAAAAAAATTACCGGTTTTATTAAACAATCTGAAATTGAATTCTTGAAACCTTGACATTTTCTAGCCACCCTCCTTTTTTGTTTTAACATTAGCCATAATTAGATACCTCGTATTGTCTTCTCCTCGGCAGGAGTAATATTCTCTCCATTTTCAAATCTGCGTATCAAGTTTATATAAGTATCTGCTTCTTTTGCTAATTCTCTCAAGGTTGAACGGATAAAGTTATCTGCGTCAATAAATTTTTTTGAAGTGGACTCAAACTCTTCTTGTGTGATTGAATCTGATTGATAAAGGGTGATCAACTCATCATATTGTTTCAGAAGTTTATCAAGTTCACTTTTATAAAATGCGATTTCTTCTTCAACTATCTTGAGAGCACCTTTTAAGTCATTAATTCTTTTTGCTCTATATATTGCCCAATCTGGAGGGGCTGTTTTTGGGATACTTGTTGTAAGTGCTTGTTTGGGTTTTGAAGATTCTGTTGGAGTAGAACTTGGAACGACATTAATGATCTCACTACTTCTATACTGTGCCCAATCTACAGCTTGAGAGTTTATTTTGTTATTTCTTATTTTATCTGTAGCTATACTAATAGTAAAAAGCAAAGCAATAATTGTGAGAATAAGTAGTGGTAATTTATTTTTAACTCTATTCTCAATTTTCTCTTCTGTTATTTTGATTTTAGGTTTTGAAAATAAGTTTTTTATCTCTAGGGATAGACTAAATACAAAAGAAATGCCACAAGAAGCAACAAATAAAAGTGCAAATAGTCCATTGACTTCAATTTTGTCTAGAAAAGGAACGATTTCAGTGAGCAATATTATGGTTGCCGAAGCTAGAAAGTAATAGAAGAACCAACGAGCTTTTGTTTTCAAGTTAAATTTTTTAATAAGAAATTTAATGATTGGAGAGGTATAAATAACCAAAAGAGCAATAAGTGAGTATAAAGAAATATTTGATATTTCTGGGCAGTAATCGGCACCGCATGGGTATTGTAGTGTCCAATATGAAAATACAAACCATAGAAATAATGAAGCTGGGATGAAAGCAATTCTTATTATTTTTCTCATTTTTTATATCCCTCCTTTTTTGTTTTAACAATACTCATAATTAAAGAAATTATAATAAGTACGCTTCTTATGGCGGTTAAGCCCTCATCTTTGAATCTGATAATTCCCGAAGACAGAGCAATTAGAATAAAAAATAACCAAACCCATTTAGTTTCTTTATTTCGTAGGTAATAGAGAAGGAAAAAGGGTGATAGTAAAGCTAGATATACAATTATTTCAAGCATAAACTTATAATACTCCCCAAAACTAATGATGACAAGGAGTCTGTCGTGTTTGATACCCCTAGTATCTAACATATATAGTTATGGGAAAACCAATTACTCATAAGTCAATTCTTCGTAACTTTGGTCAGAAAATGCAAAAGGTGAGGCAGGATAAAGACATAACACAAGAAGGACTGGCATCAATATTATCAATGCATAGAACATATATTGGGTTAATAGAGCGAGGTGAACGCAATCCAACAATTAGAACACTCTACAAGATTGCTAAAGCATTAAAAGTAAAGTCCTCAGATATTCTTCCTTTTTAATAAACTTCTAGGCACTTAGCCATAAACTTCATGGATTTTTGATAGAATAGTTTTATACCAAAATGAATATGAAGATTGATAATAATACTCCATTGCTTTCACTTAACGATTTCAAAAGTGTTGTTAACGAATACAAAGAAGATAAAATTAGACACAAACTTTCAAACTCTGCAAATAGATTTTTACTGCAACATCAGTTAAGTAGTGCAATTCCCAAAGGTCGTAAGTATAAGAAATTAAAAAGAATGGCTAAGCTGTTTGATAGCAAAAATACTGTTGATAATTATCTTCTTGCTTATTGTATTAACCGTAAAATAAAAAACAATAGAAGCTTAAAAAGGAAGTTAACGAAGAAGGATTATCGCCTTAAGAAAGTAGAATATGACGAGAAGATTAAAAATCACTTTAAAATACTGAATAAACATTGGAAACCTCTAGGTTATTTAATTAGGTTTAAAAAGGATAAAAGTAAAACAACTCCGATTGTAGGATTAGACAAAAATGAATTAGATGTTACTCCAAAAATAATATAAATCTTTTGAATTAGCTTCAAATATAAGTTTTTAGGCAGATGATAACACCCTCTATACTATTTTATAGTTCAGTTATATGGATAACTGGCTAAATGAAGATTTAAAACAAAAAGTTAGAAAAGTTTTTGAAACACGATACGAACATCCCCTATCTGACACGGAAGTAATTGCTATTGCTAAAAACTTAACCTCATTTATGGATCATTTTCTTAAATTTAAATGGAGATTGAATTATGGAACACAACAATAAAATGATAACTAAAGAATATCGCACAAAAGATTTAAATGAAGCTGGAGCATTATTAGCAAGCAATATAAAACTACTTCGTTTAGATCAAGCACAAGGATTCAGTTATTTTGTTTTTGAGGATAAACAAGCACAAGAAACTAGTAACAAGTTTTGGACTGGAGAATTGACTGTATATGCCAAACAATTTAGCGATGCACTTAGAACTCTAAAAGATAGATTGTTTGCACAGAAATAACGAATTTAAAAGAGATGTAATATGAATATAAAATATGAAACGAACTTTGTTGGATATCTTCCTATTTTAAGAGGTATTCAATTACTTTTAAAAAATAAAACTCTTAACTTCACTCAATTAGGCGCATATATTTGTTTTGTCTCTCAAGCAGATTTTGACAAGCGACACAAACTTTATGGGGTAATTCTTAGAGATGACCGTGAACTGGCTAAAGAATTGAGTTGTAGTCCATCAACGATTAACAGGAGGCGTAAAGAACTAGTTAAAAAAGGGTTATTAGTTGAACTGGACGGAATAACAAAAGTTACTAACTTTCATATGTTTGAATTAGAATGGGTTAAGGTGTTTGCTAAGTTGCCTGTCTCAACTTTGCAAACTCTTTTTGCAAAAGAGCAAGATAAGGTTGAAGAAATGGACTTTTTTGTTGCAAAGATGCACGATAAACAGATTCAAAAAGGTAGCCAAAGCTCTAATTTTCCTTTTAAGGGTGAATTAGGTTTATCTGAACAAAGTATACAAGATACAATAGATATTGAAGATGTTTTTAATAAGTTAGATGAAGAACATAAAACGACAAAAAACTAATAAATAATATGAGATATAATTACAAAATATGAATATGGATCCTAAAAATAAACTCAAATATATTGAATACGCTAGAAAATCTTCCGAATCAAAGGAGAAACAAGCTCTGTCCATTGGAGATCAAAAGTCTGAAAATGCTAAATACGCAAGTAAGGAGAAACTTAATGTAGTTAAACATTTACAAGAAAGCAGATCAGCATTTAAGCCTCATAACCGTCCTGAGTTTGAAAAGATGCTTGATCTCATCAATATACATAAAGTAAACGCAATTTTGACTTGGAAGCCTGATAGGCTATGTAGGAACCCTGAAGAGGGCGGAAAGGTGCTACAGATGCTTCAGGATGGCTTATTGAAGGAGATTAGAACATCAAGTGGAGATGTTTACACTCAAGAAAGCGATCATCTGATATTACAGATTCATTTTGGCATGGCGAACCAATATTCAAGAAATTTAAGCCAGAATGTAAGGCGTGGATTAGTTCATAAATGTGAACGAGGTGAATATCCAAGACCTGCACCGATAGGGTATGAAAGTTATGGTTTAATAGGTCAACGGCAAATGAGACCGCATCCTTATCAAAGATTATTTATTGAAGAAATATTTAAACTTGCTTCAACTGGGGGAATGTCATTATCACAAATATGTACCATAGTGCATGAAAAGGGATTAAGAACTAAAAGAAGTAAGAAAGTTAGTAAAAGCCATTTGCACAATATCTTAAAAAATCCAACTTATTATGGATATTTTTATCATAACGGTGAATTGTTTGAAGGAAATTATGAACCAATTATTACCAAACAGCTTTACGATAAGGTTCAAGAAGCACTTCAGAATCGTTCTAAGCCTAAAATTAAGGTTTGGGAGCACGTATACAATGGCTTAATTACTTGTGGGGATTGTGGCTGTCAAATTACGACCACAGTCAAAGAAAAGTTTTATAAAAGAACGAATAGGACAGCTGTTTATACTTATCACCAATGTACACACCGGAGAGGTGGTTGCAAGCAGGAAGCATTAACCGGTAAAGAATTAGAACAAATGTTAATTAAAAGCATGGTTCAAATATCAATTGATGAAGAAGCATGGAATCTTGGAATAGATTTATTTAAAGCTAAACATGAAGAGGAATCAGGAAAACTTAATAAAAAACTTGGGTACTTACAAAATCAATTTAAGTCTGTAAGAGAACAATTAAGTGAGTTGGTCAAAATGAGAGCAAGAAAGGAACTAACTCAAGAGGAGTTTATGGAACAAAAGGAAGAATTACTAGGTGAGAAAAAGGACTTTGAGGAAAAAATAAAAGATAACGACTTCTCAGCTGATAATTGGTTAGAACTTTGTACAAAATACTTAAATACAGCATTTTCAGTTCGCGAAATTATGGAAAAGGGTAAACCTCAAGAAAAGCGAGATTTAATTTTAGATGTAGGTCAGAACCTAATTTTGAAAGACGGAAACCTCGCTTTTAAGTTCAAAGAACCCTATGATGTACTACTAAAGCCTGAGTATCGTACAGATGTGCTGCGGGACTAGGAATCGAACCTAGATAGACAGATCCAAATTCTGTCGTACTACCTTTATACGATCCCGCAATATTATAATCTTTGATACCTGTTGAGTATTATATCCGATAGAGCTAGTATTTTGCTAGTAAAATAGCTTATTTTTCTTACACTAACATTTAATTGTCCTACATAATCTAAATTTTCTTGGTGCTTAGCTACAACATTGTGTTTCCAGCTTATACTAAACTTGTTTTTATCTACAGATATTTTGTTTTCCCAAAATCGTTTTATCCTATTCAGGTCATTTTTACGAACTTCGTGAATAAACAATCTAAACCTCAAATTTTCATTCTTACTTATGTCAAAATATTTTTCTAAAAAAATAATATATATATTTATAAGTCTAAAGTCAGAATTTGAAAACCCATTACTGTTGCCTTTTGAACCTTCTGCTTCGTAAAGCATTATTCCTGCAACAAAAAGGGGATCATCGAAATTATTTCTTTTTGTTTTAATGAAATTCTGAATATCATTATCTTTTTGTCTTGCCCGTGTTATCTTTGATGCAGCAGTAGCAATTACATTGTTCTGAAGATATTTACTTCTACTAATTTCTAGATGCTCTTTTGTAAGTGTCAAGCCCGCAAAAGTTAACCAATTGTTAATTGTTGATTTTGCAACCCCTGTTTCCTTTTGTATTTCTGTATAACTTAACCCTTTTTTCCTAAGCTCAACAACCTTTTGAAAAACTTCTTTACCTTTTCTTCTAATTGAACCGCGAGTAATCATATATTTAGTATAATATATCAGTTCGACAAAGGCAAATGATACCCTCTATTGAGATAAGGGATAAAAAAAGATAAAATACAGAAGCTCAAGGAGTTTTGGGCCCATAGCTCAGCGGTAGAGCAATTCCCTTTTAAGGAAAAGGTCACAGGTTCGATCCCTGTTGGGCTCACTTAGTGGTTAGATTGAAGAGGCCTCTTCGTCTATCGGTCAGGACTCTGGGTTTTCATCCCAGCAAGAGCAGTTCAACTCTGCTAGAGGTCACAATCAGAGATTTCTCAGACAAATATGTGGCAGGGTGGGGACTGCCACATAC
>ERZ1292625.1692-Hain-H41-01um-R1-1692-length-24331-cov-9_pt3 | contig 15578 bp, 21 predicted proteins | sample MGYA00564400_ERZ1292625 | MGnify/ENA primary metagenome ERZ1292625 (study PRJEB36523, sample SAMEA6512639) | groundwater metagenome | collected 2019-01-08 | study: AquaDiva: Metagenomics assemblies of 32 groundwater samples | reverse complement strand
TATTTCTTTGGTTCTGACTTTAAGTACAGCGTCAATCAGAAATCTATTGACGAGAGTAAATTTTCTATAGAAAAGGAACAGGAGTTTTTGCCGACTTATCAGAAGTTGCTCAAAAAATATTCGATAAAATTAAAACAGAATAAATCAGATTCTTTCCTTGACCTTTGGTTTATGGATAATGTTCGTCGCGAAATTGACCATGTTTTTCAAACAATAAGACAAGAAAGGGATGTTAAAACGCGGAAAATGCTTGCGCTCATTTTGAGCAGGACGATTAGATCGTGTCGTGCGACTACGCACAGCGACCTAGCAACCCTTAAAGAACCTCAGCTCACAACTTATTATTGCTACAAGCACAAAAAAATATGTAAGCCGCTTTTCTCTATAACGAGCATGCTTAATCGTTATGCCCTTGATACTTTGAGCAGAATCAAAGAATTTGGCGAGCTACGGAAACCCGTTCACTACTCTGTCTTAACTGGCGATTCAAGAACGGTGAATATTTTTGAACAGGTAGAAAAAAAGAATCCGGAATTTTCACAAACTCTAAAGAAGCAAAAAATAGCTGGCATATTCTGCTCTCCCCCATACGTCGGTCAAATTGATTATCACGAACAGCATGCTTATGCGTATGACCTTCTTGGATTTAAACGCAAAGATGACTTAGAAATAGGACCTCTTTATAAGGGACAAGGGATGGAAGCTCGTCGGTCATACGCACAAGGTATCGCAGATGTACTGAACAACTGCAAAAAGTATCTAAACGATGACCCTGATATTTTCCTTGTTGCTAACGATAAATTCAATCTCTACCCAGAAATTGCCGAGAAGTCGGGTATGAAAATCGTGAATCAATTTAAACGTCCTGTATTAAATCGCACAGAGAGAGACAGGAATCCGTATTCCGAGATTATTTTTCACTTTAAGGTAAAATAGAGGTATGGCACTATCCGAACAACAAATCAGAAGCGTCGAGGATGTTCTGAAGGCAAGTCTAAGAAATAAATTCCAGAACTATAATCCGGAGCCAGCTTCGATGCCTTTCCATACCAGATTGCTTGGAAAAGATCGCCTTGCTTTGTATTCTTTTATCCACTCGCTCAATACGAATTTCGGCACCAGTATTTTTGAGCCGGTTGGTCTTGCCCTAGCACAAAAGAATTTTAAAATGGCCGTTGCGCAAGCTACAGCAGGAAATCAAATCAGTACTGCCGCACAAGCTGAAATCCAAAAAATTATCGATGTCCTCATTACGGCGACAAGCACCCCGAATAAAAAAGAGGAAATTGAGAGAATACGAAAAGTTTGTCAAACAGGTGAGATGATCAAAGTAAAACCGACAAAGGTTGATTTAATGTTTGAATCAATAGACGGTGCGTATTTTTTGTTTGATATCAAAACAGCAAAGCCAAACGCGGGCGGTTTTAAGGAATTTAAACGCACACTACTTGAATGGGTTGCTGTTGTTTTAGCAAATAAACCCAATGCAGAGATAAATACCTTTATAGCAATTCCGTATAATCCTTACGAACCGGAGCCTTACACTCGTTGGACAATGCGTGGGATGCTCGATTTAGAAAATGAGCTTAAAGTAGCAGATGAATTTTGGGATTTCCTCGGTGGTAAAAATACCTACAAAGATTTACTTGATTGCTTTGAAAGAGTCGGTATTGAACTCCGAGATGAAATCGATACCTACTTTAAGCGTTTTAAAAAATAACCCAACCCGAGCCCTGCCGCTCCATGCATTCACCCCCCCGCTGTGCCCGTCCGTAGCCTTGCTGTGCTCATCCGAAGTCTTTGACGAAGGAGAGGCGAAGGAGGGAATCCGCCGGAAGGCAAAAGAGAAATGTGCGGACAGGGCTCGGATGCGAGTGTGCGGAGCATCCGAGGACCTTGAGCGTTTTGTACTCAAAAAGCGAAAAGGTGTACAGCTCCTGTAAGGAGCGAGGCCGCCGTCCGCGGCGGCGAGCGACATTGTTTCGTTAGGAGCGAAGCGAGTTAGGAAACAAGAAGTGCCGCGAAGCGGCCCCGCGAGTCAGCGAGGCGCGAGAGGGTCAGTGTGCGAAATAGGTTCGAGCGAAATCATACAGACGAAGGCATGGATGTCCACAATATTTCCGTACTTGTTCTCGCTTTTCCCTTTTCATTTGAGGGCAAGCTCGTCCAATATATTGGTCGTCTTCTTCATGGTCCGGGTCCGAAGCGCGTTATTGACTATCGCGATCGAAATGTCGCCTTCCTTGAGCGACAATACAAGCAACGTCAGCAGTATTACAATAAGTTGAAATCCGGGACTTGATATGCTACGCTATTCACATGACCAATACAGTTATCATACAACGGCTAGCGGTACTTGAGCGGGAAGTTCAAGCTATTAAATCGCGTATGCAGCGGGGCTCCGTTTCGTCTGCAAAAGACACCAAAAAGTTTCGTCATGGTCTCCAAGTCGCACTCCGCGAAATCGAGGAAGGTAAAGAAATAGGGCCTTTTGACAGCGTCGATAAATTCATGGTCGGCCTCAAGTAACGATGCAATACTCTCGTACCCCGCAATTCGAGCGGGCTTTCAAGAAGTTCCCGAAGCAGATAAAAACGGCGTTCGAGAAGCAACTTCGTTTTCTGCTCTCCAACATTAGACACCCATCGCTCCGTGCGAAGAAGTATGACGAGACACAAGGCATCTGGCAGGCGCGAGTGACTGATAATGTTCGGTTTTACTTTCAGATTATGAGTGACAGATACCGCATTCTCGACATTGAAAAGCATAGGGACTAGCTCCCTTATCGTATCCGCATTCCCCCGCCAAAAAATCCTCTCTCCAAAAAATGAGTTCGTATCTAATTTCTTGGCTCCGGAGACAGGATTCGAACCTGTAACCACCTCGTTAACAGCGAGATGCTCTACCGTTGAGCTACTCCGGAATGTGTGCAGCGAACTTTTGCATTCTATCCTAAACGTCTCGTGTCGCAAAGCGGCGTGGGGTGGCCGGTATTCCAGAAAATAATATACTGTTACAATAGCGGTAATGAATCGCGTTTCCAAGATATGTGGTTTTATCGTGTTATTCGCAGTCATTCTGGGAGGCACTGTCTTCTCGTTCCCCTCCATCCTTGAGCTCAAAATCCAGTATGAACGGAAACAATCCATTTCTGCGATGTACGAGCAGTTCCCCATCACGGTCGACCCTAAAAATAAGACCATCGCCGAAAATGCTCAAGTGAATGCTTTCCTCGAGAACCCCGATTCTCCCTTCCAAGCGGCGGCCGGAAATGTAGGGAACATTTTTGGGACTATATTTGAATGGATTGCCGTTGCCGTCTCTGGCTCTCCCTGGTACCAAAACGTTGCTGCCGTAGCCGCACTACATAATCGTCTTGTCGCTATCACGCCCGGTATGAGAAAAGAACAGGTAGCAACTGCATTCGCGAGCGCGCTCGCCTGGAATACGAAACAAAAAAAGGAATTCACAACGGCGGCACGTGGAGAATCACTCCCGCTCCTTGAAGGCTCGTTCTCACCCGGTATCTATCTCCTCGCGGAGGATACGACGCCGCGAGAAGCACAAGCTCTCGTGAATGAGCTCTTTACGGAGGACATTCTCTCTCATTACGGCCCGGAGACAGCCAACGTGGTGCCGCTTGAACAAGCACTTACCATAGCCTCACTCATTGAGCGCGAGGCGGGAGGACCCGACGATATGCGTCTCATATCCGGCATTATTTGGAACCGACTTTTCATCAATATGAGACTCCAGATAGATGCGACACTCCAATACGCAAAAGCGAATGGTGTCGCAGGTGTTGGCTGGTGGCCGAAGCCGGTACCCGCAGACCGGTTCCGCAAGTCGCCTTATAACACGTACCTGTACTCCGGCTTGCCGCCAACCCCCATAGCGAATCCGTCGGTCGCTTCAGTACTCGCCGCCCTTAATCCGAGAAACACGTCATGCCTCTTCTATTTTCATGATGCGGCAAAGCAATTCCATTGTACCGACACGTACGCCGAGCATGTTGCGCTCCTCAAGAAATATTTCGGTAGGGGGAAATAGCGCTTGCATATTAGGGAGACGCGCATATACTACTTCCTACGGTTGATTGCCAGCTAGAAATAACTGGTTCCGCCTGTTTTCAGAAAACAGGCGGAAAGGAAGTTAGGTGAAATCCCTGCACTGTGCCGCAACGGTAATGTCCTGAGGTAATCCGAAGGAACGAGTCCGAGCATCAACAGCCGCGTTATTCCCGAGCAGGAACATGAGACAAACTATTTTAATTGGTGCTACCGTCGCAGTTGTTATTGCGACAATTTTTGTATACATACCGCGTGCGCATGAAGCGCCGCAAACAGCTTTAGTATCTTCAGCGGCACAAGCAACGTTTGCAGTCGGCGATAAAACATATTCCATCAACGTAGCGTCCGGCGAGACGGTCATAGGCGCGATGCGCGCACTCGCATCGGCGGGTACGCTCTCATTTACCGGCCGCGAGTATCCCGGGCTCGGTTTTTTCATTGACTCTATCAACGGGAAGAAGAATGCCGATGGCAGGTACTGGATTCTCTACGTGAACGATGTTTCCGCATCGGTCGGCGCATCGGCGACGACGATACGTGCGGACGATGTCCTGGAATGGAAATATGAAAAAGGTTATTAATTTTTTCAGTGCGCTTATAATCGGACTCGCTCCTTTCTCTGCGTACGCCGCCCCGATTGCCGTCGACGTGCCGAATGCCTGTACCGTCACCGATACCGATGGCGTTCAGTATATATTTCCACAAAGCGATTCCCCTTCTTCCTATTTGGGTATATGTGCGCTTGAGGCGGCACAGGAGGCGGGGCTCGTCGCCTTTACGCTCACGAACGACCCGAGCTTCGGTCTCTATATCCAAAGCGTGAACGATATTGAACCGGGGGCGACCGAGTATTGGGCAATCTGGGACAACGGGGTCATGGCGGCGTGCGGTATCGGTTGTATCCCTCTCTCGCAGGACGATACACTCTCCTTCATTCTCACGGATTGGATGACGAATGTTGAGGGCGCTACAATCGTGTTGTACGTACATTCTCTTATATCGCCGCCCCCTCCCCCGCCCCCGAACGGCGGAGGAGGGGGCGGCGGCATCCCGAATTCGCAGCTGAATGTTGCCAATGCGCTTGCGTATCTCGCGAGCAAACAGCACGAGGACGGTTCGTTCGGCTCGCCGCTTCTCTCCGATTGGGTGGCGCTCGCATTTGCGGCGGCTGACCCGGGGGATGCAAAAGTGAAGCTTCGCGAGTATGCGCGTACGGCGACTCCGACACTTTCAAGCGTGACCGATTATGAGCGGCACGCGATGGCGCTTGAAGCGCTCGGCATCAATCCGTACTCCGGCACCTTGGTCGATTACATCGCGCCCATCGTTCGGGCATTTGACGGAACGCAGGTCGGCGATGCCTCGCTCGACAACGACGATATCTTTGCGCTCTTCCCGCTCCTCTCTGCCGGCTACAGCGCGAACGACCCCATCATTCAAAAGACAACGGCGTTCATCCTCTCGCGCCAAGGTCAGAACGGCTCGTGGGATAAGAGTGTTGATATGACCGCCGCCGCCATCCAAGCGCTCGTGCCGGTGCGCATGCTTCCGGATGTATCTCTGGCGCTCATACGAGCCGAGGGGTATCTGCGCAAAGAACAGCCAGATGAGGCTGTCCCCGGCAACAGCTTCTCGACGAGTTGGGTACGGCAGGCGATAAGCGCGCTTAGTTGGACGCCGAGCGGCTGGACACCGAACTCGTTCACGGAAGGGGACCATCTCGCCGAGCTACAGCAGTCTGACGGCGGCATCGAGCTTGAATCGTCCGGCACGCAGACCCGCGTGTGGGCGACCGCGTACGCGATTCCCGCCGCGCTCGGGAAGTCCTGGCCAATGCTTCTGCAATCATTCGCAAAGCAAAATGTGGCATTCACCCCTACGCTTGTCGCGACCAGTACAATGTCTGTCGCAACCTCGACCATACTCGCTGTGCCGGCTACAACCAGTAGACCCGCGATTATTCAACCGAAAAGGAAACTTTCACTCGAACTCCCTTTCCCGACGCTTGTTGATACGCAAACGGCTGCCGTGGCGAATGCGTCAGTCGGCGACGTCTTCAGTCGTATATGGAATTCTATTGCCTCGTTCTTCAGTAATTTGCTGTAGTATAATCGGCATAACCCGTATGAATCTCTCCTTCACCACTGGCTGGCTTAAGTTTGTCATTGGTTGGAGCGCGGTGTTTCTTTTTCGTCTCATTCCATTCCGTCCGCCGAATGTCGAGCCTATGCTTGCGACCATAATGCCGTTCTCCAAACGCTACGGTCCCATTGGGAGTTTCTTCTTCGGATTCTTCGGCATCGTTCTCTTCGACGCGGTGACGAGCGGTTGGGGAATATGGACACTCATAACCGCGTTCAGCTACGGCGCACTCGGCCCCGCCGCACATTTCTTCTTCAAGAAGCGCGAAGCGTCGGTCACAAATTTCCTTCGCTTCGGCATCGTCGGCACCATTATGTACGATGCCGCGACCGGCCTCACCATCGGACCCCTTTTTGCCGGTCAGCCATTTATGGTCGCACTCCTGGGTCAAATCCCATTTACCCTTCTCCATCTCGCCGGCACGGTCGTCTTTGCCGTATGTTTGAGCCCGGTTCTGTATCGATGGGTGGTGCAAAACGAGGCGTTTGAAATCTCCTTTTTAAAATTTAAACTTTCAAACGTAAATTGATTATGACCCTCCTATATCGGTGCTCATATACATAATCATCATAGCGCCGGGCTATCGGATGTGGGAACGGCGACCGCGGCATTCGAAGTCCCGCAATAAAAAGCCCCGCCGGAGCGGGGCTTTCGTACTGCCTGTTTCAGACCCTGGTATAGCCCTTAATAATGATGGGAAGACAGAATTCCATCGCCAAGTTGAAGTCCTCCATGAGAACCGAGTCGCTCAAGCTGTCTTCGCTTTCGTCCTGGAGCACAAGAGCCCCGATGTTTTGTACTCCTGTATGCGATAGAGCAATAATATGTATTTGCGGTCGTTTGTACTGGTACGTGATCTCGGCCATGCAGGTTCCACCTGCGGCACGGGCTTCCATTACTTGGACGCGGCCGCGTGCATCCCTCTTGACCACCTCGCGGTGGAGAGGTTCGAGTCCGGCGCCATAAATGGTCGCAACGCTCATTGAAACGAACGCAATGATTGACAGTATGCTCTTGAATCTGGAACTGAATTTGAACATTTTTTACCTCCCTTCATATCGTTGAACGGCAGTGCATTACAGTATCCCGCCCGTACTCTACCAAATGACCAACAATTAGTAAATTTGATGTATTGAGGCATCTATGGTATCATTACGGCAATGAAGAAATACGGCGAAGAATTGAAGATAAGCGAGGTGCGGGTGTCTCTCGTTGATTTTTTAAAATCCTACAATAAAAATATTCCCCAGAGTTTTCCGAGAGCTTCCGCGGCCCTGTTAAAGAAATTCAGAGAGACCCATCCGCTCTTTTTTAAACACGGCGACCTCTGGTCGCTCGACGAGCACCGAAAAAAGATTATTGACTGGCTCCCTCCCCGCAACGATGCTTAGGGATGAGTTCATAATCGCGCGGGAAAAGGTACTGGGCGATTTTGAATATACCGTACGCCATAAAGGGCGCCGCGAGTACATCAATTGAATAGTGAATATGCGCAAGAAGGACGGCGATTCCGAAAACAAACGACATTAACAAGAACACGAGACGCGTGAGCGGCTTCTCCCAGAAAATGAGTGCTATAAGAAATGGAAGTGCGGTATGGCCTGAAAAGAAGAAACCCGTTTGTAAATTGAGATAGACATAAATGCTATTGAAGAATCCGATACCCGGGTCTAAATTACCGGGATAAATGCCTACGTGTGTAAGAGAGATGAACAGTGCCCGTATGGCGATAGCGAGCGCCACCGCCTTAAGAGAAAAAAGGATGTAGCGCGGCCTTAAGAACACGACAAACAAGGTTCCGAAAATAATACTGAACAACGCGCCTTCAATGATGATGAAATTCAAGTCAACGACGGGCAGGTTGTCCAAAAGAAGGTCTCCAACGTAGACGGAGGTCGGGCGCGCCGAATACACGAGTTCATAGAGGTTGGCGAAATGCTCGGCTACATACGCGCCGCCGAGCATAACGAGAGCGCCGAGAAGCGAATACCGGTGCTCCGGGGCGAATACGTCCTTCAGCGTAAAAGAATCTTGCTGTTGCATTTCCGTAGAGTATATGCTACTCTGCATGCATCAACCAGCGCCGGTCCAGAGAAGTGGGATCGAGCTTCTATTTTCGGCTACTGATTTGATACACATTAGTCACACAAATATCTATCTGCAGTATGCAAAATGGTACCGTAATCAAGAAGAACGATAAGGGCTTCGGCTTCATCAAAGTCGACGGAGCGCCGGAAGGTTCAAAAGACCTTTTCTTCCATTCCAACGAGCTCCAGAACATTTCGTTCGATGAGCTCCAGGAGGGAGACAAGGTTTCGTTCACCGTCGGTGACAGCCCGAAAGGGCCGAACGCCCTCGGCGTCAGCAAGGTCTAATAAAATAGATTGAGCAACAAAAAGCGTCCGCCACTGGCGGACGCTTTTTGTTTATGTTCGCGGGTCGGACTTACGCCACTCGATGAGACGGCCAGCTTTGAGCTCCATCGGGTCGGCTTTGCGGATGTATCGCCAGTTCCCTTTCGGTACGAGATTGTAGTGCGGTAAGGAGCTCAACGCGTCCGCAATCTCCCACAAATCTTTTTCTGTAGTGAGCCAGTCAGTGCCGAATCGTGTGAGATTAAGGGGTTTGCTATAGCATTCAAGTGTCTTCTCCCGCGTCTCATTTATGAACCACTCGTGGAAATACGAGAGCGCGAGCTCGCGCGGCGTACGGTAAATCGGGTCGCGGAACCGAAGCGCTGCATGATTCGTCTTGCTGATGGCGCCGTAGTATCCGCCCCGCTTGTAGAGCGCGACGACGTGGTCCACGTCTCCCTTCCCGAGCCGTGCCGAGACATTCATGAGCAGTGGCGGTTCGCCGTGGAGCCAAAGCGCGGCGGCGGCGAGAAACGCTCCCTCAATACAGTGTGCTTTCTTCTCACGGAGCGCGCGGCGCGGCGACATATGGGTATCGCCTTTCTTCTCCCAATTGAACGCAAACGCATCGAGGAAATCCTGAATCTTAATCGGCGTGGTGAGGCACGCGAGTTTTTTGTATTCCCGTGACGTGAGCCCGGAGTGCGCACGCGTGAGACGCCTCATTCGTTAATGATATCACTTGAGGGCGAGACCGTTCTTCCCGACGACCAATTTCGCGAGTTCCGTTTGTGTTTTCGGTATGTTTTTTATATCAATATGTCCCACGACACGAATGGTGACTCCCTCGCAAATGCCGAGTACCTCCGCCGCATTTTTCATTCCTTTATCGGTCGTCGCGTAGTCCGCTTTCGTATCAAAGAGCACGTCAATGCGGTCGGTATAGCGCGCATTCATCGCATCGGCGATAACGCGGTACCCGATGCGGTGCGCGACGACATCGTAGCCGCACGTTTCCCCCGACGAGATATTCGACCCGTCAAGTTCAATAATGGTGCCGAACGGAAATGTATCGGCAAGGTTTCGGGAGCGCGCCGCGACCACTTCCGGATTGGAGTACGCGCCGGAGGCGGTAACAAAAGGGTCGCTGTCGGTCTGTTCCGGTACGGCGTTGTACGCGGTAAGCGTCACCGCGTACGCCTGCTGCGGTGGCGCTTTGGGCGCCATCGCGTGGGCTGGTAGCGCCTGAGCGCCGCCAGAAAAAAGTAAAAACCCCATAAGGGCTGTAAGTGATACCATTGGATTGGTTACCGAAATAGCCAGTAGCTACCTCGTTGTTTCAATGTTAGCATATTGACTTTTGTTTGTCAATATGCGGAATGTGATATAGGCAACGATGATGCCGATAAGCGCCCCACCGACGATATCCGACGGATAATGGACGCCGGCGATTATGCGGCTTATCGTCATAAGTATCACTGCTATAAAAAAGGCAATACCCCATTTTTTGTTATAGAGATAGACCGCGGTCGCCATTGCGAAGAAGAACGCCGCGTGCCCCGACGGGAACGACCACTCGCTACTTGCAAGCAACTGGTGGACGGGGAGATCGGTGAACGGGCGTGGGCGGTGATAGAAAAAGCGGATGAGTTCGGTAACGCCAACACGCGCGACGATGCTGGAAATTATAGTTACCAAAAATATTTGCAACTTCTCACGATTTTGATATTGAGAAAAGAACAAGAAAGCGAGGAAGAAAACGAGCAGAATATACGCCAGATACGAAGCAAAAAATACAATGACACTATCAAGAAAAGGCGACTGCCCTGCGAGGTTGTTGAGGAGGAGGAAGAGCTGTGTGTCCAGTGCCATATTAGACAGCCGGCATGAATGCGCCGATGGCGACGCCCATGGCAATCGCGGCTCCGCCGAGAAATGCCATCCGGGCGCCGCGCCACAGCATCGGGAGACGCGAGAAGCGAGCACCCACCATACCGACGATGAATAGCGAGAGGACGGACAGGCAGATGGATACAATGAGCGCAGTGCCCGAAGTGAATATGATGTAGGGGACGAGAGGAATGAGGGATGCAAGTACGCAGGAAATGAACATCAAAACTGCCGCTATCACCGAAGAACGGTCATTGACATTGGACTTGCTTATATATTCCTCGGCCGATTCTTCTGAGAGAAAGTCGCCCATCGCCATTGAGAATGCTTCAACGAGCGCGTAGATAATGCCGGTAAGAACGATTGTAGAACGCGGCACTCCCGCAACACTGATACCGGCGAGAAAGCCGACCGTAGAGACGAGACTGTCATTAATGCCGAAAATAATAGTGCGCAAATAGAGCGCGGAGGTTTTCATAGAAAAATGATACCATGAACGCGATGCAAGAATTGAAGCCGAATGCAGACAAGCAATTGACTATTAGACTAGCGGGTGGGACATACGCGCGGCTGCCGATTAAGACCCACGTTGTCACCAAGGACGACACGATGAGCGACATCGTGAAGCGGTATGCGAAACCGCATCTGGTAGACGGCGACCTCCTTTTCATAAGCGAGCGCATTGTGGCGATAAGCCAAGGCAGAGCGTTCCCGATAACCGATATCAAGCCGTCGCTGCTTGCAAAATTGCTTGTAACATTCGTCCACAAATCCCCTTACGGTATCGGGCTCGGGAGCCCGTGGACGATGGAGCTCGCTATCAGAGAAGCGGGAGCGGCAAGGATACTCTTGGGAGCGCTCGTGGCCGCTATGACGAAACCCTTCGGCATCAAAGGCCTGTTCTATACCATCGTCGGGAAAGGTATAAACGCCATCGACGGCCCGTGCGACTATACACTCCCGCCGTACAATACGTATGCAAAGTTAGGACCGGCCGAGCCGGAAAAAGTGGCGCGAAACTTGAGTGCGGAACTGCATTATGACATCGTTATCATTGATGCGAATGACCTCGGCGTTGCCGTTCTTGGAAAATCCAGCACAGATATTTCGGATGCTTTCTGCAAAGAGGTGTTCAAAGATAATCCGCTCGGGCAATCCGCCGAACAAACTCCTTTGTGTATTGTCAGAAAAGTCGTCACGTGAGCGATATGCGAAAGAGTTTCGCCTTTGGGAATGTTAGAATGAACGGCATGGAGGAGCAAATTCTACGATTCTCCGAACAGTTCGCGTGGAAACCGGAACTTGTTCGCGCCGAACGATTGCCGGAGAACGTTGTGCATTTCATCGTTTGCGGCATGGGCGGTTCGCACTTGGGCGCCCGTCTATTGCTTCGGCATAATCCGGCGCTTAACCTTTTGATTCATAGCGACTACGGAGTGCCGCGAGAGTCCCCCGAGCGTCTGCGCACGGCACTCATCATTGCAAGCTCGTATTCGGGAGAAACGGAAGAAACGTTGGACGCGGCACGAGAAGCGGTGAAGGATGGGCTCGCCGTTGCAGTCGTAACGACTGGCGGAGCACTTGCGCGCTTCGCCGAAGAACACGAATTACCGCTCATTCTCATACCGAAGAAAAAAGTCGAGCCGCGGATGGCTGTGGGCGCGTTCATGCTCGCGTTCGCGCGGTTCATGCGCAACACAGACCTTGAAACTGACATTCGCAAAATCGGTTCGGGCGTAGAGGTGAGGAAAGGACAGGTGGACGGTGAAGCACTCGCAAAACGACTTGTCGGTTCCATTCCCCTCATATATGCATCTACCTTTAATGCACCACTTGCCTATGTCTGGAAAATAGCGTTTAACGAGACGAGCAAGGTTCCGTCATTTTATAATTTCTTTCCCGAAGTGTGTCACAACGAGCTCTCGGGCTTCGACAGCGTCGAACAGGCACGGATGCTTTCTTCCCATCTTCATGTGCTCATGCTACAGGATAGCGATGATAATCCACGCATCAGTAAAAGAATGCATTTGATGCAGGGACTCCTTGAAGCGCGCGGGGTTGCGGTCTCTACGGTTAAACTTGTTGGCGCGAACGGTCTTGAAAAAGCTCTGAACGGTGTCCTCATGGGGGTTTGGACGGCGCTTGCACTCGCGAAACAATACCAGGCGCCGGATGCGACAACGCCGCTCATCGCGGAATTCAAGCGTAACATGCTGGAGTCATGATTATCATCGCGGACATAGGTGCGACTCATATGCGCATTGCGGCGAGTGATGCGTCCGACTCTTTTGAAGAGGCCATAGTGCTTAATACTCCTGCTGAAGGTGATGCAGGGGTCGCGGCGTTTAGAGACGCGGCGCTTCGCGCCGTGCATGGTCGTTCTATCACTCAAGGCGTGATTGGTATCGCCGGACTCCTTTCCGCGAACCGTCAGATATTGCTGCGGTCTCCGCACTTGCGAGGGTGGGAAGGAAAAAATGTAGCGGACGCGTTTGGCCAGGCACTTGGCGTTCCTGTCCGTTTCGAAAATGATGTGGCGCTTGGCGCACTTGGCGAAGCGCGGTTTGGCGCCGGGAGGGGTATTTCAATTGTCGCCTATATTGCGGTGGGTACGGGTGTAAACGGCGCACGCGTCGTCGATGGTCGCATCGACCGGACTGCATTTGGTTTTGAAATCGGACATCAGCTCCTTGGTCTCGATGCAAACGCGCCCGAATGGGAAGCACTGGTCTCCGGTTCGGGGCTCGAGGCGAGATACGGTACCCCTCCGCGCGATATCACCGACCCTGCGATATTGAACGAGTGCGCTGATAACATTGCACGAGGACTGTATAACACCATTCTGCTCTGGTCTCCCGAACGTGTCGTGCTTGGAGGGTCTCTCTCCATTGGGGTAAACGCCATTCCGCTTGAACGCGTGACAACCACTCTTCGCTCTATCAACAAAGAGCTTCCCGAATTGCCCGACATCCGCCTCGCCGCTCTTGGCGACCATTCTGGTCTGTACGGTGCTCTCGCTCTCAATCTCGCATGAGTCGGACAAGTCGAATTGTTTCAAAAGAATGGCGGCCGCGGAGCGCGTGGAAGACGGGTGAGAGGCGCTCGCTTCCAGAGGTTGCGAGCGCCTCGTGAATCTCGTCAATGATATTGAGTGGAATGAGATGAGCGAAGTCGGCGCGCGCGAGCTTCCCTATTTCTGCGAGCTCTTCCAGATGCTTCACGATGGTTGACGCGACGAGCCCGCGCGCTTTGACTGCCTCTTTCAAACTTTTTGAGTCCCGCACGGTCTGCAGTGTTTCTGCTAATCTTCCCGGCAATCTCACAACTTTTTGTTTCGGATTTCGTGCTTCGGATTTCGTGCTTGCATCAAACCACGCTCCTCCCATCGCTTTTACAAATTTCTTCTGCATCGTTGTCGTCTCTGCTTCCGGCATTGTCACGAATGTATCCCGCGCCGCGTCAGACGCGGCGCGAAAATCGTAATCTTTTTCTAAAATATCCGGCTGTACTTAAAGTGCACGTTTATTTAGGCCGGTGAGATACACGCCGCTCAATCTGCGTACGCGTGAGAGCGCGACATATCCCTGCCCGTATTCAAACGCTTTTGATAAATCCATAATGGCCGCGTCCATACTCATCCCCTGGCTCTTGTGCACCGTCATCGCATAGGCGAGCCGAAGCGGTATCTGCGAGATGCTCGCACGCACTTTTCCCTGTTCCTCAAGTTGCCACTCCATCGGCTCGGTCGTAATTCGTAGGCCATTTTTAGTTTTAATAATCGGCATACCGTCAGCCGCCCAGCCGGCGACGATGCCGAGCGTCCCATTGACGAACCGCCCTTGCCTGCCTGCGGAGGCAGGCGGCGAGTTCTTGGTAAACATTACCGCCGCACCCTCTTTCAGTTCCAGGACTTCTGGCGAGAGACATCCGCGCATAAGCCCCTCCACGAGCGAATCCTTCCCTTTCGAACTCATCTTGAATTTCTTTGACGCGCCCGGGAGTTTTGCGAGTTCGGTAGCATTGATGCGGTCGACGTCCGCGTTATGCGAAAAGAGTTTTGGCGCGTCCGCGGGAAGTTCTGTCGGCTCAATGTGACGCCTCATCAACTCCTCGTAGTGCAGCGTCTCGACATTTCCCGAACGTATCGCGGAAAGCACGCCGAGAAATGCGGTATCGTCCTGTCGATACTGTTCGGTCAGGTAGCAAGTGAGCAGATTTAAGTCGCGCCAAACTTTTGACGCGTATGCGAACTCTACTTCACGTCTTCGCGACACAGGCGGCAATTGAAAAAAATCGCCCACGAGAATAACCGTAAGCCCGCCGAAGGGCGCATCAACGCGGCGCACTTCACGGCAAATCACATCCGCCATTTCAAACGTCGTCGCCGAGAGCATTGATATCTCCTCAATAATAAGCACCTTCGCTTTCATAAGGCGCTTCGCGATATGTTCCTTGCTCGCGATACGGTCCACATCGACGCGAGAGAGCGACTCATTAATGCCGATGCCGCTCCAGGAGTGCAGTGTCATACCCGCGACGTGTGTTGCGGCGATGCCGGTCGCCGCAGTCACTGAGGGTTCGATGCCTGACGCGCGCAACCACGCGATGAACTCGTTTATCGTATGCGTCTTCCCACTCCCGGGCTCGCCGGTCAGATATACGTTCGCCCCCGTCTTCAGTATCGTGAGCGCCTCTCCTTGTGTCATTCAGACACTATACGTGATGTTAGCCGCGATGTAACCAATTCCAAATTTTCGCGAAAGCATAACCGAGAACATAACCAACGACTGTGGCAATGACAATAACCGTGACGGCCGCGGAAAAGTCAAACGCTTTGATGACTACCGGCGCACTGACCATATGCGCCCATAAACTGAAGTTGACGAGCGCCTGCGCCCAGCCGAGCGCGACGAGGATAGCCCAGACGAGATGCAAGCCGCCTACAAGCGTACCGAATGCGAGACCGGTCTTCCTTGGATTAAGGTGATTCATACCAACAATGTTATTCGACTAATGCTTGTATGATACTCCCGCCCCGCTCTGCGGGGCGGCGCCAGGTGCATAACTAGTCACCATCCAAAACAAGGGACGACCGTCTCTTATTGTGGATAGTCGTTTCAGA